>Ga0164242_10000589_pt1 | contig 43884 bp, 39 predicted proteins | sample OricomgcompostMG_FD_108783 | JGI IMG/M metagenome (GOLD analysis project Ga0164242, IMG submission 108783) | Miracle-Growth compost microbial communities from Emeryville, California, USA - Original compost - Miracle growth compost (MG) ... | reverse complement strand
GTCGTCACGACGATGGCGGGCCTCACGGTCGAAGTGCTCAACACCGACGCCGAAGGGCGCCTGATCCTGTGCGACGCGCTCACGTACGCCGAGCGCTTCAAGCCGGCCGCCGTGATCGACATCGCCACGCTCACGGGCGCCTGCATCATCGCGCTCGGCCATCACAACAGCGGTCTGTTCTCGAAGGACGACGCGCTCGCGGGCGAGTTGCTCGACGCCTCGCGCGAAGCCAACGACCCCGCATGGCGCCTGCCGCTCGACGACGAGTATCAGGACCAGCTCAAGTCGAATTTCGCCGATCTCGCCAATATCGGCGGGCGTCCGGCGGGCAGCGTGACGGCGGCGTGCTTCCTCTCGCGCTTTACCGAAGCGTATCCGTGGGCGCACCTCGACATCGCGGGCACCGCATGGAAGAGCGGCGCGGCGAAGGGCGCGACGGGCCGTCCCGTGCCGCTGCTCGCGCAGTTCCTGATCGACAGGGCCGCGGACGCTCGCGCAGGGCAATGACGCGCATCGACTTTCACACGAACGTCGGCCATTCGCTGATGTACGCGTGCCGGCTCGTGCGCAAGGCGTATCAGGCCGGCCAGCAAGCCGTGGTGCTGGCCGAGCCCGCGCGCCTGCGCGCGTTCGACGAGATGCTCTGGACCTTCTCTGCGCTCGACTTCGTGCCGCACTGCATGGCCGAAAGCGCGCTCGCCGCGCAAACGCCCATCGTGCTGGCCACGGATCTCGAGCGCGCGCCGCATCATGGCGTGCTGCTCAATCTGGGCGCGGCCGTGCCGCCCCAGTTCGCGCGCTTCGAGCGCCTGCTCGAAGTGATCGGCGATGCGCCCGAGGAGCTTTCGTCGGGCCGCGAGCGCTACCGCTTCTACCGCGACCGCGGCTATGCGCTGAACAACTACAAGCAGGGCGGTTGAACCCGGCACGCCCGCTGCGTGTCTCTCCTTGTTTGATCGACGTCCGAAGGAGGCGATCGTGTCCGATTTTCATAACCCCGACGAGACTCCGATCCCGCTCTTGAACGAGACGCTCGTGCCGGGCAACCTGCTGCGCGGGCGCCATGCGTCGCCGTTCGAAACGGCCGCCGCGCCCGCCCAGGCCGCCGCCGTGCCCGAGCTCGCGCCCGAGCCTGGCCTGGGCGCGCCGGCGGGCGCCGCCGCAACCACGGCGGCCGGCACCGCGGCCGCTATGTCCGCTGCGTCCGATAACCCCCTTGCGCCGGATGCCGAAGCGCTCGTCGAGCGCCTGAGCGGGCGCGCCATGAGCTGGCTGACGGGCGAAGGGCGCAGCGTGATCGAGGCGCGTTGCGCCACGGCGTTGCAGGAGCATTCGAACTGGATCGTGGGACAGGTGTCGCGCGAGATCGGTCTCGCGCTCGAAACCGAACTGAAGGGCTGGGTGCAAGCCGCGGTGCGCGAAGCGCTGGCTGCGCGCGCGGAGCAATCGACGCCGCCCCAGGCTTGAGGGCCCTCGTGGGCGGCCGGCGCCGTTGTGCGCCGTCGCTCGCGCCGTTATTGCATACGCCGCGCGCGAGCCTGTCTACGGTTACTTCAGCGTGAGAATCCAGCTCGCGAGCGTGGCCGCCTGAGCGGGACTCAGTTGGGTGTTCGCGGGCATGGGCACCGTGCCCCACACGCCGCTGCTGCCTTCCAGGATCTTGTGTGCGAGATACGTCTGCGCGTCGGGCTTGCCCGCGTACTTCGCCGCGACTGCGCGCAACGCGGGGCCCATGAAGGTGCGCGTGACGGAATGGCAGCTCATGCAGTTCTGCTGTTGTGCGAGTGCGAGTGCGAGTCCGCCCGGACCGCTCTGCGCGCAAGCGCTCGTTGCAGCGAGCGCCAGGATCAATGCCAGCGCGGCAGCCGGTGTCGCTGTTTTGTTCTTCGCCTGCGACTTCAGTTTCATACTGGTCTCCGCCAGCGTGGTCGCCGGCTGTGTCGTCGCATTATAAGAGCAAAGGGCGCACGGTCTGTGCGCCCTTCCTGTCGCCTCCTTGTGGTCTTCTTGCGGGCTCCGCGTCGCCTTGATTTCCCGCAGGCAACGGTCTGCGTGGCTCCGCGCTCAGCCTGCTTTCAACCCGTCACCGCGCCCTTGTTGGCCGGGCGCGCGAGCGCGGCGTACTTGGCGAGCACGCCGCGCGTGTAGCGCGGCGCCGGCTGCTTCCACGCGGCGCGGCGGCGCGCGAGCTCGGCGTCGTCGATGTTCAGTTGCAGCAGTAGCTTGTGCGCGTCGATGGTGATCGAATCGCCTTCCTGCACGAGCGCGATGGCGCCGCCCTCGAACGCTTCGGGCGCGACGTGCCCGACCACCATGCCCCACGTGCCGCCCGAGAAGCGGCCGTCGGTGATGAGACCCACCGATTCGCCCAGCCCCTTGCCGATGATCGCGGAGGTCGGCGCCAGCATCTCCGGCATGCCCGGGCCGCCCTTCGGGCCGAGGTAGCGCAGCACGACCACGTCGCCGGCTTTGATCTTGTCGGCGAGGATCGCTTCCAGCGCGCTTTGCTCGTCGTCGAACACGCGCGCCGGGCCCGTGATTACCGGGTTCTTGAGACCCGTGATCTTGGCGACGGCGCCTTCGGTCGCGAGATTGCCCTTGAGGATCGCGAGGTGGCCTTCCTTGTAAAGCGCCTGGTCGATGGGGAAGATCACCTTTTGATCGGCGCGCGGCTGCGACGGCACGTCCTTCAGTTCTTCGGCGAGGGTCTTGCCGGTGATGGTCATGCACTCGCCGTGCAACAGGCCCGCGTCGAGCAGGATCTTGAGCACCTGCGGAATGCCGCCGGCCTTGTGCAGGTCGGTCGCCACGTACTGGCCCGAAGGCTTCAGATCGCAGATCACCGGCACTTTCTTGCGCATGCGCTCGAAGTCGTCGATGCTCCAGTCGATTTCCGCGGCATGCGCGATGGCAAGATAGTGCAGCACCGCGTTGGTCGAGCCGCCCGTCGCCATGATGAGCGCCACGGCGTTCTCGATGGATGGCTTCGTGATGATGTCGCGCGGCTTGAGATCCCGCTTGACCGCTTCCACGAGCACGCGCGCCGACTCGGCGGCCGAATCGACTTTTTCCGCGTCGGGGTTCGCCATCGTCGACGAATAGAGCAGCGACATGCCGAGCGCCTCGAACGACGAGCTCATGGTGTTGGCCGTGTACATGCCGCCGCACGAACCCGTGGACGGGCAGGCGTTTTTCTCGACGCCCTCGAAGTCCGCTTCGGTCATGCGGCCGGCCGTGAATTCGCCCACCGCCTCGAACGCCGACACGATGGTCAGGTCCTTGCCCTTCCAGTGGCCCGGGCGGATCGTGCCGCCGTACACGTAGATGCCGGGCACGTTCATGCGCGCGAGCGCGATCATGCCGCCCGGCATGTTCTTGTCGCAGCCGCCGATCACGACCACGCCGTCCATCCACTGGCCCTGCACGCAGGTCTCGATCGCGTCGGCGATCACTTCGCGCGAGACGAGCGAGTACTTCATGCCTTCGGTGCCCATCGACATGCCGTCCGAGACCGTGGGCGTGCCGAAGGTTTGCGGGTTGGCGTCGGCGCCCTTGACGGCGGCCACCGCCGCGTCGGCGAGACGCTGCAGGCCCGCGTTGCAGGGCGTGATGGTCGAGTGGCCGTTGGCGATGCCGATCATCGGCTTGTCGAAGTCGGCCTTTTCATAGCCGAGCGCGTAATACATCGAACGGTTCGGCGAGCGGGCGACGCCTTGCGTGATGTGCTTCGAACGACGGTTGTATGCCATGGGGACGCTCCGTGGAAGGTGTCTCGAATCTTGTCTGGGTCGCCGGACGAGGTGTGCTGTGGGGGCGAATGTGCCGGCATGTGCGAAGAAGAATGGTGTTTCGCGAGCGCAATGTCCAATATATTATTCGTGGTCTATTGAGTCGAAAAAAGAATCACAGGACGCGCTTTTGCCACGCTTTTGCCCATGAGTTCGACGATTCCCGATCTGCGCCAACTGCGCTATTTTGTGGCCGTGGCCGAGGAGCAGCATTTCGGCCGCGCGGCGGCGCGCCTTTCGATGACGCAGCCGCCGCTTTCGCAGGCCATCCGGGCGCTGGAGGAGACGCTCGGCGTGGCGCTTTTCGCGCGCACGCGCCGCTCGGTCGATCTGACGGCCGTGGGCGCCGATCTGCTGCCCGAGGTGCGACGCCTGCTCGCGGCGGCGCAAGCGCTGCGCCCGCTTGCGCAGAGTCTCGCGCGCGGCGAGGCGGGCGTGCTGGCGCTGGCGTTTGTCTCGACGGCCGATTACGGCCTGCTGCCGCTCTTGCTGCGCGACTTCGGCGCGCGCCATCCGCGCGTGCGCCTGCAGCTCGCCGAGGCCACGAGCGACGTGCAGATCGACGAGCTGGTGGCGGGCCGCATCGACGCCGGCCTCGTGATCGCGCCCTTGCCGCCGCGTCACGCCGCGCGGCTCGCGTATCTGGCGGTCGCGCGCGAGCCGCTCGTGGTGGCCATGCCGGCCGGGATTTCGGCGCGCACGGGCGGCTCCGGCGAGCATGACTGGTGCGAGACGCCCGTGCGTCTCGCCGATCTCGCCGAAACGCCCCTCGTGGTGTTCCCGCGCCATCTGGCCCCCGGCTTTTACGACACCATCATGGACTGCTATGGCGCCGCCGGGCTCGCGCCGCGCGTGGGTCAGGAGGCGATCCAGATGCAGACGATCGTGAGCCTCGTTTCGGCGGGAATGGGCATCGCGCTGGTCCCGCAGTCGCTGCGGCATCTGCGCCGCACGGGCGTGGTCTACCGGCCGCTGGCCGAAACGGCGCCGACGATCGAAACGGGCCTCGTCTGGCGCGCGGCGGAGGTGAGCCCGGTGCTGGCGGCTTTCATCGACATCGTGCGCGCGCACGCGGCGACCGTGGACGCGCCGCGCGCGCCATGAGCCCCCGCACGTGCGGACGACTGGCGCCGCGCGCGGCTTGCGTATTCGACCCGGAGCCTGCAGCGAGGGCTGTTAGCGGTGCATTTTGGTTCGCGCCCCCTCGTCTCGGCGATAATGTGTGCCCGTGGCGCGCAGTGCGAACTGTGCGGCTTTGGAAACGTCCAATGCACGCGCTGCGTGTTTTCGCCCCTGTTTTCGGCACTTTTCTGCCGATTTTGCGCCGTTTTTTACAACTCGATTTCAATCCTCACCGCCGACAAGCTCTGATTCCACGATGCTCATCCACCCGAACCTCGACCCCGTCGCCATTCATCTGGGGCCGCTCGCCGTGCGCTGGTACGGCCTCATGTATCTCGTCGGCTTCATTCTCGCGATCGTGATCGGCCGTCTGCGCCTGCGCTTGCCCTATGTGGCCGCGCAGGGCTGGACCGCCAAGGACATCGACGACATGCTGTTCTACGGCGTGCTCGGCACGGTCCTCGGCGGACGCCTGGGCTACGTGCTCTTCTATAAGGCCAGCTGGTACTTCGCGCATCCGCTCGACATCTTCAAGGTGTGGGAAGGCGGCATGTCGTTTCATGGCGGCTTTCTCGGCGTGACCTTCGCGATGATCCTGTTCGCGTGGCAGCGCGGACGCACCTGGCTGCAGGTCACCGACTTCGTCGCGCCGATGGTGCCCACGGGCCTCGCCGCCGGGCGTCTCGGCAACTTCATCAACGGCGAATTGTGGGGCCGCGTGACCTCGCCCGACGCGCCGTGGGCCATGCTGTTCCCGGGCGCCGCCAACGACGACGCCGCATGGCTCGCCGCGCATCCGCAACAGGCCGCGCAGTGGCACCTGAACGAAGTGTTCGCGCAATATCATCTGCTGCCGCGTCATCCGTCCGAGCTGTACGAAATCGCGCTCGAAGGCATCGTCCTTTTCATCGTGCTGATCCTGTTCTCGCGCAAGCAGCGCCCCATGGGCGCGATCTCGGCGATGTTCCTGATCGGCTACGGCGTCGCACGCTTCACCGTGGAGTTCGCGCGCGAGCCCGACGACTTCCTCGGCCTGCTCGCGCTGGGTCTTTCGATGGGGCAATGGCTCTCGCTGCCGATGATCGTCGCGGGCGTGCTGCTGATGATCTGGGCGTATCGCCGCGCCAAACGCGATAAGGGCGCGCAGCCAGCCGTGGGCGCAAAGAGTTGATGCCGTTGATGCGATCGGCACGGCATTGAATGCGCCATGCAGAAAGCCACGGTTTTGCCGTGGCTTTCTTTTGTGCGCTTGCCGTGCGTGCCGGGTGTGCGGTATGCGCGACGTGCGCTTTACTTCATCTGCACCGAGCCCGACACGTTGACGGTGACGGTGGACGTGCCGCCTTCGAGCGGCATGGGCGGCGCGGCCTTCGCATCGGCCGACATGGCGCGTGCGCTCATCATCATCATCGGCCGCGGCGGCACGCCTTGGTGGCCCACGTTCACATCGCGGATCGTGTAGCTGCTATAGCCGAACGCGCGCGCATTCGAGGCAGCCTGCTCGCGGAACGAGGCAATCGCCTGACCCGAAAGCTTTTGCTCGGCGGCGCGCTGCGCTTCGGGCGAGAGCGAGAACTGCACGTTGCCCACCTGCATCACCGAGGACATATCGCCGGCGAGTTTCGACGCGGCGGCGAAGTCGTGCGATTCGAGCACGACCTCCGTGCGGCCGCGCCATGCCGAAATGCGCCCGTCGCGATCGGTCGACGGATAGATCGAGAACTGGCCCGAGCGTGCGGTCACGCCCGCGACGCCCTTGGCTTTTTGCAACGCCTGGTCGGTGCGTTGATTGAGCGTGGCCGTGAGCGATGCGGGATCGTTCGCTTCCTGCTCGTAGAACAGCGTGATCGTGACGACGTCCTGCGGGACCTCGGCGCTGGCCTGCGCGGAAAGCGAGAGCACGCCCGAGGGTTGATAGCGCGCTTCGCTTTGCGCGAACGCCGTGTCCGGCGCGAGCGTCATGGCGAGCGGCACAGCGGCAGCGAGGGCGGCGGCGAGCGTGACGGCGGTTTTTCTCTTCATTTTGGGCTCCTTGCAGAACAGATTCGCAAACGGCGCGCACAACAACGTGCCGGCGCGAGCGCATGATCGTGCGTAACGGGGTACTGGCACATTCGTGCATGCGTGCCGGCCAGGTGTGCGTGTCCGTGCGTGTTCGTTAGGTGGGGCGGGCCACGCAGGGTTCCCGCTGGCGCACGGCGGCCTTGCAATCTTTAAAGATTGCCGGCGCGCACAGGCCGCCAATCCGGACCTGCATCGAGCCTCACATCAGCCGCTTCGTGATGAAGTCCCACTCGGCCTTCGTGACCGGCGTGATGGACAGGCGATTGCCCTTGGCGAGCACGCGCATGTCGGCGAGTTCTTCATGCTCGCGCAGTGCGGCGAGCGCAATGAGCGGGCACTTCTTCTCGAACACCACGTCGACGAGCATCCAGCGCGGCGTTTCCTGCGTGGATTTCGGGTCGTAGTAGGGACTCTTCGGGTCGAACTGCGTGGGGTCCGGATACGCCGTGGACGAGACTTGCGCGAGGCCCGCGATGCCGGGCTCGGGGCAACTGGAGTGATAGAACAGCACGCCGTCGCCGATCTGCATGGTGTCGCGCATGAAATTGCGCGCCTGATAATTGCGCACGCCGGTCCATGGCAGCGTGCGCTGCGGGGCGTTCGCGAGGTCGTCGATGCTTGCTTCGTCGGGTTCGGACTTCATCAGCCAGTAGCGCATGAGTCGAAGTAACGCGTCGAAAGTGAAGGGGAGTGCCGCGACGTCGTGGCCGGGGACGATGCAGCCCGACGACGCAAAGGGAAAACGCAAAAGGAAAACGGCATCGGACGCGAGTCCGATGCCGTTTGAATAGGTCCCCGCCATAGCCGCTAGGCCGGCATCCTGAACCGGGGGTTCAGAATTGGTCGCAGTTAGCAGCACTTCGGGTACATCAGACTAGTGACGCGCACGCCCGTGCTACAAATTTCCGCAACCGTGCACATGGCATTGGTTCAAGGAATATATGACCTTGGCGAACCAGGCAGGGAAGCTGACTAACTAAACTGTTTGGTGCTAAGCGGTACGGTCAGGCACCGCCGTTTAGAAACGTCTTGTGGACGTTCCCACGAGCCTCATTTTAACGCATCGCGCAGGGGGTTTTATTGCACACCGTACTGCTGGATGACTGCGCCAAGCTGCTCGTTCATTTGGCGCATTGTACGACGGATTTCTTCGGCTGGGAATGCTTCGCCATGCCGCACGCTCGTTTGCAGACGCAGCAGTTCCGACGCGATCGAAAGCGCGGCCATCACCGCGATGCGGTCGGTGCCGCGCACGTTGCTGTGATTGCGGATCTTCGACATTTCCGCATCGACGCGCGCCACCGCTTCGAGCAGCGCGGCTTCGGTTTCCGGTGAACAGGCGAGGCGATAGCTTTGGCCGAGAATCGTCGCTTCGATCTGTTTGGTCGTCATGCATTTTCTCCGTGGCGAGCGGCGTTGTCGTCGGCGGCGTTCTGCGACGGCTCGAGCAAATCGAGCTGGTTGTCGCGTTCGGCGTTCGCGCGAGCGCGCGGCAGCTTTTCGAGGATCGCGTTCAGACGGACCTGCGCGTCGTCGATCTTGGCCGAGAGCGCATCGCGTTCGGCCTGCAAGGCGTTGCGCTCTTCGCGTACCTGTTCGAGTTCGGTGCGCGTCGCTTCGCATTGCGCGTGCAATTGTGCGAGTTGCTCTTCGAGCGCCACGCGTGCTTCATGATGACGCTGATTGATCTCGATCAGCCGCCCGATGTTTTGTGAGAGTGTTTCGAGTTCGTTGAGCATGTGCTGCGTCCTCTAAAGACAGGCATTCTAGCGCGGATTGTCGCGTATTCCGACATTTGCGTCGTTTCCAGACGTAACAACACCGCTTCATGTCTGCTTCTTGCGGTTTGAGGCCTGCCATGTACCCGTGAGCGCCATGCGGGAACGTATTTTGCGCCGCGCGCGACGACGGCCCGCGTACCGCGATTGGAAGCGTATTTCGCGCAATAATGGCGCTTTCTTGACGCTCGCATGAGGCCCTCCTACACTTGCCGGCGCTCGGGTGCCGCCACGTGCTACGCGCCGCGTGCGAGATCCCATGCCGGCGGGCGTGCGTCATGCTTGCGTCGCGCAGATCCGGCTCGCGGACTGCAGCGGCCATGTGTCAGTGTCCTGAGATCGACCACTTTCGACGATGCGAACCGTCAACCCCGATAACCCGCGCCGCCCGCCCGCGCCGGCCCTGCCGTGCGCTTCCGGTGCCAAAGCGCTGCGCCGTCCGATGAACGCGCGTCGCGCGGCCGCGATCTGGTGCGGGCTGGGCATGGCTGCGCTCGCGGTGTTGGTGGCCTCGCTTGCGATCGGCAGCGTGCCGGTGACGCTCGGGCAGGCGCTGCATGCGCTCGTGCCCGTCACATCCTCCGCCCGGAACGTCAACGACATGGCGAGCGAAATCGTGCGCGCGTTGCGCCTGCCGCGCGCGCTCGGCGGCTTCGCGTGCGGCGCGCTGCTCTCGCTCGCCGGCGCGTTGCTTCAAGTGCTGTTGCGCAATCCGCTCGCCGAGCCCTACGTGCTGGGCGTCTCGGGCGGGGCCGCCGCGTTCGCGCTGGTGGCGATGATCGCCGGCGCGGCGTGGTGGGCCGTGCAGGCGAGCGCCTGCGCGGGCGCCTTCGTTTCGATCCTGCTCGTGCTCGGCCTCGCGCGCCGCGAACTCTGGCGCGGCGAGCCGCAGGACAGCTCCCCGCGCCTCCTGCTCACGGGCGCCGTGACGGCGGCCGGGTGGGGCGCGCTCATCACGCTGCTGCTGACGCTCGCCCCCGAAGCGAGCCTGCGCGGCATGCTGTTCTGGCTCACCGGCGATCTCAACGGCGCCGCCATGCCCTGGCCCGCATTGATCGCGCTGGCGCTGGTGCTCGCGTTCGGCGTGAGCGCCGCGCCGCGCCTGAACGTGCTGTTGCGCGGCGACGCCGCCGCCCAGGCGCTCGGTGTGCCGGTGCTGCGCCTGCGCGTGGGCGTCTATCTCGCGGCATCGCTCGCGGCGGCGGCGGCCGTTACCACGGGCGGCACCATCGGCTTCGTCGGGCTCGTCGTGCCGCACATGCTGCGGCTCGCCTTCGGCAACGACCAGCGCATGCTCGTGCCCGCGGCCGCGCTCGCGGGCGGTCTCGCGGTCATGGGCGCCGATCTTGTCGCGCGCACCGTCGCCGCGCCCACGCAATTGCCCGTGGGCGTCGTGACCGCGCTCGCGGGCGTGCCCGTGTTCCTGTGGATGCTGCTCAAGCGGCGCGCGCCATGAGTCTTGCTTCGAGCGACGCCCAAAGCCCCGCCGCCGCGCTTGCGAAGCCGCTGCTCGCCGTGCGCGCGCTCACGTTGCGCGCGGGCGCGCGCACGCTGCTCGAGGGCCTCACGCAGCGTTTCGGCGCGGGCGAGATCTGGTGCGTGGCCGGCGCGAACGGCGCGGGCAAGACCACCTTGATCGCGACGCTCGCGGGCCTGCGCGAGAGCGCCGCGGGCCATGTCGAGGTGGACGGCGTCGCGTTGCGTGACTGGCCGCCGGTACGCCTCGCGCAGCGTCGCGCGCTGATGCCGCAAGACGTGCGCGATGCGTTCAGCGCGAGCGTGCTCGACACGGTGTTGCTCAACCGCTATCCGCATCTCGCGGGCTGGGGCTGGGAAGGCGAGGACGACCGCGCCGCCGCGCATGCCGCGCTCGCGATGCTCGGCCTCGAGGCGTTCGCCGCACGCGACGTGCTCTCGCTCTCCGGCGGCGAGCGCCAGCGTGTCGCGCTGGCGGCGGTGCTGTGCCAGGACGCGCCGCTCCTGCTGCTCGACGAGCCGCTCGCGCACCTGGACCTGCATCATCAGATCGCCTGCCTCGAAGCGCTCGCGCACTGGGTGAGCACCGGGTCGCACACGGTGGTGTTTTCCTGTCACGATCTCAATCTTGCGCGGCGCTACGCGACGCACGCGCTGCTGCTCGATGGCCGCGGCGGCTGCTGCGCGGGCCCGGTGCGCGACGTGCTCACGGCAGAGCGCGCGAGCGCGGCCTTCGGCCATCCGCTCAGGCTGATCCGCGAAGGGGGACACGAAGCGCTCGTGGCCGCCTTCGAACCTCCACGCGAGCGCTAAAGCCTGGCGCGCGCGTGGTCGAACCGAACCGAAACCAATATGACTTCAACGCTTTCCGAATTGCTTGCTGTGGAGCCGCTCGACGCGTCGCTGCGCGACGCGCTCCAGCATCTCATCGATACGAAAACCAAGCCGCCGGGCAGCCTCGGCCGCCTCGAGGCGCTCGCGCGCCAGCTCGGCATGATCCAGCGCACCACGCGCCCGCGCGTCGAGCGCCCGGCGATGATCGTGTTCGCGGGCGACCACGGCATCGCCGACGAAGGCGTGAGCCCCTACCCGCAGGCCGTGACCGCGCAGATGGTCGCGAACTTCCTCGCGGGCGGCGCGGCCATCAACGCGTTCAGCGGCGTGGCCGGGCTTGAGCTCGAGATCGTCGATGCGGGCATCGCGACGCCGTTGCCGCCGCTTCCCGCTGCGTCGGCGCTCGTCTCGGTGCCGATTGCGCGCGGCACGCGCAATTTCGCGCGCGAGCGCGCGATGACGCGCGACGAGGCCATCGCCGCGCTCGCGGCCGGCGCGGCGCGCGTGCGCCATCACGCGGCGCTGGGCACCAACGTGATCGGCTTCGGCGAAATGGGCATTGCGAACACCTCGTCGGCCGCGTGCCTGATGAGCCGTTTGTGCGACGTGCCCATCGACGAATGCGTGGGACGCGGCACGGGGCTCGACAACGCGGGCCTCGCGAGAAAGCGCAACGTGCTCGCGGCGGCGCTCGCGCGTCACGCGCGCGCGCGCGAGCCGATCGATGTGCTCGCAACCTTCGGCGGCTTCGAGATCGCGATGATGACGGGCGCGTTTCTCGAAGCGGCGCGCCAGCGCATGGCGATTCTCGTCGACGGCTTCATCGCGACCTCGGCGCTGCTGGTGGCCGATGCGCTCGCGCCGAACGTGCGCGACTACTGCGTGTTCGCGCATGCCTCGAACGAAGCGGGGCACCGGCGCATGCTCGATCATTTCGGCGCGCGCGAGCTGCTCGCGCTCGACCTGCGTCTGGGCGAGGGCACGGGCGCGGCGCTGGCCGTGCCGCTCCTGCGCGCGGCCGTGGCGTTTCTCAACGACATGGCGAGCTTCGAGTCGGCAGGCGTGGACGAGCGCAGCGAGCGCCCTCGTTGATGCGCGCGCAATGAATCCGCTCGCGGAACTGCGCTACTTCTTCACGGCGCTCGGCTATTTCACGCGCGTGCCGGTGCCGCGCTGGGTCGGCTTCGAGCCGCAATGGCTGAACGCGGCGGCGCGCTATTTTCCGCTCGTCGGCGCGTTGATCGGCGCGCTGGCGGCGCTCGTGTACCTCGCGGCGCTTCATGTGTTTCCCGCGAGCGTGGCGGTGCTGCTTTCGATGGGCGCCACGCTGCTCGCCACCGGCGCGTTTCATGAAGACGGGCTCGCCGACTGCCTCGACGCATTCGGCGGCGCGTATCAGCGCGAGGACGTGCTGCGCATCATGCGCGACTCGCGCATCGGCGCGTTCGGCGCCATCGGCCTCGTGATCGCGCTCGCGCTGAAGTGGCAGACGCTGGCCGCGCTGCCGCCGTGGCGCGCCGCCACGCTGATGATCGCCGGTCATGCGGCGAGCCGTGCGTTCGCGATCAGCTATCTCGTCTCGCTCGACTATGTGCGGCCCGAAGGCAAGGCCAAGCCGGTCGCGCAGCGCATGAGCGCGCTCGCGCTCGGTTGCGCGTTCGTGTTCGGCTTGCCCTGGCTCTTCTGGCCCGCGTGGCCGGACTGGCGCGCGGGCGTGACGACGCTCGCGGTGCTCGGCGCGCTGCGCTACGCGCTGGGGCGCTATTTCGTGCGCCGCATCGGCGGGTATACGGGCGATTGCCTCGGGTTCGCGCAGCAGGTGTTCGAACTGGCGATCTATCTGATGGGGCTCGCGTGGATCTCGTCCTGATTCGTCATCCTGCCGTGGCGGTGGAGGCGGGCGTCTGCTACGGCCAATCCGATGTGCCGCTCGCCGCGGCCGCCGCGGCCGGCGCGGCGTCGATTGCCGCGCGGCTCGCCGCGCTCGGCGCGTGCGCGCCGTGGCGCATCGAGACGAGCCCGCTCACGCGCTGCGCGAGCGTGGCCCGCGTGCTCGGGCAGATGCACGGCGGCCTCGCGCCGCGCGAAGATGCGGGCCTGGCGGAGATGGACTTCGGTGCATGGGAGATGCAGCGCTGGGACGCCATCGAGCGCGCGCAGATCGACGCCTGGGCCGCCGATTTCGAGCATGCGCGCGCGCATGGCGGCGAGAGCGTCGCGCAGTTCGATGCACGGGTCGGCGCATGGTTCGATGCGCTCGATGCGTTCGAGATGCCGGCGCGCGAGGGCCTTTGGGTGGTCGCCCATGCGGGTGTGATGCGCGCAATCACCGCGCGCGCATTGGGCTTGCCGCTCGCGCGCTGCGCACGCTGGCCGCTCGAGATGGCGGCGATCGTCGTGCTGCGTCGCGAGCCGTCGAGCGGCGCGTGGCAGCTCGCGCGCTGGAACGCCTGAAGCCGGTTTTTATTTATTCGGATTCCCGATCAAGGTGCGGCGTTCGCATCGCGCGTGCGTGCGCGATCCAGATCCTTGCACAACCGCGCCGCGCCTTGCGCGATGCGCGGTCCGGGGCGCGTGAGCAGATCGCCGTCGATGGCGAAGAGATTGTCCCGCGCCACGGCATGCAACTGGGGCCACGCACGCCAGCGCGCGAGCGCGGGCAACGGCCGGTCCGGCGCCGTCGCGCCTTGCGAGGCGGTGACGATCGCATCGGGATCGGCGGCCAGCACGGCTTCCGTCGAGAGCGTCGGCACCAGCGGGCGCAGCGCGGCAAAGACGTTGCGTCCGCCGCATAGCGCGATGACGTCGCTGATCATGTGCTCGCCGTTGATCGTCATGAGCGGCTGGTCCCAGACTTCGTAGAACACGCTCACCGGCGCGCGTTGCGCGTAGCGCGTGCGCAGTTGCGCGATCGCCTGGCGATACGCTTGCGCCGCAGCTTGTGCGGTGGCTTGCGTGCCCAGCAGCACGCCGAGCCGCGTGAGCGAGGTCGCGACGTCGTCGAGCCGATGCGGCTCGCTGAAGAAGAGCGGAATGCGCAACTCGCGCAAGCGGTCGATCTGCTGCTGCGCATTGCCGTGCCGCCAGACGACGATCAGATCGGGCTTGAGCGCGGCGATGCGTTCGAGGTCGAGCGCGCGGTTATCGCCCACGCGCGGCACGCTCAGCGCCTGCGGCGGGTAATCGCTGTAGGCGACCGCGCCCACCAGCTTCGCGCCGCCGCCCGCTGCGTAGATCAGCTCGGTCGTGTGCGGCGCGAGGCTGATGACGCGCTGCGCGGGCGCGGCGAGCGTGACGGTATGGCCGGCGTCGTCGATGGCGCTGACGCTGGCGGCGCAGGCCGCATCGAACCTGAATGCCGTGGCGAGCGCGAGCGCGAAGGCGCAGGCAATCGAGCGGCGGCGCATCAGCCGGGCGCCTGCATGGCCTGCTCGAGCGCCGTCTCGAAGCGCCGCCATTCGTCTTCCGACGCGGGCAGCCCGAAGCGCAGGCTCGCGGGCGACGCGAAGCGGCGCGTCCACACAGCGCGCGCGGCGAGGGCGTCCTGCAACGCGGCGGCGCGCGCATGGACGATCCAGGCGAACAGCGGCGTGGCGCGCGGCGCGAGGCCGTGCGAGGCGAGCAGGGCCGCAAGGCGGGCACTGTCGCCGGCGAGCCGCTCGCGCATCGCGGCTTGCCACGCGGTGTCTTCGAAGGCGTGCGTGACCGCATGGCGCGCGGGTCCGCTCACGGTCCACGCGCCCAGCCGCGCGCACAGCGCCGCGAGCAGCGCGGGCGCGGCGAGCGCGAAGCCGCAGCGCGCCCCCGCGAGACCGAAGAACTTGCCGGGCGAGCGCAGCACCACGAGGCCGGCGCGGTGGGTCTCGTCCGCGAGCGAGGCCGCGCGGGAATCGACGAAGGCGTCGGCGAACGCTTCATCGACGATCAGCGTGCCGCCGCGCCCGGCGAGCTGCGCGTGCCAGCGCAGCAGCGTCTCGCGGCCGACCCGGCTCGCCGTCGGATTGTTGGGATTCACGACGACCGCGTGCAGGACGTCTGCGGGCAAACCGTTCTGCGCCTGCGCGCTTTCGATGTCGAGCGGCACGACGGCGTATCCCGCCTGGGCGAAGGCGGGCGCGTACTCGCCGTAGGTGAGCGGCGCGATCGCCACGCGTGCCGCCGGCGTGGGCAAACGCTCGGATAACTGCGGGGATACCTGCGCGGATAAAAGCGTGGACAACAGCGCGGGCAGCGCGCGGATCGCGGCCTGGCTGCCCGCCACGGGCAACACGTGCCGCGCATCGGGCGCGCCGTAGTAGCGCGCCGCGCAGGCGGCGAAGCCGTCGTCGTCCTCGGGCAGGCGTCGCCATGCGGCGGCGGGCACCGGCGGAACCGGATAGCCGTGCGGATTGATGCCGGTCGAAAGGTCGATCCACGCGTCCCAGGCGATGCCGTAACGGCGCGCCGCTTCGCGCAGATTGCCGCCGTGCGCAATCGCGTGCGCGGTGGTGTCGGGATGCGCTTCAGACATGGGTTGCCACGCTCAAGAAGGCCAGTGCGAGAAGCACGGCGAGCCACAGGATGGTCGTGCGCTCGACGAGCCGCAGCGCGGCGCTCACGTCCTCGGCGCGCGGCGGCGCGCCGGCGCCGAGCGCAGGGCGTTCCTCCACGGCGCCGTGGTAGACGGCCGCGCCGCCCAGCAGCACGTTCAGGCTGCCCGCGCCCGCGGCCATCACCGGGCCCGCGTTCGGGCTCTCCCAGCGCGGCGCCTGCTCGCGCCAGCAGAGCAAGGCGACGCGCGTGTCGCCGAGCAGCGCGTAGCTCGCGGCCGTGAGGCGGGCCGGGATCCAGTTGAGCGCATCGTCGATGCGCGCGGCCGCCCAGCCGAAGCGCAGGAAGCGCGGCGTGCGATAGCCCCACATCGCGTCGAGCGTATTGGCGAGCCGAAACGCGAGCGCGCCCGGCCCGCCCGCGATCGCGAACCAGAACAGCGCGCCGAAGATCGCGTCGTTGCCGTTTTCCAGCGCCGATTCGCAGGCCGCGCGCGCGAGCGCGGTGGCGTCGGCGTTGGCGGTATCGCGCGAGACGATGCGCGCGGTCAGCGCGCGTGCCGCCGTCAGATCGCGTTCAGCGAGCGCGCGCGCGATGGGCGCGATGTGCTCTTCGAGGCTGCGCGCGCCCAGCGCGAACCACAGCAGCGCGACGTGCAGCGCCCAGGCGAGCGGCCAGGGCAGCGCGGCGCACAGCAGCGCGGCGAGCGCGACGGGCGGCGCGAGCACGGCAAGCCAGGCCGCGAGACCGAGCGGGCGGCCGCGCCGGCCGGTATTCAGGCGCTTTTCGATGCGGTTCGCGAGCGCGCCGAACGCGACGAGCGGATGCGCGCGGCGCGGCTCGCCGAACCAGCGGTCGACGGCCACGCCGGCGACGGCGAGGGCGGCGGTGGCGGGCAAGCTCAGCGTCGTCAGCATGATCGGTCCGGCGCCGGCGCCTTGAGCGTGAGCGGCAGGCCGGCCGCCACGAGCACCGCGCGGTCGGCCAGTGCGGCGATGCGCTGGTTCAGGCGGCCGAGCTCATCGACATAGAGACGCGTGGCCGCGCCCATCGGTACGACGCCCATGCCGATCTCGTTGCTCACCACGAGCACGGCGCAGTCGGCGTGGCGGGCGCGCTCGCAAGCGGCGGCGAAGGCATCGAGGCGCGCGCGCCAGTCGGGCAGCGGCGCTTCCGACCCGGGCGGGCAAAGCAGGTTGGCGAGCCAGAGCGTGAGGCAGTCGATCAGCGCGCACTGGCCGGGCGTGGCCGCGGCGTCGAGTGCGCCCGCGAGATCGAGCGGCGCCTCGGCGAGCGCCCAGTGCGCGGGCCGCCGGGCGCGATGGTGCGCGATGCGCGCGGCGAACTCGGCATCGGCGTGCGCGCCTTGGGGCGTGGCCGCGGTGGCGATATAGGTGACCGGCAGGCCGCTTGCGCCGGCGAGGCGTTCGGCGTAGGCGCTCTTGCCCGAGCGCGCGCCGCCGACGATGAAGGTGAAGTCGCGCGAAATCATCGCGTGATTGTAGCGGCTGGCGTCCGACAGATTGGGGGCGATGGTGGGGAGCCGCGGCGATGAATGGCGGCCCGGGCCATCGGCGCAACCCGGGCGCGCGATGGGATAATGCGCGTTCGCCCGACCGACCCGGCGCTTCGCCGTCTTTTCTCGTCACCATGTCCGCAACGAAACCCGCCGCCGTGCCGCGCGGCACGCTGATGATCCAGGGCACCACGTCCGATGCCGGCAAGAGCACGCTGGTGGCTGGCCTGTGCCGTCTCGCGCATCGCGCGGGCGTGCGCGTGGCGCCCTTCAAGCCGCAGAACATGGCGCTGAACAGCGCCGTGACGGCGGACGGCGGCGAGATCGGCCGGGCCCAGGCGCTGCAGGCGCTTGCCGCAGGCATCGCGCCGCATACCGACCTCAACCCCGTGCTGCTCAAGCCCAATAGCGATCTGGGCTCGCAGGTGATCGTCCATGGCAAGGCGCGCATGAATCTCAACGCGCGCGCTTATCAGGACTACAAGCCGCTCGCGCGCGAGGCCGTGCTCGAGTCGTATGCGCGGCTGCGCGCGCGCTACGAGACCGTGTTCGTCGAAGGCGCGGGCAGCCCCGCCGAAATCAATCTGCGCGCCAACGACATCGCCAACATGGGCTTTGCCGAGGCCGTCGACTGTCCGGTCGTGCTCGTCGCCGATATCGATCGTGGCGGCGTGTTCGCACACCTGATCGGCACGCTCGCGTGTCTGTCGGCCAGCGAGCGCGCGCGCGTGAAGGGCTTCGTCATCAACCGCTTTCGCGGCGATCCGGGTTTGCTCAAGCCCGGCCTCGACTGGCTCGAAGCGCAGACGGGCAAACCGGTGCTCGGCGTGGTGCCATATCTGCACGGTCTCACGCTCGACGCCGAGGACATGCTGCCCGGCGCCGCGCACACACGGGCGCAGGCCGGCGGCGAGACCCTGCGCGTGGTGGTGCCGGCGCTGCCGCACATCAGCAACCACACGGATTTCGACGCGCTGCGCGCGCATCCGCAGGTCGAATTCAGCTATGTGCGTACGGGCAGCGCGCCGCCGCCCGCCGATCTCGTGATCCTGCCGGGTTCGAAGAACGTCCGCGACGACCTCGCATGGCTGCGCGCGCAGGGCTGGGAGGCGGCGCTCGCGCGGCATCTGCGTTACGGCGGGCGCGTGATCGGCATTTGCGGCGGCATGCAGATGCTCGGGCGCGCGATTGCCGATCCGCATGGCGTCGAAGGGGCGCCCGGCGGCGTGGCCGGTTTGGGCTGGCTCGACTATGAAACCGAGCTCACGCAAGAGAAGACGCTGAAGAACGTGACGGGACACCTCGTGCGGCGCGGCGCGCCGCAGGCGTCCGTGGCCGCGCCGGTGCGGGGCTACGAGATCCACATGGGTGTGACGCGCGGCCCGGCGCTGGCCGCGCCCGCGCTGCGCATCGCATCGGTTGAGGAAGGGAGCGACGGCGTGGCGGGGGCGCTGCGCGCGGACGGCGCGCAATCGGCCGATGGCCAGATTCTCGCGACTTATGTGCACGGTCTTTTCGACACGCCCGAAGCGTGCGCCGCGCTGCTGCGCTGGGCCGGACTCGAGGCGGCGCAGCGCGTCGATTACCCCGCGCTGCGCGAGGCGTCGCTCGAGCGGCTCGCCGACACGCTCGAAGCGAGCCTCGATCTGGCGCGCCTTTATGGCGCGATCGGCTGAATGCCGCCGCGTTAGTACAGCACCATCTGCGTGCAGCGGAAGAGGGCCGTGGTCTTGCCGTCCGGGCCGGTCACGGTGGCGTCCCAGATCTGCGTGCTGCGCCCGAGATGCGCGCCGGTGGCCACCACGCTCAGCGTGCCCTCGCGCGCCGTGCCCAGAAAGTTGCTCTTGAGCTCGATGGTGGTGAAGTTTTTCGCGTTCGGCGGCAGGTGCGCGAAGCAGCCGTAGCCGCAGGCCGTATCGGCGAGACAGATTACCGTCGCGGCGTGCAGAAAGCCATTGGGCGCGAGCAGTTCGCTGCGGATGTCGAGTTCGGCGCGCAGCAGGCCCTGGTCGAGCGCGACCGCGCGAAAGCCGATCAACCCGGGCAGCCGGCCGCGCTGGCGCTCGTGCAGGGAATCGAGGGTGATATCGGTGCGCAACGTGCTCATGACAGGCAACTCTCCTTGAGTCTCAAACGGGGGATGGGGCCGAAGCGGCATGGCGCGCGTGCTTTGTCGGCGCCAGTGCGATGCGCCACGCGCGCGCATGCGCGGGCCGGAACTTCGGCGCCGCCGCATTTGCCGATATTATCGGACGGTTGCGTCGGTGCGCGGCGCGCCTGAAGGCGGCTAGCGCGGGGAAGGCGGCATCGGCGGAAGCGAAATCGGCAGCATCAGCAGAATCGGCAAACCGGCTGGCCCGCGCGCCAGCCATCCTGACGGGAGTATTCATGACGGTGATCGTGGTGGCGAACCCCAAGGGCGGCGTCGGCAAGAGCACGCTGTCCACCAATCTGGCCGGCTATTTCGCGGCACAAGGCGAGTGGGTCGCGCTCGCGGACCTCGACCGGCAGCAGTCGGCGCACGCGTGGCTCGACCTGCGGCCCGAGACGCTGCCGCCCATCGAGCGCTGGGGCGTCGACCTGGACAATCCGGCGAAGCCGCCCAAGGGGCTCGAGCACGCCGTCATCGACACGCCGGCGGGCCTGCACGGCAACCGGCTTGCCGCGATCGTCGCGCTCGCCGACAAGGTGATCGTGCCGCTGCAGCCGTCCATGTTCGACATTCTCGCGACCCAGGACTTCCTCGACCGGCTCGCCAGGGAAAAGGCGGTGAGAAAGGGCGCCATCCAGGTGGGCGTGGTGGGCATGCGGGTGGACGCGCGCACGCGCTCGGCCGAACAGTTGCAGCGCTTCGTGGAGGGGCTCGATCTGCCCGTGCTGGGCTATTTGCGCGATACGCAGAATTACGTACAGCTCGCCGCGCACGGCCTCACGCTGTGGGATGTCGCGAAAAGCCGCGTGGAAAAAGACCTCGACCAGTGGCGGCCGATCATCTCGTGGGTGGACGGCAAATAAGCGGGGCCTGGTGGGACCTGATGGGACCAGGCGCGGAGCCGCCGCGCGGCTCCGCGCGTTTTAGCTCCAGCTTTGCGTCGGCACGTGGTCGCGGCTGCCCTTGATGCGGTTGTTCTCGTCGACGAACACGAGGTTCGGCTTCCAGCCCGCCTTCAGCTCTGCTTCTTCCACGTTCGCGAAAGCCGCGATGATCACGAGGTCGCCAAGCTGCGCGCGGCGCGCGGCCGAGCCGTTCAGCGAAATCATGCCGCTGCCGCGCTCGCCCTTGATCGCGTAGGTCGTGAAGCGCTCGCCGTTGTTGATGTTCCAGATGTCGATGCGTTCGTTCTCGACGATGTTCGCCGCTTCGAGCAGGTTCTCGTCGATCGCGCACGAGCCTTCGTAATGGAGCTCGCAGTGCGTGACGGCGGCGCGGTGGATCTTCGACTTGAGCATATGGCGTTGCATGGTGTGTCTCCTCGGGCGAGCGGGCTTGCGGCCCGCCGCGGGTGATGCCGGAAAAACGTGCCGGAATTGGCGCGCTGAAAAACGAAAAGCCGCGCTCAGATCTCGAGATTGTCGATCAAGCGCGTGGCGCCCAGCTTGGCGGCTGCCAGCACGACGAGCGGCGCATCCGTTTCGCCGGGGACGGGCGGCAGGAGGTTCGCGCGCCTGCGGATGGCGATATAGTCGGGCTTCCAGCCACGCGCGGCGAGCGTGGCCATCGCGTCGAGTTCGAGTTGCTGGAAGTCGCGGCGGCCCGAGAGCACCTGCTCGCGGATCTCGCGCAGCGCGAGCGCCAGTTGCGGCGCTTCGGCGCGCTCGGCCGCCGTGAGATAGCGGTTGCGCGAGCTGAGCGCGAGGCCGTCGGTATCGCGCACCGTTTCGGCGGCGATCACCTCGGTCGGCAGCGCGAATTGCTGGCACATCGCGCGCACGATCATCAACTGCTGATAGTCCTTCTTGCCGAACACCGCGACGCGCGGCTGCACGCACGACATCAGCTTCATGACCACCGTGCAGACGCCTTCGAAGAAACCGGGACGGAACTCGCCCTCGAGAATGTCGCCCAGATCGTGCGGCGGACGCACGCGGTACTCCTGGGGCTGCGGATACATGTCGGCCTCGGTGGGCGCGAACAGCACGTAGACGTTCTCCTTTTGCAGCTTCTCGATGTCGTCCAGGAGCGTGCGCGGGTATTTGTCGAAATCCTCGTTGGGGCCGAACTGCAGCCGGTTGACGAAGATGCTGGCGACCACCGGGTCGCCGTGCTGGCGCGCGAGGCGCATCAGCGAGAGGTGGCCTTCGTGCAGATTGCCCATGGTCGGCACGAACGCAGTGCGGTTTTGGCCGCGCAACTGGTCGCGCAGTTCCTGAATCGAGCTGATGACTTTCATGATCGGATGCGTTATGCCTCGCGCGGGGCAAGACGGGTTGCGGCAACCGGCGAGACGCGCGGCGCACCAGGGCGCGCGGCCGGCCGAATGGCGTGCCCGGCCCGTCAGGGGCAGGCGCGGGCGATTGTAGAGGATTTGAGCGTGCCGCGCAGCCGCTCCGGATCGGGGGGATCCCTGGCCCCGCAGCAGGCGTGCGTATGGGGCCGGATTGGAATGGCGCGTCGCCCTATGCGGGCAAATACGCGAGGCGGACGTAGATCGGCGCGAACGGCTCGGCCTGGGTGATCTCGATGAGCGATTCGCGCGCGAGCTCGAGCATGGCGATGAAGTTCACGACCACGACGGGCACGCCGCGCGTGGTGTCGAAGAGCTCGGAGAACTCCATGAAGCGCGCGCCCTGGAGCCTGCGCAGGATCACGCTCATGTGCTCGCGCACCGAGAGCTCCTCGCGCGAGATCTTGTGATGCTGCACCAGCTTTGCGCGCTTGATGACGTCGGCCCATGCGGCGCGCAGGTCGTCGCTGTCCACGTCGGGAAAGCGCGGCGTGATGCTCTGCTCGATATAGACCTCGGCGCGCATGAAGTCGCGGCCGAGCTGCGGCAGGCGGTCGATGCGCTGCGCGGCGAGTTTCATCTGCTCGTATTCGAGCAGGCGCCGCACGAGTTCGGCGCGCGGGTCTTCGGCTTCCTCGCCGGTGTCGGCCTTCTTGACCGGCAGCAGCATGCGCGACTTGATCTCGATGAGCATGGCGGCCATCAGCAGATATTCCGCGGCGAGTTCGAGATTGGTCTTGCGCAACTGCTCGACGTAGCCGAGATATTGCGTGGTGACCTCCGCCATCGGAATGTCGAGCACGTTGAAGTTCTGCTTGCGGATCAGGTAAAGCAGCAGATCGAGCGGGCCTTCGAACGTTTCGAGGAAGACCTCGAGTGCGTCGGGCGGGATGTAGAGGTCTTGCGGGAGCTTGAAGAGTGGTTCGCCGTACAGGCGCGCGAACGCGACGCCGTCGACCGTGTCGGGCGTTGAATCCGTGGCCGGAGCGGTCAGTGCCACACCCGGGCCGGCGCTCTGGTCCGCCGGGCTGGCTGGAGCATGGCCCGCCGCCGCGTCGGCGGGGGGCGCACGACGTGCTTCGGCCCCGTCAACCATGTCGGCCCCGTCGGCCTCGGCCATCAGAAGTTCTGGTAGTAGACGTACGGCGTTTGCCTGACGCGCGAGGCTTGCTGACGCTCGCGCTCGTCGAGATCGAGCGGCTGCTTGTCCCACAGGAGCGCACGGCCCTTGCGCTGCTGCTCTTCGAGTTCGGGCTTTTGCGTTTTGAGCTGATTCAGGAACTGCGTGATTTCCGACTGATACATGGCTAACGTCCGTCGCGAGTGCTGCGCGTAGTCGCGCATAGGCGCACGTGGGTGCGGGGTGCATTGCGGCGGCCGCGTCTGACGGGCCGCCTCGGTGCGTGTCGGCGGCAATTTTACCGCAAGCGAGGGGCGCGGAACATCCGGACGGACAGCGCGTGGAACGCATTCGTCCCGGGCATGGGCGGGGGGCGCATCGGTGCCCGAGCGGCGCAGCAGTCCGCCATGCGGGCCGATATGGCGCGTCTTGTTGCGCTTCTTATGGCCCTTCTTGCGCCGCGTCCTGGGGTTTTCGAGCGCCGATGTGGTGAAATAACGCGTTTGCGCTCGCGCTGCAACAAGGCGTGTCCGCGCGAACGCGAGCAATGGGCATCGGAACGACGGCTGGAGGTCTTGTTTGGCGGGAAGGGTGATCGAAGCGTTGCGTGCGAAGCGGCATCCCGCGCGGAGGCCGCGGCACGGGCACGCCGCCGCGCCGGTCGCCATCGGCGGGGCCGCCGATCGGGCGCCGCCCGCGGGCCGTCTTTCAGTCAGCCCTTCGGGTGGCTTGGTGGGTGGCTTTATGGGCGGCCTTGCGGCACGCGGTTCAGCGCGCTTTGCCGCCGGGCTTGCCGCGTGGCTTCTCGTCGGCCTCGTGGGCGCGACGCCTGCGCATGCCGACCTGGCGAGCCTGCTGCCCTGGTCGCACAAGCGCACCTATTACGACGTCGATATCGAGACCTCGCCGCGCGAGCTGCGCAAGCTGCTCGAAGCGCATCTCGACCTCGCGCGCTTTTCCACGCGCGCCGGCGTCAGCGACGACCAGTTCGAGTTTCTCGTCACCGCGACGCCGCAACAGGTGCGCGACCTCGCGTCCACGGACGGCTATTTCTCGCCGGTCGTACGCACCGACGTGCGTACCGGCGAAAAGGGCAAGCGCAAAGTGACCGTGTATGTCGACGCGGGCCCGCGCACGAAGATCTCGACGGTGACGCTCGCCTTCACCGGACCCGTGCAGACCGAGGACCCGGCGCAGGAAAACGCCACGCGTTTCGCGTTCTCGCTGCACGAAGGCGATGCCTTCACGCAGTCGGGCTGGGACGACGCCAAGAACGCGGCGCTCAGGGCGTTGCAGGCGCGCCGCTACCTGGGCGCGAAGATCGCGCATTCCGAGGCGCGCGTCGATCCGCTCAAGCACGATGCGAAGCTTTCCGTGACATTCGACAGTGGCCCGACCTTCACGATGGGGCCGGTCGATGTCTCGGGCACGCGGCGCTATCCGCAGGACATCGTGGCCAACGTGAACCCGATCTCGCCCGGCGAAATCTACGACGTCAACCGCGTGACCGAACTGCAGCGCCAGGTCCAGAACACGCCTTACTACGCGAGCGTGGCCATCGACGTGGACGACAATACGCAAAAGCCCCTGCTGACGCCGCTGCACGTGAAGGTGAGCGAGTATCCGTACCACAGCTTCCGGGGCGGCGTGGGCTACTCGACCGATACCGGCGCGCATGTCCAGGGTTCGTACACGTATCTGAACACCTTCGGCTCGGCATGGCCGCTCCAGCTTTCGGGGCGGCTCGACCAGATCCAGAAGTACGGCCAGATCCAGCTTTCGATGCCGCCGGGCCCGCGCGCCTGGACCAACAGCGTGCTCGCGTCCTATACGACCACCGACGTCTCGGACACCGACATCTACAGTCTGCGCGCGGGGGTGCAGCGCACGCGCACCTCGCAGAACATCGACTACTCGTACTCGCTGCTCTACTACCAGGACCGCCTCTACCAGAATGCCGCGCCGCCCACCATGGCCCGCGCGCTCGTGCCCCAGTGGTCGTGGACCCGCCGCAACGTCGACGATCCGCTGTTTCCGCGCTCGGGCAACGTCGTGCGCGTGGAGGCCGGGTTCGGCGTGAAGGGCGCGGGCTCCGACGCGACTTTCGTTCGCGGCTACATGCGCGGCCAGGAGTATCTGCCGATCGGCCGCGACGACCTCGTGCTGTTTCGCGCCGAGCTGGGCGGCGTGTTCACCTCGAGCAGCTCCTCGGATGTGCCGGCTTCGCTGCTGTTCCGTGCGGGCGGCTCGAACTCGGTGCGCGGCTACGCGTTTCAGAGCGTCGGCAATAACGTCGACGGCTCGATTCTGCCGACCAAATATCTGGTGACGGGGTCGGCCGAATATCAGCACTGGTTCAATCGCGACTGGGGCGGCGCGGTCTTCTTCGACGTCGGCACGGCCACCGACACCTGGGGGGAAAAGGTTTTCTATCCGGGCGCGGGCTTCGGCGCGCGCTGGCGCAGCCCCGTCGGTCCGGTCAATCTCGACCTCGCGTATGGTTTTCGCGACCGCAGCGTGCGGCCCTATGTGACGCTCGGCATCGCCTTCTGACCTTCCGATCATGACGCTTGCCACGCTCCGCGCCGCTTCCATGCCAATGCTCGCCAGAGGGTGCGCCGCCACAGGGCGCTCCGCCAGAGGGGACGCCGCATGAGTGCGTACGAACGCTTCCGTTGCGTGGGTTGGCGCGTGCCCGCGGTGACGCTAGCGGCGCCTTCGGAGGGCGGCGGCGCGCCGCCGCAAGCGCCGGACAGCGCCGGCGCGAACGGCGCGAACGAGCCGCCATCGGGCGACGGCCGCGAGCCGGGCGTTCCGCCGCCGCGCCGTCGGCGCCGGTGGTGGAAGTCGCTCGCCTGGGCGGTCGCGGCGCCGGTGCTGATCGTCGGGCTGGTGGCGGGGCTGCTCTATGGCGCGGCGACGACCGAGCGCGGCACGGCCTGGGTCTGGCGCGCGGCCGTGAAGGCGCTGGGCGGCCAGCTCGCGGGCACGCTGGACGGCGGCACCATCGCGACGGGCCTGCGCCTGCACGACGTGAGCTGGCGCGGCAAGGACGGCACCACTTTCGCGATCGACCGCGTGAGCAGCCAGTGGGCGCTGGAGATCCACGAGGGGCGGCCGTGGCGCTTCGTGCTCGACTATCTGCATGTGGGCGACGTCGATGCGCGCATCGTGCCGTCCGCCCCCGCCGAGCCTGCGTCGCCGATGACGTTGCCGCGCGACCTGCGGCTGCCGCTCGCGCTCGAGATTCGCGACGTGCGGGTGGCGAAGCTCACGCTGCGCGAGGGCGCCTCGGCCACCGAGTTCTCGAATTTCGCGTTCCACGGGCGCAGCGACGGGCGGCATCACGAAGCGGCCGTCGAGCAGCTCGACACGCCCTACGGCGCGGTGAGCGCGAGCGCGAAGCTCGACGGCGTGCGGCCGTTCGCGCTCTCGGGCGACGTGGGCTATGCGGGCAAGGTGAACAACGAGGACGTGCAGATGAACGCGCGCCTCGGCGGCTCGCTGGAGGCGCTCACCGCCGACATCGCGGCGAGCGGCATGAAATTGACGGGGCAGGCGCACGTCGAGGCGGCGCCGTTCGCGGCCGTGCCGCTCAAGCGCGCGACGCTCGCGTTCGATCACGTGAACCCGCAGGCGTTCGCGCCGGGCGCGCCGTTCGCCGACCTCGCGCTGCGCGCCGATCTGGAGCCGGCGCAGGGCCGGGTCGAGCCGTTCGTGCCGGAGGCGGCGTCAGCCGCTCGTGGCGCTTCGGGCATGGCTCCCGCCGCCGCCGCGCCGGGCGGGACGCGCCCGAATGCGGCCGGCCTCACGGTGGCGGGCAACCTGTCGATCGTCAACGCCAGGCCGGGCGCCATCGACGCGCATCTGCTGCCGCTCGTCGACGCCCGCACCGACGTCGTGCTCGATGCTCATACGCAACGCCTCTCGAACCTCAAGGTGCGGCTCGTGAAGAACGCGACGGTGACGGGCGGCGGCGCGCTGAGCGGGCGCAATGGCCGCTTCGACCTCAAGGTGGCCGCCCTCGATCTGAACGCGCTCGAAGCGAGCGTGCTCCCGACACAGCTGGCGGGCCCGATCACGGTGCGCCTCGCCGGCGACGCGCAGAGCGTCGCGCTCGATCTCGCCGATCCGAAGGCCGCGCTGCGCCTGCAGGGCAAGGTGACGCAGGATCCCGCGCGGCTCGCCTTCAACGACGTGCGTCTGAGCTCGGGGGCCGGGCATCTCGACATCACGGGCGCGCTCCAGCACGACGCCCATTCCTCGTACGCGCTCAAGGCGGTGCTGGCCAACTTCGATCCGCTCTCGCTGACCTCGCAGATGCCGGCGCGCGCCGCGGCCACGCGCAAACCCGCGCCGCAAGCCCCAGCCCGCCGCGTCGTGGCGCGCGTGAACGGCACGCTTGAGGCCAGCGGCATGCTCGCGCCCACTTTGACGACGAAGGCCGAGTTCAAGCTCGGCCCGAGCGTCTACGACGACCTGCCGCTCACCGGCCAGGGCCTCATTCAGCTAGTGGGTTCGCGCATCTTGCCGAGTCGCGCGAATCTCTCGGTCGCGGGCAATACCGTCGACCTGCAGGGCAGCTTCGGCGCGCGCGGCGACCGCCTGCGCTTTCGCGTGGACGCGCCCCAGCTCGACCGGCTCGGCTTCGGCGTCGCGGGTCAGCTTGCGGCGAGCGGCGACCTGACCGGCACCTTTGCGCATCCCGACGTGACGCTCGACTACAAGGCCGAAAACGTGGTGTTCGGCGATAACCGCGTCGGCCACGCCGAGGGCCGCGCCGAGGCGCACGACGGCGCGAACGGCGCGCTCGCCTTCAGCGCCGACGCGAGCGGCATCGCCGTGGCGGGCGTCGACATCACCACGCTGAGCGCGCGCCTTGCGGGCACGCGCGCGAAACACACGTTCACCGCGAACGCGAAGGGTAGCGTGCAGGGGCAGCCGATCGACTTCGCGGTCGCGGCCAACGGCAAGCTCTCGGACACTCGCGAAGGCACGCGCTGGGACGGCACGGTGACGCAGCTCGAGAACCGCGGCGTGCCCGGCGTGAAGCTGGAGGCGCCGGTGACGGTGAGCGCGGGGCCGGGCAAGGTCACGCTCGGCGCGACGCGCATCGCGGCCATCGGCGCCTCGCTCGACTTGAAGTCGTTCGATTTCGACCACGGCCGCATACGGTCGGCGGGCGCGCTCACGAACGTCTCGGTCGCGCGCCTCATGCAGTTGCGCCAGCAGTTCACGGGCGAGCCTTCCACGCTCAAGTCCGACCTGGTCTTCGATGGCGACTGGGACTTCTCGGTCGGCCAGAGCGCGAGCGGCTATGCGCAGGTGAAACGCCGCTCGGGCGACATCACCGCCGAGATCGGGCGCGGTCTCGCCTCGCTCGGCATCGGCGACGTCAACGCGCGCGCGGCCTTCAGCGGCGGCAATCGCCTCACGCTCACGGCGCATGCGCAGGCGAGCCGCATCGGCGTGGTCGACATCGACGCGAACACGACGCTCGCGCCGCGCGACGGCATGCTCGCGGTCGCCGACGAAGCGCCGCTCGGCGGCACGATCAAGGCGAACGTGCCTTCGCTCAAGACCACGGGCGCGCTGCTGGGCCCGAGCTATCTGCTGGACGGCCATCTCGCGCTGCAGCTCGCGCTGGGCGGCACGGTCGCGAAGCCCAACGTCACGGGCTCGCTCATGGGCGACGGCATTTCCGCGACCGTGGTCGATCAGGGGCTCGAACTGAAGGACGGCACGATCCGCATCGCGCTCTCGAAGAATCTCGTCGACTTCCAGCAGGTCGAGTTCCACGGCGCGACGAGCGGCACGCTGCGCGCGACGGGCCGTGTGGCGCTCGACAATGCGGAGCCCGATCTCACCGCGAGCATCGTCGCGGACAAGCTCGAGCTCTTCGCCTCGCCCGATCGCAAACTGTCGCTTTCGGGCAGCGCCAGTATCGCCAACGGCGGGCATCTGGGCGGCATGCAGATCAACGGCAAGTTCACCGTCGATCACGCGCTGTTCGATATGCCCGAGTCGCCCGCTCCCTCGCTGGGAGACGACGTCGTGATCGTGCGCCCCGATGGCACGACCATCGGCGGCACGCCGCCGCCCATCGAAAAAACGGCCTCGCAGAAGCCCGCGCCGCGCTTCGCGCCGCGCGCGAACATCGACATCAGCCTCGGGCGCGATTTCCGTTTCCGCGGGCAGGGCGCGGATCTCGGACTGGCCGGCACGATCACCGTGAATAGCGCGCCCGACGTGCCGCTGCGCGCGATCGGCAATGTGCGTGTGACCGAGGGCTCCTCGTACACGGCATTCGGCACCAAGCTGAATATCGAGAACGGGTTCTTCACGTTCAATGGGCCGGTCGGCAATCCAGGCATCAACATTCTCGCCATGCGGCGCAACCAGCAGGTGGAGGCGGGCGTGCAGGTCACGGGCACGGTTCAGGCGCCGGTGGCGAAGCTCGTTTCCGAGCCCAACGTGCCCGATAACGAAAAGCTCTCCTGGCTGCTGTTCGGCCATGGCACCGACCAGGGCAACAACGTCGGGCAGCAGAACGCAATGACGACGGCGCTCGCCCTGCTGGGCAGCGCGCAGGGCAAGCGCCTCGCGCAGAGCATCGGCCTCGACGAATTCTCGATCGGGCGCAGCGAGGTGGGCCTGACCGACCCCGAAGTCGTGATGGTCGCCAAGGCCATCAACGAGCGGCTCGTGCTGGGCTACGAGCAAGGGTTGCAATCGGCGTCGAATGCGGTGAAGGCGACGATCAACCTCAGCCGCTACTGGTCCGTGGTGGCGTACGGCGGCACGTTCTATGGCGCCGACATTCTCTATACGCGGCGTTTCAATCGCATCAAGTGGTAGCCCGGGGCAAGCAGGCTCCACGCACATGAGCAAGCCCGGTCGTCGCGTATCGACGACCGGGCTTTTTTTATCTCCAGACGCCAGGAACGATCCCTTCTTCGGAATGTTTGTTATCTGATTTACGGCCCCCAGTCGTCGGAAAAAGCTTGTGAATCGAAGGTTAATAAAGGACAAATCCGAAGCAAAAGTGGATTGTTTAAGAATCCTCCTATGGGGCGTCAGATGCTCGAATTCCACAATGTGTTTGTCCCGTTACGGACGACGGCAAGCGGCTGAAGGGGCGGAGTTCTCACCGCAACACCCATGCAGTTCGGATTCAGCGCGCGCTGACTAGGTTGTTAATTCGTTTCAACACATTGCTTTTTCGGTCACCACGGTGACGTCCTGGAGTCCTTTTCATGAAAAAAATCTCTGTTCCTCTGATCGTCGCTGCGATGGGCCTCGCAGCTTCGGCGGCGCACGCTGCACCCGCCAGCAACGGCGGCATTCTGACCATCAATGGCGAACTCACGGCCAACACCTGCGACGTGAGCGGCAATGGTCAAGGCAACAACTTCACGGTCACGCTGCCGACCGTGGCGGCTAACACATTGTCTGCAGCGGGCTCGACCGCCGGTTCGACGGGCTTCAACATTGCCCTGACCAACTGCACGCCGGACTCGGGCAACGTGCATACGTTCTGGGAATACGGCGCGAACACGCTGTCGGACGGCAACCTGCAGAACAACGGTACGGCTGCGAACGTGGAAGTCCAACTGGTCGACTACAACGCCGGCCAGAAGGTCATCGACGTGAGCAAGGCCGACGGCGCGCAGAATTCGCAGACGGTCGCGATCGCCAGCGGCAAGGCCAACCTCCAGTACGCGGCACAGTACATCTCGCCGGTTGGCAGCGCAGGTCCCGGTAGCGTGACGACTAACGTCACCTACTCGATGTCGTACGAGTAAATCCCGGTGCGTGAATGGAAGGCGCGTGCGCTTTCCATTCGCGCAGACCCATCCGGAAGAAGCGGCCGCGCGCCGTGTTCAGGCGGCAGGCCCGATGCCTTGTGTCCCGTCCGTTTCTTCCCGATTGGTCGTTGCAGACATCGACTCCATGGAATGTGCGCCGGTGTTTCAACAAGCGGTGTTGCGCGTGAAACGCAGCGTCATTTCATCGACTTTCGTCATTGAGGTTGAACATCATGAACATTCGAACATTGCTCAGCGGCGCATTGGCCGCAAGCGCGCTGGCCTTGAGCGCCATGGTGCCTTTTACGGCGCAGGCATCGGTTGTCATCGCGGGTACGCGAGTGGTCTATAACGCCACGGATAGCGAAGTGACGCTCAAGCTCTCGAATGCCGGCAAGTCGCCGGCGCTGACCCAGGTGTGGCTCGACAAGGGCGATCCGAAGGTCGACCCGAGCAAACTCGATCTGCCGTTCGTCATGACGCCGCCGCTTGCACGCATCGATCCGGGCAAGTCGCAGACCATCCGCATCTCCTATACCGGCGAAGCGCTGCCGAAGGATCACGAAACCCTGTTGTGGTTCAACATGCTGGAAGTGCCCCCCAAGCCCACGGCAGAGCAGGCGGGTCCGAACTACGTGCAGCTCGCGTTCCGTTCGCGTCTGAAGTTCTTCTTCCGCCCGGCGGGTCTGCCGGGCAAGGCTGACGACGCGCCGGAGAAGCTCACGTGGCATGTGGGCAGCAAGGACGGCAAGCCTGCACTGCTGGTTTCCAATCCCACGCCGTACTACGTCACGATCATCGAAGCCCATGTGGGTGAGGGCGAACGTGCGCCGAAGCTTGACGATGGCGACATGGTGGCGCCCGGTGCGCAGACCGCGCTGCCGCTTTCGGCCGTGGCCAAGGCGGGCGGCAAGGTGACGTTCACCACGCTCAACGACTACGGTGGCCCGATCAAGCACGAGGCGGCGCTGCAATAGCGCTGCAGCTTGTCCAGTTAAAGAATTGGCGAATTTTATGTAATAAGGAATCCAAAGCAATATTCGGTTGAAGATTGCTGCGGATTTACCTTAAGTCGCACTAAGCGAACAGAACCAGTAAAACGCTGCAAGGTAGAAGGTCCGTGTGCCGATGATTCGACGTATCGGTTGGGGCAGTGCTGCCTGCGGATCTCGATCATAGCCATGACCCATCAGTCACACCCCCATTTCCGCCACACGCACGCCGCCTCGCTTTCACTTAGCCAGGCCAGTGTGGCCGTGCTGCTCGCGTTCGCGGCGGCCGCTGCGCAGGCCGATTATCTTCCGGATGCCAGCGCGGCGGCTCAGCCGGGCGCTGCTATAGCGGTGAGCGATGTGCAGAGTGCGCCGCGTCCCGCTACCGCTGCTCTGCCAGCGACGAGCGGGAATCCTGATACCGAGGCTGCGTCGGGGAGTATCGCCGCGGCTGCGCCGACCGGCCAGAGCGCGCCGGCGCCGGCAACTACACCGCAAAACGTCGAGTTCAATACCCAGTTCTTCAGTAGTACTGGTGCGGCTGGCACGGACATCTCCCGCTTCAACAAGGGCAACGTCGCGTTGCCGGGCCGCTATCACGCAGCGCTTTACGTGAACGGTGTCTGGATCGGCGTAACCGACGTCACGCTGCGCGAAATCGATGGACAAAAGAGCAACACACAGCCGGTGTTCGACCGCGATTTGCTCATGCGAGCGGGTGTGGATGTCATGCGCCTGCCGGAGGCGGCGAGCGCGAAGCTCGATGCCGTGTCCAAGGGCGACGGCAGCGTACTGCTGCCCGACCTGATTGCGCAAGCGAGCGCAACGTTCGATCCGGGTGAGCAGCGCCTCGACCTGAGCATTCCGCAGGCCGCATTGAGCCGCAACGCGCGCGGCTGGGTGGATCCGAAGTACTGGGACAACGGTGTAACGGCGGCTACGCTTCAGTACAACGCCAACGTTTACCACACGGACGGCAGCGGCATTTCAACCACGCAAGGGTACTTGGGTCTCACGGCCGGATTGAACGTGGGCGCGTGGCGCTTCCGCTATAACGGCAACGTCACGAGCCAGACGAATTCCGGCACGCACGTGCAGAGCATGCAGACCTATCTGCAGCGTTCGTTCGCGCCCATCAAGAGCCAGCTCACACTGGGCGACTCGTACACGGATGGCCAGGTCTTCGACAGCTTCGGTGTGCGCGGCGTGCAACTGGGTACGGACGACCGCATGTATCCCGAATCGCAGCGCGGGTATGCGCCGATCGTGCGCGGCATGGCCAATACCAATGCCAGGGTTCAGGTCAAGCAGAACGGCAACATCATTTACGAAACGACCGTTGCCCCAGGGCCGTTCGAAATCAACGACCTGTATCCCACCGGCTACGGCGGCGATTTGCAGGTGGTGGTGACCGAAGCCGACGGTAGCGAGCATGTTTCCTCGGTGCCCTATGCGGCGCCGGTTAACGCGCTGCGCGAGGGGCGCTGGCGTTACGGCGTGGCCGCGGGCGAGTATCGCAATACGACCGTCGGCAGCCATCCGTTCGTGTTCGAAGGGACGTTGCAGCGCGGCATCAACAACTTCGTCACGCTCTATGGCGGCTTGATCGCGGCCACAGGCTACGTTGCTGGCCAGGGCGGGGTCGCGGTGAACACCCCCCTTGGTGCCTTTGCCTTCGACGTTACCCAGGCGAACACGAACATTTCGTCACTGCCGAGCCGCAGCGGCCAGAGTTTGCGCGTTTCGTATTCGCGCATGTTCGCGCCGACCAATACCGATGTCACGCTAGCGGCCTATCGCTATTCGACAAGCGGCTATCTGGGCCTCGCGGATGCGATGACGCTGCGCGACGATGCGGCGCGTGGTGTTGCTAACACGAACACCAATATCCAGAAGGGGCGGCTTCAACTCACGCTCAACCAGAATTTGGGTTCGTGGGGCTCGGTTTATGCGTCCGGCTATACGCAAAATTACTGGAACAGGACGGGCAGTGATACGTCGTTTCAGGTCGGTTACAACACCAGCATCCGACGCGTGGGCGTAGGTGTTTCGGCCTCGCGTGCGTATGACACCGGCTCGTCGCAGTGGGACACCCGTTTCATGGTCAACCTGAACATTCCGCTCAACATTGGTTCGACCATCGCCAATACGTCGACAAGCTATACGCATGATTCACTCGCGAATACGAACCAGATCCAGGAGAGCTTCACGGGTGCGGCAGGCAAGGACAACCAGATCAACTATGGCGTGACGGCGGGCTATACCACCGGCGGCCAGGGCGCAAGCGTGAACGCCAATGCGGGCTACCTCGCACCGTTCACCCAGGCGCGTGTCAATGCCGGCCATGCGAACGGCTACACCCAGGTTGGCGGTGGCCTGACGGGCTCGGTGGTCGCATACGAGGGGGGCGTCGCGCTCACTTCGCAGACCGGCGACACGATGGCGGTGATCGAAGCGAAGGATGCGGTGGGTGCACGTGTGGCCAGCGCACCGGGTGTGGTTGTCGATACGCATGGTCATGCCGTGGTCGCCGGCATGATGCCGTACGAGCTGAACAACGCGGAAATCGACACGAAGGGACTGCCGATGGGCGTCGAGCTCAAGAGCACCGAGCAGCGCTTCGCGCCTACGTCCGGCGCGGTGGTGCGCGTGAAATTCGATACGGATTACCGCGGCCAGGCAGTCGTCATGAGCCTGCGTCGCCCGAACGGAGATGCCGTACCGTTCGGCGCCGATGTGCTGGATGGCAACGGGAACAGCATTGGCACAGTCACCCAGGGTAGCCGCGCGATGTTCTTCAGCAAGGAGGCGGCCAACGATCTGACCGTCAAGTGGGGCGAGGGCATTGGACAGAGCTGCAAGGTTCGCTATGACATGCCGGTAGCGAAGAAGGGCGAGTCGGCGACGACTGAGTTTGCTGAAGCGAGCTGTCAGTGATGGTCCCTGTCCCATGCAAGCATTCAAGGTCGTTACGACTGAACGCAACCTGTAAAAAGAGCACATTGAACATGCGCAGGCTTCAACTATTATTCGCCGTTCTCGCCGCAACGGTTGCGAGTTCGGCTTTCGCGGTAGATGCGACTATCACGTTCACGGGCACGTTTCTTCCGCCGACTTGCACGATTGACAGCGCATCACAGAATCAGACCGTGAATCTGGGCAGCGTGCCGATTAGCGGCTTCGCTGCGGTTGGCAGCACCGCCAATCCGACGCCGGTGAGTCTGAACCTCGTTAGCTGTGCACCGGGCACAAATGTGACGATGACAGTGGCGGGCACGATGGATACCGTTCCGAGCGTGCTGCAGAACACGGGCTCGGCCACGGCAGTGGGCGTGCAGATCCTGCGGGCGGCCAGTGCGGGCGCAACAACGGGCACTCCGGTCACGCTCAACAGCGCAATCAATCTCGGCGTAGTGGACGGTACGAACGCGATGACCGTACCGCTTGTCGCGCAATTCTATCGGCTTGGCACGATGGGCGCAGGGACTGTGACTGCGACGGCCACGGTAAATTTTACGTATAACTAATTATTTCATGGTTACTCACATGAATCTCTTGAACATATTCATACGGCGATGCCGGGCTTCCCATAAGCTGATTGCCGCCGTTCTCTTTTGCATTTGTTCGCAGGTTGTCTGGGCTGGCGCATCGTGCAGCGGTGGCGGGCAAGTCGTAACGATCTCGATGCCAACCTCCATTGCCGTACCGAGGGATAGGCCGGCAGGGACTGCATTGACTGGATGGTTTAGTACCGCCGCTACGACAAACTACTATGCTTGTTCAGCATCTAATAGCACTTCAACCGGCATGGGCTTTCAGCCTACCAGTCTCACCAAAACCGGCAAGACTTACGTGAGCGGTGGGGTAACATATTCGCTATTCGACACCGGCGTGGCGGGCGTTGGGGTTGCTATAGCGGTGAGGTCGTTTGCGAATGGCTGCTCCTGGCAGGCATGGCTGGATCTCGGTACGCCCGGTACTCAGTCAGGTGCGGGTAGTCCGCCGCCGGCGGGTTGGATGGGAACATCGTGTAATGCGGACGGCTCGATTACGAACGGGGGGCAGGCGCAAGCCATACTTGTGTCGACAGGGCCGGTTTCTCCAGGCGCGACAAAAACTGGTACTCTATTCTGGGGGCAATCGTTTGATTACTCGAGTGGGGTGCGAATCAGTCCGAACACAAACCCCGTGTCGTACGTCCTGACGTCAACCGCGGTGACGGTGCTTGCATGTACAACACCAGATGTGTCCGTGCCTTTGGGTACGCACTGGACGAATGAGCTTAAGGGCGTTGGTACGACAACGTCGGCCGTCTCATTCAATATTAGTGTCAATAATTGCCCTGCCGGTATGAGCAGTGTCCAATACCGTATTGATCCCACCACATCGGTTCTTAACAAGGCGAGTTCCGTGGTCGCACTGGACAGTGATTCGACGGCGACTGGTATGGGTGTGCAGCTATTGAATAGTTCGGGGACCGTATTCCCGCTGAGCACGAATACCAAATTTAGCGGTTACGTGGGCGGGACCGGTGGTAGTTACACGATTCCAATGCAAGCTCGTTACTACCAGACGGGGGCGGCTGTAGGCGCAGGAACGGCGAACACGTCAATGACATTAACTATGACGTATCAGTGAATCTGCATAACGTTCAAAGGCGGATGGCGAGGTCGCGTACCGTCCGTCGCCGCTTTAGGCTCCATCGTCTTCACGGAGCAAACAGGAAACGTGGCGCCCGACGTCGGGCCACTAGCCGGTTCAGTACGGGTAGACCTCCTCTGCACGCAGGCGCAGCCCCACCTCAATGGCGAGTGCCTCACGGCTGAAGATGTCCACGAACGTCAAGGCGCGTAGACGGGTGCCATTGGCCAGTTGATCGGCCACGAAATCCTGGCCTCAGACCTCGTTGGGGCGAGTCGGAACGAAACGCTCACGGCGTGATACCACTATCTTGTGTCGTTTGGGCAGCTTCGGGCGTAGTTGCAGCTGTTCTTCAGCGTACAGCCGATAGGCCCGGTTGCGACTCACGCGCCAGCTTTCATGCTTGACTAACCGGCACGCCCGCTGCGTGGTGTGAGGCCGTAGTGATCGACGATCCAGGTCTGCCTCTTTAGCGCGGGCGGGCCACTTTTTTGTGGCGATATCCTGCAGGATCGCCTTGTCAGACCTGAACTCAGGGACCAGCTTCTTGAGCCGGGCGTTCTCATCCTGAATCTGCTCCAGTACGCGGACCTGGTTCGACTCCAGCCCCGCGTACTGCTTCTTCCATCGGTGATACGTCTGCTCGGATATCCCCAACTACCGGATCAGGTCCGCCACTGGCATGCCCAGCTCAGCCTGCTTGGGCGCTGCCACGATCTGCTCCACCGAGTACTGTTTGCGTTTCATCGCCAACCTCCCGTGTCATGGGGAGAATTGCCCCGAAACACTAACGCTCATTTCTGTCTAGAATTCCTGCAGCAGATCAAGTACCTTACCGCACCCGCATCCCCGGCTTCGCGCCGCTGTGCGGTTCGAGAATGTACAGCCCCGGCTCGGCCTTCTCGTCAGCCGCAGAAGCCGCGAGCACCATCCCTTCCGAAAGCCCGAACTTCATCTTGCGCGGCGCGAGGTTCGCGACCATCACCGTGAGCTTGCCCTTGAGGTCTTCGGGCCGGTACGCGGAACGAATACCCGAGAACACATTGCGCGTTTTTTCTTCGCCCACGTCGAGCGTGAGCTGCAGCAGCTTGTCCGAACCTTCCACGATATTGCAATCGACGATTAGCGCCACGCGCAGGTCGATCTTCGCGAAATCGTCGATGGAGACGACCTCGGGCGTTTCCGGCCCGGCCTTCTTCGCTTCCTTTGCGGCCTTCGACTTCTTGTTCGCATCGGCGGCGGCAGGCGCTTCGGTGGCTTGCAGCGAGTCGCGGTTCGCGGCGAGCAGCGCTTCGATCTGCTTGGGATCGACGCGCGTCATGAGGTGCTTGTACGCATTGATCGCACGTTGCGACGAGAGCGCCTTGTTCGCATCGGCCCACGTGAGCGGCTCGATGGCGAGGAACTGCTCGACGCCTTCCGCGAGCGTGGGCAGCACGGGCTTCAACGCGAGCGACAGCAGGCGGAACGCTTCCAGGCTCACGCTACAGGTCTCGTGCAACGCCACCGCGTTGGCCGGATCCTTCGCGAGTTCCCACGGCTTGGCCGTATCGACGTAGGCGTTCACCGCATCGGCGAGCTCCATCGTGTGGCGCAGCGCGCGGCCATACTCGCGCGCTTCGTAGTTCGCGGCGATCTGCGGGATCGCTTCGCGCAGTTGAGCGACGAGCGGATGGTTCATCGCGCTGTCCTGCACGCGGCCCTCGAAACGCTTGATGAGGAAGCCCGCCGCGCGGCTGGCGATGTTGATGTACTTGCCGACGAGGTCGCTGTTCACACGCGCCTGGAAGTCCTCGAGGTTCAGGTCGAGATCTTCCATCGAGCTATTGAGCTTGGCCGCGAAGTAGTAGCGCAGCCACTCGGGGTTCAGGCCCGTGGTGACGTAGCTCTCGGCGGTGATGAACGTGCCGCGCGACTTCGACATCTTCGCGCCGTCCACCGTGAGAAAACCGTGCGCGAACACGTTGGTGGGCGTGCGATGGCCCGAGAACTGCAGCATCGCTGGCCAGAACAGCGTGTGGAAGTACAGGATGTCCTTGCCGATGAAGTGGTACTGCTCGGTCTTCGTGTCGGGCTTCACCCACGCGTCGAAGTCGATGCCGCGCTTTTCGCACAGGTTCTTGAAGCTCGCGTAATAACCCACCGGCGCGTCGAGCCACACGTAGAAGTACTTGCCGGGCGCGCCCGGGATCTCGAAGCCGAAGTACGGCGCGTCGCGCGAGATGTCCCAGTCGGCGAGCTGCGACTCGCCCGCGTCGCCCAGCCACTCGCGCATCTTGTTGGTGGCTTCCGGTTGAGCCAGGCCGCTCACCCAGCCGCGCAGGAACTGCTCGCAGCGCGGGTCGGAGAGGCGGAAGAAGTAGTGCGTCGAGGTCTTGCGAATCGGCGTGGCGCCGGAGACCACCGAGTACGGATTCTTCAGGTCGGTGGGCGCATAGGTCGAGCCGCACACTTCGCAACTGTCGCCGTATTGGTCCTTCGCGCCGCATTTCGGGCACTCGCCCTTGATGAAGCGGTCCGGCAGGAACATGTTCTTGACCGGGTCGTAGGCCTGCTCGATGTCGCGCGTCTCGATGAGGTCCGCTGCCTTGAGCGCCAGATACACCGATTCCGAGAGCACGCGGTTCTCTTCGGAGTCCGTCGAGTAGTAATTGTCGAACGACACGCCGAAGCTGTCGAAGTCGCGCTTGTGCTCTTGCCAGACGCGCGCGATCAATTGCTGCGGCGTGAGGCCTTCCTTTTCGGCGCGCAGCATGACGGGCGTGCCGTGGGTGTCGTCGGCACCGACGTAATAGACCTCGTGACCGTGCATTCGCAGCGCGCGAACCCAGATGTCCGTCTGGATGTACTCGACCAGATGGCCGATGTGAATCTGCCCGTTGGCATAGGGCAGCGCAGACGTGACGAGAATCTGGCGGTGGCCGCCTGGCGTGGTGCCTTGGCTGGCAGGCGCGCCGGCTGCAACGAGGTCGGTGGCGGGTGCTGACATAGGTGAGGGGGTTCCGGTGATGCGGGAGGTCGAAACGACGATTTTAGCAGGGTGGGGGAGCCGCGCGTTCGGCTGCCGGGGGCTGAGGGCCGCGGCCTCGCCGGCCTGCGAGGATCGCAGGCAAAAAAAACCGGGGCAGGATGGCCCCGGAGCAACAACGACAAGAGGAGAATGGTGACGCGGCGGCGTGACCGCACGCGTACCGTAAAGAAAGACAGCGCTGTTGAAAGAGAGTTCGAAAAATTTTTCGATTCGCTGAATCCGCCGGTCTGCAGGGCTTGGGGGCCGTTTCTGGCGCTTTGCGCTGGCCGAAAACGCAAGCGGGACGGCCATGCAGCCGTCCCGCTTGTCCTGTCGCTGTTTTCGTGGCGCGCGCCGCAGGTCGCGTGTGTGACGACATGCGGCTGGCGGCGCCGTGCGCAGCGCTTAGCCCCCTTGGTGCTGCGCCGTCGCGCGCAGATAGATTTCCACGCGGCGGTTCGCGGCGCGGCCGGCTTCGGTGCTGTTGTCGGCGATCGGCTGGGTGTCGCCGCGGCCTTCTGCCTGCATGCGCTGCATCGCCACGCCGCGCGAGCCGAGGTAATTCACGACGCTCTGCGCGCGGTTGACCGACAGCGTCTGGTTGTACGCGGGCTGCCCCGTGTTATCCGTATGGCCGACGACCTGCGCGACCACTTCCGGGTTCTGCTGCAGCGTTTGCGCGACCTGGTCGAGCACCGGCGCGAACGACGGCTTGATCGCGTAGCTGTTGGTGTCGAACGTCACGTTGCTCGGGATGTTGAGCTTGAGCGAGCCATCCGGCTGCTCGGTGATCTGCGTGCCGGTGCCCTTGGTCGCGCCCGAGAGCTTGTTCTTGATGTTCTGCCAGTTGTAGCCCGTGACGCCGCCAACCAGCGCGCCGGCGCCCGCGCCGATCGCCGCGCCCTTGCCGCCGCCGAAGATCGCGCCGATCGCCGCGCCCGTGCCGGCGCCGACACCTGTGCCAACGGCGGTATTGGTGCCCTGCTGGGTTGCGCAGCCGGCGACGAGCGCCCCGGCGACAGCGAAGACGGACAGACGGGTCAAGATTCTTGTGTTCATTTTTCAATCCTCTCTTGAGTGGAACGTGACGGCTCTTTGCGCCGCTTGCGGGCCCCGACTGGGCTCAGGGTCTTCGGACGGCGCACGGCTGCAACTACTACAATGACGGCTAGGGAGCTTGCATGAGTCGTTCGGCAGCTTGTGGGTCGTCGCTCGACAACGGCTTGACAAGCGCTGCTTCGGTGCAAAAAGGCCCGCTGCCGCGAAGCGTGCCTTGCCGCGGGCATTTTCGCAATCCAGCTTAACAATTTCTTGCGTTTTCCGGCGCAGACATGACACCGCGCGGCATTCCGGGCCACGCGGGCGCCGGCGCATTCTTGGAGACGGAGTTTCAATGAGCATTGATCGGGCATGGGTCGACGCCGCGCTGGCGGCTCTCGCGGATCCGAACACGGGCCGGCCGTACGCGGCGGCAAAAGGTGTGCGCAACGTCACGATCGACGGCGACACGGTGGGCGTCGAGATCGTGCTCGGCTATCCGGCTAAGAGCCAGTACGACGCGATCCGCGCGCAGGTGGAAGGGGCGCTCGCCGCGGTGCCCGGCGTCAAGTCGAGCCGGGTCGCGGTGCGCCACGAAGTGGCCGCGCACACGGTGCAGCGCGGCGTGAAGCTGTTGCCGAACGTGAAGAACATCGTGGCCGTGGCCTCGGGCAAGGGCGGCGTGGGCAAGAGCACGACCGCCGTGAACCTCGCGCTCGCGCTGGCGGCCGAAGGCGCTTCGGTCGGCGTGCTCGACGCGGACATCTACGGCCCGTCGCTGCCGATGATGCTCGGCATCGAGGGCCGCCCGCAATCGCCCGACGGCCAGTCGATGGACCCGCTCGAAGGGCACGGCGTGCAGGCCAACTCGATCGGCTTTTTGATCGAACAGGACAATCCGATGGTCTGGCGCGGCCCGATGGCCACCTCGGCGCTCGAGCAGTTGCTGCGGCAGACCAACTGGCGCGAGCTCGATTATCTGGTGGTGGACATGCCGCCGGGCACCGGCGACATCCAGCTCACGCTCTCGCAGCGCGTGCCGGTCACGGGCGCCGTGATCGTGACGACGCCGCAGGACATCGCGCTGCTCGACGCGAAGAAGGGGCTCAAGATGTTCGAGAAGGTGGGCATTCCCATTCTTGGCATCGTCGAGAACATGGCCGTGCACGTCTGCTCGAATTGCGGTCACGCCGAGCACATCTTTGGCGCGGGCGGCGGCGAGCGCATGGCGAAGGAGTACGGCGTCGAGGTGCTCGGCAGCCTGCCGCTCGATATCGAGATTCGCGAGCAGGCCGACTCGGGCCATCCGACCGTGGTGGCCGACCCGGCTGGGCCCGTGGCGGCCACTTATAAGGCGATTGCCCGCCGCATCGCGCTCCAGATCGCGGAGCGCGCGCGCGACATGAGCTCGAAGTTCCCGACCATCGTCGTGCAGAACACCTGAGCGGCGCTTTCGGCCCGGCGTGGGCCCGCCGCCTGTGCGGCCCGCGCGCGCCTGCTCCCGTGGCTTCGTCCACCAGGCCGACCCCAATCGGCCCGCTGCCGCATGGCGCATGGGTGTCGCATCCCGTGCGCCTTGCTGAGCAAGGCTCGCGGCGTGCGAGGCGGCGCTCACGCGGGGCGCGCGCCAGGCCCGCTGCGCGGTATCATGTGACATTGAAGGGTCCGGATCGACGGCCGCAGGGGCGGCCGCGTGCGGACGTGAGGATCGCATGGGCAAAGGAATCGACAGGGGCGAGAACAGGCGGGCGGGGCGCGCAGCCGCGCTGGCCGTGGCCGCGTGCATGCTGCTGGCCAGTTGCACGAGCTTCATGGGCCAGCAGGACAAGCGCGCGCTAGCGCAGGTCTTGCCTACCGTCGGCAGCCAGGTGCGGGGCACCGTGTCGTTCGTCGAGCGCTCGGACGGCGTGCAGGTCAGCTACAACTTGATGGGCCTGCCGCCCGACAGCGACCATGCGATCCAGGTTCACGATCGCGGCGACTGCAACGCCGCGGACGCTTCGAGCGCGGGCGCCGTCTTCGCCCCCGCGGCCGATCGCCTGAAGCCCGGCGCGCGCGTGGAGGGCGACCTCGGCAATATCCACGCGGATTCCAACGGCGTCGCGATTGGCTTCATCGTGGCGCCGGAAGTGTCGCTCGACGGCGTGCGCTCGGTGCTGCAGCGCGCGGTGCTGGTCCATCGCGACGCCATCGATCCCTATGCGTATCCCGCGCGCGGCACCGGTCCGGCGCTCGCTTGCGGCGTGATCAAGCCGCAGTGACGCGCGCCTGATCCGCCTCTCGCACAGCGCCGCCACGAGCGCATTTGCGGGCACCTCGTACGCACTCGATGCGCGCCTCGCGTGCGCTTCCAGGCACGCTCATCCACATCGCGTAAAATGGCGCCTTTCGAGGGGCACGCCTGGTGGGGCACGCCGAGGGGGCGCACCGAATGGGCGCGCCCGCAGGCCGCTTGTGGCGTACCCCGCAAGATCCTTTTTCGTTCCCCGTTTTTACTGGACCGCAGCGCAACATGGCAATCAAATCCGACAAGTGGATCCGGCGCATGGCCGAAGAGCAGAACATGATCGAGCCGTTCGTGCGTGACCAGATCCGCACGTCGGAAGACGGCCGCAAGATCGTGAGCTACGGCACCTCGAGCTACGGCTACGACATCCGCTGCGCCGACGAATTCAAGATCTTCACGAACATCAATTCGACCATCGTCGATCCGAAGAACTTCGACGAAAAGTCGTTCGTGGATTTCAAGGGCGACGTCTGCATCATCCCGCCCAATTCGTTCGCGCTCGCGCGCACGGTCGAATACTTCCGCATTCCGCGCAACGTCCTGACCGTGTGTCTGGGCAAGTCCACCTATGCGCGCTGCGGGATCATCGTGAACGTCACGCCGTTCGAGCCCGAGTGGGAGGGCTATGTGACGCTCGAATTCTCGAATACGACACCTTTGCCTGCCAAAATCTACGCGAACGAAGGCGTCGCGCAGGTGCTCTTCTTCGAGAGCGACGAGGTCTGCGAAGTGTCATACGCGGATCGCGGCGGCAAATATCAAGGCCAGCACGGCGTCACGCTGCCGAAGACCTGAGTTCGAGCGCACCAACCTACCGGACATACGACATACGGGGACCGCTGCGCATTACACGCAGCGGTCGTTTCTTTTGGAGAATTCGCCCATGAAGTTTCGTTTTCCCGTCGTCATCATTGACGAAGACTTTCGCTCCGAGAACATCTCGGGTTCCGGCATCCGGGCACTCGCCGAAGCCATCGAGAAAGAGGGCGCGGAAGTCCTCGGGCTGACGAGCTATGGCGACCTCACGTCGTTCGCGCAGCAGTCGAGCCGCGCGGCCTGCTTCATCCTCTCGATCGACGACGACGAACTGCTCCCCTACGTGGAAAGCAACGGCGACGGCGAAGCGCCCGAGCACGCGCCCGCGATCATCGCGCTGCGCGCGTTCGTGGAAGCGGTGCGCAAGCGCAACGCGGACATCCCGATCTTCCTGTACGGCGAAACGCGCACCTCGCGCCACCTGCCCAACGACATCCTGCGCGAGCTGCACGGCTTCATCCATATGTTCGAGGACACGCCGGAGTTCGTCGCACGCCACATCATCCGCGAGGCGAAGGTGTATCTGGACGCGCTCGCGCCGCCGTTCTTCAAGGAGCTCGTGCAGTACGCGGACGAAGGCTCGTACTCGTGGCACTGCCCGGGCCACTCGGGCGGCGTC
>Ga0164242_10000588_pt1 | contig 43914 bp, 6 predicted proteins | sample OricomgcompostMG_FD_108783 | JGI IMG/M metagenome (GOLD analysis project Ga0164242, IMG submission 108783) | Miracle-Growth compost microbial communities from Emeryville, California, USA - Original compost - Miracle growth compost (MG) ... | reverse complement strand
GCTTCCGCCCGCGTGGGGCTGGGGCCGATGCAGCGGCATCAGCCGTGCTCGATCGCGACCTTGCGCTTTCGTCTCGCCCGCGTGATCGCCCGACACCTGGCACGATGTCCTTGCTGCGGCAGGGCGCATCGAAGCATCGGACGCGTTTATTGACACAGTAGAATTAAAGTCGTCCAAATTAACGTTGATGCCGGGTGGATGAATGTCGGCGAATACTGCGCCAGCTTACCCCGAGGCGAGAGACTTGTTGGGGCTTGAGTCATGAACCATGGATTCGCTCTGGTCACACTTCAGCAGATTTTGGTTGCTAAGTTTTATTCGTTGCAACTCTCAAGGGTTCCAGTTTTGGAAAAGGCCACATTTCCAGGGGCGCATTTTTTGCCGTCCAAGGTGGTGGTGGTATAAAGAATCCCACTTTTCAAATTTCCATTATTCCATAATGTCACATCAGGGCCATTTGTTGCGTTTGTATCCGAAGCAAGTTTCAAGCCTCTATAAAATGACCCGCTTATTATGTCTGCTTCTTTTAGCTTTCCGTTTTCGTAAAATTCCACAGGTCCGGGGCGAGCGTGTAGTTCCGAAAAAATTGTATTTTTTGCTAATTTGCCATCTTGGATATGCCCGTTTTTGTAAAACCTTATCCATCTCCATTTTGCATATGTGATGCCCCTTATAGCTATGGGTCTGTTGGCATATATTTCCCTTATATTTCCATTGTCATATAAATTAACCTTGGAGCCGGAGGGGAGGGGGATGCCGTATATTTTTTGATGGGGCATTGATGTAAAGCTTAATAAGTGTATTTTAGGTCCGGAAATCCATAACCTCGTTCCATTTTTTAGAATAATTTTATTAAATAAAAAGTCACTATGGAGTATCACATAGCCGCTTGGGCGATTACTTCCATCTAATATCTCAACTTCCGTTCCTGAGGGAAATTCCACTCCTCCTATGCTTTGTCCAGCAGTAAGGATCTGCATATGTGAGTGGGTTGTTGTTGATGTCGACGAAACGACATGGGATGTGAAGCATAACGGCAGTATTAGAAAGAATCGTCTTCTTTTGGTATTAACCAACGGCATTTCTATCGCTCCTCATGTTCCCATGTGGCGGCAATTAGGCCGCCTAATCCTCAAATTATACTGTTATGAAAAGTCGGTTGATCCCAACGAAGTTTCTTGCCCCGCATTTCTCGTCACTTTGCACTGATGACTGCAATAGGTTCACGCATCCACTTGCATGCTCTAATCCATCACCGGTAAATCAGCGTGATGTGGTGGCGTGGCGGACCAGGGTCCGCCACGCCACCTGGGGTCAATGCGGCTTCTTCACCCGCAAGCCGCATTGCTGCGCAAAGTCGTTCGACCCCGGCAGCGGTTCTTCTCCCTGCGCGTCCCACCATGGGGCACTCGCGTTGGCGGCGGCATAGGCCTGCGCCTCGGCTTGCGCATTCCAGTCGACCGTCGGCAGGTCGCCCGTCGTGCCTGTATCCGAACGGCTCGAACCACGGTCCTGGTTCTGGTTCACCACAATGTAGCGGCAACTGTTGCCTGTTTGGCTGGCGGACGCCCAGCCGGAGGTGACCTGTACGCTGGCGCCGTTCCCGCAGGCCCAGCCGCCGACCACCAGCGTGATGGTGGCGGTGGTGCTGAGCTGGCCGTCACTGACGGTGTAGGTGAAGGTGTCGGTACCGCTGAAACCCTGGGCCGGACGGTAGAGGTAGCGGCCGTCATCCGTGCGGGTGAGCGTGCCGTGGCCCGGGCTGGCGAACGACAGGGTGAGCGCATCGCCGTCGACATCGGTGACCAGGCAGGCGAAGTCGATGCAGGCGGCACCGTCCCTGCGCACCCGGAACGTGGCATCGCGCGCGATGGGGGCGTCGTTGACCGGGGCCACGGTGATGGTGACCGTGGCCAGACGGGAGCCATCCAGGTCGTCCCAAGCGCGGTAGGTGAAGGTGTCCGTGCCGTACCAGTTGTGATCGGCCAGGTAGGTCCAGGTACCGTCGTCGTTACGGCACAGGCGGCCGTGCTCGGGACCGCAAACCACGTAGGCCGTCAGTGCATCGCCGTCGGCATCGCTGTCGTTGGCGAGCACGTCGAGCGTCACCGGCGTGTCTTCCAGGGTGTTCACCGCGTCGTCGTGGGCGATGGGCGGGTGGTTGGCGGTGATGGTGATGGTGACGGTGGTGGGCGCCGAGTCCAGTTCGCCGTCGCTGGCGCGGTAGCTGAACGTGTCGGTGCCCACGTAGCCGCAGGCGGCGGTGTAGCTGAAGGTGCCGTCGGCGTTGCGGGTGAGCCAGCCATGGCGGGGGCCGCAGACCACCTCGGCATCCAGCGTGGGGCTGTCGATGTCCGTGTCGTTGGCCAGCACGTCGATGACCACGGCCTTGTGCTCGCGCACGGTGGTGCTGTCGGCGTGTGCGACGGGCGCGTCGTTGACCGGCAGCACGGTGATGGTAAGCGGTGCCGTGGTGGTGGCCGTGTCGCCGTTGGCCGTCTCGGTGGCCGTGGCTACGACGGTCAGAGCGATCGTGCCGTTGAAGTTCGCGGGCGGCGCCAAGGTGAGCGCGTCCAGCGTCCAGCCGGTGAGGTCGGCGGTGGTAGCGCCGGTGGTGGCGGTGAAGCGGTGCGCGCCGTCGCTCAGGGTCGAACCGACGGGTAGGGCGAGGATGGACAGGCCCAGCACTTCGGAGCCGTCGGTATCGGTCAGGCTGGCGCGGAGGGCCGACAACGGAATAGCGGTGTCTTCGAGCCCGGTGTTGGCCGGTAGTGTCTGGGTCAGCACGAGGATGTCCAGCATGGCGCCGCGACCGTCGGGGTCGTGCCGGGTCGCCTCGCTGACGATGCGGATCGTCTGCTTGCCGCCCGTGCCCACGAAGCTGAAGCTCAGGGCCTTCCAGTCCAGCGCATCGGCCGGGCTGGTACCGGCGTAGCGGGCGATTTCCACGCCGTCGACGTAGATGCCGATGGCGGTGTAGTCGGCGCTGTAGCCGATGCGGCCGGCGTAGTCGAGGCTCAGCGTGTAGGTGGCGCCGGCCAGGGTGTCGACCTGGCGCTCGATGCCGAGGGTCTGGTGGCCCAGGCCGCGGGCGTCGTTGAGTTCCAGCCAGTGGTGGCCGCCATCGGCCGCAGCGTGGACCGTGCGCGGCCAGCCGGACGGGCCGTCCATGCGGTCGCCCTCGGACCATACCTCGAAGCCGTCCAGGCCGCCGCAAGTGGGGTCGGGTTCGCGTACCAAGTCCCAGCCGTCCAGCGTGGAACGACGTACCAGCGTGGAGGAATAGTCGTAGTCGGACACGTCTTCCCAATCGGTACGGAACAGCGTCTGCGGGGTACCGGGGCGACCGGTGAGGGTGAGCGTGGGCGCATCGGCCACCGGCGTGATGTCGACGACCACGCTGGCCAGGTCGCTCAGCAGTTCGCCGTCGCTGGCGCGGTAGTCGAAGCGGGCGTAGTGCGACTGGCGGTTGCCGGTGCCGTCGCCGCCGAAGCCGCTGAAGCCCGAGGCGTTGGCGGCGGGCACGAAGCGCAGGCGGCCGGCGGCAATGTCGTCCGCCGTCACCGTCTGGCCGACCGTGGCGGCGACCCAGGCAGTGCCGTCGAAGACCTGCAAGGTGCCGTCCGCCGGCCGCGAGGCGAGCACGATCGACAGCGCGGTGCTGTCGATGTCGCTGACCGGGAAGTCGCTCCAGGCGAAGACGTAGGGGGTGTCCTCCACGCCGGTGATCCGGGTCGTGGGTGACGCCACGGGGGGATCGTTGACCGGGGTGACGTTGAGGATCAGGGTCCTGGCGGTGGGATCGGTATCGACGCCCCCATTCGCCGTGCCGCCGTCGTCCTGTACGCGGAAGGTGAAGGACGCATAGGCATCGCCGTTGGCGTTGGGCGCGGCCAGGAACTGCAACGCACCGGCGGCGATATCGGCCGCCGTGATGCGCTGGCCGGCGATGACCGCCTGGCCGTCGAGGGTCAGGCTACCGGCTGACGGCAGGGTGTCCACGAGGATGGCCGCGAAGGCATTGGCGGGCGCATCGTTCGGATCACTGAAGCCGAAGTCGCTCGCCTGGAACACGTACGGTGTGTCTTCCAGCGTGGTGACGGTGGTGGAGGCGCCGGTCGGTGCGTCGTTAACCGGGGTGACGTCCAGCGTGAGGGTCTTCGCTGTCGGATCGGTATCGACACCGCCGTTTACGGTGCCGCCGTCGTCCTGTACCTGGAAGGTGAAGGACGCATAGCCGGCGCCGTTGGCGTTCGCGGCGTGCGCGAAGTGCAGCAAGCCGGCGGTGATGTCGGCCACGGTGATGCGCTGGCCGGCCACAACGGCCTGGCCGTCGAGGGTCAGGCTGCCGGCTTGCGGCAGGTCGCCCACGAGGATGGCCGCGAAGGCGTTGGCCGGCGTGTCGTCCGGATCGCTGAAGCCGAAGTCGCCCACCTGGAAGACGTACGGCGTGTCTTCCAGCGTGGTGACGGTGGTGCTGGCACCGGTCGGCGCATCGTTGACCGAGGTGATGTCCAGCGTGAGGGTCTTCGCCGTCGGATCGGTATCGACACCGCCGTTGGCCGTGCCGCCGTCGTCCTGTACCTGGAAGGTGAAGGACGCATAGCCGGCACCGTTGGCGTTGGCAGCAGGCGCGAAGTGCAGCAAGCCGGCGGCGATATCGGCCACCGTGATGCGCTGGCCCGTAGTAACCGCCTGGCCGTCGAGGGTGAGGCTACCGGCTTGCGGCAGGGCGTCCACGACGATCGCCGCGAAGGCATTGGCCGGCGCATCGTTCGGATCGTTGAAGCCGAAGTCGCTCGCCTGGAAGACGTACGGTGTTTCTTCCAGCGTGGTGACGGTAGCGTTGGCACCGACGGGCGCGTCATTGACCGAGGTGACTGCGATCTGCACGGTGGCGATGTTGGAATCCAGCTCGCCGTCGTTCACGGTGTAACTGAAACTGTCGGTGCCGTTGAAATTGGCGTCCGGCGTATAGGTGTAAGTGCCGTCGGTGTTGAGCACCAGCTGGCCGTGTGCCGGCCCCTGCACGATGGCCGGCGTCAGCACCGGGCTATCCACGTCGCTGGCCTGGCTCAGCAGGTCGATCGTCCGCGGGGCGTCTTCCAGCGTGGTTTGCTGGAAGTCGCCAGCGACCGGGGCGTCGTTGACCGGCGTGACGACGATGCTGACGGTCGAGACGTTCGAGTCGACCTGGCCGTCGCTGAGCTTGTAGGTGAAGCTGTCGGTGCCGTTGTAGTTGAGGTCGGAGAGGTAGCCGAAGCTGCCATCGGCGTTGATCGTGACGGTGCCGTGCGCCGGCCCGTCGACGATCACCGGCGCGAAGCCGGGCTGGTCGGCCGCGATGTCGTTGGCCGTCTCATCGATCGTGACTGGCGTGTCCTCGGCCGTCGTGGCGCTGTCGGCCAGGGTCTCGGGGACGCCGATATGCAGGTCGCGGATGGTGACGTGGCTGCGCGCCTCGCCGAAGCCGAGCAGGTCGAAGGACAGGTTCACCGCGGTGCCGGTGGCAATGCCGCTCAAATCCACCACGTAGGTGCGGCTGCCGTCGGCGTTGGCGATCATGCGCACCGCATCGGACAGGAACGCCTGGCCGTCGCCTTGCAGGTTGAGGAAGGTGTCGGTGTCGCTGAGGCTGATCGGGTCGAGCAGCGAGGCGCCCGTGTTGGCATCGAGCAGGGCAGCCTCGAAGGCGTCCTCGGGCAGGTTGCCTGGGTTGTCCAGCGAGGTTCCGGCCACGGTGAAGCGCAGGAACTTGTCGTTGGGGCCGACGGTGAAGACCTGGTTGATGCGGGTCTGGCTGGCGGTGGATTCGGAAAGCACGGCGGAACCATCGGCCATGCTTACGCTGCCGGTGGTGGTCCAGCCGGTGGTGCCGTTGAAGTCGCTGTTGGTGAGGGTCGGATTGACCACCACGTCGTAGTGCGGCGCAAGCGCGCCCAGCGCATCGTTCGCGCTGTTCGCATTCGCGTCCGCCAGCGTGCCCTCCGCCGCCTGCTTGCGGCGCAGCGCCAGTGCCATCAGCGACAGGTCGTAAGGCAGGGACGGCGGCGGCTGGCCCGGGTCAGGGGCCGGCAGACCAGCGAATTGGTCAATTTCGGCCAGGTCGGCTTCTGACAGCACGTGCCGCACGCCCGGCTGCAGGGTCGCGGCCATGAAATCGTGGCTGTCCGGGGTGTGGTCCAGACCCAGCGCATGGCCATATTCGTGCAACAGCACGGTGTACAAGTCCATTTTGCCGTAGGCAGGGCTGCCGACCTTGGCGACCCATTCGTTGGGATTGGAGGTGGGCAGGAACTCGGAATTGTCGCCAGGAGTGGAATCCACGAACCAACCGTAGCCGGCGGCGTTGGTGTCCAGGGAAATCGACACCCCATTAGTGGTGACTTGTTCCTGGCCGACTGACGCACCGGGTAAATCGGCAAACTGGACATTAGCTCCGTAGGTTGTCGTCCCTGATTTCGTAGAAGAAATGATCCACCATTGCCCAGATTGGATGTGTTTCATACAGTCTGGACTCTGATTCCATTGCTGGTCTGGCTCGTAGGCCACCACTTGCACGTCGTATTTTACAAGCACGCTGTATGTGCCATCTGTCACGCGCACGGAGAAATAATCGTGCCCAGTATAGTCAGCATCGGGAAAGTACGTTGCCCCATCTAAAGATGAGGAAGGGTATGGATCATTATCTCTATGTGGTGAGTTGTCCAATTTACCATGTTTTGGCTGGCTTATGACCTCGATTTGTGTGCGTTGAATATCGAGCTTGCCTACCATTTGCGTGTTTACGGTAGGTAACAAAGCAAACCCTTGAGGGTTTTTATCTGATTCTATGTCAAGCAGACTACAGACACCCACTACATGATGGTCAACGGCATGTTGAATGCTGGCCGGCGGTGAAGCGGGTTGAGGTGGCAAAAACATATCGCCTCCAAGAGGGTTTGTTTGTATAGCTTTATCAATATTGACAACCTGGTTGGCGCTTTCCGTCGTAGGTTTATTGATAGATATATCTGGTTGTGCCATCAGGTTATGGACATTACCGCCTATGTCCATGAGTGCAGGGAGTGAAACGGTAGCGCCGAATTTATTCGAGAAACCCTTGGCGCTGGATGTATTAAATCCAAGCCGGTCAAGCGCCGATTGTATATTTTCATATGGATTCCCATTACTAGTGGAAAGCTTGATATTACTTTGCAAATATTGCCATCTCGTGTGGAAGGTTTTTGAATCCTTTGAATTAATTATTTCCGATGTGTGATCAGTAAATGAGTCACTTCCAGGTATGTATTTTTTGTCGGCGCCAAATTGTGGCCCGGCATTGGCTCCGGTCTCCAGCACCTCACTAATCGCATCAGAATTGGTTGTCCCGATGTTGGTGCCCCAATACCATGCGCCGGAAAGCGCTGCGAGTATGCGGCCATTCACTGTATTGGCGGATATCAAATCCGTGTCGTCAAGCAGGGTTTCGCTTACGGTCTTGCCACTCGCTTTGGTTACAAGATTCGGGTGGCTGTTTTGTATGTATGTTGCAAAGCCTGTATAGCTTGCTTTGCCCGTCAACTGGATAACACCGCGCCCAATATAGCGCCAGCCATCGCCGCTAGCCTCTGTCCCTCCACTCGCGCGGTTTCCAACATCCGTTGAGTAAATTCGATTGGCCGTAAGCTTGGCAAGCGCTGCCGTCCATGCATGGCGGCCCACCACAATATTCATTGCGCCAGCGTCTCCATACTTCACATTATCGAGATCAGCGAGGCCAAGAACTTCCGAAACGAATTTCCTGAGATTGTAAAAACGTGCCTCCCTTGCGGTTCTTATGGTTATTGTAGTGGCATTATGCCCCGTGCCAAACGTGACCGTGCTGCCAACACTATACGGATTTTCTGTTGCATCCGTGGCATTTTCGCCATTATTAGTGAATGCAGAGGAGAACGTATCTAGGAAGACACTTACTCGATACGGGCCAAGGTTTTCTCTCACGTCACTGAGTCCGGAGGTCTCCTTTCTGACCTGAGCCAGGAATTCAGTAACACGTTGCGGCGTCGTAATGTTGAACTCCTGCATGGCTTGCTGTAAGGGTGCTATCCAATCCTGATAGTTCACACCCGGCACATCACCCATCAAGTCAGCCAATGACTTTGCCGTCAGTGCGCCACCTAGCGTGTCGGAGGTTCCGCCGACCAGGATGCTCTTGGCGTCAATCAATCCACCGCTTTGCGAGCCATCGCCGAACAGGGCTTTGCGAACATCCCCATTTGTGTTGTCGTTTTTGAGGGTGATATTTCCCCAGCCACCATCACTCTGTGTGGCAGAGTAAACCGTCAGGAAGTCATCGAGAGCTTTGTCTTGCTGGTTCTCACCCGATGGGTTTTCTGTTGGATGGCCCGACACAGGCGCTATGCTTGGGTTGCTCAATCGCTGGGCAAGGTTAGTGGCGTTAGCTTGGCTCCAAGTGGAGTGCTCCGGATCCGTGCCGTAGGCGGTGGTATCCGGGATCGTGGAGTCGGCCTGCGAGGGAACTATACCCAGAACCTTGTCCTTGCCATCGACCGCATCTTGATTCTTCTGGCTGATGTAATGGGTGTTGATACCTAGGTTGAGCTGATCGCCAAGGTCGCCTGCACCCGCGAACCACAGCGTGTCCTTGAATTTGCCATCAGCGTTCTTGTTGTTTCGCTGGCTGGCCACCATCAAGTCGTGTACCCAGCTGGTGCCCTGCATGGAGACGTTCTGGCCCGGGGACGCAATCCAGCCATTCAATGCCGTATTGGCGCCGAGCTGGTAGGTCATCCAGTGGGGCGCGTTGTAGGCGTTGAGCCAATCGACGTCGAGGCTGCTGGTGAAAGGCGGCGCGGGGACCATAATCACATTGCCGTATTTATCCCTGACATACTGACCGTTGTCATCCTCCTCGGGAACCAATGTCTTATCCGAGTAGTTGGAGTCTCCTCTCACGATTTCGTCGAATTGGTGGAGGTCGGTCACCTCCTGAGAATCCCACGTGCCGTTAACCGTGATTTCGCCCGTTCCCGGCACGGATGAAGTTCCAAATCCGAGATAACGCAACCGTTGCTCGACCTGGTAGATATCGAGTGCTTGGGCATCGTTAGGATCGGTCAAGACATCGCTCAGGTCACCTACGTTCGACAATTGGAACGTGCTGTAGCCCGGATCGTTGAGGTCACGATCGCCCATGAAGACGCGGGCATCGGCGTTCGGCGTGTCATTGGCCTGCAGCATGACAATGACCTTGAATATCTGCCCCTGGTAATGGCACAGGATCGTCATGGTGGCTGTTTTTGCGGCAAGCCCCTTGCCCAACCTCAGTTGAGTTTCGTCATCCTGGGTGATGTTGGGCACGACATAGAAGACGCCATTTTGTTCAAAGCCGTCCGATGTGTCGGAAACGATATGGCCGTCCTTGGACGTCACCAGGGTAAAGCCGCGGTGATCGCCGTCGAGCGTCGTGAACGTGTTCTTTTCGGCGGTATCGATGCTGAAGGTCATGCCGTCGAGGACGCTGTCGGTGATGGCATTCAAAGCGGTGGTGGAATCCTCCTCACCGAACAGCCCTTGCAGGGCGATTTGGTCGGCAAGCAGCTTCTTGTCGAGCTTGACCTGCATGACGTCGCCCATGTTTCCCGTCACTGGAATGGTGATGAGTGGCCAAGGATCGAACGTGGTGCCGGTGGGTGCGGTGAGGCCGATTTCCCCGGGTGACAGGTTCGACACGTCCTGCTGGGCGTCAGCGGGAAGGGCGAGGTGTTGTGAACCGCTGACGGCCGCCGGCGTGTCGATGGCCGCCTTGATCAGGTCGTCTACGTTCCAGGCGACGTTGAGGCTGGGGTTCTGTGTGGATGGATCGACCGTGCCGAAGCCGCCCTTGAGCTGGCCCACGAGCACCTTGCCATCCTCGGATACGCTGAGGTTCACGACGCCGTAGCCGTCCAACGGCAAGGTGGCGCCCAGGAACTGCGGGGTGCCGAGCTTGCCGAAGGGATCCTTGATGATGCCCAGCTTGCCACCGACGTTGACCTTCTTGGCGCTGGCACTGCCCCCGATGGCGACGGGCGGTCCAAAGGGCGACAGGAACTCGTAGTCCGGCGCCTGGAACATGGCGTTCCAGTACGGATCCTCGAAGTTGTAGTTGTCGTCGGAGACGATGGCGTATTCGACACCATCACGCTCGACCAGCACGGCGCTCTGCGCGCGCTGGATGTTGAGCCGGTCCGTCTTGAGGGGGCCGACTTGTTCCAGATCGATCGAGCGCATCGCGGCGCTGACCAGGTGCCCATCGGCATCGCGCGCCAGGGTGAGCGTGAGCAGGCCCCGATCGTAGTCGGCCGGGCAGCTGACCAGGAACTCGTCCGGATGTGGGGTTGCCGTGATGTTTTCCGGGTCACGGCCGGACAATCCGTCCGGCGGCATGGACGCAAGGATCGGCGAGGCGATGGCGTGATCGGCAAGGTTCAGGGTGCGCAGGTCGAACACGCGCACGTCGCCCTTGGCGGCACTGGTGCTCTTGACGGTGTAGCCGGCCTTGATGGCGGGCGTGGCGACGACGAGTGTGTCGCCATCCGGCCCGATGGCCATGCCGGAGATGCCGTAGGGTGTGGTTTCAATGCCAGTGCCTTGGAGCGAGAACGGCACCACCTTGGGATGGGCCTGATCGAGCAGGGCTGGATCGGTGTTGGCAACCAGCAACTGGTAATGACCAGCGCTACTGGCGTTGCCGTAGTCGCTGCCTTCGCCGATGAAGAGCAGATCGCCGACCATGGCGAGGCTGGTGACGTTCTGGCCTTCGGGGACTGCGATGGTGTCGAGCAGGCGGAAGGTGACGGTATCGATCACGTACACCACGCCCGCACCATCGACGTAGCAGCGGCTGATGTCGCCGGAGAAGGCCAGAGGCTGGGTCTTGGTGCCGTAGACATAGGTACCGAGGTCCGGCGTGGCCAGGTGGTCGACGCGGCCGACGATCGAGCCTTCACGCACGAAATCGATGCTGTCGCGGTTCATCACCGCGGCCATGTCGGGTTTGGGCCGGATGCTCAGGGTGGTGCCTGCGAACTCCAGCGGGTCGCTGGTGGAAGGCAGGCCGGAACTGGTCGTGACCTGGGTGGAAATCTTCCGTACCAACTGCCAGCGCACGCTGCCAACGGCGACGTCGGTCGGTGGGTCGATGCTGAAGGTCGAGCCGGTCCCGACAAGGGTCTGCACGTCACGGGTAGCACCGTTGGCGAAGATCATCCGCAGCACCACGCTGCCGGTGAACTGCCCGGAATCCAGGCCATCGACGGTGAATACCAGCTTGCCGCTGTCGCTGTCGTAGTGCGCGTCGGTGAGATTGGGCAGGGTGACGTTGCCATAGGGTGTGGACACGGGAGGCAGCGCCGCACTGACATCTACCGTCGTGGTGTCGCCCGGCGCCACCTGCGGCGTCGGCAGGCTGGCGAAATGCGGCACGCCGAAGTGATAGCTGCCCAGCGAGAGGCTCGAGCTCGAGGTCGCCAGCAGGCCGATCATGGCGTCGCCGATGGCGGCGCCCCCAACGCCACCAGCCAGGCTGATGCCCAGGTCGGCGAAACCGACCCAGTCGCCCGCGCCGATCGTCATGGCGACGTTGCCCGAAATCACGCCCGGCAGCGCGCGACACACCACGTAGTCGCCGGAGGCATCCAGGCCACCGTACGGCGGGCTGGCGGTACGCGCGATGCCGTCGGCGCCGACGTAGCCATTGTCCACCAGCCACCAGGTCGGCTGGCTGGTGCCGTCGGGCATCATCACCGTGCCCTTGCGCAGGAACACCACTTCGTCGCCTGGCTGGGCGTCACCGGCCTGCGCCGGAATCGCCGCCTGCAGCGGATAGCCAGTAGCAGCGTCGCCGATGTCGAGATGGAAGGCGCCCAGTGTTTCGAGCACGCCGGGTGCCGGAACCGGCATGTCGGTGGTCGCCTGGAGCTGGGCCACGTCGATGCGGCGGATGGCTACTTGGGCATCCCCGGGCAATACGCCGGCACCCACCATCACGGTCTCGCCGGTGGCGTCGCTGACGACGCCGCCTTGTGCGGCGGAGATTTCCACGCTGGCGGGGGCCGTCGTGGCGGGATCGTCGTCGGTGAGCTGGGCGGCATCGACGTGCAGGGTGACGTCGCTTTGCGCGAGGGTTTGCGTGATGACGCTGCCGTCGTAGTCCAGCTCGCTGTGCAGGTACACCACCGTGATCGTCACCACGCCGTTGCCGTGCGCGGTGATGAGGCCGGTGTCGCTGACGGTGGCGAGGCTGTCGTCGCTGGAGAGGTAGCGGACGTCCGTCACAGTGCCCGATGGCGCGGGACTGAGGGTGAGGACCGCGCCCGTGTCCGGGTCGGAGACATGCACGTCCAGCTGGCGGGTGCCGCCGGTCGTCAGGGACAAGGTATTGGGATAGACGTCCGGCTGCACGATGGGCAGGTCGGGCGCTTCGCTTTCGTCGCCGTCGTCGGCCGGTGCGGGGGCGACGTTGATCGCCTGCACCGCCTGCACGACGTGCCCGTCGGCATCGGTGTGGCTGAGCATGACGAGCGCGGGGCCGGCGCCGGTGCAGGTGAGGAGGTCGCGGGCATCGTTGGCGGTGACGGCGGCGGCGCCGACCTGGCCCATGCCGGTGAGGTCGGCGAGGGTAAGGTGGAGGTAGGCCGGATCGTCGCTGACGTCGACGCCCGCCTCGTCCTCGAAATCCACCGTAGCCGTGACGGACACGACCTGGCCTGGGGCGAGGCCGGCAAGCGGCTGGATGTGGATGGCGGTGAGCTTGGCGGCGCTGACGTTGACGGTGAGCGTGATCGGCGCACTGGACGCGTAGCCGTCGTCGGCGCCCAGGGTGAAGGTGGCGGCGCCGCTGTAGCTGGCGTCGGGGGTGAAGATCACGGCCTGGCCGTCGCTGCTGAGGGCGGCGGTGCCGTGGGTGGCGCCGAGGATGCGCCAGAACACGTCGTCGCCTTCGTTGTCCTGGGCGATGGAGGCCAGCGGGATGCGCACGGCGAGGTCGGTGTGCGTCAGCGTCGCCGGGGCGCTGGTGGCGGCGACCGGCGGCAGGGTGGCGCGCCAGCCGTAGTTGGCGTAGAGCACCTGGCGGTCGGTACTGTCGACCACGCCGTCGCCGTTGAGGTCGGCGACGAGGTTGGCGTTAGTCATGGCCTGTTCGAAGGCGGCGCTGTCGGCGCCGTCGATGGCACCGTCGTGGTTGAGGTCGCCCGCCACTGCAATGCTGACGGTCGCCGTGCCGGTGCCGGTGAGGCGGATCAGCTTGAGGCCGGCGTCGGTGACGCGCACCAGCCAGGTCTGCACGCCGTCGTGCACGGTGCTGCCGAGCACGTCGGCACCGACGACCTGCAGGTGGGCGTCGGGGTCGCTCAGGGTGGCGCTGATGGACAGGATGAGCGCACCCTGCGAACCCGGCACCTTGACGGTGGAGGCCAGCTCGCTGTCGCGGACGGTGAAGCCCAGCGCCGTGGTCTGGCCGGCGTCCAGCGTGCCGCTCCAGGTGTTGGCGGTGCCGCTGCCCAGCCAGTTCGCGGCGGTGCCGAGGTTGGCGCTCAGCGTGTCGGTGAAGGGCGCACCTTGGGTGTCGTAGCCGTATGGCGTGCCGAAGTCGTTGCCGTCCAGGGTGCGGGCGAGCGTCAGGCGACCCGCGCTGTCATAGCGGTAGACCACGGTGCGCGAGGTTCCGGCCGCGTCCGTGGGGCCAGTGATGCGGGCGATGCGCCCCTGCGTGTCGCGCAGGATGTCGATACGCGCCGTGGCGCCATCGCCGAGCAGGGCGATGCCGGCGTCAGAGACCAGCCACTGCACGCCGTCGGCGAAGGCGACGCCGGTGACCTTGCCGGCCGCGTCGAGCGTGTAGACGGTGCCGTCCGGTGCGGTCAACTGGTAGCCCGCGGGCACCCAGGGCAGGCCGGTGAGCTCGTCGTATAGGTGGCCGCCCATGCGCTGGAGGTGGTCGCCGTCGATGGCCTGCAACTGCCAGCCCTGGTCGCTGCCGAAGCTGGCGCGGTAGACGACGGGCGAGGAAGGCGAGGCATCCAGCGGCGTGCCGACGGCGCCCAGGGTGAAGCTCAGGTGGGCCAGGTCGTGCGACGCGGCGAGGCTCGTGGGCAGGGTCAGCCAGACGCGTGCACCGACCGTCCAGGCGGCGGTGGCGCCGCTGGCGGTGGTGGCGTTCTGGTCGGTGGTGAGATGACTGTCGAAGCCGGCGAGGTTCCAGTTGCCGAAGTCGCCGTCCTGGCCGCCGAACGTGCGCGCCACGGCGAAGGCATGGCCGCCGAGCGTGTAGGTGGCATCGGTGGCGGTGGCGGCCGGTGCGGTCTTCTGCGCGGTGTCGACGACGATGCGCGCGTCGATCTCGCTGGTGCGGCCGGCGAGGTCCCAGGCCGTGAAGCGCAGCTGGTACACGCCGTTGTCGAAGTCGGCCGGGTCGAGGCTGGCGAGGGCCAGCGACTGGTCGATGGCCGTGGCGGCCAGCGATTGTTCGGCGAGGGTTTGCCACTGGTCGCCGCCGGCGGGGGCGATCTGCAGCCGGTAGCCCATGGCCTGCTGCTCGTCGAGCATGGCTTGCAGGTCGGCGGGGCTGGTGATGTCCAGCGGGCGGCCGTCTGGCGTAACGCCTTGCAGGGCGCCGGTCCAGGCGAGCACGGGGGCGGTAGTGTCCGCCGGGTCCTTGATGCGCAGTTGTTTGTCTTGCGTGGTGGTGTTGCCGTCCGCGTCGGTGGCGATCACGCGCACGTCGACCAGGCCGGGCTGGGTGGCCTGCACGTGGAAGCGGCCGGAACTGTCCAGCGCCACGGTCTGCCACGTGTCGGTACCCATGCCGGTGCCGCGCACCTGCGCGGTGAGGCCGGCGATGCGGCCGAAGCTGCTCGCGCGCACGGTGACCAGCACCGCCTGGCCGGGAAGGGCCGGGGTGCTGGGCACGCTGTCGATGAGCACACTGGGCGCGTTGGCACTCGCATCCGCGCCCACGCGCACGACGAAGGTCTGCTGCGTGGTGGTGTGGCCGTCGCTGACCTGGGCGGTGATCACCACGTCGCCCACCTGGCCGGGGCCGGGCGTCCACGCCAGGACGTGGGCCTGGGTGTCGTACTGCGCGCCCTCGGGCAGGCCGAGGAAGCTGACCGTGAGGGCCTGCGTCTGCGCGGCGCCGTCGGGATCGCTGACCGTGATGCCGTCGCTGGCGTTGCCGCCGAGGTGGACGGGCAGGCTCAGCGTCTGGCCGACCACGGCCAGGTGGTTGGCCACGCCGAGCGTGGGGGCGCGATTGCTGTCGAACACGCGCACGTCCACGGTCTGGGTGGTGGTGAGCGTGCCGTCGGTGGTCTTGAAGGTGAAGCTGAAGTCGCGGTTGCTGGCAGTGGCGTTGTCCACCACGTCATAGCCAGGCGTCCACTCGAACAGGCCGGTGGTTGGATCGAAGGCGACGCCGGGCGGCGTGGTGGCGTCGTAGACCAGGCTGGTCTGGAGGGGATCGCCGTCGGCGTCGAGCGAGCGCACGGTGAAGGACAGCGTGCTGCCTTCGTTCGCCAGCTGCAGCGGCATCGGCAGGATTACCGGCGCCTGGTCGACGTTGCCCACGTGCACCTCGAAGTGGCGCACGAAGCTGGCGTAGCCGTCGCTGCCGGTGACGTCGAAGCGGTAGGTGCCGGGGTTGGCGCCGCCGACGTTGTCGCTCTGCGCGGCGAACAGGCCGGGCGTCCAGTTCAGCGTGGCGCGGTTCCCGCCGCCGCTGGCGGGCACCGCGAGGGTCATGCCCGGCGGCAGCCCGGTGGCCGTCCAGTTGACCAGGTCGGTGTCGGGGTCGTTGGCGAACAGGTCGAGCGTAAGCGGCGTGCCTTCGGTGGCGGTCAACTGCACGGGCGTGGCCGGGTCGGCGCTGTCGGTGACCGCCTGGCCGTTGAGCTGCAGGCCGAGCAGTTGCGGCGGCGTGTCGGCCGCGCGCACCACGATGCGCACGGTGTGGCTGACCACGTTGGGCACCGGGTCCGTCGGATTGGTGTAGCCGGCATCCTGCGGGGGCAGGCCGCTGTCGGTGACGGTGAACACGAGGTCGTGGCCGCCGATGTCGTCGGCGGTCGGCGTCCAGGTGAACAGCGCCTGGCCGTACTGGACCTGCGGCGTGAGCTGGGCGCCGACCGGCAGGCCGGTGGCACTGAAGGTGAGCGCGTCTTGGTCGGCATCGCTGACCGAGATCGGCAGGCTGATCGGCTGGCCGGCTACGGCCACGATCTGCGTGGGCAGGGCGAACACCGGCGGCTCGCTGGTGCTACGCGCGGTGAGCACGAAGCTGACCGCGCTGGTGAGCACGCGGCTGGGGTCGCCGTCGCCGTTGTCGCGGGCGGCCACGGTGATGGTGTAGTCGCCGCGGTCGTTGTCGCCCGGGGCGAAGTGCAGCGTGCCGGTGATGTGGCCATCACCGCTGGCCGGGTCCTGGGTCCATGTGGCGAAGCGGGGCAGGCCGTCGAAGGTGAGCTGGAGCGGGTTGCCGTCCACGTCGGAGACGTCGACCGGAATGTCGAGCGTGGCGCCCTTGTCGACGAAGGCGTTGCCGATCGGCGCGATCACCGGGGCGCGGTTGGTGTCGGCCACCACGATGGGGATGGTCACACGGCTGACGGCCGGTGTGCCGGTACCGTCGCCGTCGTCGGTGGCGACCACGGTGACGTGGTAGGTGCCGGCCTGGGCATAGCCCGGCGTCCACAGGATTTCCAGCGTATCCGGGTCGAACGTGGCGCCGGCGGGCAGGCCCAGCACCTGGTAGCTGACGGTGGCCGGCGTGGTGGAATCCTGCTGCACGGGCTGGCCGCCGGGCAGCAGGCGGATCTTGGGTGCGAAACCGGGGTTGTCCGGGTCGAAGGCGAACACGCTGATGCGCAGCGGCTGGCCTTCGAGCAGGTTCCAGGTGTCGCCGAGGCTGGCGTCGAACACCGGCGTGCCGTTGGCGTTGAGCACGTCGAGGGCGAGCGTCTGCGTGGCGCTGCGGACCACCGTGCTGCCGTCGGGCAGGGTGTAGGTGGCGGTAAGCGTGACTGCGACGTTGAAGCTGCCGTGCTGGTCGTAGCCGGGTGTCCAGGCCAACCAGCCGGTGTCGCTGGTGAGGGTCATGCCGCCCGGCAGCAGCGGGGCGCTGTAGTTCAGGGCGACGGTGGTGCCGTCGGCGAAGGTCGTGCCGCCGGGCAGGCGGCCGTTGAGCTGCAGGCCGAAGGCGTCGCCCTCGCGCAGGGTTTGCGCCGCGACGGGGGCCAGCACCGGTGCCGGCTGGGCCTGCGCGACCACGATGTCGAACTGCTGCCGGGTGGTCGTCTTGCCGTCGCTGACGGTGACGGTGACGTTGTGGTAGATGCCGGCCTGATCGTAGCCGGGCGTCCAGGACAACAGGCCGGTGCGGGCATCGAAGCTGGCGCCCGGCGGCAGGTTGGCGACGGCGAGCGTCAGCGGGGCGCCGTCGGCGTCGGCCGCGGCGAGCGGCAGCGACAGCGCCTGGCCTTCGTCGAGCGTGATCGTGTCGATCGGCGCCAGCGTGGGCGCGTGGTTGCCGCCCGCGACGGGCAAGTGGAAGGTGCGCAGGGCGCCGCCGCCGCGGCTGTCCTGCGCGCGCACCACCACCAGGCTGTCGGCCGGCGCATCGGCGCCGGGCGTCCAGTTCAAGGTAGCGGTGGCGTGGTAGTGGCCGTCGTCGTCGGTCGTGTAGCCGTCTTCGGGCGTCAGCGTGAGCCCAGCGGGTGCCTGCACGAGCTGCCAGTGGAACACGGTGCCGTCAGGGTCGAGCGCGTCGATCTGGGCGCTCCACGGCTGGCCGACCGTGGCGGTGACAGGGAAGGTGTCGGCGGTGTAGTCGATGGTGGGGACATTGGTATCGCTGCCGCCATCCGTCGCGTCATCGCCGCTGCCGTCACCGCTGGTGTCGGCCGCCGGCGTCACCAGCCCCAGGCTCGGCGGCAGGTTGGCCTGCGGCACGGCGTAGATGCCGTGGCCGAGGGTGAACTTGGCCAGGTCCGGCAATCCGCCGGGTCCGCCGAAGAGACTGGCGGGAACGACGCTGACGGTCTGGTCGGCCAGCGTGGCGCCCACGGCGAGCTTGCCGCCTAGGGCCTGCAGCGCGCCGGTGAGGTCGAGCACCCACAGGTTTGCCTGGTCGCCGCCGCCCTGGCTGGCGCCGCTGATGCCATCGCCGAAGTACGCGCCCGGGTCGAGCAGCAGCATCAGCGGGCCGTCGAGGTCGTCGGTGCCGACGGTGGTGAGGCTGACGTCGTAGCTGACTTCGCCCGTGGCCTGGTCGGAACGGGTGTGGCTGAAGGCGATGTGCACCTGCGAGCTCATGTCGAGCAGCGCGGTGAAGCTGGTGAGGGTGTCCTGCCCGATCGCCAGTTGCATGCTGCTGCGCAGGTCGCCGCTGATGGTGAGCTGGTAGTGGCCGGCGGCCAAGCCACTGACGTCGAGATAAGCGGTGTGCGTGGCTGCGTCCCAGCGCACGCTGTCGGGGTGGATGGCCGCGGCGTCGGCGCCGTCCGGGGTCAGGCTGAAGTCGGCGACGTCGAAGATACTGGAGGCATCGTCCAGCGCCGATTGCGGGTCCGTGCCCAGCCACATGTCCTGGTCGAACTGCACGGCGAGCTGGTTCAGCGGCAGCGGCACCAGGGCGCCGTCGGGCACGCTGGTGGCGACCACCTTGGGCGCCTGGGCGGGTGCGATCTCGTCCACGTGGCTGGTCTGCGCCACCAGGATGCGGCCGTCGGCCGTGGTGAGCAGCGCCTCGCCCTGCGTGCCGCCGCCGGCGACCTGCAGCACACGACGGGAGTCCAGCGCGATCATCCACACCGAGGAACCGTGGGTGGTGTCGGCGACGCCGTCCACCTGCACGTGCTGGTCGAGCCCGCCCGAGGCGAACAGCAGGCCGTCGAGCAGGCTGCCCGGCTGGCCGAAGGCGATCGAGTCGACCACCCCGGCCAGGCGGTATTCGAGTTCCGCGCGGCCGAGCGTGGCGCCGCTCATCGGGAAGCTCACGATGTCGGTGGTGCCGTTGGGATCGGCGGCGGTGATGTCGCTGCCGGTCCAGCGCACGCCCCACAGGCGGCCGTCCGGGCCGAACGCGAGGTCGCCCACGCGGGTGTTGCTGAAGTGCTGCCAGGCCAGGCTGGGATCGGCCTGGCCGGGGTCGAAGACGTCGATGCCGTCGCTGGCCGACACGTAGATATCGCCCGTGCCCGGCTGGATTGCCAGCGCGTGTGTCAGCGGCTGGCCGTCCGGTCCCTGCATGTGGCGCAGGATCGCGCCGCTGGATGGGTCGACCTGCACCAGTTCGTCGCCGGTCATGACCCAGAGCTGGCCGAGCGCGTCGACCGCCATGTCGAGCACCGGCGCATCCAGCGTGAACAGCGGCGTGGTGTCGTGGCCGCCGCGCGCGTCGTAGCGATAGACCTCGTTGCGCTCGGCGCCGGCGCTGACCAGCACCGAACCGTCGGGCAATTGCACCATGGCCATGGCGCCGATGTCGGCCGCGCCGGTGGGGAAGCCGTCGGCGAAACCGCGCGCGGCGAACGGCGCCAGCACGTTGCGCAGGTCGCCCGCACCCACGTTGGCGACCTGGCCCGGCACGAGCTGGGTGGCCGGCTGGAACAGCGCGTTGTCGGGGTAGCTGCGGTCGGCCGGCGCCTGCGGCACCTGCGCGGTCTGCTCGACGCCGGGCGTGACGCCCAGGCCGTCGAGCACCTGCTGCCGGCTGCCATCGTCGGGCAGCACGGCGTTGGTGACCATCGCCGCCTCGCGGTTGCCGGCGTTGTCGGTGGCCGCGGCGAGGAATTCGTAGCGGTGGCCGGCTTCGCCGGTGAAGGTGGCTTCGGTCTGGTCGGGTCCGACCTGGCGCTGCCAGATCTTGAAGTCGCCGCCGTCGGTGGCGACGTAGACGGTGACGTAGCGGATGCCGCTGGCGTCGTCGGTGGCGGTCCACTTGACGTCGTAGGTGGGGTTGCCCTGCGCGTCGGTGCCGGTAGCGGTGACGTCCACCTTGGTGGTCGGCGCGGTGGCGTCCAGCGTGGTGGTGACGGTGGCGCTGTCGATCGGTGGTGTGTCGTCGAAGAAGATGCGCGCGCCGGTGACGATATGTGCGCCCGACACGGCGGCGCCCGCGGCGGCCACCGTGTAGCTGACGAAGCCGCCGGCTGGCTGCGAGCCTCCGGTCGGTTCGAGCAGGGCACGGGTGAGGTCCTTCATCACCTCGCCGGTGGCCGGGTCGATGGCCTGCAGCAGCCAGGTGGCCGTGTGCGACGCCACGTCGATGCCCGCGCTCACGCGCAGGATGAAGCCCTTGCTGCCGGTGAAGTCGAAGTCGCCCTGGAAGTTGGCGCGGTCGGCCGGCACGTGGATGTTGATGTCGCCGATCTTCAGGTCGCCCAGGCGCAGCGATCGCGGATCCAGGTTCGGGTCGAGCTGCGAGACGATGCGGATCTGGCCCACGCCCTGCGTGCCGGGGTTGCTGAAGGCGAAGCTGTAGGGCAGGGGCGTGGCGGCGGGCACGTAGACGCTGCCGTCGCTGGCCATGCTCTGGCCCTGCGGGCCTTGCACGCTGATCGCGGCATCGTCGACGTTGCTCTGGCCCGCCACCAACTGCAGGTACTGCGCCAGGTTCAGGCCCTTGGCGGGCAGCGGGTTGAAGTCCTGGTTGAGCAGCCCTTCGTTGCGCAGGTATTCGAGTTCGGCCTGGCTGCCGACGAAGACGGTGAAGTTCTCGAATTGCAGGGTGCGGCCGGCGTGCTGGTCGTAGTCGGCCGGGATGGCCATGGCCGGTACGGGGACGAAGATGTCGTCGCCGTACTGGTCTTTCCGTTCTTCATAATGGTCGACCGCGCCGGTGGCCGCATTCGGATCGCCCGCGTACTGCGCGGTGTCGCCGTACCACTGCTGTACTTTGGCGAAGAAGCCCAGGATGTCCGCCTGGGTACGGTAGCTGTCACCGCCCTTGGACATCAGAATGCCGGCGGCCAACGTGGCGTTGAGGCTGACCACTTGCGGGTCGGTGGAGATCGGCGGTGCCTGGTCGGCCGGGAGCAGCATGCCCGAGGCTTCCAATGCGGCAAGCCAGCCGTCGACCCACTGCGATGGGTCGGCGGCGAGCACCGCCAGCGTGCTGGGTGCGTTCGCATCCGCGAGCACGGCATCGCGCAGGCGCAGAGCGTACTGGGTCTGCTCAGCGACGAATTCGTCGCGCGTGAGTGCCGTGGCGGCGCCCACCACGTTCATCTCGAACGATTCCGACAGGGCTTCGATGGGCTGGAGTGCACGGGCGAGTGGGTTCAGGAAACGGGCGGCAAGGCCTTGCTCGATGTTGTCCAACCCGCTGACGCCTGCATCTAGGATGCCTTGCGCTTTCCAGTCCGGATGGGTGGCATACAGCGCGTCGCGCAGGGCGTCGAAGTCGCCGTCCACCCATGCCGTCAGGCCCGGGTAGGTCTGCAACTGGAAGGTCATGCCGACGAAGCCGTGATCGGCCACGTCGAAGGCATAGCCTGGCGCCAGGTTGTAGCCATTGGTGTTTTCCGTACCGTCCAGCGACGCCCAAGGGATGTCGCTGCGCGGCTGGGTTCCGGGCGTCTGGCCGTAGCCCTGCGTGTTGGCCGGTGCGCCGGCGGTGTCGCCGAACGGCGGGCCGCCCACGTTGGAGCCGAATATCGCGTAGGGCAGGTTCAGCTCGTCCAGCAGGTACTTGTTGTAACCCATTTCGACCGCGCCGATGTCGAAGCGCACGTAGGGTGTGTCGACGTTGGTGAGGCTTTGCAGGGACACGGAGTACGTGGCCCCTTGACCCGGCTCGAGGTTGCGCGGGCCGCCGATGCCGATGGTGACGTCGTCCTCGATGCCGCGCTGGACCAGGTAGCGGTCGGCCTCGGTGACGCTCTGTCCGTCCGGGTTGACGACGGTGACGTCGTACAGGCCGAGCGGGAAATTGCGCGTGTCGAACACGGCGCGGATGTGGGTGGCGTCCAGCACCTGCCAGCGGTCCGGCTCGGCCTCGTAGACGCCCGGCCGGGTCAGCTTGACGATGGCGCCGGCCTGGAAGCTGGAACCGTAGATGTCCAGCGTGACCCAGCGATGGTCGTCGTCGCCCACGCCGCCGTTGTCGGGCGTGACCTTGGTGATGGACAGTGGCAGCAGGTCGGCGCGCAGGGTGGCGGGCACGGCATTGCCGCTGCGCGAGCGCACCAGGATGTAGTAGTCGCCGGCCTGGGTGCTGGCGATCAGCGCCTGCTGGTCCGCCGCGGCCGCGTCGGTGTAAGCCGCGTCGTAGGCGAAGCTGGTGGGAATGTCGCCGTAGCGCACGAACAGCTCGTTGTCGCCGCTGGTCGCGCTGGAGTCGAGCAGCACGCGCAGGGTCTGGCCGGCGGCCACGCTGACCTTGTAGAGCAGGGTCTGGCCGTCGGACAGGGTGATCGGCGTGGGGCTGGCGACGGCGATCTGCGGCACCTGGGTCTGGATGGTCGTGGCCGAGGCGGTGAGGTTGTTCGCCTCGCCGGGGGCCATCACCAGGCCGGTGGGGCCGTAGCTGATGTCGCCCTCGTAGACTTCGTTGTACAGGTCCGGGCGTACGATGATGCGCCAGCTGCCGTCCTTCAGCGGCGGCAGGTCGGCGGTGAGCGTGCCGGAGTAGCTGGCGCCGCCGGCCAGGTCGCCGACATGGCTGACCTTGCCGAGCAGGATGTCGCCGATGTCCCAGCTGTTGTCCTGCGACAGGTAGATGGCGTCCGTCCACTGGCCGTGGGCGGTGTTGCTCGAGTCGTTGGTGACCGAGTAGGTGATGGTGACCGGGCTGCCCACGGTGGCCTGGGCCGGCGCGCTGACGTCGACGGCCTGGAGGTCGGCCGGCGGGGGCGTTTCCACCAGCATGGGTTGTGCCGCGGCGGTGGCGTTGTTCTGGTCGTTGCCGAATTCGAGCACCTTGCCGTCGGCGCTGCTGCCGAAGGCGCGAGCCGGGTCGGTGATGACGAAGACGTAGTACGGGCCGTCCAGGTCGCTCGGCGCGGTGACCTGGAAGTGGCCGTCGTAGCTGCCGCCTGCATCAAGGCCGCCGCTATGGCCCAGATAGCCGAGGTAGTAGTCCTTGTCGACGTCGAGAAAGCGGTCGCGCGAGAGGTAGACCAGATCGTTCCAGCTGGATTGCCCGCTGGGCGTCGCACCGCCGGCGTTTACCACGCTGTAGTCCACGCCGAAGCTCTGGCCGGCCAGTACCGAGGCGGGCGCGGTGACCTGAGCCACCTGCAGGTCGGGCGGGGTGGCCAGGGTGATCGGCAGGGCCAGCGAGGCGACGTTGTTGCCTTCGTCCTTGAATTCCAGCACGGCGCCGGCGGCATTGCTGAGCAGGTCTACGCCGGACAGGCCGGCGCGGATCGAACTGGGATAGTCATTGCTGGCGACGGTTGAGGTGTCCGCCTTGACGATGATATGGAAGTTGCCGCTGATCGACTGCGGCAGGTGGAACGTGGCCGATTGTGTGTAGGACTCGCCCGGCTGCAGGAAGCGGGGCTTGCCGTCCGCATCGGTCAGGCTGAGCGATTGCACGCCGAGCCTGCTCTCGACCAGCGCATAGTCACCGGTGTCGAGCGAATCGTCGTTGGACAGGTAGACGCCGTCGTACCATTCGCTGACGCGCGTGGCGCGAGTGCCCTGGTTGGTGACCGTCCAGGTGACGGTCACTAGGTCACCGGACTGCGGCGCCGGGTTGTCGATCGTGATGGCGCCGATCTGCAGGTCGGCTTCGCGGTAGGTGATGTCCAGCGGCGCGCCGCCGATGTTGTTGGTGTTGTTCGTCCCTTCGTAGACCGCCGTGCGGTAGAACGAGAGCGGCGTACCGTTGTCGCCGCCGGCGGTGATCTCGTCGGCGGGCTTGCGATAGAAATCTGGATCCTTTCGTTCGCTGTCGGTGATGACATAGATGTAGTACCGGCCGTCCGTGCCGGCTGGCAACTGTACGTTGGCGGTGGTCGTGTAGCTGGCGCCAGCGGCCAGTCCGCCGGTGTTCTTGTGCTCGAACAGGCCCAGCAGAGTCGCGCGGCTCGGGATGAAGGTCGGGTCGGTACTGATGTAGACCGAATCCTGCCATCGGGCCGTAGAGGCCCACACGGCATCGCCGTTATTGGTGACCGTCCAAGTGATCGGGGTCGGCTCTCCGGAATAGTTCTGCGGCTGGCACTGCACGGCGGTGACCTGCAGGTCGGCCGGATGCGGCGTGACCAGCTCGGCGCTGGCCAGGGTGTTGTTGCCCTCGTCCGATTCACGCACGTGCGTCCAGGCGCTGGCGTTCGTCTTGACGACGATGTAGCTGCCGCTGATGGATGGCGCCAACTGGACGGTCTGGCTGACGGTGTACGACTCGCCGTTGTTCAGCGCGCGGTTCTGCGTGTAGCTGCCAAGGGTCCAGACGTGCTTGGCCTTGCTCAGGTCGGCGTTGTCCGCCACGTAGACCGTGTCGACCCAGGCGCCGTTGAACAGGTCGCCCTGGTTCTGCACCGTGTAGCTGAAGCTGAGGCTGGTGCCGGCGTCGATCGTCGCCGGCGCGTCCACCTTGGTCACCACCAGGTCGGGCGGGGTGATGCCGAGCACGCTGATGGGACGTGCCTTGTAGTTGTTGTTGTCGACCTGGGTGGGGTCGGCCGGGTTGATGTTGGAGGCCAGCGTGTCTTCGAGAATGCTGTCGTAGGCGTCCGACCAGACCGTGACGTAGTACTGGCCGCTCAGGGTGCCGTTGGGAATGGTGACCTGCAGGTCGCCCAGGTAGTCCTCGCCCACGGCGAGGTTGCCCGTGTGCTTGACCGAACCCAGCAGTACGTCGCCCTTGTTGGCGCCCGGACGGCGGGGATCCTTGGCCAGCCAGACGGTGTCGGTCCAGCTGTCCACGTCGGCGCTGACGCCGCGCGTGGTGGCGCTGCCCTGGTTGCTGACCTTATAGCGCACGTCGATGCTGGCGCCGTGCACAGCCTGGTCGGGTGCGACCACGTCGCTGGTCACCAGGTCGGCGAAGGGCTGCGGGTCGACGTAGAAGTGTGCCGCCTTGATGTTGTTGTTGTCGTTGGGGTATTCGTCGACGTTGTAGTCGCCGTCGGCCACCACGATCAGGTAGGCATCGCCGCGCCAGGTGATGGGAATATCAATGGAGGCGGTGGTATTGGAATAGCTCTCGGTCGGTGCCAGTGCGCTGTTGTTGTCGTAGACGCCGACCAGTTGGTCGTCGGCGCTCAACGTGCCGTCGAGCGAAAGATAGACCTTGTCGCGCCAATGTCCATTGTCTGCGACCGAGCCGAGGTTCGTGATGGTGTACTGGATGCCCGTGCTGGTGCCTGCCGCCACATGGTCGGGTACGACCACGCTGCCGACCTGCAGGTCCGGGCGGCTCAGCAGGCTCACCTGGAACGCATCGGTGGAGATCAGGGTGTTGTTCTGGCTTGCCGTACCGTATTCGTAGACGTCGCGATTGCCACCCGAGTTGGTGACGATCTCGATCCGGTAGAGCCCTTCGATCTTCGAAGGCAGGCGCAGCTGTTCGGTACGGGTGTAGGTGATGCCGGGCGAGAGCGGGCGATCGTAGGTGAAGTTGCCCAGCACGACCGCCGCGCCGTTGCCATCGGCGGGGACCAGCTTGACGGTGTCGACCCACGGGCCGACCGCGTCCGCCACACCCTGGTTGACGACGGTCCAGGCGATGTCCACCAGGGCGCCTTCCTGTGCCGCCTGCGGCACGCTGACCGATTGCACGGCCAGGTCGGGCGAGGGAGCGAGCTGCACCGGCACGGCGGCACTGTGGCCGACGTCGTTGTTGCCGTAGATGAACTCGAACGGGCCACCCGTGCGCACGTTGAGGTAGTAGTTGCCCTGGATGCCGTTGGGCAGGGTGACGGTGACGCTGCGCGTGTAGGCGTCGCCCACGGCGAGCTGGCCGATGTGGTCGGCCGAGGCCAGTTGCACGACCGAGCCGGTACCGTCGGGATGGCTGCTCAACCAGACCAGGTCACTCCACTGCGCGGTGTCGGTGATGCCGATGCCGTTGTTGGCCACGCTCCAGCTCACCGTGAGTGGCTGGCCGCTGGTGGCGGTGCCCTGCGCGGTGACGGATTGCACCTGCAGGTCGGCGTAGGGCCTGGGCATCACGTCGACGGCGTGGTCGAGTTCCAGCGTGTCGTTGGCGGTCGCGCCGTTCTCGAACACCGCGTGGGCCGCGTCGGTGACCACGAACAGCTTGTAGTGCTTCGAGGTGCCCGGGGGCAGCATTACCGACAGCTGGCCGGTGTAGCTCTCGCCCTGCGCCAGCGCGCCGTCGCGATGGAATTCGCCGAGCACGGTGCCGTCGGCGACGTTGTCGTCGGTGGACAGCACCACACGGTCGGTCCACCCGTCCGCGTTGCTGCTGCCGTCGCCCTGGTTGGTCACGGTCCAGCTCACGTCGAGCGTGGCCGGGTCCGCGATCAGGGTTTGCGGGGCCACGATGGCCGATACGGCGAGGTCCGCATGCGGGGCGGTCTGCACGGTCAGGCCGGCCGACTGGGTGTTGTCGGCGCGCGAGGCGTCATCCAGCGCTTTAGCCGCGTCGGTGACCACGATCACCTGGTATTCGCCGGAGTAGGCGAGGGGAATCTGGATGTCGGCGCTGCCGGAGTAGCTGGCCCCGGTCGCCAGCGGACCGCTTTCGACCACCTCGGCAACCTGCGTGGTGGTGTTCCCCTGCTTCAGGTAGACGCGGTCGACCCAGGAGCCGAGTGCCGCGCCGCCGTTGTTGCCCACGGTCCACTGGACGTGCAGCGTGTTGCCCGAAACGATCAGGCCGGGGCCGGTCAGTGCGGTGACGGCCAGGTCCGGCTTGGCGATGGCTACCGGGGCGTCCGAAAGCGCCTGGTTGTTGCCCGTCGCGTCACGCTCGAACACGCTGTTGTCGGTGTTGGTCTGGACTTCCCAGTGATAGCTGCCCTTGGCGAGCGAACCGGGTACCTTGACGGACACGTTGCGCGTGACGCTGCCGCCAGCCGCCAGTGCGGTGGTGTTGAGCACACTGGCCACTTCGACGCGGTTGCCGGCATCGTCCACCAGGAAGATACGGTCGCGCCACGCATTGGTGGCGTCCGCACCGCCCAGGTTGCTGGCCACGTAGGTGACGGTGGCGGTGTCGCCGGGGCGCAGCGCCGCCGGGCCGGTGACGCCGCTCACCGCGAGGTCCGCGGTCTGGGCCAAGGTCACGGTGAGCGTGCCCACCGAGGCCGCGGTGTCGTTGGCCGTGTGCCCCAGCTCGGTCACCGTGTTGTTGCGGTTGGTGGTGACGATGACGTAGTAGGTACCGGTCAGCCCGCGCGGCAGGGTGATCGTCGCCCGACCGGTATAGCTGTCGCCGACGCCAAGTACGCCGGCATGCGTCACCGAGCCGGCCAGGACGAGGTCGTCGGAACTCGCGGCGGGATCCTTCGAAAGTACCACGCTGTCGTTCCACAACGCCAGGTCGGTCGGCGCGTTGCCGGTGTTGTCGACCTGCCAGGTGACGAGGATGTTCTCGCCGTCCTGCGCGGTTGCCGGCATGCTGACGGACTTGACGCCGAGGTCGGCGTAGGGCGCCGCCATGGCCAGCGCCTGGGCGGAACTTGCGTTGTCGGCGCGCGTGTCCGGCTCGGTCACGTCCTGCTTGGCGTCGGTGATGATGCCGAGGTAATAGTGCCCGTCGCTCCGGATCGGCAGCGTCACGTCGGCCTGCTGCGTGTAGCTGTCGCCGATGGCGAGGGCGCCATCGTGTTCCACCGTGCCGATCACGACGTCGTCGGCGTTGCCGATGATGGCGTCGGTACTGAAGACGATCTCGTCGGACCAGCTGACGCTGGTCGAGACCTGTCCGTGGTTGGTGACGCTCCAGCTCACGCCGACCGACTGGCCGCCGACTGCCTGGGCCGGCGCCGTGAAGCTGGTCACCGCCAGGTCGGCGTATTTCTGCACGGCCGAAATCGTTTGCGTGGACGTGCTGTTGTTGCTTTCGGCGTCGTTGTCCAGGTTCGTCTCGTAGAGGACGCCGGTGCCCGCGCTGTTCTGGTCGGCGGTGACCGTGATGCCGATGTTGCCCGCGCCCTTGAGGCCGTCGGGCAGGCGGAAGGTGAAACTGCGGTTGCGGGTTTCGCCGGGCGCAATGGGGCCGTTGCCGCCCAGCGCCGGATCGTAGAACACGCTGCTGTCGAGCAGAACGAGGCCCGTGTCGAGGTTCTTCACCACGATGCGGTCGTTGAAGCCGACCCCCGTGGCGCTGCCGCCCTGGTTGACGTCGTCCCAGGTGATCGTGACCGTGCCGCCGGCGATGATCTGCGGACTGGTCACCTGCAGGTTGCGCGTAATCAGGTCCGGGCCTACCGCCACGATCTGCTGGGTGCTGTTGTTGGTCTCTCCGGTGCCCTGGCCGTTGCCTTCGGCGATGTCGTTGGCGCTGTCGGCCAGTACCGTGATCGCATAGCGGCCCGAGGCGTCCAGGCCAGTCGGCCAGGTGAAGCTGGCGTGGCGGGTGCGTGTCGCGCCAGCGGCGAGGGCGCCGGCGGTCAGGTCGTCGCGGAGCGTGACAGTGGCGACGACGTTACCGGTGGACAGGTTGAGCACCTGCAGCGTTTCGCTCCAGGGGGCGTTGATGTCGATGTTGCCGTCGTTGTGCGTGATCCAACTGGCGTTGACGGTGCTGCCCGTCTGGATGTTGGCGGCCGGATCCAGGGTCAGGTCGCTGACGGTCAGGTCCGCGTACGGCGCCAGCGTGACGTCCGCCTCGATGCTGGCGGTGTTGTTGCCTTCGGCGGTGCCCGAGCCGTTGCTTTCGGCCAGCACGTTGTCGCTGTCGAGGTAGAGCGTGAAGCTCAGGTGGCCGGCGGCCTGCGAGCCGTTCGGCAGGGTGAAGGTCACGGAGCGGGTGCGCGTTTCCCCGATGCCGATGGCCCCGTCGGTCGTGCCGTCGTACGGCACGGTGAGGTCAGCGACGATCGCACCGGTGTCGGTGTTGCGCACCAGGATGCGGTCGTTCCAGTTGCCCGAGGTCGGCAGGGCGCCCTGGTTGGCCACCACCCAGTCGGCCGTGACCGATTCGCCGGTCGTGAGGTTTTGCGCGGGCGTCAGCTGGAACGAACCGACCACCAGATCCGGCGACGGCTGGGTCACCAGGCTGCTGAGGATTACGGTCGGCGGCGTGGGTACGGTCACCACGTTGAAGGACACCGGGGCCGGCACGCCGCTGTCGGTATTGCTGCCGCCGATGACCAGGGTGTAGGTACCGGACAGCGCGAAGACCTTTTCCTGATCGTAGCCGTTGAAGATTTCGCGGTAGGCGTTGGAGCTGACGTACTGGTCGTATGCGTTGCCTATGTGCGTTGGGCCGAACACGACACGGCCCAGCGGGTCGAGCAGGGTCCACTCGGGAGCGACCAGGCTCTGGTAGGGCGCGGTCGTATTGCCGATGAGGCTGATCGCATCGAGGTAGTAGTGCGTGCCAGCCTTGGCATCGAAACGGAAGAGCTGCAGGCCGTTGGCGGGAGACGCGGTGACGCTGACGGGCGTATCGGTCTGGATCTGGGTGGCGTGGTCGAGGTCCAGCACCCGGAACGAGTAGGGCTCGCTGCCACTGAAGCTGGAGATGGAGAGCACGTAGTCGCCCGGAGGCAGCAGGTCGCTGCTGTCCTCGCATGTATAGCCGTATCCGGTCTTCTGCATGTTCTGTGCGAAGACCACGCCGTCGGGCCCCGTGAGCGTCCAGAAGAGCGTCGAGCTCGAGCTCAGGTTGTCGAAGGTCAATTGCGCTGCGTTGTCGAGGTGCAGCGCGTACTGCACGGGAACGCCGCCGGTCGGCAGGTTGCCGCTGATGGTGCTGTCCAGCGCCAGTGGCGCGATCGTCTTGGTCACCTCGAACTGGAAGGCCTGGTTACCGGATACGAGCAGGACGTAATGCCCGGCCCCCAATTTCAGCGAGGCCAGGTTGGCGTCGCCCGAGTAGGTGTTGTAAGTATCGAAATCGCCTGTCGATACGACCTTGCGTAGGGGCCGATCAGTGTCCACGTGGCAGACGGCGAATCGCCGTGGGCAAGCAGGAAGTTGCTGGCCTGGTCGAGATCGAACTGGTAGGCGACGGCGCCGGTTTGCGCGCCGCTGGAAACATCGGCGTCGAAGGCGAGCGCAGTGGCGTTCGCAAGCGTCTTGAGCTGGAACGTGATCGTGCTGTTGTAGCGTTGCTCACCCAGCACCAAGGTGTAGCTTCCAGCGCCCAGCGATATCCCGGGCATGCCATGACTGAAGTCGCTGCAGTCGAAGACCGTGACACCACGCGCATCGACCACTTTGGCCGAACCCACGGAGCCGCTGATCTGGTCCAGCCAGTAGAGCCCGGATTGCGTTATGTCAAACGAATAGGTGGCGGTTTCGGACGCAGGGAAGGTCAACGCGATCGGTGCATCCAACGCCAGTGGCAATACGGGGTCCGTCAGGGTGAAGGACAGCGCGTATGGCGTGGTCGTCGTCGCTCCGTAGCTGGCGACCGAGCTGTCCCAGACCAGGGTGTAGTCGCCACTGCGGGGAAGCGACGACAGGTCGCTCGAGGTCATCTGGCGGCCGAATGCATCGTAGACCCGCCAGGTGCCGGAAGTGCTGCCGGTGAACTGGAATATCTGGCCGGCCTTCGCCTGGAACCGGCGGACCTGGGCTGCGCCCTGGGCTGCCGTTCCACTCGAGTTGTCACTCGCGGCCAATGGTGCCGCCTGGCCGGCATCGATCATGTCCAGGGCGTATGTCGTGACGTACCACCGGTTGGAATTGGTGATGGTGATCGTATAGATGCCGGCGCCCAGTGGCAGCAAGGCGTTGTTCGATGCGTAGCCGCTGTAGATCGTCGTGCTCCCCAGGCTTATGGTCAGCTCGGGGACATAGTTTCCTTCCTGTACCAGATTGAACAGCACGTCCGTGGCATGGTCGAGTTGCAACGAGTAGCTGTCGCTGGTGTAGAGGGTTCCGCTCAGTCGGTTGCCAAGGCTGACTCCGGTTCGGCAGGTGAACTGCAGCGTGTCGGACGCCGTATTCGTGTCGCTGGCGGTGGCCACCAGGATGTAATGGGCGGTGGAATTCAGTGTCGCGGTGAGTTCCCCGGAGTCGCTGTCCGTGGTGAGCCCCACGGAATTGCCCGCGGCATCGAGCAGTTTCCATGTCCAGGTGCCGCTGCCCGGCGTCGGCACGATGTGGATGGTTTCGCCCGAGGTTCCGTCCAGTCCATAGAAGTGGCTGGCTCCCGGTGCGATCGTGTCCGCCACCGTTTGCCCGACGACGATGGATGCTTCCTTCTCGACGTCCACCAGGCGGAAATTGAAATCGCTTTGACTCGTGTCGCTATCCGCAAGAGAGAACGACAGCACGTAATCGCCCGGGGAACGGCTTTGACCTGGACGTTGCCCAGGGTCCCGCTGAAGACTTCGCCGTCCGTGCCGGTGAGTTCCCAGCTTCCATTGGCGCCGCTGGCATCCAGCGCGAGCGACGTGGGTTCGTCGATATGCACGTGGTACGAAGGCACTGCTCCCTGGTCGGTATCCAGTGTCGTCATGGCGCCTAATGCGAGATCGGGCAATTGGGCCATGCCGAGCAGGCGGAAGGGCAGGGTGTGCGCGGCACCGTCGGTGGAGTTGGCGTCGATCTCGAGCAGGTAGCTTCCGGCGTCGAGTGCTACCGGATCTCCGTTGTCCGACAGGCTGGTGCCGTGCCACTGGCCATCCTGGCCGAGCAGCCATGCATAGGCGGAGATGCCGCTCGTGCTTGCCAGCGCGTCCAGCGACACGAAATCCGGCGCGGCCAGCGTCACCCGGTAATACACCGACGTCTGTGCGGGGCCCACCTGGATAGAGGCCGTCTGGTCGAGGGCGAGGGCAGGCGCGTTGCTCAGGTCCTCCACCTGGATGTTCAGGCTGGCATCGGAGCCGTCGTCGGTAAAGGCCCAGACGCTGAGGATGTACGTGCCGGGTTCGATGCCCAGCGACATGGGATACCCCGGCTCGATGGGGCCATACCAATCGTCCGTTGCCGCACCGTCCGAAAGCGACCACAGGCCGGAAACTGACGAGCCGGAGAACACCAGGCTCGAGTCCGCGGCAAGCGTGACGCTGTATTGCTTGAGTACCGGGGTGGCACTTGCGGCCAGCACCGTCTCGTCGCCGCGGTCCAGCGACGAGGATTCGCCTGGCGCGCGTAGCCACTGGAAGGTCAGCGGCGTGGAACCGTCGTTCAGGGCGACATCCGAATCGAAATTGGCGAACTGCAGGTAATAGCGCCCGGTCTGCGCGAACCGGATCGCCTGCAACCCGTCGGCGCCTCCTTGCTCCACGATCGTGCCGGTTGCATCGAAGAGCGCCCAGTACACCTCCGAACCCTGCAGGTTGTCGCCGGGGACGAATCCGTACGTATCCCCCGCATTCGCATCGATGGCGAACACGTCGCTTCCGTCCGTCTCCAGGTCGCCCAGCGGCATCACCGTCGGCGCGGAGCCGTCGGTGAGCACCGGGGCGTCGGTGGCGGGATCCTTCAGCTCCAGGCGGCAGGCTTCGGAATCACCGGAATCGGCACCGTCCACCCGGAGCTGGTAATCGCCGGCTTCCAGCGACAGCAGGCCGGGCTCGACGGACGTCCATTGCCCGTCGTGGCCTAGCGATAGCTCCACGTCGGGACTGGTGCCCTGGCTGGCATCGGCGCCAAGGTAGAGGTCGACCAACTGGTCCGAGTCGAGATGGAAGCTGTAGTAGTCGCTGGAACCGGGTGAGGATTCGTTGCCGGCACTCACGGTGCCGGTGACTTCGCTGCCCATCTGCATGGGTGTCGAGGCGAGGAACGACGGTACCCCCGCGCTGCTGGCGAAGTACCAGGTGCCCGAGGCATCGGCAATGAAATCGGGCCCGGCCGTCCCGTTGTCCAGGGATGCGAATGCCTCTGCTTCTTCGCCGCCGTTGTTGATATTGCCGACGACGATGGTGCCGAAGAACGACAGGTCGGGGCGATAGACGTCCCAGGTGCCCCAATCGTCCGGGTCGAAGTAGCACGCGGTTCCGGCGGCGAGCGTTGTCTGCACCACGGGGGCGTCCGCCGAAGCATCGTCGGAAGCGTCCAGTGCAGGCACGCTGGCCGTATCGCTGATGAACAGTCGCAGGTCGTTGTAGCCCGACTCACTGCCGCCGGTGTTCCGGTTGAACGCTTCCAGGACGTAGTCGCAAGCCGCGAGGTCGTTGATAACCTTGATGCCATCGGCACTGACGTTCCCCGCGGCGACTATCGTGTCACCAAGGCGCAGCCTCCAGCCAAAGTCGTCCCCATCGTTCCAGCCATCGGCGAGGTTCAGGAACAACGATCCAGTCTTGGCCAAGCTGAAGCCATAGGCGCAACTCCCTGAGGCGGGCAACTGGGTGTTGACGGTTTGCCCCAGGGTGTAGGGGGTGACCGGCGTGACCGGAACGGGGTCCTCGTGGTCGAGGCTTGCCTCGAACGTCCCGCTGTAGGTAACGGGAACCTCCGAGTTGTAGCGGTAGCCGTTGACGATCACATAGACGTCGGTGCTCGCGGTGAAGGGGATGGCCGGGATGGCGCCGTCGTAGTCTGAAGAGCCGTAACCCAGGAAGTGGCCCTGGGAATCGAACATGTCCCACTCCACGTAACCGTTGCCGGCATCGGCATCCGGAGTGAACTGGAGCGACAACGCGTCGCCGGCCGCCACGCTCAGACGATAGGCCGATTGCTGGTTGTCGGTGGAGGTCCAACTGGCGGCGACGGGGGCATCCGTGGAGAGCACCGTGGCCTGGCCCAGGTCCATCCACTGGATGGTCCAGGTATCGCTGGCGTCCTCGGTGCTGCTTGCGGAAAAAGCTTCCTCGCCGCCACCCGAGTACCGGCTCATGACCGTGAAACGGTAGTTGCCGGCTTCAAGCAGGACAGGTGCCAAATAACGCAATTGGCCGGAGGCGACGACGTTGCCCGCGTCGTCGGTGATGCTGTAGTCCTGCCATTGCGGCACGTCCCCGCCGAGCAGCGGCTGGAAGAGCGTTTCCGACGGCACCGTGAACGTGTAGGCCTCGCCGTAATCCGAGGCGTCGGCGTCGACGGTCGTCGTCGCTCCGAGGGTCACCGCGGAAACCTGCGTTCCGAGCGTGACCATGCTGGCGACGACCGTATCGATGGGGGACTCGAGCCGTTCGATGAGCAGGTAGTAGTCGCCCGCACTGGGCAGGTGGCCCAGGTTGCCTGCCGAGTCGGACCACACCTCGTCGCCATCCTGGTCGTACACGGTGTACTCAAGGTCCACCGTATCGGTAGGCGCCACATCGACGGTGCCGAATTCGTCCTGGGTCGAGAACCGGTAGACCGCGGCCTCCTGTCCGGCTTCGAGGGATACCTCGCCGGTATCGGTGATGGCCGGCACGCTCTTGAGTGCCGCCAGCTCAAAGGAAAAGTCCGTGCCGGCCGTGCCGAACAGGTCGATGTCGCAGGGGCCTTCCTCCAGGTACGCCGGGCGGTTGGATACGTCGAATTCGTCGCCCCACTGGCTGAGCCGTATGTCGTCGGCCTGCACGTTGATCAGCTCTACCGGTTGGTCCTGGTCCAGATTCATCCGGTACGACGCGTGGCCGCTCGAATCGAACGTGCCGGTGATGATCGTGTTCGCATCGGCTGTCACCGGCTGGGCGACGGCCATGCCCAGCGTGTACGAGAGATCGGTGGCTTGCCGGTCGGCGGCCATGACCAGCAGCGTGTAGTCACCGTCTTCCAGGGCTTCGCTCGATGCGCTCGAATCACCGCTGCCAACCTGGTTGCCGTCGTCGTCCAGCAGCGTCCATGCAAGGCTGCTGTCGCCTTGCAGGGCGAACGCGAGCCGTTGTCCACTGGCCGCCGATACCCGGTATGCGACTTCCCGCCCGGCTTCGTCGAAACTGCCAGTGGCGCCGCCGGGCGGCAGCACGGCCGCCTGGCCCAGATCGAGCACCTGTAGATCGAAATGGGCCGCCGCGCTGACCGATAGCCTGCCGGCCTGTTCGGGTGCGTCCTGCACGCTGGTCGAAACCGTGAGCAGGTAGTCGCCGGCCGACAGCCAGCTGGCCTGTTCGAATGTGGCGTCCAGGGTGCTGTTGCCGGAGAGCTCGTAAGAGCCGTACGCATTCGTCAACGTCCACTGGGCGGACGTGTCCGAGCCGAGGTCGTGGATCTGCACGGTCGTCCCGGCGGGCACGTGCAGGCGATAGACGTTGCTCGCGTTGGCCACGAGATCGCCGTTGATGTCGCCCTCCAGCGGAATCAGGGCCGGCGGCGGCAGAGCGAGGCCGACGTGGAAGGTGCCGACGGCATCGGCAGCCGTGGCGCACAGCACCAGTGTGTACTGTCCTGCCGGTAGTACCTGCATGTCTGGATGGGACGCATCGAGCCCCTGTGCGACCGACTCACCGTTTGCATCGAAGATCTGCCAGGAAAATTGCGAGGCGTCGATGCCGCTGACGGTCAGGTCCGGTATGCCGGATTTCGGCAAATTGCAGGCGTAGGCAAACGCGCGCTTGTCGGCGGCGAGCGTGGAGTCGCAGCCGGCGGCGCCCAGCGGCGGCGCATCGGCGGAATCGAGCAGGTCGAAGGCGTAGTGCGCGTTGTCGGCGGTGGCGCTGATCTTCAGGATGTAGTCGCCGGCATCGGGTACCGCGGTGGGGTCGACAGCGGTGCCATCGGAGGCGCGCAGCCATTCCCAGCTCGTGCCGGTCGAGCCGATGTCCTGCATCAGGTCGGCCAGGGTCAGTTTCTGGTCGAAAGCCACCACGACGGGGAAGGAGGCGTAGTTGCCAACCTGGGCCAGCGTGCCCGTGATGGCGGTGCCCAGCGAAAGCGCGTCACCGGGGTCCGTTTGCGTCTGCTCGGTACTGGTGAGGCTGTAGTCGGTCGCGGTGCTGGCACCCGAAACCAGCACGATGCGCTCGGTTCCCTTGGAAACCCCGTTGGCGAGGACGACCGCGCCGGCCGGCAGGGTATAGCTGCCCTGCATCGTTCCCGCAGCGTCCAGCACCGTCAGCGAAACAGGCGCGCCGGCGGTGCCCGACAGCGAAAGTTTTGCGTCGGGGGCATCGGCGGCGACGCGATACACCGCCAGGTCGTCTGGACCTTGCAGTTGCCCGGACACCGTACCGTTGGGATCCAGCACGGGGGCCGCGTCCAGGTCCAGCACGCGCAGGGTGAAATCGCCCAGCTGGCTCTTGTCGCCGGCTGTCACGTACAGATGGTAGGTGCCCGGCTGCAGTACCACGGCGACGGGTCGCGCGGAGGAACCCTGGGCCACGACTGTGCCGCTGCCGTCCACGATCGACCATCCGGCAGTCGTACCCTGGACCTCCTGGAGCAGGAGCCGGCGCGTGACCGGTGCGTCGATGCTGAATTCGGACGGCACGCCCACGTGGTCGAGGGAACCGGTCACGATGCCACCGACGGCGAGCGACTGGCTCGCCGGCGAGACGAGCGACGCCGTTGCGGTCAACTGTGCCGTCTCGTCATCGTCGGTGCGAAGGCCGACCAGGTAGGACCCGTCCTGGGGCAGGGCGAAACCGTAGGAGGTATCCGCGGCCAGTGCCGTGTCCGTGACGATGAGGTTGCCGTGCATGTCCCGGATCCAGAGTTTCGCGGTTCCCGCGAGGCTGCCGACGTCCAGCGTCAGGTATTGGCCGGCCTGGCCATCCACCCGGTACAGCGTGGTGCCATCGTTGGCCGCGGCGGTGAACGATTGTGCGGTGCCCAGGGCCAGAGCCGTGGCATCGGCAAAGGCATCGAGCCTGAACTTGATGGCGCCGGTGGCATCCGCCTGCGGCGTGATCGTCAGGGTGTAGTCGCCGGCGGCCACCAGGTCGAGCAGGTGGCCGCCGGCCTGTGCCTGGAGCGTACCGCTGCCGATCGTGCCGGTGGGGCCGGTCAGTGTCCACGACATGTCGTCACGGTCGGCCAGGGATTCGAGTACGACGCGCGTGGGCGTATCGACAGAGAAGTGGTAGCTCAACCGGTCGCCGATGCGGTCGACCTGGGTATCGACCGCGGCATCCAGCGGCAATGGCGCGTTCAGGGTCTTTATCGTGCGCAGCGCAAAGCTGAAATTGCTGCCCGGATAGTTGTGGTCGAACATCAGCACGTAATGACCAGCCGCCAGCGTGAACGGTGATTCCATCGTGTCGACGTAGCTGCTGGCGACCTGCTTTCCGGTGCTATCGATGACCCGCCAGTCGCATTCTTGGTATGCCGGCGCATCGAAGGCGAACTGGCCGGCTTCGGCGACGTCGAACTGGAACGCCTGGACCGTGTTCGGCGGGAGCGTCGCCGTCACCATGGCGTCGAGCGAAGGCAGGGCGGGAGCCTGGGCCAGGTCGGAAAGGGTGAACGAGTAATTCGCCGTCGAAAGGTAGTAGGAGCTGATGCTGAGCGTGTACGTACCCGCCGGCAGTGCCATGATGTAGGGTTCGTAGCCGCTTCCCAGGCTGGTCGAGCCTTCGGTTCCGCGTGGCCCCACCAATGTCCAGTAGGGATTCCCGCTGCTGACGGTGCTGTTGAAGCTCAGCAGCGTAGCCTGCGCCAAGGTGAAGGTGTAATTCACCGTGTCGCCGGGCTGGGCCAGTTCCCCGGTGACCGTCGATCCCAGGGTGAAGGGGGCGACCAGGTTGCGCTTGATGCCGAAGTCCAGGGCGAGCGAGCTGCTGTGCTTGCCCAGCACGAGGAAATACGTGCCGGTCGTCGGCGCCTGGACGGATTGCGAGTTGGTCAAATAGCCCGAAGAGACCTGCTTGCCATAGCCGTCGATCAGCGTGTACGTGGAGTAATAGGTGTCGCTCGTCCAGTAGAGCTGGTCGTTGGCGGACAGGTCCAGTCTAAGAAGGGTGTCGTGGCTCGCAGCGGCGTCCAGCGTCAAGGGTGTGCCGATCTGGGCACCAACGGCGCTGTCGGCATTCTGGAGCTGGAACTGGTAGTTGGCCGTGCCCGTGCTGAGGTTGCGGACCGACAGCACGTAATCGCCTTCCCGCAGCCATCGGGCGTTGGGGATACCTTCGCCGCCGCTGAACGCGTTCAGCCAGCCGAAGCCGGAGCCCGCCGGCCCCGCAAGGCTCCACTGCGCGGACGAGGACAGCGACTGGAGCGCGTCGAAGTCGACCAGTTGCGCAGCATCGAGATGGAACGAGTACTGAGTCATCTGGCCGCTGGCCAGTTCGCCTGCGTAGACCTGGTTCAGTGCGGCGGTTTGCTGCGTGGTGGTCTTGGGCAGGATGCTGAAACTGAAGGAGGCCGACCCGGTGAGGTCCATCTCGCCTTCGTTGATCAGCGTATAGCGGCCCGTGGCGGCGAGATGGTAAGTAAGGTTGTCGCTGCCGATCTGTAGTTGCTGGCCATAAGGATCGTAAAGGCGCCAGTCAGCACGATAGTCGTTGGTGTTGCTGGCCTGGAAGTACACCTCAGTACCGGCCGTCCCGTTGAACTGGTAGCTCAACGTGGAGTTGGATGGCGAGCGCGTGGCCGATACCTGCTGACCCAAGGTCAGTGCTGTCGCCTGTGCAGGATCCAGAATACGAAAGTTGTAGTTTACGGAACCATTGAGGGTCAACGCGTAATCGCCGGCAACCAGCCGGATCGAAGCATTGCCATAGCGACCATCGCTGTACTCGAGTTCGCGCGCAGAGACTTCGGTGCCGCGAGGGCCGATCAGCGACCACTCCACATTGGTGTTGTAGATCAGCGAGTCCATCAGCAGGAACTGGTCCTGCGTCAACGAGAAGCGGTAGACCTTGGACGTTCCCGAGGCCACCGTACCGGCGACCGCGGCACCGAATGTCAGTGCGTCGCCGTCCGGCAGCGGTGCCGGAGCGGTGTTGCCCTTGGCCACCAGCTTCAGGTCGTAGGTCGAGGTGGTTGCCGCCGGAGTGACCGCGCTGATCTGCAGCGTGTATGTCCCCGTCACGGACAGATGGATGCCGGTGGCACCGCTCTTGAGTGCACCGCTCGCGACAGTGCGACCATACAAATCGATGATGCGCCAGGTTCCACTGGCCGTGCTCGACAGGCTGGAAAGATCAACCTGGTCGCCCGCATCCGCCGAAAAACGGTAAGCCACCGACGGCTGGTCCGGCCCCACGCTGCCGGAGATTTCGTCGCCTACGGTCACGGCAGCGGCCTGGGCCAGGTCCTGCAGGAAGAAGCCGAACGCGCCCGTGGCGCCGTTCTGGCTGCTGACGCGCAAGGTGTAGTCGCCGGCCGGGGCCACCAGCGCATTGCCGTCGCCCTGCGCGAACGTGCGCTGATCGACCAGCTTGCCGCTGGGCCCGGTGAGGGACCAGTTCACGTCCGAGCGGCTGGAAAGCGAAGTGAAGGCAAGTTGTGTCGCGGCGGCGAGGGAGAAGGTGTAGACCTGATCCTGGCCGGGCAGGGCGATGTTGCCGGATACCGGCGCGCCCAGCGTCAGCAGTTGGGCGAGGTCGGGGACCTGGTGCAGGGTGAATTGGTAGCCCACCGTCGCGTCTGCGGCGTTCGAGTCGGCGCCGCCCACCGCCAGCCAGTAGGTTCCGCCGGCGCTTGCCGTGAACACGGTGGGCACATTGTTGAGGCTGCCGTGGGTCGTGGTCGCGCCGTAGGGATCGACCAGACGCCACGAAGCGCTTCCGCCCGTAACTGTTCCCCCGAGGCTCAGCTTTTCGCCGGCGGCCAGATCCACCCGGTAGAGCCGCGTACCGCATGGCTGGTCGAGCGTGCCGCTGGTGGCCTGGTCCGTAGCCAGCGCCTGCGTCGAGGCGGAAGTCAGCAGGCGGAACGCGAAGTCACCGGTCGTGGCGCCGTTGGGGTCGATCGAGAGCGTGTAGTCGCCTTTGGGCAGTCCGGACAGCACCGCCGTGCCCGAGGTTTCGCCGAGGCCGGTGCGGGCCACTTCCTGGCCGCGCGGCCCGCTCAGCGACCAGTAGAAGTTCGCGTTCGAAAGCCGGTCCAGCAGCAGCGACGTCGTGTCGTCGAGGGTGAAGGTGAAGTTGGCGGTCGCGCCAGCGGAACCTATATGGGCGGTGGTCGTGCTGTCCAGGGTCAGTGCCTGGGTGGTGTCCACGACATTGGCCAGGGTGAAGCCGTAATCGACCGGGCTGGAATTGCCCGCCTGGCCCTCGACCATGAGCAGGTATTCGCCCGTGCGCTGCACGATGAAGGTATCCCTGTCGCTGTTCATGTCATAGCTGCCACCCTCCAGCCGGCCATACGGATCGAGGAGCTGCCACGTGGCGGAACCACCCGTCACGCCCGCATGGCTGAAGTAGAGCTTTTGTCCCGCCGTGGCATCGAACCGGTAGACGGCGGTCTCGTTGCCTTGGGCGAGCGTGTCGTGGACGGCCGTGTCCGGCGTGAGGGAGACGGCCGCCGCGGCATCGATGATGCGTAGCGCATAGCCGCCCACCGCATCGGCGACACCGTCCACCGTTAGCGTATAGGTGCCCGGGGCGAGGTCAAATGCCGGCACGGACGAGCCGGTGTCCGAGTTGAAGTATTGGCTGGCAATCTGCTGACCGGCCGAGTTCGTCAGTGTCCACTCGAGATCGGCCCGGTTGGTGAGGCTGTCGAACACGACGCGGTGCGTGTCCTGCACCGTGAACTGATAATGGTTCTGCTGCCCGGGCTGGTCCAGCGTGCCGCTGATGGAAATCGCGGAAGGGTTGACATCGCCCGACAGCAGGACACGAGGTTCCAGCGCTTCGAACCGGATGGCCGGGACGTTCGTCTCGGCGATATCCCGGAAAGTGGAGGCGCCCTGCTCGGCGGTTTCCTGGACGGAGGCGTTGCCGTTCGACTGTTCCATGTTGTTCCCCTGAGCGGGAGCCTGTCTGGACTCCCCGATTGATCTTCGGATGGCTGCGCGAGGGCAGGGCGTTCATGCCCTCGCGCAACGAAAAGTGCGATCGGTCGTGCTACGGGCGAGCTTGTTGCCGGGGGGACCTGGCACCGAACGTTGCCTGGCACTTCACGCCCGAGGGCATGTCGAACCGGGGATTCGGTAAATCGAGAAACACCACGAAGGTGCCGCTGGCGGCGTCGATCGTGGGATCGATGCTGGAGATGCTGGCCGTGTAGTTCTTGCCCGGCTGTATTTCGGGCACCACGGTTGCCTTCATTCCCGCCGTGAACTTGCCGAAAGCCTGCATGGGCATGACTTCGCGCACATGCAACGGGTCGAGTCGCGCAAGTTTCAGGATGGCGTGCTTGGTTGCGCCCGGTTCGACCGTCTCGCCCGGCCAGATCATCTGGTCGACCACGACACCGTCGAGAGGGCTGCGAATCGTGCGCAGGGCAAGCTGGGCCTGTTGCTGCTCGTATTCGAGCTGCGCCACCTTGCGGTTTTCCTGCGCCACTTTGAGGTCGGCCTGGGCCTGGCGCAGATCCGATTCGGCGTCGTCGCTGTCCTGCTGCGCAAGCAGTTTCTCGGCGGCCATGTCCTTGCGACGCTCGAACTTGCGCTTCGAGAACTCGATCTTCGCCTCGGCCAGCTCGGTGGGGCCGGCGAGCTGGGATTTGTAGCGGGCCAAGTCCGCCGATGCCTGTTCCGCACGCGAATCGAGCGTGGCCAGAACCTGTCCGTGCTTGATCCGCTCGCCACGCCGTACGTACACATGGCTGAGTACGCCGCCGACGGCCGTCCCCAACTCAACCGTCTCGGCCGGTTCGATGAGGCACTCGTACGAGGATGGTGATGTCGCGTAGAGTGGCAACACATATGCGGACAGCAGCACGCAAGCCAGGCCGTTGACCAGGCTTTGCCCCTTTGTCGCACGCCCAGACACCGCACCTGTTGCGGATATGCGCGTCATTCCTTATCCCTGCGTGTCTTGCCTGAGTCCCGCTTGCGACGAATCCGGCAGTCGCAGCCCCTGTGCCCGTTAAGTTAAGGGAGATCTTGCTCCGGTGGCAAGAAGAAATTGCGGAAACCAGCAGCGGGATGGGCGCGTTATCGCGGGCGGGGGAAGGCTACTTCCACCAGTTGGCTCGCGAACAATTGTTCTCGGCACTGAAACTTCGAATGGCTAACCCATTGATTTGATTGATCCATGTGGGGGCCTTTCGAGCCCGTTGCGCAGTGGCCACCGCAGAGAAACCTCGGCAGTGGAGAACTCACGGCACAGAAACCTCTGCAGTGGGGAATCCACTGCAGAGTAAGTTACGCATGCGGGAATGCAACGCACACAGATATCAGCATAGAGGAAAGTGTGCGAAGCACGACCCGCACCCGATACCCGAATCAGGGAAGTCACTTTCGCTTTGCCCAGACTATGGTGACAGCTGATAGTTGCTGTCCATCTTTCCTCGCGAGGATCCAGGGCTCCGTCAGCCGGGGACGGTCCCGCTTCGAGTCGAACAGGGATGGGATATAGCGGGACAGCACGACACGGGTACCTTCGGCGTAGGCCCGTTTGAGGATGCTGGCCAAGACCTACAAGAGAAGGTGCTGGCTAGATTCCTCAGGAGGATCATCCAACGCAGCCTCGCCCATGACCAACGATAACAACCGCGCAGCCGCCTGTACGGCGGACTTGCTGAGCGTGCTCCGGTGAATGAAGCGCATTTCGCCGATAAGAAACGGTGGCAGAAAGCGGATCTCGGTATGCGATGCACGTTTCGCGGGTTTGAACGACTTGTCCGGTTGGCGTTCAAGTCGGTCAAAAAAAAGCGCTATTTCCGCATCCGACAAGCTTTCCGGGGGCAGGCGGTTGGCGATCCGGCAGGCGATGTCGACGAATCCCGGCGCCACCTGCGCAGGGAGATCCAGCGCGGCGACCTCCTGGCGCAGCGAAGACCATTTGGCGAGCGCTGATGGGAGATCGTAGACCCCGGCCGCCGGTGCAGATTTGCGCTTCAAAGTCAGCGATTGGTTCGTGGACGACGCCAACCCGATCTCCTGACAACAGTCGCGAAGCGTCCGCGGCAACACTATGGCGCTCCGCATGACTTCGAACGATGTTGTGGCTCCTTCCGGGGGGATGAGGATGCACTGTGCCCGCTGCTCCGCGGCCCAGCTTAGGTAGCGCCCGATAAATGCAGCCGCAGCGTCCACTTGATCAAACTTGTCGGCGCAACAGACCATCTCATTGACCATGTCATGGTCTTTGGAGCAGGTGAGTAGCTGGCGACCCGGTTCCCCTCGTAGCGTAAGCAGTCCGTCGCAGACCGCGCACTTCGTCTTTAGTCGCGTTCGGTGCCAGGGACACTGGGACACCCAGGGAAGCTGGTGCAACAGGGTGTGGAAGCCCTGACGAAGGCAGGCAGGACAGTATCGAAATGCCCAACTGGTCTCGAGACAGCTTGAGCCACCCTGAAAAGGCAGCCAGCTCGCCGCATCAAGCGTTGCCGACGAGGCAAGCGATAGTGCTTCGGCAACCTTGTCGCGGCTCGCTTCACTGAACGTCAAACGCCGCGAGAGATCGTCGTCACGACGATTGCTCAGAGGGTGTCGACAAAACAATTCATTGCCCTGAAAATGCCGCTACCCACCCCCTGCGGCAGATACCATGAGCAAAACTTCAGCGACGACAAGCCAGCGCGGACGCAAGCCGAGCCTTGACGCAAAGGACATCGGTGCCCTGCGCGACATCGTCAAAGCCTCGCCGCAGGCAACACTGGACGACGTGACGCGCGCCTTGAAACAGCAGACGGGGAAAACCGTGTGCTCGGCCACCGTTCGCAAAGCACTGAAACAGGCGGGCATCCGCAAGGCGAAGCCCACCCTCACCTCGACGCCGGGAGATGCCGTGCCACAGAACGGCAAGCCGACGCGTTACGGTTACACGGAAAAACACCGGCGCCAAGACGGCCCCAGCGGCATGAATACCGATCTGACCGAGGCCGAATGGGCGCTGGTGG
>Ga0164242_10000587_pt1 | contig 43937 bp, 36 predicted proteins | sample OricomgcompostMG_FD_108783 | JGI IMG/M metagenome (GOLD analysis project Ga0164242, IMG submission 108783) | Miracle-Growth compost microbial communities from Emeryville, California, USA - Original compost - Miracle growth compost (MG) ... | reverse complement strand
CCATGAATTTTAATTTTACTTAAAAAGAAGGCTTACTTTTTTTGTTTCAAAAAAGTATTCAATAAAATCAATGGTTTTAGACTATTTATAGTTTATTTTTTATTTTTATCGGACAGTAGTGAATCAAAATATATGTTGATGTAAATTTGTCAACTGTTGTGTTGATTTGTTGTGTGCATAAGCAGGAGTATTTGAACAAGTTAGGAAAACACATTGTGTTTTTAAGAAAGTCTAAAAATCTTTCTCAAAGAGCGCTTGCTTTTGCTTGTGGGAAAGATGCTCAAAGCTTAGAACGTGTTGAAAATGGGAAATCGAATCCAACTGCATTTTATTTATTTGAATTAAGCCAAGCACTAGAAATTTCTCCAAAAGAGTTGTTGGATTTTGAATAGATAAGCCACCAATGATTATTTTGCTATATTTGAAATTCAAATTGATTGTAAAATAACATCAACTTTCTGTCAAGTACAAAATACACAACATGGTGAAAAAATTTCTCTTTTTAGAATGGAAGTCATTTTCAAGATCGGCTTCTTTTAATTTCAATTTAGCGATTAAAATTTTATTATCTATTGCAGCGGCATTTTATGGTGCAATGATTTTACTTTTGGGAATAGGCGTGTTTTATATGCTGCAAGAAGAAGGGTTTGAACCTTTGTCAACCGTTAATAAATACTTGGTTTATTGGTGGCTAGCAGATTTAATTGTGCGTTATTTTTTACAGCAAACTCCCGTAATGCAAGTAAAACCGCTTTTAACCTTACCCATCAAAAAAAGTAAAATCGTCTCCTTTTTATTGGGTAAATCTGCTTTCTCATTTTTTAATATGTATCCTGTTTTCTTTTTCTTGCCTTTTTCTATTGTGTTGGTTGTGAATGGTTATTCAATAGTTGGCGTGCTTGCTTGGCATTTGGCTATGATGTCTATTGTTTACGCTAATAACTATTTGAATTTGCTCATCGAAAATCTGAATGCTTTATTTATTGCTGTAGCTGTAATTTTAGTTACATTAATTGGTGCGCAATATGCAGGTTATTTAGATATTACCATCTATTTTAGCCCTATTTTTCAAGCTTTTTATGCTTATCCAATTATTGGATTTGGAATGTTACTCATTCCTATTTCCCTTTTTATGTATTGTTTTAACTATTTCAAACCACGTTTGCGTTTAGACGATGTCATTAAGAAAAAAGAGAAAGAGGTAAAAACAGAAAACTTCACTTGGTTGGACAAATACGGTGTTTTAGGCTCGTTTTTAAAAAATGATCTAAAACTCATTCTACGAAATAAACGTTCAAAATCTACTGTGCTTACAAGTATTTTCTTCTTGTTTTATGGATTGTTACTCATGTCTGATTCAATGTATGGCGCACCGACATGGAAGTTATTTTCAGGACTATTTATTTCAGGAGGATTCTTATTTACTTTCGGAGGGTTTGTGCCAAGCTGGGACAGTTCTTATTATCCTTTGATGATGAGTCAAAACATAAAATACAAAGAATATTTATCGTCAAAATGGTGGTTGATTGTCATCGCTACTTTTTGTAGTATGCTGCTCGCTTCGTTTTATTTATATTTTGGTTGGGAATATTACCTCGCAATTATTGTTGGCGCAATCTATAATATGGGTGTAAATGCACACATCGTATTGTTGGGTGGAGCTTATGTAAAAACGCCCATTGACTTAAATGCAGGTAAAAAAGCATTTGGCGACAAAAAAGCATTTAATGTGAAAACGATTTTACTCACCATTCCAAAATTACTCCTTCCACTGCTTATATTTTATGCTTTTTACAAAATATGGAATGTTCAAGCAGGTTATATTGCCGTTGCGCTTCTTGGAATAATGGGATTTGCGTTTAAAAATAGTGTATTTTCTTTAATCGAAAAGATTTATAAACAAGAAAAATACGCCACTTTGTCTGCTTACAAACAAAAAAATTAAAATACACGTACGATGATTAAGATAGAAAATATAAGCAAAGTTTATAACGGTGTAACTGTTTTGACTGTTCCTCAATTGGAAATTCCAGAAGGACAATGTTTCGGACTTGTTGGAAACAATGGCGCAGGAAAAACTACTTTGTTTAGTCTGCTTTTAGATTTAATTGAACCCAACTCAGGAAGCGTTACAAACAAAGGAATAATCGTTAATAAAAGCGAAGATTGGAAACCATTTACAAGTGCTTTTATTGATGAAAGTTTTTTGATTGGTTATTTGACTCCAGAAGAATATTTTTATTTCATAGGTGATTTAAGAGGAAAAAACAAAGCGGATGTGGATGTATTTCTAACTCCTTTTGAAGAATTATTTAACGATGAAATCTTAAATAAGAAAAAATACATTCGCGATTTATCAAAAGGAAATCAGAAGAAAGTAGGAATTGTTGCAGCTTTGATTGGTAATCCAGAGGTGATTATTTTAGACGAGCCTTTTGCTAATCTAGATCCTACAACTCAATTTCGATTGAAAGCTATTATAAAAGAAATGGCAACAACTAAAAAAGTAACGATTATCATTTCTAGTCATGATTTGATTCATACGACCGAAGTTTGTTCACGTATCGTCGTTTTAAATAAAGGCGAAATGGTAAAAGACATTCAAACTAATTCAGAAACTTTGAAAGAACTAGAGACTTTCTTTTCTGAAGGAATAATGGTAAGAAACTAATAAAGTGTATTTTATGACATCCTGACAGTAAAAATAACTCGGAATAGTTTTTGAAACTGTCTTTGTATGAAAATAAAAGATACAAAAACGGCAGAAATGCTGGTTTATCCTTTTCTTCTTTTAGCGCTTTTATGGTCCATTTATTTAGGCGATACACAGCTTAACTGGGAATTGTATCGATTTGGAGTTCATCCTCGTTATTTAGATGGATTAATAGGTATAGTTGCAATGCCGCTAATTCACAGTTCATCTGATTTTCATCATATTTTAAATAATTCACTTCCAATTGCATTGCTTTTAGGGAGTTTGATTTATTTCTACCGTTCAATTGCATTCAAAGTATTTGCTTTCATTTGGCTCGGAACTGGGCTTCTTGTATGGATTGCAGCAGGTTCAGGTTATCATATAGGAATAAGCGGTGTTATTTATGGCTTATTCTCTTTTCTTTTCGTGTCAGGAGCATTGCGAAAATACAAACCCTTAATGGGTGTTTCACTCATAGTAATTTTTCTTTATGGTAGTTTAATTTGGGGAATTTTACCGCTTCAAAAGCAAGTTTCTTGGGAAGGACATCTTTTTGGACTAGGATTAGGAATCTTTTTGGCTTTTAGGTATCGAAATGAAGGTCCACAAGTACCTAAGTATCGTTATGAAATAGAAGAGGAGCAAGGAATTGAACCACCTGATTTAGAAGAGCAGTGGAGAAAGTTAAATGAGCCACATGAAGAAAGTTCAACGGCAACTACTATTAACTATCATTTTATAGAAAGAAAACCAGATTCAGAAAATTAGTGCATAAAAAAAGCATCCGTTTTTGGCGAATGCTTTTTAGAATATTTTTGTTTTGCTATAAATCGTCTGGAAGAATAGCTGTTTGGTATTTTTTCTGTTTTGGTTTTAATTTCTCTATGAAAACAATGCGTAATTTCTGACCATCAGAAGCATAAATCATTTCTGAAATACCATTTTCAATTTTAGCTGGAAGTTTTTCTTTGTTAACGAGTTTTTGATTCATCAACTCATAAGTTGCATCATTGTACTCTAGAAAAACAGAAGAAATCCTTCCATCAACGACACGAACTTTTCCATTCACACAATAAACTTCATCATTTTCAAAGAAAGCAACGATAACTTTTCGGTGAATATCATCTGCAATGGTATAAGAACCTCTATCAGCAAATGCTTTTTGTAGTTGCTGAAAACAGTTCTGTTCTTGCGTAAACCCTTTGACCGACAAAGAGATAAATAACAGGATTAATAGACTTTTGCTCATTTTTTTAGGTTTATATTTTAAAGTCACTTTTCAAATATAATCAACTTTGTGAAATACAGATGAAAAATAATTAACTTTGAAAAAAATTATTTGATGGATACTAAACAAATAGCGAGCCATTTTTTAGAAGCAGCTGAAATATTAAACCAATTTATTGAAAACAAAAGCAATTTTGAAAACATAAAATTAGCTGGAGATAAGATGATAGAATCCATTCGTGAAGGTGGAAAGGTTATCTCTTGTGGAAATGGTGGTTCAATGTCTGACGCTATGCATTTTGCAGAAGAGATGACAGGAAGATTTCGCGAAAATAGAGGTCCTATTCCAGCTATTGCTATTTCAGATCCATCTCATATTACCTGTATTTCGAATGATTATGGTTACGAGTTTATTTTTTCTCGTTTTGTAGAAAGTATCGGAAGAAAAGGAGATGTTTTATTGGCTATTTCTACGAGTGGCAATTCAGAAAATGTTTTGAATGCTGTAAAAATTGCTAAAGAAAAAGGAATGTATGTCGTTGCTTTAACAGGTAAATCTGGAGGTAAATTAGCTGAAATAGCAGATTTAGAAATTCGTGCACCTAAATCACCTTGGGCGGACAGAGTTCAAGAAATTCACATAAAAATTATTCATTCGTTAATAGATTATATCGAAACGAATTTGTAGAATGTTTAATTTTGATTGGAAATTAATCTAATTATTGATTATTTTTTAATCAAAATATTGTTTTGTAGATTAAAATAGTTTAGTTTTGTCGAACTAACCTAAAATAACCTATTATGCTTTTCAAAACCTACGGAAGTGCTGTCTTTGGCGTGAACGCAACTACTATTACCATAGAAGTTAATCTGGGACAAGGAGTTAATTTCTTTTTAGTTGGACTGCCAGATAATGCAGTTAGAGAGAGTCAACAGCGCATTAAAGCTGCTTTTTCAAATAATCAACTCAAGTGGCCAGGAAAAGAAATAACCATTAATATGGCACCTGCAGATATTCGTAAAGAAGGTGCTGTCTTTGATTTGCCAATTGCATTAGGTGTTCTTGCAGTTTCTGAGCAAATTGTTGCGGATGAATTGGATAAATACATCATTTTGGGAGAACTTTCACTCGATGGAATGTTGAGTCCAGTAAAAGGAATTTTACCAGTTGCAATTCAAGCAAAAGCAGAAGGGTTTAAAGGCGTCATTGTCCCCGAAGCGAATGCTAAAGAAGCCGCTGTGGTCGATGGTTTAGATGTATACGGAATGACTTGTTTACAAGATGTAATTGATTTTTTTAATAAGAATAAAATATTTGAGCCGCATAGAATCGATTTGAAAAATATGTTTTATAATCGTTTAAATGATTGCGAAGTTGATTTTAGTGATGTAAAAGGACAAATTAATATTAAAAGAGCATTTGAAATTGCCGCTTCGGGTGGACATAATGTTATTCTAATTGGACCTCCAGGCGCGGGAAAATCTATGTTGGCAAAACGATTATCGACCATTTTACCTCCGATGACTTTAGAAGAATCCTTGGAAACAACTAAAATTCATAGTGTTGCTGGAAGAACGAGTGGTGGACAAGGACTAATAACTACTCGACCATTTAGAAAGCCACATCATACAATTTCAGATGTTGCTTTAGTTGGAGGTGGGAGTTATCCGCAACCAGGAGAGATATCTCTTGCGCATAATGGTGTATTATTTTTAGATGAACTTCCAGAATATAAAAGAACAGTCTTGGAAGTGATGCGTCAACCTTTGGAAGATAGACAAGTAACGATTTCTCGTGCTAAATTTTCGGTGGATTATCCTGCAGGTTTTATGTTGGTTGCAGCAATGAATCCTTGTCCATGTGGATATTACAATCATCCAGAAAAAAAATGTGTTTGTGGGCCTGGAGTTGTACAAAAATATTTGAATAGAATATCTGGGCCTTTATTGGATAGAATTGACCTTCATGTTGAAGTTACACCAGTTGGATTTGATGAACTAGCTTATCATAAAGCGGGAGAAACAAGTGGAAATATTCGCGAGAGAGTTGTGGTGGCAAGAAAATTACAAGAAAGTAGATTTGAAACCAAACGAGGAATCCATTGTAATGCACAAATGGAAAATACAGATTTACGAACTTTTTGTAAGATTAGTAAAGAAGGAAATGCGATTCTAAAAAATGCAATGGATAAACTTGGACTTTCTGCAAGGGCTTACGATCGAATTTTAAAAGTCTCCAGAACAATTGCTGATTTAGATGGAAGTATTGAAATCAGAGTCGAGCATTTAGCAGAAGCGATTCAGTTTAGAAGTTTGGACAGAGATAATTGGGCAGGATAAATAAATTTCTAATAAATAGAGAACTGGTTTATTAGAAATTTGGACTTTAACTTTATACCTTTGCAAAATAAAATGTAGAATATGTCAAGCATCAAGCTTACAATAATTGATAGGGAAGGAGTTTCACATGAATTAGAAGCACCTACAGATATGAATATGAATATCATGGAAATCTGTAAAGCTTATGACCTTCCTGTTGAAGGCGCTTGTGGTGGAATGGCTATGTGCGCAACTTGTCAATGTTATTTGGAATCAGATACAATTATTCCAGAGCAAAGTGATGCTGAGTTAGATATGCTCGACCAAGCTTTTTTTGTGAAAAATAATTCTCGTCTCGGTTGTCAAATTCAAATTACCGAAGAAATAGAAGGGATTGTATTGCGCTTAGCTCCAGAAGCTTAGTTATTTCTCTTTACTGAATAATTTTATGGCTTCTTTAAACGGAAGTGCACCTGTTGCAATTGCAATGAATATAGAAATTGCGCCTGAAATAATAAATCCTTGGATTCCTACGATATATTTTTTAACAAAAAACACTGCGAAAATTAAAATTAGCACAAATGCTACGTATTTTTTTAGTGCAGCATAATTTGGACGAATAGGGATGATTTTAAATGCTAAATAAAGTTGAATCAATGCTGTAAGAGTTTGAGTGAAAAGAGTTGCAACAGCAGCTCCAAATGCTCCTAAATATGGAATCAAAAAATAGTTAAGAACGACATTTACGATTAGTCCAACAAATGCCATTTGATTGAGTTGTTTTAAACTTCCATTTGCTGTAAGTAGTGTTCCATAAATGTAGGTAAGTGAAATTGGGATAAAACTGATGATTAATACAGAAAATGTCCATGATGAAGCTTGAATATGTTCGTGATATCGAAAATTCATAATGTCATAAGCGTAAAACGAACAACAAATTCCGATTGCGGTAGCGCAAGTCATTAAAACCAACGAAGCACTTGATAATAAATCTCCAAATGCTTGTTTTAATTTTAATTGTCGAGCAAAAATAGGGAAGAGGAGCCCTGCAAATAATAATGCAAACATATTTACAGCATCCAATAATCGAAACCCTTGTGCGTAGATACCAGCTTCTATTTTACCATCTTCGAGCATGCGTTCAAGCATAACTGAGTCTATGCGGTTATAAAACATCATTAAAAGAATCAATAATGCGTATGGAAGTGATTGACGAAGTATAACAAATGAAAATTGTCTGTTAATTCGAATTTTTGGGATTCCGTGGTGAACTAAAGTTAAAATGAAAGCGGAAATTGCAGCAACACCGTAGGAAATAGTTTGTGCCCAAACAAACCATTCTATTTTAAATGTGCCTGGAATCCAATTTCCCCATAGTAATCCAGAGCATAAAATAATTAATAGTAAACGATCTAGAACTGAAAAGACTGCATCTGTTTTAAAAAGATGTAATCCTGAGAAATTACTTCTGAAATAGAGTAACATTGCTACAAAAAATTGGTTGAGCATAAATATTTTCAGCAATCCCATTTGGTCATCAGAATATCCGATAATTAAGCCTGATCCAATGGTGAAAAAGATATAGGTTAAAAAAAGAACCGTCTTTAATCCTATAATTGGACCTATGTGTTTTTTTAAGATGTTTGGACTTTGAGCGATGTTTCGCGTATTGTAGTTGGTGATTCCAAAATCCAATAAAATATTAAATAAGAAGCTAAAATTTAGCAATGCAAAATAATCTCCATAATTTTCAGCACCAACTCTATTTTGAACAGCAGCATCAATACCCAATATAAAAAAAGGTTTAATCACAACGTTGAGTATGATTAATAAAATTAAGTTACTGAAAAATATTTTCTTCATTGAGTCATTTTTCTTTGCCGAATTTACGTTAAAATACTCAAATGTGAAATTCTTGAAGAATAAAGAAATGTATTCAACAAAAAAGCCTTTCGCAATGAAGCGAAAGGCTTTTTAAAAAATATGTATGAATGATTAGTTTTTAACTACTTTCATAACAGAACCACCATTTTTAGAAGTCATGTTGATATAGTAAACACCATTCTCAACAGTTGATAAATCAATTGTTTGAGTTGTATTATCATTAAATTGAACTTGTTTAGACCAAACGATTGCTCCTTTAGCGTCAACAACATCCAATTTCACGTCTTCTCCTTTACCTGAGTATTGGATATTAATGATGCCATTTGAAGGATTAGGATATAAAACAAAACCTTTCAATTCGTAATCATCAACACCAGCACAATCTTGTAATTGAATTTCGATAACAGATGTGTCATTAGGACAAACACCATTGTTTACTACATAAATATAATTGTAGTTTGCAGCAATTTCACCACTAAAGTTCATGATAGAACCGGGAATTGGTTGACTTGCTGGATTATACCATTGTCCACCAAGATCTACATTTCCTGTTAATCCATCAAACAAGTTGAATGGGCCATAGTTACATGTAGAAACCGTTCCATCTGTTCCTGCGTTAGACTTAGGATAGATATTAATCGTAGCCGTTGCAGAATCAGGATAACATCCATTAGTTACAAAATAAACAGTTGTTGTTCCAGCAGGTATTGAAGCTGGGTTAAACAATGAGTCGTTTTGAATTGCACTTGGATTCAATCCGAACATCCAAACTCCACTTGTGTCATTAATTGTAATAATAGGATTCAAGTTAACTAAGCCACTTGTTTGACAAACTGTTGTTGCTCCATTTGTTCCAGCAAAGTTTGGTGGAATACGAAGACTGAAATCATCGAAGTCAAAATAGCCACTAGAACCATTATTGGTTAATTTTATACCAAAGAAGTATGAATGAGTTGAATCTGGTGTGAAACAAAACTTAGCTCTTACATAATTTGATGAAGACAATTGAGAAGAATTCACAATAGAATCTAATAGAACAGCTTCTATAGATGATTGTGATGGGCTAACATAAGTAGCGACATCCCAATTTGTTTGTCCATTTCCATTGTAAGAAAAACTAAATTCATAAGTAACCCCACTATCTAATACGAATTCTGGAGTCCAGATGAAATCTTGATAAGGATATTGTCCATCTGTTAAGAAATTAGAAGAACCACTTGTTGTAGCCCAGCTTCCAGACTCGTTATTCCAACATGAAGGGAAAATATTTGGACCAATATATGGCAATTGATCAAAATTCTCAGTCCAAGGTAAAGGTGTAGGCCCACATAATGTAGTTCCTTGAACTAATCTCCAATACGAAGAGTCGCTACCACAATTAGCTTGTACATAAATATCATAAGTTATACTTGAGTTTAATCCATTTATTGTGTAAGGAATCATTGTTGTAGGTGCTGCACCAATTTCTGCTCCTGTTCCAGGTACAAATCCAGGTGCTCCCCATTGTACATTCCAAGAAGTTTCTGTTCCATTGGATGTCCAACTTATTTGAATCGTATCTAAACCAACGTTATCGACTGTAGGGTCGTTTACTGATAAACAAGATGGAATTGGTAATACTGTAAAGGTATAATCTTCTACTTCTTTATTAATAGATGTAGAACAAGGGTCTGGATCAGTTGTTGATTCATCTGCAGCAATTCTCATTGTGTAGTTACCTACAGCAGTTCCAGTTGGAATAGATATAGTACCCATAGTTGGACTACCTACATATCCGCCAGATGCATATACCTCTTCAGTAGGGTCAAAAACAAAGTCATTATTCCAATCTACCCAAATGTTAAATCCAAAATCTGCACCTGTTCCCGAAACGAAACCAGCTGTAAAATTAACATCAGCACCTTCATAAGAATCTACCATTTTAGTAGTAGCATCTTGATACCCGTTTGGTGCATATCCAGAATTCAAATTTGAAATATTTGAAGTAGCTCCATCTGTAGTTGAGAAATTATTGATGTAATCAGCTGTGTTACCACCTGAATATTGGCAATATCCTATGTATACGGTTAAAGGTCCAACCCAAGTTGCTAGATCACCACTACCGCAGTCAGCTTGCACGTAAACATCATAAGTTGTGTTTAATGTAAGTCCATTGATTGTGTATGCAGTAGAAGGAAATGAACCAGCTCCTATTTCGTTACCTATTCCTGGCGTATATCCTGGTATTCCCCATTCAATGTTCCAAGAAGTTTCTAGAGCGCCAGCTGTCCAAGTAATATCTGCAGTTGATGCAGTAATACCTGCTAAAGCTAGGTCTGTGATATGAGGACAAGTTGGTACCGCTACAACAGTAAAAGTATAATCTTCTACTTCTTTGTAAGTTGAAGTAGAACAAGGATCTGGGTCAGATGTTAATTCATCTGCTGCAATACGCATTGTGTAGTTTCCTACAGGAGTTCCTACAGGAATAGAAATTGTACCTGTTGTTGGACTACCTACATATCCACCAGAAGTGTATACTTCTTCACTAGGATCAAAAGTGAAATCATTGTTCCAATCTACCCAAATATTGAATCCAAAATCTCCACCTGTACTAGAAACGAAGTTAGCTGTGAAATCAACATCAGCACCTTCGTAAGAATCTACAATTTTAGTAGTAGCATCTTGATATCCGTTAGTTGCAAAACCAGAATTTAAATTTGAAATATTAGTAGATGCTCCATAAGTAGTTGAGAAATCATTGATATAATCTCCGGAACTACCACCTGAATATTGGCAATAACCAGTATATATGTTTAAAGGACCAACCCAAGTTGATTGACCACTTCCACAATCTGCTTGTACGTATACATCGTAATTGGTACTTACTGTAAGTCCATTAATTGTATATGCTGTGGAAGGGAATGAAGCAGCTCCTATTTCGTTTCCAATACCTGGAGTATAACCTGGAGTTCCCCATTCAATGTTCCAAGAAGTTTCTAGATCACCAGCTGTCCATGTGATATCTGCAGTTGTTGCAGAAGTTCCAGTCGAAGCAAGACCTGTTACAGGAAGGCATCCAACTACATCAACACTTACATTATCAACAAACCAATAATAAGACCAATCTCCAACCCAACGGAAACGGATTTGTGCATTTGATGCTCCGTTTAATGCCGTTGTAATATCTATAAATTGGTGATCTGGGTTACTTGTTGTTCCACCGCTTAAGTCTGATAATACTTCTACCCATGCAGTTCCATCAAATACTTCTACATGATATTCTCCTGAAGCTCCTCCATTGAAAAATTGGTCAAAACTTAGATAAATAGGATCCGTGTTCCCTGATGCATCAAAAACGATAGATTCTAATGCAGTATTTTCTGAGATTCCATCATTCCCTATATTGTCACTGTCAAAACCTGCAAATGGTGCAACTATAGGAGGATTTAAAGTTCTTCCACCTGGATTGTTAAATGACCATAGACCTCCTGATGGATCAATCTCATTATCGGACCATCCAGCTGGTGGAGTAGTTCCTACACAAGAGCTAAAGTCTTCGCTGAGTAAGTTTTGAGCAATAGTCGTTCCTGACCAACTCAAAATACTCAGGGCTAGAGCCATTGTTTTTAAGTAATTTTTTTTCATAATTGTTTGTTGAATAGATTTATATTCAGAATAATTTGGTCAAATATACAATAATTTAATTAACTGATTTATAGTATAAAGTTTAATTTTCGACATTCTTGCAATCCTATGTTAACAAAAAAAAAGCCTTTCGCAATGAAGCGAAAGGCTTTTTAAAAAACATGAATGAATGATTAGTTTTTAACTACTTTCATAACAGAACCACCATTTTTAGAAGTCATGTTGATGTAGTAAACACCATTCTCAACAGTTGATAAATCAATTGTTTGTGTTGTATTATCGTTAAACAGAACTTGTTTAGACCAAACGATTGCTCCTTTAGCGTCAACAACATCTAATTTCACGTCTTCTCCTTTACCTGAGTATTGGATATTAATGATGCCATTTGAAGGATTAGGATATAAAACAAAACCTTTCAATTCGTATTCATCAACACCAGCACAATCTTGTAATTGAATTTCGATTACAGATGTGTCATTCGGACAAACACCATTGCTTACTACATAAATATAATTGTAGTTTGCAGCAATCTCACCGTTAAAGTTTACCATAGAACCTGGGATTGGTTGACTTGCTGGATTATACCATTGTCCGCCAAGATCTACATTTCCTGTTAATCCATCAAACAAGTTGAGAGGACCATAGTTACATGTAGAAACTGTTCCGTCTGTTCCTGCATTCGATTTAGGGTAGATGTTAATCGTTGCAGTTGCTGAATCAGATACACAACCACTAACAACATAATAAACATTTGATGTCCCAGAAGGAATTGAAGCTGGGTTGAACAATGTATCACTTTGAATAGCAGAAGGGTTTGAGCTAAATGCCCATACACCAGTTGTATCACTAATTGAGATAACAGAATTCAAATCAACTAAACCACCCGTTTGACAAACTGTTGTAGCTCCATTTGTTCCTGCATTAGGAGATGGAATACGAACACTAAAGTTGTCAAAACTCAAAATATAAGGATTATAATTTGCAGAAACATAAATTCCAAAAGAATATACACCAGAAGTAGTTGGCGTAAAGCAATAGATTTCTTTTTTATAATCTGTACTTGAACTGATGTCTGTTGCACTAATGAAGTTAGTTCCAATTTGAGTTGAACTAGCAGATGATTGAGATTGGCTGTAATATACTCCGCCATTCCATCCTGAATATCCATCTCCAATCCAACGGAAGGCAAATTCATACGTTGTCCCTGCAGTAAGATTAAACTCTGGAGTCCATAAATAGTCATCACTTCCGTATTCAATACTTACATTGTTTGGAGCAGAATAAGATTGTCCATTTACTCCATTGTCAGAGAACCAATCTCCAGATTCGTTTAACCAACAATTAGGGAATAAACTATTTCCAATATTCGTCATGCCATCAAAGTTTTCTGTCCAAGGAAGCGTTGATATTGGCGCACATAATGTAGTTCCTGTAACTAGAGCCCAGTAGGACGAATCACTTCCACAATTTGCTTGAACATAGATATCATAAGTTGTACTTGGATTAAGACCATTTACAGTATATGTTGTAGTTGGAGTAGAAGCAGCTCCAATTTCAGCTCCAGTTCCTGGTGCAAATCCAGGTGCACCCCATTGTACATTCCATGAAGTTTCAAGCCCACCTGCTGTCCAACTTAGCTGAATTGTATCTATTCCAACATTATTTATTACAGGACTTGTTACAGGTAAACAAGAGGGTGCGACAACTATTTGAATAGTATAATCCTCTGCTTCTCCATAATTAAATGTACCACATGCAGGAGCTGGGTTGCTAAGATAAGCATTTCTTATTCGTAATCTAGTTGTTGTGGCTATTGCAGTTAATGGAATTGTATAACTGGTTGTATAAGGTGAAGATTGATAACCTGAAGATAAGATTTGGTCACCAACATCTGAAAAATCTAAATTATTATTCCAATCTATCCATGCAGAATAATCATATGTACTTGAAGGATGACTAAAAGTAAAATCAATTTGTTGCCCAGGGTATACGATTAATGTATTTGTATTAGAATAATCAGTATAACCGTTTGTTCCAAATCCAGTACCTGTATTGTTTAAATTCTGAAGTGCTCCAGTAGTTGAAACACCAGAAATATAATAACTTGTACTATATGTATTGGTAGGTGTACAATATCCAGTATATACGTTTAATGGTCCGTACCAAGCGCTTGAGTCAGAACCGCAATTAGCTTGTACATAAACATCATAATTTGTATTTGGAGATAAACCTGTTACCATATAAGTTGTAGATGGGTAAGAAGCTGCCCCTATTTCTGTACCTGATCCAGGAGTAAATCCAGGAGTTCCCCATTGAATATTCCAAGCAGTTTCAGTTCCTCCAGCAATCCAAGTAATATTTACTGAATCTGTATATACAGTGATTTCAGAAAGTCCAGTTATTTCTGGACAAGTAGGTTGCTCGTGAATATCTATGTCATCAATAGCTACATCATCGTAGAAATCACCAGAAACTACTTCGTCAACAACAAAACGTAGTTGCATGTTTCCAGTAAATGTTAGTGATGAAAGGTTTACAATAATTTTTTCCCATCCACCAGCAGATGTGTTGGTGTTATGTGTATAAAAGTTATTGTGCCATGTCGCGCCGTCAAATACACTGATTGAAAAATTAACATTCGAATAACCTTCGTTGTTACTGATTAAATAGAAAGATAATTCAGGTATAGTTAATGTACTAATGTCAATAAGTGGGCTTTCTAATGTCGTTCCCATATTATCAGGAGATGAATCATCTACCCATGCAAAGTATCCGCTACTAGCTGTTGTTCCTGTGATTGTACCATTGTTTCCAATATGGTTTCCAGAGCCTGTATTTGCAAATTTCCAGTTTTCTAAATTGCTAGTCCCTTGATTCCAGCAAGATGGAATTGTTCCGCTATTTTCAAATGTTTCCGTCCATGGAGCAACCACGGGAGCGCATGCAGTAGTTGCATTCAATGGTCCATACCAAGTTGCTACACCGCTTCCGCCACAATCAGCTTGTACATATATATCATAAGATGTTGTAGGATTTAATCCTGTAATCTGATATGCCGTAGAAGGATATGTAGCGGCACCTATTTCTGTTCCAGTTCCAGGAGTATATCCAGGAGTTCCCCACTCTATGTTCCATGAAGTTTCAGTTCCACCTGCTGTCCAAGTTATATCTGCTGTATTTGCGCCAACACTGGTTAATGTCAGAGCTGAAATGGGTATACATGAAGGAGGGGTGACAATTGTTAAATTAAAGTCTATAGTCGAACCATAACTTACGTTACCACATGCGGGTGGGTTGGCAGTAGTTCCGTATTGTCCTCTAACTCTAATGCGATAATTCCCCAAAGCAGTTCCTCCTGGAATAGTAATCGGTAAAATTTTTGAAGCACTTGAGTTTGCTAGTGAAGCAACTAGTTCAGTAGTTTCAAAAGTTAAATTTTGATTTAGATCAATCCAAACATTTACTCCATTACTTCCTCCAACATATGTTGTGTTTACATCAAAAGTTTGACCAGCATAAGCTTCGAATAATTGAGCTGTTTGATCAGAATACGAACCAGCAGGTTGTGAAGTTGCTGAATAGGATACATTTGTATTAGCAGATGTTGTTGAGACAGCAGATAAATAATCTCCTGTGTAAGTTGTAGATACAAAGCAATACCCCGTGTAAATAGAAAATGGACCTTGCCAAGTAGCTAAATCACCGCCTCCACAATCAGCTTGAACATAAACATCATAATTTGTATTTGCAGTCAATCCAGTAATCTGATATGCTGTAGAAGAATTTGAGGCAGCACCTATTTCTGTTCCAGTTCCAGGAGTATATCCAGGAGCACCCCATTCAATATTCCATGATGCTTCAGTTCCACCTGCTGTCCAAGTTATATCTGCTGTGTTTGAAGTTAATGCTGATAATGTAATTCCTGTAATCGGCATACATGTAGGAGGAGCGATTACTGTAAAAGTATAATCTTCAGCTTCTCCATTGCTAGATGTTCCGCAAGCAACAGGGTCAGTGTTTCCCCAGTCGGATACAATTCGCATTCGATAGTCTCCAAGTGCTGTACCAGTCGGTACAGTAACACTCCCCGTAGTTGTAACAACATACGAACCTGATGCATACATTTTTTCTGTCGCATCAAATACTTGGTTGTTGTTCCAGTCTACCCAGATATTGAATCCAGCAGAACCACCTGATATTGCAGCACTGAAATTTACGGAAGCCGTTTCATATTGACTAACTGCCATAGCTGTTGCGTCATTATAACCACCAGTAGAAAATCCAGATCCGTTATTAGTGATGTTAATTGCTCCACCTGTCGTGGAGAAATTGTTAATATATCTACCTGAATTTGTTCCTGTAAATGTACAGTATTGAGCTATTGAAGAATTTGTGTAGCTCAAAAAACCCGCTACTATGGCGAGTGCTTTTAGATAATTTTTTCTCATTTTGATTGATTTGAAGATTCATATTAATTATTGTAATTTTTATTCGAAGTAACAGTATGTTGAATTGATTGTTTTGATAGGCAACAAAAAGTCGCACATCAAGTAGATGTAAGATGTTGAAATAGACTTGAAATTGTCTCTGTAGAACTACAGTTTTGAGCTTTTAGAGTCTTTTGCTCAAAATACCTACTGCTTTAGAGTGTAGGTTTTTTTAGATTTTTTTTTCTCATATTGATTAATTTGAAGTTTTTAATAATTGTAAATTAATGAGTATTAGTATGTTCAATTGATTTTACTAATATACTATTTTATTCTTAGATTAATTAAAGAGCATACGATATTTAACACTAACGCGAATGATTGTTAAATATCGTAAAAAAATATACTATTTTCTTAATTTTTTTTGATTAGCGATAATTCGTTAATATATGATATGTTTATTGTCATTAATCGTTTACAAACGAATAATATTCGTAAACAAACGACTAAAAAACGAATTTGCTTTTATTCTCACCTCACCTTTGCAGTGTCAATCGAAAAGTTCGAGAGATTATCAACATTCATTTACATAATTATTTAACACATTTAGGTATGAACACATTTGCAAACACAGTACAATTAGTTGGAAATTTAGGTAACGATCCGTATATCGTGAATTTTGAAGGAGGAAAAAAAGTAGCTCGTTTTAAATTAGCAACCAACGAGAGTTATAAAACGCCAGAAGGAGATAAACAAATAGTCACCAATTGGCATTCAGTCTTTGCTTGGGGAAAGACAGCTTCAATAATAGAAAAATATGCTAAAAAAGGTAAAAAGCTAGCATTGCAAGGCACTTTAATAAATCGTCCGTATGAAACTCCTGATGGAGAGAAGCGTTACACTATAGAAGTTAGAGCAAATCAAATTACTTTATTATAGTTTTACTAACCTACACTATAATGAATGACACCTCGGTTAATTTAATCGAGGTGTTTTTATTTGGGCTAAGATTAAGGTTAGATTAGTTTTTGATTGCACCTACTAATAAGACACATTCTTTATCACTTATATTATTGATGCTGTGTTTTGTGGAATGAGGTAAAGCATAGAAATCATTTTTTGTGCCGTCAATACATTCATCTCCATTTGTGATTTGCACATTACCTTCCAAAACATAGATAAACTCTGTTTTATCTGGGTGTTGATGCAGTGGATAAAGCGAATTAGGTGCTACTTTTATCATTTTGAATCCTCCATTTGGAATATCGAGTAATTGTTTGGATGAAAATCCTTTTATTTTTGAGATTTCCCAATCTAATTCATCGGAAGCTATATATGTTTTCATTTTAGTTATTTTTAAATGGATAATTCTGCTTTTATTATTTGTCGCAAGAAATCGCTTATTTTTATTCCAGCGCAAGCAAGTTGTTGCGGAACTAAACTGGCAGGAGAAAATCCAGGTGTTGTATTTACTTCGACCAAAAAGGGTTCGCCACCAACGATGATATAATCTATTCTAGCAATAGAACGCAAACGAAGAATTTTATAAATACGCTCCGTTAAATGTTGTACCTTCAAAGTTTCTTCTTTGCTAATTCTTGCTGGAGTTATTTCTTGCGATTTTCCTTGGTATTTTGCGGCATAATCAAAGTATTCTCCTTCAGCAACAATTTCTGTTAAAGGAAGTGTAATGATTTTATTTGGAGCACGATAAACGCCACAAGTTACTTCTTTCCCATCTAAAAAGGATTCGATGATTACAGAATCGCCTTCGTCAAAAGCGTAATAGATTGCTTTTCGCAATTCTTCTGTGGTTTTTACTTTTGTTATTCCGTAACTTGAACCGCTGTCTGTCGGTTTCACAAAACAAGGCAAACCAACTTGCTTAATAATTTCATCGTCTGTATTTTCATCTTTATTGAGTAATAAAACCGATGTAGCTACAGGAATATCGAAAGGTTTTAAAAATTGATTGCAAAACCATTTGTCAAACGAAAGTTCAGAAGAAAGCGCACCAGAATTGAGATAAGGTATGTTTAATATATCCAAATAGGCTTGAATTTTTCCATCTTCGCCAGGAAATCCATGAATGTATATCATCGCAAAATCAAAGTGAATTTTTTGTCCATTTAGGTTTGCTGTGAATGTATTTAAGTCTAATGGAAAAGCCTCATCTTCTTTTGATAACCACCAACCGTCATTTTTTACAATAATTTTATGACAAGTAAATTCTTTAGGGAAATGCTCAATAATAGTTGCCGCACTTAAAAGTGAAATATCAAATTCGGATGAAAGTCCACCGCAAATTATCGCTACGTTTTTCATTATAAAATGTTTTTTGTAAAAATAAGCATCAGTTTAATGCTTTATTAATTTATACTTTAAAAGTTATAAGCATTCAAATTTTCATATCATTTATTTTTTAAAATTGAAGTTATCAAATTAAAAACATAACTATAAACAAGTAATATTTCATACATTTGTGTTCAATTTGAAAATATAGCATAGTGAGTTTTTTTAATAAATTATTAGCGTTTCTTAAGGGAAAGAAGTTTTGGACTCATTTCTCACTTATTTTTGCAACTATCCTTGTGATTATTTTTGGGACTTTATTTTATTTAGATAGTTTAACTCATTTTGGAGAAAAAATACCTGTTCCAAATTTCGTTGCAGATAAAGTAAATATTTCTGATTTAGATCAATACCTTGACGGAAAACAAGTGAGTTACGAAATTTTGGATTCTGTTTATAGAACAGATATTCCCGCTGGAACTATATTTTTTCAAGAACCTGGTCCAACAGATTCTACAGGAACTTATGTAAAAGAAGGACGAAAAATTAAATTAAGAGTTTCTACTAATTTCCAACTGGTAGAAATGCCACAACTAGCAGGGAGAACTTCTCGAAGATTTGCTGAAGCTACCTTAATTAATAGAAAATTACGTCCTGTAGTAGAGTTTACTCCATCTTCAGAAGGAAGAGATCAGGTAATGTCTCAAAAATACAAAGGAAAAGAAATAGAAGCTGGGACAAAGATTCCAATGGGTTCTAAAATTGTTTTATTGGTTTCAAAAGGTTATTCAGGTAACGTAGTTGAAGTGCCTAATTTGATTGGACTTACAATATCTGATGCAAAATCACGTTTAGCAAATCAAGGTTTGTCGCTCTACACAATTTGTAGTGATTGTAGCGAAACAGAAAATCCTGAGGCGATTATTTTTAATCAATCTCCGACAGCTGATGACGAAGGCTCACAAATGTCAGCAGGTGGTACGATTACTGTTTACGCTAGTTTAAGTGGAGCTGCAGAATAAACTAAATGTACTGGTATGATGAAATATCGCTTGCTTATTCTTGCTTTTGTAGCTGTTAACTCTCTATTTTCTCAAATAGAATCTGTTTCACCAATTCAATGGTATTCTCGCGGAGAGAAAACTTCTAATCAATATCTTCCTTCAAAAGCATTGGGAGGAACTTTTAATGGGCAGTTTACCTATTTGTTAGATACACTTGGACTTCCGTTTTTCGATGATTTTGCAAGAGATAAATTTCAGCATTACGATGCTGCTGTTGGTGATCCTAATGTGGTTGTTGAACATTACAATAGAATGTTAGATATGACAGATGTTCCGCTTCCTTGGGGAACGAAATATACGGATGTTCAAACATATCATTTACAAATAGATACAACAAATCATACAGTTGATTCTACACTTCTACTAACAGCTGTTACTTTTAAATGGAATGATTTATCCGTTTATCCTGTTGGAACGTATGCAACTGAAACGGGTTATCCTCCTTTTAATATATACGATACAATAAATTATCCCAACCCAGTAGATACAATTTGGTTGCAAGATTTTGTTTACGAACAAGATACAGCGGATATGAATGTGGTGACAGTGAGTGATGCTGGTGCTCTTTGGATAGATAGTCAGGCATTTAGAAATTTCAATAGAGCTGTAGATCCATGGTCCTTGGGTGTGGTAACTTTTGATGGGCTAGATGAAAAAGGATATCCTTATGCGATAAATACCTTGGAAGTAGATTATGCAGATGCTTTAACGTCAAAAGCGATTAATTTGAATTATCCTCCGAGTGATTCAATCTATTTCACATTTTTATATCAACCAGAAGGTTTTGGTGATATTCCAGAAGCAGAAGATTCTCTTATATTACAGTTCTATAATGTAACAGATGCTGTATGGCAAAATATTTGGTCTGTTTCTGGTTCAGGAGTAGCAGATTTTAAAATAGTACATATTCCAATTAAACATGCTAATTTTTTGCAAAATGGCTTCAAATTTAGATTTAGAAATTATGGTGGACTTTCTGGTGATTTAGATAACTGGCATATTGATTATGTGCATTTGAGAAGACTTTCGAATATAACAGATACAGAAATTGAAGATTTCTCCATTGTTTATCCTATTCCTTCACTTTTAAAAGATTTTTCAGCTGTTCCTTGGAAACATTTTAGAAATAGTCCAACTGGACATATGAATAACGCATTAAAAGTAAAATTAAAAAATGCTTCGAATCAAGTCGCAAATAGTTCTGATGCTGCAGATCTAACTATATTCCATAGTGGTGGTATACAAGGTTCATTCTCATTTCCTGGAGGATTAATTTCATCTCCGAATCCAGATTATTTTAATAATACAGTTTATAATCCAACTTTAGATTTGTCAACAGGATATGAATTTGATGCAACATTGACGAATGATACGCTTGCAGATTTTGACTATATCTTTAAAGCGACAGAGCCAACTTTGACAGAATTATCGTACTTAAATGACAGTACTTTTGGCACGCAACATTTTGCGAATTATTATGCTTACGACGATTGGTCTGCAGAAGCTGGTTATGGCTTAACAACAGCACAATCTTTATTGGCAATGAGGTTTACTCCATATCAAGGAGATTCTTTAGTTGGAGTTCAAATGAATTTTGTGCCAACTGTAAATGATCAAAGTACAAAACTTTTCTTGTTAACTGTTTGGGATGATAATAGCGGTCAACCAGGAACTGTTCTTTATCAAGACGATTATTTTTATCCACGTTCGCCAATTTATGAAGATGGGCGCGATAAGTTTCACAACTATTACTTCAAAGATACACAACGTATATATGTAAGTGGTACTTTCTATGTGGGTTGGAGACAATTGGACGACGGTAAATTAGGAATTGGGTTTGATTACAACACAAATAGTTCGTCAAATACTTTTATTTCACCTTATACAGGTGGACCGTGGATAAATTCAAGTTTGTCAGGTACAGCAATGATTCGTCCAGTTATCTCATCAAAAATGGATTATCAATTGGGAATAAAAGAAAATACACCTATTGAAAACATTGTTGCAGAAGTTAATTTATATCCGAATCCTGTTCAATCTGGCTTTACAGTAGAATCAAATGTAAAATTTGATAGAATGGAGATTTATTCATTAGAAGGAAGATTAGTCGCTCATTTTGAAGAAACTCCTTATGGCGATTTGACTTCTATGCAAACAGGAATCTATTTAGTTCGTCTCGTTAGTAAAGACGGTAAAACAATAGCGACCAAAAAAGTGATCAAACAATAATGACAAAAGACCAGATAGAAGAACAAGAAAATGATTCAGAAGAATTATTCGAACACCATAAAATTATTGTAGATAAAGGACAAGTTTCTGTTCGCATTGATAAGTTTCTAATCGATCGTCTACCCAACACTTCTCGAAATAAAATTCAAGTTGCGGCAAAGAACGGAACGATTATCGTAAACAAAGTTCCAGTTAGATCTAATTATAAGGTTAAACCAAACGATGAGGTTTCAATCGTATTTCCTTATCCAATTCGAGAAATTGAATTAATTCCACAAGATATTCCAATAAATATTTTGTATGAGGATGATGATGTAATTATCGTGAACAAAGAAGCAGGAATGGTTGTTCACCCTGGTTATGGAAATTATTCGGGAACGCTTGTTAACGCACTTGTATATCATTTTGATCAGCTTCCAGAAAAAAAAGATTCATTTTATGGTCGACCAGGATTAGTTCATCGCATCGATAAAAATACAACTGGGATATTAGTAATTGCAAAAACGGAAAGTGCTTTAACTCTTTTGGCAAAACAGTTTTACGATAGAACAACAGAACGTCGTTACCATGCTTTAGTTTGGGGTGATATAAAAGAAAATGAAGGAATTATAACAGGCAACATAGGTCGTTCACTTAAAAATCGTAAAGTAATGGACGTCTTTCCAGATGGTGAACATGGAAAACACGCTGTAACGCATTATAAAACACTTTTGAGATATGGATATGTTACTTTAGTTGAATGTAAATTAGAAACAGGAAGAACACATCAAATTAGAGCACATTTTAAATCGATAGGTCACCCATTATTTAATGACAACGAATACGGAGGTGATAAAATTTTAAAAGGAACAACTTTCACAAAATACAAACAATTTGTTGAAAATTGCTTTTCTCTTTTACCAGGACAGGCCTTGCATGCAAAAACCTTAGGATTTAGTCATCCAACTACTGAAAAGTGGATGGAATTTGAATCAGATCTTCCTGAAGGGTTCCAAAAATTGCTTGAAAAATGGCAAAATTATGGCGAACAAGTTAAAAAGTAGAATTTTTAAAATGTAAAAAATACGTATATTGTTTTGTTAATAACAAAAAAATACGTTCTTTCGTAACAGTTTTTACCAACTTACAATAGTAAACATGAAGAAATTAGTTGTATTTAGTCTTTTTTTTATTGCTTGTAGCACAATATTAGCCCAACGAAATTACATTCAAGAAGCAAATGAATACTTCAGAAATGAAGATTTTTGCGATGGAGCTGCAAAATGTCAAGTTGCTTATGGAAAAATAACTCCAAAAGCAGATAAAGCAAGAAAATTAAAAGGTGAGATGGCTTTTAAAGCTGGTGAATGTTACCGATTTACTGAGAAATTTGCAGATGCAACAGATTGGTATGATAAAGCAATTTTATTGCGTTATTATGAAGTTGAACCTAAAGTTTATTTAAACAACGGTGAAATGTACCTAGCAATGGGAGAGTTTGATAAAGCAAAAGAAAACTTTAGTGAATACCTTAAACTAATTCCTGAAGACCAAGAAGGTTTAGACGGAATGAAAAAAATTGAATTAGCACAACAGTATAAAGCAGAAAGAACTCGTTATATTGTAAAGCTTTTAACAAAAATCAATAAGCCAGAATACGACATGTCTCCAATGTTTGGAGATAAGAAAAATACTGAATTGTATTTCTCTTCAATGCGTGATGGTTCTACAGGTTCTATTAAAGATCCTAGATCTTGCCAAAATCACTCAGACATTTGGGTGTCAACAATGGACAAAAAAGGAAATTTCGGTCAACCAGTTCTTATTGATGGAGAATTAATTAATACAGATGTTAACGAAGGGGCTGTTTGTTTCGATGGTCGTAAAAAAACGATGTTCTTTACACGTTGTCCTGATATTAAAAAAGAAAACTTAGGTTGTGATATCTGGGTTTCTGAAGCGAAAGCTAAAGGATGGGATGTTCCTAAGAAATTAAACTTAAAAACATCGGATACTATTTCTGTTGGACATCCATGTGTTTCTTTTGACGGTAAATTCTTAATTTTTGCTTCTGACATGCCGGGTGGTAAAGGAGGAAAAGATTTATGGTATACAACTTATGATAGAAGATCAGATACTTGGTTAACTCCTATTAATATGGGGCCAGAAATTAATACTCCTGGAAATGAATTATTCCCAACTTTTGGTTTAGATGGTTCATTATATTTTGCTTCTGATGGTCATCTTGGAATGGGTGGATTGGATATTTTTAAAGCCGTTAAAGGAGATACAAACCAATGGGTGAAACCTACAAACGTTGGCTTTCCTTTAAACTCAGTTTCTAACGATTATGGTTTAATCGAATCTGATAAAGACCACGGTTACTTTACATCTAACAGAAGAGCGAACGAAGCGCAAGGTGAATATGCAGATGAGATTTGGTCTTATACACTTCCTCCAAACTTGTTTACCTTGAAAGTAATCGTTGCTGAAGCGAGCACAAACGGAAAAGGTAAACGTATTGAAAATGCTAAAGTAAAAGTTACTGGTTCTGATGGAACAACTTGGGAAGGTGTTACAAATGACATCGGAGAAGTTTACTTTGAGAAAAAACCAGATGAGTCTAGATACATTAACGAAGAAACAGAATATGTTATCGAAGCTAGCCTAGAAGGTGAAGGAGATAAAGGATACTATCCAAATAGTGGAGGTGTTTCTACTGTTGGAATTAATCAAAGTCAAGATTTTGTGAAAGAAATCGCATTACTTCCTAAAACACCAATTCGTTTGCCAGAGGTACGTTACGCATTAGCTAAATGGGATTTGTTAGTGAATGATGAAATTAACTCAAAAGATTCCTTGAACTATGTGTATGACTTACTTCAAACATATCCTAAGTTGATTATTCGATTGACATCTCACACGGATGCACGTGGTTCATCTCTATCTAATAGAATATTGGCACAAAAACGTGCTCAATCTTGTGTGAATTATCTTGTGCAAGAAAGAGGTGTAGATTCAATGCGATTAGTAGCTTCTGGTAGAGGTGAAGATCAGCCGCGTGTAGTTTGGTTATTAAATGGTCAATATTTGGTGGATAATCCTAGAGATACTGCTGCTGAAACAATTGTTTTAAAAGAAGATTACATCAATCAATTTAAAAAATCGGATAAAGTATTATTTGAAAAATTACACCAATTAAATCGTCGTACAGAAGGTGAGGTTGTAAGTTTTGATTATGTTAAACCTGAGCCTGTAAAAACAGAAGAAGTGAAACCTGCTGAAGGTGAAACGAAAGATACTCCAACTGAGTCAACGGCACCAGAAGGAAATAAATAGCGACAATATTCTATTCAAAAAAGCATCCGTCCACAGCTAGTGAACGGATGCTTTTTTTTATTTTTGCACTTTCTATATGAGTTATGAGTGATACAAGATATAATTTACGTGGTGTTTCTGCAGGAAAAGAAGACGTTCACAATGCAATCAAAAATGTAGATAAAGGACTTTTCCCTAAAGCATTTTGTAAAATCGTTCCCGATACACTTACAGGCAGTGATGAACATTGTATTGTAATGCATGCCGATGGAGCAGGAACAAAGACTTCACTTGCTTATATGTATTGGAAAGAAACAGGTGACACATCTGTTTGGAAAGGAATAGCACAAGACGCACTCATAATGAATATTGATGATTTATTATGTGTTGGAGCAACGGAGAATATCCTTTTATCATCTACAATCGGAAGAAATAAAAAATTAATCACTGGAGAGGTAATTGCCGAAATAATTAACGGTACAGAAGAACTTTTGAAAGAATTGCGCTCTGTTGGTATTGGAATTACTTCTACTGGTGGAGAAACAGCTGATGTTGGCGATTTAGTAAAAACAATCATTGTTGATTCTACAGTAGTTTGTAGAATGAGAAAAGAAGAGGTTATTTCCAATCATACTATCCAAGCTGGTGATGTCATTGTTGGTTTAGAATCATTCGGACAAGCAACCTATGAGAAAGAATACAACGGAGGAATGGGAAGTAACGGACTTACTTCTGCTAGACACGATGTATTTCATAAAAAACTAGCTGAAAGATTTCCTGAAAGTTACGACGCTGCCGTTCCAGAAGAGTTAATTTACTCAGGTTCTTACGGATTAACAGATAAAGTAAAAGGAACAGACGTAAATGCAGGGAAACTCGTACTTTCTCCAACAAGAACGTATGCTCCGATTATTAAAAAGATTTTAGAAAAACACCGTTCATCCATTCACGGAATGGTTCATTGTTCCGGTGGCGCACAAACTAAAGTGCTTCATTTTGTCGATAATGTTCACATACTAAAAGATAATTTATTCGAAGTTCCACCTTTGTTTAAAATGATTCAAGAAGAATCTAAAACTGAATGGAAAGAAATGTACAAAGTCTTTAATATGGGACATCGAATGGAATTATATGTTCCGAAGGAAATCGCTCAGTCTATAATTGATATTTCTGCAGAATTCAATGTAAGAGGAAAAATCGTTGGACATTGTGAAGCGTTAACAGGCAAAAAACTAACCATCAAATCTGAATTTGGTGAATTTATTTATGAATAATTTCTATGCAAGATATAATTAAAAAGTTAGAAGACATTAAACTCCGTTTTGAAGAGATTGGTAGAATGATTACCGATCCAGATATCATTTCGGATATGAAACGATTCATAAAATTGAATAAAGAATACAGAGATTTGGAAGAAATTGTCTCTGTATATGCTAAATATCAAAAAAATATTGATGATATCGCTAGTTCTAAATCAGTTTTAGCCACTGAAAAAGATCCAGAATTTCGCGAGATGGCGAAACTTGAAATCGAAGAGTTAGAACCTATAACTGAAGCTTTAGAAGAGGAAATTAAGGTTCTCTTGATACCTAAAGATCCAAATGATGACAAAAATGTCATTGTTGAGCTAAGAGCAGGAACAGGCGGAGATGAAGCTTGTATCTTTGTAGAAGATGTTTTCAGAATGTACACCATGTATTTCAAAGAACGTGGATGGAAATATGAAATTATTAACTCCAATGAAGGCGGAACGAAAGGATACAAAGAGGTTGTAATGAATGTTGAAGGAGAAGGCGTTTACGGTACACTTAAATTTGAATCAGGTGTTCATCGTGTTCAACGTGTTCCAGAAACAGAATCACAAGGAAGAGTGCATACTTCTGCAATTACAGTAGCTGTTCTTCCTGAAGCAGAAGAAGTGGATGTTGATCTTAATATGACCGATGTGCGAAGAGATACTTTCCGTGCAAGTGGAGCAGGAGGTCAGCACGTAAATAAAACAGAGTCTGCCATTCGTTTAACGCATATTCCTTCAGGAATTGTTGTAGAATGTCAAGATGGACGCTCTCAACATAAAAACTTAGAAATTGCTATTTCTGTTCTTCGTTCTCGTTTGTATCAACAAGAGTTAGATAAAAAGAATAGCGAACGTGCTGCTCAACGTAAATCTTTGGTTTCTTCTGGAGATAGATCGGCTAAAATTAGAACGTATAATTATCCTCAAGGTAGAATCACCGATCATCGTATTACGAAAACGATATACAATTTAGCTGCTTTTATGAATGGAGATATTCAAGAAATGATTGACTCCTTAAAAATGGCTGAAAATGCTGAACGAATGAAAGGTATTGAATAAATTTGAATTATGAATAGGAAAGAGCTTATACATCAAATTAAAACAAAACAATCCTTTCTTTGTGTTGGATTAGATACAGATTTAGAGAAGATTCCCGCTTTTTTATTGGAAACTGAAGATCCTATTTTTGAATTCAATAAACGTATCATCGATGCGACAAAAGACCTTTGCGTTTCTTATAAAATGAACATCGCCTTTTACGAATGTATGGGCATTAAAGGCTGGAAATCACTAGAAAAAACGATCAATTATATTCCTAAAGATATTTTTACCATTGCTGATGCAAAACGCGGTGATATTGGAAATACATCCGATTATTATGCAAAAACGTTTTTTCATCAATATAATTTTGATTCAGTTACGGTCGCTCCATACATGGGGGATGATTCCATTACTCCATTTTTAAAATATGATGGAAAATGGGCGATTGTTCTTGCGCTAACTTCTAATGGAGGCGCTATGGATTTTCAAATGATTGAAGATAATAATGGTAAAAAGTTATTTGAACGTGTACTTGAAAAATGCCAACTTTGGGGAACAAATGAAAATATGATGTTTGTAGTTGGTGCAACACGCGCTGAGGACATTGAAAAAGTCAGAAAGTTAGCTCCAAGTTCATTCTTTTTGGTTCCAGGATTGGGAGCGCAAGGCGGTTCTATCGAAGATGTTGTAAAATACGGATGGAACGAAGATTGCGGCTTATTGGTCAATTCTTCTCGTGCTATAATTTATGCTGGAAATGGTAAAGATTTTGAGCAAAAGGCTAGGGAAGAAGCATTAAAAGTGCAACAAACTATGTCACAGATTTTAAAGGGTAAAGTATTTAACTAAATCTCTTTTTCTTTAATTCGGATCAACATCAATACTGATTCTTACCGATTTATTGCTTGGAGAAGCGTAGTACTTATCAATTATCTCTGTAATACGCTCTTTAACCTTTTTTTGCGAAGCATCTCGTTCTACTTTGATAGTAATAACTTTGATGTAATAGTTTTGAATTCGTTTGATAAGTGGATATTCGGGGCCTAAAATTCGATCGCCAAATACATTTCTAAGTGCCATTCCTAATTCTGCGGAACTTCCTTCCAATTGCATTTCAGATTTATGTTTGAGTTTTATCGTGATTAACTTAAAAAATGGCGGATAGTGAAAATTTCTACGCTCGATAATCTCTTGCTTGTACATCGTGTCATAATCATTTCGAATAACTTGTTGAATAATCCAGTTGTCTGGATCACCCGTTTGTATGATTACTTTTCCTCGTTTTGATTTTCTTCCTGCTCTTCCTGCAACTTGTGTCATCAATTGAAAACTACGTTCAAATGCTCTAAAATCGGGGTAACGTAAAAGCATATCCGCATCTAAAATCCCAACGAGGGAAACATTATCAAAATCCAATCCTTTCGTCACCATTTGAGTTCCGATAAGGATATCGAACTCTCTTCGGTCAAAGCGTTGAAGAATATCTTGGTATGCATTTTTGGAACGTGTTGTATCTAAATCCAAACGACCAATTTTAGTGTCTGGAAACATGAGTTCTAAGTCATCTTCGATTTTTTCTGTTCCAAAACCAAGCATATTGAGTCGATTGCTTCCACATTTACCACAACTTCCAACAGGTGGGGTGAAATAACTACAATAGTGACATTTGAGAATATTACTGTGTTTGTGATAAGTCAACGTTACATCGCAATTTTTACAAATGGGTGTCCAATCACATACTTCGCAACGCCAAATAGGTGTAAAACCTCTTCTGTTTTGAAATAAGATGATTTGCTCTTTATTTTCCAATGCTTCTTTCATGTTTTCAATTAAGAAAGAGGAAAAATGAGCGTGCATTGTTTTTTGTTTGCGCTCTTTTTGCAAATCAGCACACAATATTTCGGGTAATTGTACTTTCCCAAAGCGTTCATTCAACTCAACCAAGCCGAATTTATCTTCTTGTGTATTAAAATACGTTTCGATAGATGGAGTAGCGGAACCTAATAAAACTTTAGCGTGATGGTATTTTGCTAAAACGATAGAAGTATCTCTAGCGTGATAACGTGGTGAAGGATCGTGTTGTTTGAATGTGTTTTCATGTTCTTCATCTACAATTACTAAACCTAAATTTTGAAAAGGAAGAAATATACTTGATCGAGCACCAAGAATAATTCTAAATTTAGTAGCATTGTTTTCTAATAAAGCATTCCAAATTTCAACACGCTCATTTTGGTTAAATTTAGAGTGATAAACGCCAATTAATTCTCCAAAATATTTGGAAAGTCGTTCAATTAACTGTGTTGTTAAAGCAATTTCTGGCAATAAAAATAATACTTGTTTTCCTAAATCTAATTGCTCTTGAATAAGTTCTACGTAAATTTCTGTCTTTCCAGAACCTGTAACTCCATGTAAAAGACAAACATCTTTTTCCTCAAATGATGTTTTAATTTGGTCTAAAGCAATTTGTTGTGCTTCAGATAATTTCTTTTGATCCTGAATTAGTGAATCGTCTGCTTTTAGTCGAGAAATGGCTTTTCTGTCTGAATAAATATATCCATTTCGCTCTAAAGATTGCAACGCAGAATTAGATGCGCCATTTTCTACTAAAACATTTTTCTGTATCGATATTTCGGAGTAAGCAGTATTATCAGCACATTTAAGAAATACCATTAAGGTTTCAAATTGCTTTTGTTTTCTTTTATCTTGTTCAAGTGTACTGAGTAATTCATTCAGTTTTTCATCCGATGTCCACGCTGATTCTAGTTGAATAAAAGTCGCATGTTTTGGCGTGTATTTGTATTGAAGTTCTTCGGCCGACAATATAATTCGTCGATCAATCATCTTTTTTAAGATAGGATGAATTGTCTTAATTCCTACAATCGTTGAAATATCTTTTAAACTCAAATTTTCTTGAAGTTCTAATGCGTCAACAATCAGTTGCTCTCTATCGTCTAATTCAATACTATTAATTTCAAAATCAGGATGTAAAACGATGGAGGTTTCGCTGGCTAATTTGAAATTTCCAGGAAGAGCAGCATTCATTACATCACCAATTGGAGACATGTAATATTCGCTGATCCAATTCCATAGTTTGTATTGATGAGCTGTAATGATTGGCGTTTCATCTAAAACATGCTCAATATATTTTGCTTGATAGTCTTGTGGAATGTTTTCGTGAACTCTCGAAACGATGGCGGTATAATATTTTGCTTTACCAAAAGGAACAACAACTCTCATTCCCGATTGTATAAGCCCATTTAACTCATGAGGAATACGATACGTGAACTCTCTATTCACAGGAATAGGAATGATTACATCTGCAAAAAAAGTATTCCGAGTTGACATTTCGTAAAGGTAGTAAATCACAAAAAAAACCCAGCATAATGCTGGGTTAAACTGTCTATTTAAAATCTATAAATTAATTACAAAAGAATGTCTGCATAGGTTGTCCACATACTCCACCATCTTGAGGATTATTAGAACAAAAGCCTAAAGTGCCAGTTATTGCGCCAGTACATAAAAATTTAGTTGATTTTTGATCAAGTGCTCTTTTGTTACATGGAATAATTGGGTCAACGCATAACATTGTTTTTTTGATAATCGTTCTAGCAGAAAAAATACCTATTCCCCCATCAATATTCGTGAAAGAAGGTTTTGATTGAGCAAGTGAAGAACTTGGCTTATTTGCCAAAATATATGTTTCTAAATCTTTTGCTCCAGCAGTAACAACAATTTCAAAATAATTTGGAACACGTTTGTCTACACTAGCAGAACTAACAGATGAACTGATTAAGTCATAAAATTCTTTTCCTGGAGCAGAAGTTGAACCAATTGATCCTGATAAATCATCTCTAGAAGCATCTTTTAAGTTCCAAGGAATATTTTTATCAGTTGTAACGCCTCCAATTATTTCATCATAATGGAAGTTTAAGGTTACGTTATACGTTTGTCCATCTCCTAAATTCCAAGTTATATCTGGGTTTTTGTATGGGCTAGATGAACTTTCGTTGTAAAAGGATAAATTTGCTGGAGGAGTAAAGCTAACTCCTGTTACTAATGGAGTACTTGCAGTAACTTTGTATGCGCCATCATTTAAAATTGCTTCTAAATTATACGTTGCACCTTCTTGAAGTCTGTTTGTAGTGCTTAACCCTGTAATAAAATAATACAATTTTTGGTCAGGAGCATAAAAAGCACCGTTCACATCTTTGTTATGTAGAATAGTATCTCTTAAGATCCAAGATCTTGCTTCTGAACCACCTATAACTTCAGTAATTTTAGCAGCAACTTTTGTAAAGTAACTTGAATCAGCAACTTTTGCAAAATCGAGTGCATTTCCGTCTCCTAAAAAGGTTTTCGTAATTTTGATATAATGAATGCTATCGTTTTGATCCAACAAACCGTAAACAATCGGAGTGATTTTATATTCTCCATTTACACTAAAATCTGTTTTACACGACCAAAAAGCAACTATGCTTAGAAAAAACAAACTAGTGAATACAATAATTTTTTTCATAAATTCTTTTAAAAGACTCAAAGCAAAAATAGATATAAAAAATGGAACTTTTTTACCGTAAACTCAAACGATTGGTAATCACACTCAAAGTATTAGTTTTTTACTCGATTAAAACGCATTGCACGAAGTATCCAATTCGGTAATCTTTGTCCTGGTTTTTTCTTTTTTAGATTGATATACCAACCTAATTTTTTCATTACAGGTACTTTATGAGTTTCTACAAATTCTATCCAAGTTCCATCTGGATCTTCTATATAAGAAAATCTACCTCCAGCTTCACCCATGTCGAAAGTGCTTTTTCCACTGTCAACTGTAAATGGATAACCTTTTGTTTCGCATTCTTTTTGAAGCAAATCCATTCCTTGAATGTCAAAACATAGATGGATGAATCCCCAGTCTCCCCAGAAACGATTTTCAAATATTTTTTTACAATCTGTTCTGTCTAGTGATTGAACCAATTCTATTTGTGTTGGTCCAAGTAATTTTGAAAATGGACCTGTTCTTTCTTCAGGATGTGATAATAAAACACGTCTGAATTTTCCTTTACCTGCAGGAAGGTTTTCAAAACATTCAAAATTATCTGTATTGTCGTAAACTACTGTAGAATAACCAAGTATGTCTTTATAAAGTGAAAGTGATTTATCAATATTGCTCACGCCAATTAATGCTCCGGCTACAGCTCCAGTTTTTGCTGGGTGACCTGTTTCCATAAACCAACCGCCACCTTCAACAATATTGAATAGATTGCCATTTGGATCTTTTACAAAGAAATTAAGTGCACCATTTGGAGTTTTACTTGGTTTTCCTTGTAAGTCCGCTCCTTCTTTTACAAAATAATCGTAAGTTGCTTGTACATCTTTTGATTTGATTCGACATGCATAAAGTCCATAATCACCTAGTTGAATGTCAAATGAAGCTTTTGTAGTTGGTCGACTTGTAAATTGCCAAATTTCAAATCCACCTCCGCCTTCCATACTAAGTGCAAGAGTTGCTGTTCTGCTGTGAACTTCGCCTCCTGTATATCTTGTCATTAATGGAGCTTCAGCAGCTTCTTCAAAAATACGCACATCAGCACCGAAAAATTTTCGATACCATGCCCAACTTTTTTGTACGTCGGGAACACCAATTCCCATTTGCTGAATTCCACAAATAATTTTTTCCATGCTTCAAATTTTGAACAAAAATAACAATTCTATTGAGTTGAGACGATTTGGAGAGAAAAGCTAAGTGCAATTACATTATTTTTTCTACTGGGTATGCATTAAACGTTCCACTTCCTTTGGAAACAATTTCTCCATCTTGATTTTCAATAATTGCTTCAGCGAAGAAGATTCTATTCCCTGCTTTAATGACTTCTCCATTAGCTGTTAAGATATCGTCAAGTTTTACCGGTACAAGAAAATTCATGTGTAAATCAACTGTAGATACAATTTTACCTTTTGTTGAAGAAAGCGATAATGCAGCTACTCCAAGTGCGGCGTCCATCATGCCAGCAATTACTCCGCCATGAGCAACTTTTAAGGTAGCAAGATGAAGCGGTTTAATTGGCATTTTAATAATAACTTTCCCAGGTTCTATGATTTCGAAAGTCATTCCCATTTCTCTTCCAAAATGGTTGGTTTTATTGTAACTTTCAATGATTTGTTTCTGGGATATCATATTGATTTAATGTTTAAAAATCCATGGACTTTTTATTCCACTTTGACTAGCAACGTTGTTTAATGCATCTTTTGCTTCTTGTAAACTTGAAAAAGATTGCATCGAAACAAGTGAAAGTCCATCAAAAACCCCAATCACTTCTGCTGAAAGTCCTTTTTCATGAAGAATTGCTGCAAAACGTTCTGCGTTTGCTGGATCTCCAAATCCACCACCTATGATGTGATAAGAACCCGATGAACTAGTTGAGGTAGTTTTCACCACTTTAGTTGGCGCAGGAGTTTCTTTTACTGGTGCTTTTTCAGCAGGAGTTTTTTCAGCAGTTGGAGGAGTTGTTTGTTCTTGTGTTTCCTCTACTTTTGTTCCGTCAGCTTCATTATCTTCTGGCGCTATTACTTTTGCTTGTATTTCTTCTGGTTCTTCGTCGATGTCTTCATCTTCATCTGCTAGAGTTAATGCCGCAGGATGTTCGATTACTTTAGGTGTAAATCCTAAAAATGTTTGAACTTTCGAATAATTTAGTCCAACCAATACGCCTCCAGCGATCAAAAGTACTAGTAAAGCAATGTTTACATAGAAAAAAGTACTTCTCTTTTTTCGCTCTTTCTTTTCCTTAGGTGGTTTTGGAGTTTTAGGAGTCTTAACTGGTTTAACAGGTTTTTCTGCTTTTTTAGGTGCTTCTTTTTTAGGTATTTCCTTGCCGATAGGAATTGTTTTTTCTACTTCAGAAGCTATGGGTTCTATTTTTGCTTCTTTTTCAGTTGCAGAAACGTATGTGTTTTTCTTTTTTTCTTCGACAATCTTTTCTGATTTATCTGCAATAATTTCAGGTTCTACAACTTTTTCAATGGTAGTTTCTGCTTTAGTTTCTTCTACTTTTTCTTCAATAATTTTTTTCTCTTTTGGAGTTTCTTTATTGAATTCAGACCAATTTTGAAATTCTACATTATCATCATTAGATTTAATAAATCGTCCAAATTTAAAGATGATAAAACTCTCTCCTTTGTTGACGTGGTTTTGAATTTCCTTTACGTATTGAGCAACCATGTTTGCGGCTGCTTGTTTTTCAATACTATGTTTTTCAACGAGGAAATTTTCAAATTTTTGATCGTTGTATGTTATGAAAGCGTTAAAAACAACTTCTTTTGTATCCTCATTTAAGGAAAGCGCTCCAAATTCTGGAAGAATTACTGATAATTGAGCAAATAAGATTTCTTGTAGGTATTTGTCCATAATGGGTAGTTTTAGATGTAAATTATATTTCGTTGAAATGAAAAGTTTCTTTTAATCGAGGACCTTTCTCTGACATTTCTAGCGTACAACATTCGTTTACACCATCGTGTTCTAAAAAAAGGATGTATTCATTTTCGGCTGCTTTTTTCAAAAACTTCTCTTTTTCTGTCATTGTAATCAATGGTCGGGTATCATATCCCATAACATAAGGCAAAGGAATATGTCCAGTACTTGGTAATAAATCTGCCATAAATACGATCGTTTTACCTTTATAAGAGATATGAGGAAGCATTTGACTATCGGTATGTCCATCTACAAAAAGCACATCCATATTTGAGAATACATTTTTGGAGAAATCTTCCGTTCTATCAATGAATTTTAACTGTCCACTTTCTTGAATTGGAAGTATATTTTCGCTTAAAAACGAAGCTTTCTCTCTTGGATTAGGTTCTGTTGCCCATTTCCAATGTCTTTCATTACTCCAATAAGTAGCATTTTTAAAAGAAGGTTCGTATGTTTCATTATTTGTGCGTTGGATTGCTCCACCGCAGTGATCAAAGTGTAAATGCGTTAAAAATACATCGGTAATATCATCCGTAGAATATCCTAATTTATGTAGATTACCTTTCAAAGAATCATTTCCGTGAAGATAGTAATGAGAAAAGAATTTTTCCGATTGTTTGTCTCCAATACCTGTATCAATGAGCATTAGTTTATTACCATCTTCAATTAATAAAGATCTCATGGCCCAATTACACAGATTATTTTCATCTGCTGGGTTGGTTTTATTCCATAATTGTTTGGGAACTACGCCGAACATAGCGCCGCCATCGAGTTTAAAAAATCCTGTATTAAGAGAAAATAATTTCATTTACGAGCATAATTTTCTCTAAAATAATAAGAATTGCTAAATAGGCAAACTAAATAGTAAGAATTTACGCTATAAATAGCGTTTTTTGTTTTATTTACCTGTAATCCAGTCGATGACTTCTGGGTCGTTTGGCTTTGTATTTGAATAAATAATTTTTACAAGAAGACCCTCTTCGTTGATCAAATATTTTTGAAAATTCCATTTTACACTAGAGTCCATAACGCCATTTTCAGCTTTGCTAGTCAGAAATTTATACAAAGGATGCATATCGTCACCTTTAACAGATATTTTCTCCATCATAGGAAAAGTAACACCATAATTTTTAGTGCAAAAAGAAGCAATTTCTGCATTTGAACCTGGTTCTTGGTGCATGAAGTTGTTTGCGGGGAATCCTATGATAACAAAGTTACTGTCTTTGTATGTTTTATATAAATTCTCTAAGTCTTCGTATTGTGGAGTAAATCCGCATTTTGAAGCTGTATTAACAATCATGATTTTTTTACCTTTTAGATCTTTTAGACAAAAGTCTTTTCCATCGATAGTTTTAACACAAAATTCGTAAATACTGGTTTGTGCGTATGTTTTTGAGTTTGTTGAAAGCATAATAAGAAGACTTAAAATGGATAAACTGGAAGAAATAATTGATTTCATAATTGTTGTTTTTTCTAATATGTACGAATATACTCTTTAAATAGATTTCTGAAATAGAAATTAACATAAAATAAGAAAGGTTGCTATAAAAAATAGCAACCTTTCGAAGACTAAAGGAAAATGAATTATTTATTTACTGCAACTCTAAATTGAGCTGTTTTTCCATTTTCGAAATTCATATTAAATACGTATGATCCAGAAGCTAGAGCAGAAACATCTACTTTTAACGTTGAACCATCTACGTTTACTTTTTCATTGCGAATTACTTTACCGCTTAAGTCTACAATTGTAAGTGTAGCATCTCCTTTTAAGTTATTCACTGGAATAGAGATAGTACTTACAGCTGGATTTGGGTAAGGAGTTAATGAAACTGCATTTTCATTTTCTTTAATTCCTAATTTAGTTGCGTCCATTAATTCAATTGACATTGCAGGTACGTGGTTTGCTCCAAAACCAAGTCCGTACCATTTAGCTGCTTGTGTAGTTGTAGTTACTTGAATAGGGAATAAGAATTGTTGTTCTTCATAACCCATGTTTTGAGTGTAATCTGTTTTAGCATCGTATCCTAAATATACGTTAGCGCTTGATGTGTTCACACAAATTAAGTAACGTTGGTTGTCAACTAATGCAAATGGATAAAAAGGAACTAATATGTTTGAATCTTTATAATCTCCATCATACGTGTAATCAGCTTGTTGGACTACTGAAATGTTTGTAAAAGCAGCATCACTAATATTTGTAAATACATCGTTCCAAGCAAGTGCATAAATCTCTAAATATTCACCTGTCAATGCTGTAGTAGAATCTTTTGTATTTGCAGAGAAGTTTACACCTGTTAAAGCTAATCTACTTGCATGTGGGTCAGCAAAATAGATACAAGTTTGGAAGTTGGTTGTTACATCAGTTGGTGGGTTAGCATCTGAAGGACGGTAAAATGATTCCGCTTTTGGAGTCATATTACTGTTAAATTGTGAGTATCCAAATACGTGTTTGTCAATATAGAAATAAGTAGTAATCTTATTGTCAGAAGTATCTAAATCTTGTGCTGACATTTGAGATGAATATGTCATCGTGTATTTTCCAACTGGATAAGAAGCTTGTGCAAACTGAGGAAGTCCAATATAAATACTATCTCCTGAAGGAATAGTAATTGGAGCTGAAGTTTCATTGTAAATTTCTGAACCTCCAAATTTAATTGTACAATTAAGTGTTGCGCCAATTCCATCATTAGAACCTGAAGCAGTTACCCATGATCCTGGAGTAATACTATACTCTAATGAGTTTTGAGTAATTAAATCAATATTAGATGAGCTTTTAGATCTAACAATAGAAGAATCATTAATTCCTATATCATCGGTAAAGAAATTTTGCTTGTTACCTATAAATGCAACCACTTTCTTTGTAAGGATAGAATCTCTAAGCGCAGCTCCAGCTGAGCTTGAAATCATTACTACAGGAATTAAAGCACTTGCTCCATTTGCTCCAGGTGCCATTTCAATTGGTGAACCTGGAATGTTGTTGATAATAACAACTGCTCTTGCTCCAGCTTGATATGCCATAAGTGCTTTCATACCAAATTCACAATCGCCACGGTAAACAACCGCGATACGTCCATTTAATTCTGCAGCATTTGTAAGAGATGTACAACCTAATGAATCACCAACTGTTCCATCAGTAACAAATACCAAGGTGTCAATTACTTTATTCATAGGATCCATTAAGTCAGGTGTGCCCCAACCATCAGCTGGTTTAGCATATGTTAGTTCGCGTGTTCCAGCCAAAGATGATGGGCTCGTTACGCTAAAAATTACTTGCGAAATTCCAATAAAGGAACTACCAATCAAGCAAAAAGAAAGTAAAATTTGTTTCATAGTTTTTAATTTAAAAAGTTTAATATTTACAATAGTACAATTTTAATATGAAATTTACAAAAAAAAATAACATTAAGATTTTGAATGTTTTATCTACAGAAAGCACAAATTCCCGAGATAACAAAGTTGGAATGTTTCTTTAAATAATGGGCAGGTAGTTTTATTGTAATCTCTAGGTTTTCATCCAAACATTCCGTCTTTCCACAACTTAGACAATAAAAATGAACGTGATCGTGGTTGTGTTGCTCATCTGAACAATTCTCTCCACAGAGCGCATATTTGTCTAATCCAGACTCATCAATTATCTTGTGAATTAAACCTTTTTCCTCAAATGTGTTAATTGTTCGATATAAAGTTACTTTGTCGTACTCCTTCGAAAATAAATGAAGCAAATCGTGAATGGAAAGTCCAACTTTTGCATTTTTTTTGAAAAAATCTAAAATAGCAATACGTCCACTGGTGATACGTAATTCAGCATGATTTAAAAGTTCTAAAGACGACTTCATATTCCAAAATTAAGATTTTTTACAAGCTGATTATGTTTTTAGATTGAAAAATAACATGTTTTTATTTCTAATTTACGTGAAAACCTCGAAAATGTCGTAAATTTGCACCCTATTATGTCACAAGACTCCGTAAATATCAAGAATAAAAAAGCCAAATTTGAATATCATTTATTGGATAAATATACGGCTGGAATAATGTTGACAGGAACAGAGATAAAAAGTATTCGAAATTCTAAAGCAAGTATTGTAGAAGCTTATTGCGTTTTTGATAATGGCGAATTATTCGTTCGTAACATGTTCATCAACGAATATGAGAATGCTTCGGTTTATAATCATAGAACAAGAAGAGATCGTAAATTATTACTGAATCGTATCGAACTTAATAAATTGGATAAGAAAATGAAAATCAAAGGGTTTTCTATTGTTCCGACCAATTTGTTTATCGATGAAAATGGTCGCGCAAAATTGGTCATCTACCTTGCTCAAGGTAAAAAACTGCACGATAAGCGTGAAGATTTAAAAGAAAAAGATACCAAACGCGACATCGATCGTGTGATGAAAAAAAGATAATTACCAGAATCCTAGCGTGATTAAATGCAACCACCTGAAGTTGGACAATAAAATCATGGTGACTAATAACATAAAAGCATAATAGCTTACATTAAATAAAAAGCTATAAAGGATGGTTCTACTTTTAAATAATAGAATTATAAAAGGACAAAAAAGTAAAATTGGTACGGTCGGAAAAATACCTGCTAATGAATAATCTACTTTACTAAATGCCCATTGATTTCCGTAAGGAGCATAAATCATTTTTATATCGTGAAATAATAAAGTACGCTCTACAACAACTTCTTTTTGGTGAATTAAAGCATAGGCAAAATCGATGTCAACCCAAATGTTTTCGGGTTCTCCATTTAAGTTAATTGTTGTTATTTCATCGTAATGAAGTCCGTGATTTGAAGTTCGTAAATTTATACTAGTTACTTCTTCTCGAATAGTTTTTCCAGGGATAATAACATCAATTATCATCAATAAACTTAATAATGCAGAGCAAATAGCTACTAATCTATATTTCTTATACTTTTTTCCTTTGGTTATGTTTTTATAGTATTTCTCGTTTTCAAGCGCTTCTTTTTCTCGTTTTTTTTCAAATCGCTCGCGTGCTTTTTTTACACGTTCTTCAACGTCATTTTTCTTACGCTCTGGATCGAAAGATTTTGATTGCGTGAAACTACGTTGCCCAGTAAGTATATCGTACGCTTCTGTTATTTGAATAAATAGTTCGGCAGAATTTGGATTTTTACTTCTGTCAGGATGATGAATTTTCGCTAATCTTCGGTAAGATTTTTTTATCTCATCCAAAGAAGCGCCAGAATTTAAGCCAAGTGTTCTATAGTATTTTTCGGGAATCAAATTAGAGCTTTTCTTGTGTTTTTATTCGATTAAGTTTTCCAGAATTCGTTTCTTCAAATTGATCGATGAAATACCATTTTTTTGGACGTTCATATCTATTTAGTCGTGCTAAAATAGCATCTTTATCAATACTTGATTCTTTTCCTTCTATGCAAATGGCAATTATTTCTCCTAGTTTCTCTTCTTTTTGTCCGAAAATAAAAAATCGCTCTGTTAACCCTGAATCCTGAATCTTTTTTTCCAACTCTTCTGGGAAATACTTAATTCCTCCCGAATTGATAACATAATCCAAACGACCTTTCCAATTAAATTCAGTAGGAGAGAGGAGTTCAATAATATCATTTGTTATTAATTCATTAATTTCTAATTCAGGTGAATGAATAATAAGTTGATTGAATGGATTGGTAGAAAATGTTGTTTTTCCAATCGCTTTATATGCTTGATTTTCTAATGAGATATTTTTTATCGCAATATGAGAAGTAGTTTCAGTCATCCCGAAAGATAAATAAACGGACAATTTCTCTGCTCTTATTTCTTGTTCTAAATTGGAAGAAACGTTTGCACCACCAAGTAAAATAGCTTTAAATTGAATGGTTTTTTCGATAATGAAATTCATCCATTTTTCTAATTGATTTGGAACCATTGCAACAAAATCAAACTGTTTTTTATCAGGAAAATGAAGTGTTTTAGAATCTGGAGCAACTACATATACTTCCATTTCCCAAGTAATTGCTCTCACCAACATCATTTTCCCAGCGATAAATTCGGGTGAAAGACATAACAAAATAGACTGGTCTTTTCTGAAATTAAAAAATTCTCCGGTCATTTTCGCGGATTGAATCATTTGTTTTTTGGTGAGTAAAATACTTTTTGGTTTTCCTGTAGACCCAGAAGAATGGCTCGTAATTTGTTTAATATCATTGTCTTGCCAGTCTTTTATGAAGGATTCAACAGTTTGTTTAAACTGTTCATTTATATCTGGATGGAAATGAATTTGAAACATTTTATTTTGGAATGAATTTTGCTAAAGAAAACTAAAATAGGCTATCTTTACGTAAGTGATTTTGAGTCAAAAGTAGTTTAGAAATTTAAGAAATAAAATTATGAAAGTATTAATTATCAGTTTAGCGCTTTTTCTTTTTGGTGGATGGCCTGGTTCAACTTCAAATATGAATCAAGAAAAATACAATGATTCAGTAGAAAACCAAGTAAGTACAGGTATTCAATTTCAAAAAATGACCTTGGCAGAAGCTAAAGCAGAATCGGCTAAATCGGGTAAACTTATTTTCATAGATGCCTATACAACTTGGTGCGGACCTTGTAAATTACTGGAAAGAAATACTTTTTCTAACGCTGAAGTCGGCACAAAATTCAATAGTAAATTTATTAATTTGAGAGTAGAGATGGAGTCCGACAAAGATGCTCCAGAGTTATACCAAACCTATTCTATCACAGCTTATCCAACCATGTTATTCCTTGATTCGAATGGTAAATTGGTAAAAAGAGTATTGGGTTACAGAGATGCGCCAACTCTTTTAAAAGATGTAGCTGAGTTATAATTAATATTCTGATTTTTCTGTTTTCCACTCTTCGCTAAGTGATATTAACCTTAGGTTGTAAATTCTAGCGTAGTAAGTTAACATTTGTATTTCTTTACTTTTTTCTTGATAAAAAAGTAAGCAAAAAATCAAGAAAAAATATCCTCCTGCGCACAGGTCTGCTCTCGCCGCGATTTTTTCATGCCAACGCACAGAGTGGGTTAAATTATTTTGTCGTTAACGGTTAATAGTTGCATTGTAAATTAAAACAATATGCAATTAAACTAAAATCATTTTCCGTTAAAGTCCATTGCTTCTAGTGTATTTATCATTAAAGAAGCAATGGTCATAGGACCAACTCCACCTGGAACAGGAGTGATAAATGAGCATTTTTCGGCTACGTTTTTAAAATCAACATCACCACTTAATCTCCAGCCTCTTTCTCTACTTGCATCTTCAACACGTGTTGTTCCAACGTCAATTACAATAGCTCCTTCTTTGACCATTTCTGCAGTAATAAATGCAGGCCTTCCAATTGCAGCAACCAAAATGTCAGCTTGTTTACAAATTTCAACAAGGTTTTTTGTGCGAGAATGAGCTAAGGTAACGGTACAATTTCCAACGGGCGTATTTCTACTTAAAAGCACACTTAAAGGTGTTCCGACAATATTACTTCGTCCAACAATTACACAGTGTTTTCCAGAAGTTTCAATGTTATTTCGTTTTAATAATTGTAAGATTCCCGCTGGAGTTGCAGGTAGAAATCCCGGTAAACCTAACATCATGCGACCCAAATTAATCGGATGAAAACCATCTACATCTTTTTTCGATGCAATTGCAAGAGTAATTGTATTTTCGTCAATATGTTTTGGTAGAGGAAGTTGAACAATAAAGCCGTCAATTTCATCGTCGTTATTCAAATCTTCTACAACGGTCAGTAATTCAAATTCTGTAATATCTGACTTCAAACGAATGAGTGTGCTTTTGAAACCAATTTCTTCACATGCTTTTACTTTTGCGCCAACGTACGTGAGCGAACCACCATCTTCTCCAACAAGAACTGCCGCTAAATGAGGAATTTTTTTTCCTTCTTTTTTGCGTTTTTCAACTGCTTGAGCGAGTTCTAGTTTAATGCTTTGCGAGGTAGCTTTTCCGTCTAGTAATTGCATAATGTAATTTTGTGACAAAGATAAATTTTTATTTCTTTAATTCTATTTTCTTCTATGGACGAAATATAAAGCAAGAATATTCACATATTGCAATAAAATGACGTTATTTGCCGTTTTAATTTAAAATCAACTAATTAAATCTACCTACTATGAGATACTTAGTTCTATTGTGTCTATTTATGACAACGTTTTTTAACTCTTATTCACAAGAGTTAACCATTAAGAGAAATCAAGGAGGATTATTCTCTTTCGGTGTGAGATCAACCATGAGTTTTTTTGAAGATGCGCCTTCAGTTGGATTTGGAGGTCAAGTACGTCTACAACTTGCTAATCGTTTGAATACAGAATGGTTTGGAGATTTTACCAGAGGTAATATTCAAAATATGGGTAATCGTTCAGATTATCACGTTGGTTGGAGTGTCATGTATTATTTTACCGACAAAGTTGCTCCACCTGTAAAACCTTATATTATTGCTGGACATTGTTTTGACAGAACAGTTATTAAAGATAATTTTGATAAATCTAATTATGTGGTTAAGAATAGCTCTGCAATTCAAGCAGGAGCAGGAGTTCATTTTAACTTAACAACTCGAATTGATATCACATTCACCGCTCAATACATGTTTCACTTAGGAAAAGATGTGCATGCGCACGTTCACAATGATGAGTTGGAAATAACCAAAGTAAAAGGTACTGGAATTGAAGGACATTTGCTTTTAAACTTAGGTATTAACTATAAAATTGCTGACTTATGGCACGGTGGAAAAAAGAAAAAATAAGAATAGTTCTTCTATTGGCGATCAGTTTTTTAGGGTTTGGTGCGTTTAGTCAAAAACCACGCTATATCCAACCAGGATTATTAAGTGCATCTGCTACACTTTCTCCTGCAATAATGCTCAATAGAAATGAAACAAATTACTATGTAAGTGGTTTTTTTGAAGGAAAGATGACAAAGCATCTAAGTTTTAGAGGTGATGCTTATTATATGTTAGGAAATGCTTCTACAAAATTTCTCAAAAATAATATTAGAACGTATATTGGACTTCAATATGGCTATTCATTTGGTAATTTTGAGTTACACACAGGATTTGCTCCGGGATTTGCTTTTATG
>Ga0164242_10000586_pt1 | contig 43940 bp, 41 predicted proteins | sample OricomgcompostMG_FD_108783 | JGI IMG/M metagenome (GOLD analysis project Ga0164242, IMG submission 108783) | Miracle-Growth compost microbial communities from Emeryville, California, USA - Original compost - Miracle growth compost (MG) ... | reverse complement strand
GTCGACGCGCTGCACGTGCCAGCCGTACGCCTCGTACCGCTTGCAGACGTCCTCGCTGAACGCGATCGCGGTGTCGTCCTCGATGGAGATGTGGTTGTCGTCGTAGAACAGGATCAGGTTGCCCAGCTCCTGGTGCCCGGCCAGGGACGACGCCTCGGACGCGACGCCCTCCTCCATGCAGCCGTCGCCGGCGATGACGTAGATGAAGTGGTCGAACGGCGACTCGCCCGGTGCCGTGTCGGGGTCGAGCAGGCCGCGCTCGCGGCGCGACGCCATGGCCATCCCGACGCCGTTCGCGACGCCCTGGCCCAGCGGGCCCGTGGTGACCTCGACGCCGGCGGTGTGGCCGTGCTCGGGGTGGCCGGGCGTGAGCGAGCCCCAGGTGCGCAGCGCCTCGATGTCGGACAGCTCCAGGCCGTAGCCGGACAGGAACAGCTGGCAGTACTGCGTCAGCGAGCTGTGCCCGTTCGACAGCATGAACCGGTCGCGGCCGATCCAGTTCGGGTCGGTGGGGTCGTGGCGCATCACGCGCTGGTAGAGCAGGTAGGCGAGGGGCGCCAGGCTCATCGCGGTGCCGGGGTGGCCGTTGCCGACCTTCTGCACGGCGTCGGCGGCGAGCAACCGGGCGGTGTCGACGGCCTTGGTGTCCAGGTCCGTCCACCACTTCGGGTGTGCCGTCACGACCCCCTCGGAGTTACCGGAAGCGTTCTCGGTCACGGTTGCTCGTGCTCCTCTCGGCCGCGTTGGTGCGGATGCGTGCGGTTGGCCGCCGCGTCGAGCGCTGCGGTCGAGCTCTGTGGTCAAGCTCTCGCCTCAAGCCTAGTCACGTCCGTTCGGTTGCTGCATCGCCTCGGGTGATCGCCCGCGCGCGCCCGCCGCAGCGCAGCTGAGGCTGCGTGCAGCGGGACTGCGCGTGACGGTTACTCTGGACCGGTGACGCAGACCCCGGTTGCGGCCACCTCCGTTGGCCACGATGCGGTCGAGGCGTCCCTTCTGAGCGACGAGTCGCCGCGGTTGCCGCATTCGGGACGTGCGCGCCGCGCGCCGCGCACCCGGTTGCAGGCCTACATCGCGCTGACGAAGCCGCGGATCATCGAGCTGCTGCTGGTGACCACGCTGCCGTCGATGGTGCTCGCCGCCGACGGCCTGCCGAAGTGGTGGGTCGTCGTGGTGACCATGCTCGGTGGCACGCTCGCGGCCGGCAGCGCCAACGCGCTCAACTGCTACATCGACCGCGACATCGACGCGGTGATGCGCCGCACGACCCGTCGCCCGCTGGCGCGGCACGAGGTGTCCCCGCGCGGGGCGCTCGTGTTCGGCCTCGCGCTCGGCGTCGCGTCCATCGCCGCGATCGGCTTCGTCACCAACTGGCTCGCGGGCGCGCTGACGTTCGCCGCGATCGCGTTCTACGTGCTCGTGTACACGATGCTGCTCAAGCGGCGGACGTCCCAGAACATCGTCTGGGGCGGCGCGGCCGGCTGCATGCCGGTGCTGATCGGCTGGTCCGCGGTCACCGGCTCGCTGGCGTGGGCGCCGGTCGCGCTGTTCGCGGTCGTGTTCTTCTGGACGCCGCCGCACACGTGGGCGCTGGCCACGCGGTACCGCGAGGACTACGCGAAGGCCGGCGTGCCGATGCTGCCGGTGGTCGCCTCGCCGGCCCGCGTCACGCGCGACATCGTGATCTACACCTGGCTGACGGTGGCCGCCTCGCTCGCGCTGTGGCCGCTCGGCAGTGGCTGGGTCTACGGCGCGCTAGCGACGCTCGGCGGCGCCGCACTGATCGTGGGCGCGCACCGGCTGTACCACCGCACGCGGCTCGACGACGGTTCGGCCAAGCCGATGGTGTTCTTCCATCTGTCGAACAGCTACCTGGCCTTCGTGTTCGTCGCGGTCGCCGTCGACACGTTCGTGCACTGATGACGTCGGTCGTCCTGGCCACCTGTGCCGACCTGCCCGCCGGGGACGAGGACGGCGACGTTCTGGTCGAGGCACTGCAGCGCCGTGGGCTGACCGCGCGCTGGCAGCAGTGGGACGACCCGTCGGCCGAGTGGAACGACACCCTGGTCGTCGTCCGCACCACGTGGGACTACACGAACTCGGTGGACCGGTTCCGCGCCTGGGCGTCCGGCGTCCGGCATTTGGTCAACCCGGCCGAGGTCATCGAGTGGAACACCGACAAGACGTACCTGCTGGACCTCGCCGCCGCGGGCGTGCCTATCGTGCCCACGACGGTGGCCCGTCCCGGCGAGACGCCTCGGTTCCCGGACGGTGTCGAGTTCGTGGTCAAGCCGTCGGTCGGCGCCGGCTCGCGCGGGGCGGGGCGCTTCGCCCCCGGTGACGAAGACGCGGCACGCGCCCACCTCGCCGAGTTGCACGCGCTCGGGCGCACCGTGCTGATCCAGCCCTACCTCGGCGACGTGGACGAGCACGGCGAGACCGCGCTGATCTACATCTCGGGCGTCTTCAGCCACGCGATCGCCAAGGGCGCAATGCTGCCCGCCGGCGCCGTGCACCCGCACACGTCCGAGGCGCTGTTCGTGCGGGAGAACATCACCGAGCGCACGCCGTCCGCGGCGGAGATGGCCGTCGGCACCCAGGTGCTCGCGGCGCTGCGCGAGCGCTACGGCCACGACCTGCTGTACGTGCGGGTGGACCTGCTGCCCAGCAGCGACGGCCCGGTGCTGGTCGAGCTGGAGGTGACCGAGCCGTCGCTGTTCCTCGGCTACGGGGAGGGCGCGGCCGACCGGTTCGCCGCCGCGATCGCGGCCGAGGCCGCACGCCGTTGACCATCCCGGTGCCGGACCGGCAGCGGCTCCGCGCGCTGCGCCGGATGAAGGCGACCGCGGCCGGCCTGCTGGTCGCCGCCGCCGTGGTTTACGCCCTGTGCCGCTCGCTCACCGACGGCTCCGGCGGCTGGGGGTATCTGCAGGCGGCCGCGGAGGCGTCCATGGTCGGCGGTTTCGCCGACTGGTTCGCGGTCACTGCGCTGTTCCGCCACCCGCTCGGGATCCCGATCCCGCACACCGCGATCATCCCGCGCAAGAAGGACCAGATCGGTGAGGGCCTCGCCGGGTTCGTCGGCAAGTACTTCCTGACCGAGGCGGTCGTCAGCGAGCGGGTCGCCGCGGCTCGCGTCCCGCAGCGGCTCGGGCAGTGGCTGGCCGACCCCGACCACGCCCGTCAGCTGGCGGCCGAGCTGAGCAGCGCGGTCGGCGGCATGGCGTCGGTGCTGCGCGACGACGAGCTGCGCAACGCGGTCGCGACGTTCGCCGACAAGCGGCTGCGCGAACTCGACGCCGCGCCGCTGTTGGCCCGGCTGCTGGACGCGGTCTGCGACTCGGGCCAGCACCAGGCCGTGCTCACCCACGTGTTGCGCGGGACGATGCGGTTCCTGGACGAGAACCGCGCGGTGTTCCGCAGCCGGCTGGCCGACGAGTCGCCCGAGTGGGTGCCCGACTGGGTCGACGACCGCGTGTTCGCCAAGGGCTTCACCGCCGTGCAGTCGTTCCTCGCCGACGTGTCGATCCAGGACGAGCACGAACTGCGCCGCACGTACGACGCGAAGCTGCGTGATCTGGCCGAGCGGCTGCGCACCGATCCGGAGCAGGCGGCGAAGGTCGAGCAGGCCAAGCTGCAGCTGTTGGAGCACCCCAAGGTGCGCGAGTGGCTGTCCACGCTGTGGGTCACCGGCAAGGCGCTGGTCGTCGACGGCGTGTCCGACCCGGACTCGGAGCTGCGCCGCACGATCGAGTCGCTCACCATGCGCGCCGGCGAGGTGCTGCGCGACGACCCCGCGGTGGCCGGCAAGGTCGACGAGGCGCTGCAACGCATGACCGGCCACATCGTCACCAACTACGCCGAGGATCTGGCCGGCGTCATCTCGGCGACGGTCGAGCGCTGGGACACCGCCGAGACCAGCCGCCGGCTGGAGCTGCAGGTCGGCCGCGACCTGCAGTTCATCCGCATCAACGGCACCGTGGTCGGCGCGCTTGCCGGCCTGCTGATCTACGCCTTCACCCAGCTGTTCTGACGGCGGCGGGTTTGACCGCGGCACGGGGTTCGAGCTGGGCCAGCACGTACAGCGCGGCGAGCCAGAGCAGGCAGGCGCCGAGCATGTGCAGCCCGACGAGCAGCGGCGGCACGTGCAGGAAGTACTGCAGGTAGCCGATCACGCCCTGGCCGAGCTCGACACCGAGCAGCAGCACGGCCGCCCGGCGCACCTGCTCCGCCGCGTGCACGGCGTAGAACACCGCGACCAGGCCGACGGTCGCGCCGACGAGCACCCACACTGAGTCGGCGTGCAGCTGGGCCATCGAGGAGACCTTCAGTCCGTTGCGGTGGACCTTGCCGGACGAGTCCTTGTCGCCGGCGTGCGGGCCGGCACCGGTCACGATCGTGCCGAGCGCGAGCACCACGAAGGTGATCACCACGGTGAGCCGCGCGAGCGACCGTGCCGGCGTAGGGACGGCGAACGCGGCCGCGGACCCGCGCACCCGCCACCACAGCCAGAACGCGACGAACACGATCAGCGCGGACGCCATGAAGTGCGCGCCGACGGCCCACGGGTTCAGGTGGGTGAGCACGGTGATGCCGCCGAGCAGCGCCTGCAGCGGGATGCTCAGCGCGAGCAGCGTCGCCAGCACCCGCTCCTGGCGGCAGGCCAGCGCGATCAACCAGCACGCGATCGCGAAGAACGCGACCACGAACGTCAGCTGGCGGTTGCTGAACTCGATGATCCCGTGGATGCCGTACGCCTTGGTCGGCGTCAGGGTCGCGTCCGTGCAGCGCGGGAAGGTCGGGCAGCCGAGGCCGGAGTTGGTGAGCCGGACCGCGCCACCACTCACCACGATGATCACGTTCGTGATGACGGCCCACAGCGCGAAGCGCCGGTACGCCGTCTCCGAACGAAGTGCCGGCGGGATCAGCCGGGTCAGCACCGGAACGCGCAGGCCCGGCTGCGCCACCGCGCCGTCGACGGGGGTGACTACTCCCACTTGAACCACCGCGCCGCGGCGGGCAGCGCCAGGGCCGTCCAGACGAGCAACGTGACGAGGTCGTGGACGGGGATGCCCGCGCCGTCCTCGAGCACCCGGTGCAGGCCATGCGACAGGGCGGCCGACGGCAGGTACTGCAGCACGTCCGCGACGCCGGTGGGGTACTTCGACAGCGGGATCGCGATGCCGCCGGCGAAAAGCAGGACCAGCCAGATCAGGTTCGCCGCGGCGAGCGTGACCTCGGCGCGCAGCGTGCCCGCGACGAGCAGACCCAGGCCGCCGAACGCGAGCGTGCCGAGCGCGATCATCACCAACGCCAGCAGTGGGTCGCCGTGCGGGTGCCAGGCGAGCGCGAACGCGGCCGCGCAGATCAACGCGACCTGGACGAGCTCGAGCAGCAGCACCGCGAGGGTCTTGCCGCCGATGAGCACCGAGCGCGGCAACGCCGTCGCGCCCAGCCGCTTGAGCACCGCGTACTTGCGCTCGAACCCGGTGCCGATGGCCAGGCCGGTGAAGGACGCGGACATGACCGCCAGCGCGATGATGCTCGGCACCACGAAGTCGATGCGGCGCGGGACGCCGAGCGAGTACAGCAGCGGCAGGTTGAAGAAGAACAGCAGCAGCAGCGGAATGACCAGCGTGAGCCCGACCTGCTCGCCGTTGCGCAGCAGCAGCCGGAACTCCATCCCGGTCTGCGCCGACAGCATGCGCCGGCGCGGCGCGGCGCCCGGCGCCGGGACGAACGAGCCGGCGACCGCGCTGCTCATGTCCTGACCTCGCGGCCGGTCAGCTCGAGGAACACGTCCTCGAGGGTGCGGCGCTCGACCGCGAGGTTCTCCGCGAGCACGCCCTGTCCGGCGCACCACGCGGTGAGGGTGGCGAGCAGCTGCGGGTCGACGTCGCCGGTGACCAGGTAGCGGCCCGGTGCCTCTTCGACGGCGTGCGTGCCGGCGGGCAGCGCGGCCAGCAGCGAGTCCAGCCGCAGCGCTGGCGGCGCCTGGAAGCGGATCTGTCCCTCCGCGCCGGCCCGGGTGAGCTCCGCGGGGGAGCCCGCGGCGACGGCGCGCCCGGCGTCCATCACGACGACGGTGTCGGCGAGCTGTTCGGCCTCGTCCAAGAAGTGCGTTGTGAGCACGACGCTGACGCCGTCGGCGCGCAGCTTGCGGATGAAGTCCCAGGTCGCGCGACGCGCTTGCGGGTCCATGCCGGCGGTCGGTTCGTCCAGGAAGACCAGCTCGGGCCGTCCGACGAGGGCCATCGCCAGCGACAGCCGCTGCTGCTGGCCGCCGGAGAGCCGCTTGACCGGCGTGCCGGCCACCTCCGTCAGCCCGACCGAGTCGAGCAGCGCCTGCGGGTCGTGCGGCTGCGCGGCGTACGCGGCGAACAGCCGCAGCAGCTCGATCGCGGTCGCTGCGGTGTAGCCGCCGACGCCCTCCTGCAGCATCACTCCGACGCTCGGACGCAGCCTGGCGGCGTCGGAGACCGGGTCCAGGCCGAGCACGCGGACCGTGCCGGCGTCGGCGCGGCGGAAGCCCTCGCAGATCTCGATCGTCGTGGTCTTGCCAGCGCCGTTCGGGCCGAGCAGCGCGAGCACCGCGCCACGCGGCACGGTCAGGTCCAAGCCGTCCACGGCGCGCCGCGGCCCGTACGCCTTGACGAGGCCACAAACCTCGACGGCATACGCAGACGCACCGGACACGAAACAAGTGTAGGAACCGAGGAACCCGAAGCCTCATCTGCCTCAGCAAAAGGTGACACACCACGCGATGAGCGCTCGCGCGAAGAGCCCGCGCGCCGCGCGACGAAGGAGCTTGCGGCTGGCATTCGCCGATCCGGCCTGTTCTTTGGGCCGGTCGCCGAATGCCATCTAGCGCGGATTAGGACCGCGCGTAGCTGTCGACGTAGTCCTGGCCGGTGAGCTTCTGGACGGCTTCGCGGACGGTCTCGGTGACCTCGCGCAGCACCCGCGAACTGCGCTCCTCGGCGGCGCGATGCCCGAAGTACAGCGGCGCGCCGAAGTGCACCTCGACCGGCGCGCGCCGCCACTGCCGGGTGCCGGGCGGTTGGACGGCCCGGGTGCCGACGACGCCCACGGGCACGACCGGGGCGCCGGAGCGCAGCGCGACGCGGGCCACGCCGGTGCGGAACTTGTACAGCCGCCCGTCGGGGGAGCGGGTGCCCTCGGGGTAGATGCCGAACGCCCGACCCTGGCGCAGCACGTCGACCGAGACGTCGATGGACGCGGCCGCGGCGCGGGTCGCGTCCCGGTCGACGGGGACGAGTCCGAGCCCGCCGAAGAAGGCCGCCATGGCGCGGCCGCGCGGGCCTGGGGTGGTGAAATACTCGCTCTTGGCCAGGTAACAGACCTGCCGGCGGGCCGCGAGCGGGGTGAAGATCTCGTCGGCGAACGAGATGTGGTTGCCGGCCAGGATGACCGCGCCGTCGTGCGGGACGTGCTCCAGCCCGGTGATCAGCGGCCGGTAGACGGCCCGCAGCGCCGGGGCGACGGTGAGTTCGAGGGTGCGATAGAGCACGGGCAGAACCTACCGGTCGCGAACCGGCGGGGGTGCCCCTGCACCGGCCAGGGAAATACGTCATACTGGTGTTGTGAAAATCGCTGGTGCACCGGGAGCGACCGAGGTCGGCTGCGACCGCACCCGCGACGCGGTGGCCCAGCTGATCTGCGAGCGCGGCCCGCAGACCGCGGCGGCGCTCGCCGAGCGACTGGGTGTGTCCGCGGCCGCGGTGCGGCGGCACCTCGACGCGCTCGTGGACGAGGGCCTGCTCACCGAGCGGGACCCGCGGCCGGCCGCGCAGCGGGGACGAGGCCGTCCGGCCCGCACCTACGCGCTGACCGACGCCGGCCGCGAGGCGTTCCCGCACGGCTACGACGATCTGGCGACCACGGCGCTGCGCTATCTGCGCGAGACCGGCGGCGAGCAGGCCGTCGTCGCGTTCGCCGAGCACCGGGCCGACTCGCTGTCGCGACTGCTGGCGGGCGACGTCGACACGACGGCCGCGCTGCCGGCGCGCGCCGATGCGCTGGCCGGGTCGCTGAGCCGGCACGGATACGCTGCGACCACCGAGGCCGCCGCGGCCGGTGTGCAGGTCTGCCAGCACCACTGCCCGGTCGCGCACGTCGCAGCGGAGTTCCCCGAGCTGTGCGAGGCCGAGACCCGCGCGTTCGAACGGGTACTCGGCACCTACGTGCAACGGCTGGCGACGATCGCGCACGGCGACGGGGTATGCACCACGCATCTGCCCACGCAACTGCCGATCGCCACAACGTCCGATGGAACACCCACTGGAACGATCGACGTCCGGAAGGACCGATAGGAATGACCACTGCACCGGAGCGCGAGATCCTCACGCAGGACGAGCAGATCGCTGCCCTCGGCAAGTACGGCTACGGCTGGGCGGATCCCGACGTCGCGGGCGCGAGCGCGCAGCGCGGGCTGTCCGAGGCGGTGGTCCGGGACATCTCCACGAAGAAGTCCGAACCCGAGTGGATGCTGCAGCGCCGGCTGAAGGCGCTGGAGATCTTCGAGAAGAAGCCCATGCCGAACTGGGGCTCGGACCTGTCGGGCATCGACTTCGACAACATCAAGTACTTCGTCCGCTCGACGGAGAAGCAGGCCACCAGCTGGGACGAGCTGCCCGAGGACATCAAGAACACCTACGACAAGCTCGGCATCCCGGAGGCGGAGAAGCAGCGCCTCATCGCCGGCGTCGCGGCGCAGTACGAGTCCGAGGTCGTCTACCACAAGATCCGCGAGGACCTCGAGGAGCAGGGCGTCATCTTCGTCGACACCGACACGGGCCTGCGTGAGTACCCCGAGCTGTTCGAGGAGTACTTCGGCTCGGTTATCCCGTCCGGCGACAACAAGTTCGCGGCGCTGAACACCGCGGTCTGGTCGGGTGGTTCGTTCATCTACGTGCCGAAGGGCGTGCACGTCGAGATCCCGCTGCAGGCCTACTTCCGGATCAACACCGAGAACATGGGCCAGTTCGAGCGGACGCTGATCATCGTCGACGAGGGCGCGTACGTGCACTACGTCGAGGGCTGCACGGCGCCGATCTACAGCTCGGACTCGCTGCACTCCGCGGTCGTCGAGATCATCGTCAAGGCGGGCGGCCGCTGCCGCTACACGACGATCCAGAACTGGTCGAACAACGTCTACAACCTGGTCACCAAGCGGGCCAAGGCCGAGGCGGGCGCGACCATGGAGTGGATCGACGGCAACATCGGCTCCAAGGTCACCATGAAGTACCCGGCCGTCTGGCTGATGGGCGAGCACGCGAAGGGCGAGGTGCTCTCGATCGCGTTCGCGGGCGAGGGCCAGCACCAGGACGCCGGCGCGAAGATGCTGCACCTGGCGCCGCACACGTCCTCCACGATCATCTCCAAGTCGGTGGCGCGCGGCGGCGGGCGCTCGTCGTACCGCGGGCTGGTCGAGATCCACAAGGGCGCGCACCACAGCGCGTCCACGGTGAAGTGCGACGCGCTGCTCGTCGACGAGATCAGCCGCTCGGACACCTACCCGTACGTGGACGTCCGCGAGGACGACGTGTCGATGGGCCACGAGGCGACCGTGTCGAAGGTCAGCGAGAACCAGCTGTTCTACCTGATGAGCCGCGGCCTGACCGAGGACGAGGCGATGGCGATGATCGTCCGCGGCTTCGTCGAGCCGATCGCGCGCGAGCTGCCGATGGAATACGCGCTCGAGCTGAACCGCTTGATCGAACTGCAGATGGAAGGAGCGGTGGGCTGAGTGTCGCTCACTGAGCTGGTCAACGAACGACCCATCACCGGTTCGCCGGCGGAGCGGTTCACGTCCCGCGACCCCGAGGCGTTCGAGATCCCGCGCGGCCGCGAGGAGGAGTGGCGGTTCACGCCCACGCGGCGGCTGCGCGAGCTGTTCGAGCCGTTCACGCCGTCCGGACGCGTCCTGCCCGACGTCTCGGCGCCCGCGCCGGCGACCTGGACGGTCGTCCCGATGGACGATCCCGCGGTCGGCCAGGCGCTGCAGCCGGCGGACCGGGTCAGCGCGCTGGCCTGGGCGAACGCCGAACGCGCGCTGGTCGTCACCATCCCGGCCGGCGCCGAACTCGCCGAGCCGGTCGTGGTGACGCTGCGCGGCGAGCCCGGACTGAGCTACGGACACCTGGTCATCGACGCCGGCGCGAACTCGCACGCGACCGTGATCGTCGAGCACGTCGGCGCGGTCACCGTGGCCGCGAACGTCGAGGCGATCGTCGGTGACGGCGCGCAGCTGACCGCGGTCAGCGTGCAGAACTGGGACGCCGGCGCAGTCCACCTCGCCGCGCACACCGGCAAGGTCGGCCGCGACGCGACGTACAAGCACGTCGTCGTCACGCTCGGTGGCGACCTGGTCCGCATCGTGCCCACGGTGAACTTCGCCGGCCCGGGCGGGTCCGCCGAGCTCATCGGCGTGAACTTCGCCGGACCCGACCAGCACTTCGAGTCGCGGCTGTACGTGGACCACTCCGTTCCCGACTGTCGCTCGGACGTGCTCTACAAGAACGCGCTGCTCGGCGAGACCGCGCGGACGGTGTGGGTGGGCGACGTGCGCATCCGCCCCGAGGCCACCGGCACGAGCACGTACGAGATGAACCGCAACCTGCTGCTGTCCGACGGCGCCCGCGCCGACTCGGTGCCGAACCTGGAGATCGAGACGGGGAACATCGTCGGCGCCGGGCACGCCAGCGCGACGGGACGTTTCGACGATCTGCAGCTGTTCTACCTGCAGTCGCGCGGCATTCCGCATGACGAGGCGCAGCGCCTGGTCGTGCGCGGCTTCTTCGCCGACGCCGTCGACCGGATCGGCGTGCCCGCACTGCAGGACCGGATCATGACCGCCATCGAGGCCCGCCTGGGCTTCGCCCCGAGCGAGGAGAGCACCACCGAATGAGCACCCTGGAGATTCGCGACCTGCACGTCACGGTCGGCGACGGTGAGGACGCCACGGAGATCCTGAAGGGCGTCGACCTGACCGTGCAGTCCGGCGAGACGCACGCGATCATGGGGCCGAACGGGTCGGGCAAGTCCACGCTCGCGTACTCGATCGCCGGTCACCCGAAGTACACCGTCACCGGCGGCACCGTGCTGCTCGACGGGCAGGACGTGCTCGCGATGAGCGTCGACGAGCGTGCCCGCGCCGGGCTGTTCCTGGCCATGCAGTACCCGGTCGAGGTTCCGGGCGTGTCGGTGTCGAACTTCCTGCGCACGGCCGCCACAGCCGTCCGCGGCGAGGCGCCGAAGCTGCGCACCTGGGTCAAGGAGGTCAACGGCGCGATGGAGGCGCTGGAGATGGACAAGGCCTTCGCCGAGCGCAGCGTGAACGAAGGCTTCTCCGGCGGCGAGAAGAAGCGGCACGAGATCCTGCAGCTCGAGCTGCTGAAGCCGAAGATCGCGATCCTGGACGAGACCGACTCCGGCCTGGACGTCGACGCGCTCCGGGTCGTGAGCGAGGGCGTGAACCGGGTGCGCGAGACCGGCATCGGGACGCTGCTGATCACGCACTACACGCGGATCCTGCGCTACATCCAGCCGGACTTCGTCCACGTCTTCTTCGACGGACGGATCGCCGAGAGCGGCGGGCCGGAGCTGGCCGCGCGCCTCGAGGAAGAGGGCTACGCCCGCTTCGGCTCCGCCGAGAGTGCGCACAGCGGCAGCCACGAGACCGCGAGCGCGTAACCGATGGGCTTCGACGTGGAGGCGGTCCGCAAGGACTTCCCGATCCTGAGCCGCGAGGTGCACGGCGTCCCGCTGGTGTACCTCGACAGCGCGAACACGTCGCAGAAGCCGCAGGTCGTGCTGGACACGCTCGTCGACTTCTACTCGCGGCACAACGCCAACGTCGCGCGGGCGGTGCACACGCTCGGGTCCGAGGCGACGAACGCGTTCGAGACCGCGCGTGACAAGGTAGCCGCGTTCATCAACGCGCCCAGCCGCGACGAGGTGATCTTCACCAAGAACTCGTCCGAGGCGCTGAACCTGGTCGCGTACACGATCTCCAACGCGACGACGACGCCCGGTGCCGAGCGGTTCCGCATCGGCCCCGGCGACGAGATCGTGGTGACCGAGATGGAGCACCACAGCAACATCGTGCCGTGGCAGCTGCTGGCGCAGCGCACCGGCGCGACGTTCCGCTGGCTACCCATCGACGAGGACGGCCGGCTGGTCGGGTCCAGCATCGACGACGTGATCAACGAACGCACCAAGATCGTCGCGTTCGTGCACCAGTCAAACGCGCTGGGCACGGTGAACCCGGTCACCCGGATCGTCGCGCGCGCACACGCCGTCGGGGCGCTGACGGTCGTGGACGCCTCGCAGTCCGCGCCGCACCTGCCGCTGGACGTGCAGGCCCTGGGCGCCGACTTCGTCGCGTTCACCGGGCACAAGATGTACGGGCCGTCCGGTGTCGGCGTGCTGTGGGGCCGGTACGAGCTGCTGGCCGAGCTGCCGCCGTTCCTCGGCGGCGGCGAGATGATCGAGACCGTCGACATGACGGGCACGACGTTCGCCGCGCCGCCGCACCGGTTCGAGGCCGGCACGCCGATGATCGCCGAGGCGGTCGGTCTCGGCGCGGCCATCGACTACCTGTCCGAACTCGGCATGGCCGACGTCGCGGCGCACGAGCACGCCCTCGTCGAATACGCACTGCCGCGCCTGGCCGCGGTCGACGGCGTGCGCATCATCGGCCCGTCCGACGCGGTTGACCGGGGCGCGACGATCGCGTTCACGCTCGCCGGGGTGCACCCGCACGACGTCGCGCAGCTGCTGGACGAGCGGGGCATCGCGGTCCGCGCGGGACATCACTGCGCGCGGCCGGTCTGCGTCCGCTACGGAATACCGGCGACCACGCGGGCGTCATTCGGGGTGTACACCACGTTCGACGAGGTCGACGCCCTGATCGCCGGCGTCCAGAAGGTCAAGGAGCTGTTCGGATGACGATGTCGATGGACAGCATGTATCAGCAGATCATCCTCGACCACTACAAGAACCCGCAGCACCGCGGTCTCGTGGATCCGTTCGACGCCGAGGTGCACCACGTCAACCCGACCTGCGGCGACGAGGTCACGATGCGGGTGCGCGTCGCCGACGGGACGATCGCCGACCTCGGCTGGGACGGCGAAGGCTGCTCGATCAGCCAGGCCTCCACCTCGGTGATGAGCGGGCTGGTCGTCGGCAAGCCGGTGAGCGAGGCGCTCGCGCTGGAGCAGAAGTTCCTCGAGCTGATGCAGTCGCGCGGCACCGCCGAGCTGACGGACGACGACGAGGAGCAGCTCGAGGACGCGGTGGCGTTCGAGGGCGTGTCGAAGTACCCGGCGCGGGTCAAGTGCGCGCTGCTGGGCTGGATGGCGATGAAGACCGCGGTGGCCGAAGCCGGCCACGCGGACGCGGCAGGGACAGGGGAGCAGTCATGACTGAGGCGTTGACGGTGCCGTCGCGGGACGAGATCGACGAGGCGATGCGAGATGTCGTCGACCCGGAGCTCGGGATCAACGTCGTCGATCTGGGCCTGGTCTACGACGCGCGGGCCGAGGAGGTCGACAGCGAGATCGTGGTGACGCTGGACATGACGCTGACGTCCGCCGCCTGCCCACTGACCGACGTGATCGAGGACCAGGCGAACAGCGCGCTGACCGGCGGCCCGAAGCCGCTCGCCGGCGAGGTGAAGATCAACTGGGTCTGGATGCCGCCGTGGGGCCCGGACAAGATCACCGACGACGGCCGCGAGCAGCTGCGCGCCCTCGGCTTCAACGTCTGAGAGCCGCGTCCACCTCGACGGACCGTCCGGCGCTCATCGGCGTCACCGTGCGGTCCGCGGCCACCAGCCAGGCATGACCGCGCCCGTGCACGGTGGCCGTCCCACCGCGCACGGCGAGCAGCGTGTTCTCGTCGATCGCGACGCCCGCCGGCACGAGCCCCGAGTCGACCGCCGCGACCAGCCGGGGCAATGTGCCCCACTGCGCGCAGTGGACGTCCACGGCGAACGGCACCAGGCCCAGCCCGGGCCGGACGGTGACATCGTCCAGGTCCTCGCCGGCTTCGTCCGGACACACCTGGCGATCGTCGATCCGCCAGCCGCCGACGACGGCAGCACCGGCCGCGAGCGCCGCGCCCGCGGAGAACCCGCCGTAGGGGCGGCCGCCCGCGAGCCAGTTGCGCACGGTTCCGGCGGCGGGAGCGAGCGCCTCCTGGTAGCCGGGTGTGAGGCCGCCGCAGACGAACAACGCGTCCGCACCGTCGAGGCCGGTGCCGTCCCACGCCTCGCCGAGTCGCAGGACGACCGGACGCGGGCGGCACCGGCCCGCGGCGTGCAGTGCGTTGATGAACCGTCGGTCGTCGGCGCCCGCACCCTCGTCCAGGATCAGGCAGGCGATCTCCGGCTCGGCCGGGCCGCAGGCCGCGAGGAACCCTGCGTAGAGCCCGGCCATGGCGGCATCCCAACCGCCGCCGAAGAGGAACGCGGCCGGGGACTGCGTCATACGGCGAGCTCCTGGTCTCCTCAGCGGGCGCCCAACTCGGCGGTGAGGGCCTCGATCATAGGTCCCATCCGGGACAGCTCCTCGATGTGCGCGCCGGCGAGTTCGGCCACCCGCTCGGCGCCCTCGGCGGTCAGTGACAACCGCACGATGCGATGGTCGTCCACGTCCCGGGTGCGTTCGAGCAGGCCCAGGTCCTGGGTTCGGTCGACCAGCTCGACGGCCGTGTTGTGCCGGATCATCAGGTAGTCGGCGACCTGCCCGATCGTGGGCCCCTCGGCCTCGTCGTGCCCCCGGACGGCCAGCAGCAGCTGGTGCTGGCTGGACGTCAGCCCGTGCGCGGCGGCCTGCTCGGCGCTCCAGCGCTCGAACTTGCGCAGCCGGGTGCGCAGCGCGAGCAGCTTCGCGTAGTCACGGTCGCTGACCCGTGTGGTGCGCGGCACACAACCCCCAGTTGTCCTGACTCCTGGACCGTTCGCTACTCTAATAAGTCGTATCACGATATAACGAGGCGGGACAACGGTGGCGGAGCAGGTAGCGGGCGGGGTGCGGGACGTCGGGCATCTCGGCGACTTCACCGCGACCCGGCGGATGCTGGTCATCACCGCGCTGGCGCTGCCCATCGGTGCCGTCAGCGCGTGCGTCGCGTGGGCGCTGCTGCGCCTGATCGGGCTGATCACCAACGCGGTCTTCTACGAGCGGCTCGACACGAAGCTCGTCGCGCCCGGCAGCGGTCACCACAACCCGGTCGTCGTGCTGCTCGCGCCCATCGTCGGCGGCCTGGTCATCGGGCTGATGGCGCGGTACGGGTCGGAAAAGATCCGCGGCCACGGCATGCCCGAGGCGATCGAGGCGATCCTGCTCGGCGGCAGCAAGGTCCAGCCGCGCGTCGCGGCGCTCAAACCGATCTCGTCGGCCATTGCGATCGGCACCGGCGGCCCGTTCGGCGCCGAGGGCCCGATCATCATGACCGGCGGCGCGATGGGCTCGCTGTTCGCGCAGTTCCTGCGGCTCACCGCGGACGAGCGCAAGACCCTGCTGGTCGCCGGCTCCGCCGCCGGCATGGCCGCCACGTTCAACACCCCGTTCGCCGCGATCATGCTTGCCGTCGAACTGCTGCTGTTCGAATGGCGCCCGCGCAGCTACGTCCCGGTCGCGGCCGCGGTGTGCATCGCGACCATAGTCCGCTTCCCGCTGCTCGGCCGCGGCGCGCTGTTCAAGGTCCCGCTCGGGACGCTGCACATCTCGATCTGGTCGGACTTCCTCTGCGTCGTCATCGGCATCGCCGCGGGCCTGCTCGCCCTGATCGCGACCGTGCTCGTCTACGCGGCCGAGGACGGTTTCCGCAAGCTGCCGGTGCACTGGATGTGGTGGCCGGCGATCGGCGGCGTGATCATCGGCATTGGAGGCCTGATCGTCCCGCAGGCGCTCGGTGTCGGCTACAACATCATCGGCGACGAGCTCGACGGCACGATCGGGCTCAAGCTGGTCGTCGGCATCCTGATCGTCAAGACCGCGATCTGGTCGCTGTCGCTCGGCTCGGGAACGTCCGGCGGCGTGCTCGCCCCCATGTTCATGATCGGCGGCGCGCTCGGCGCCCTGGCCGAGCACGTCTTCCCGCACGTCGGGCCCGGCTTCTGGGCGCTCGTCGCGCTGGCCGGCGTGCTCGGCGGCGTGATGCGATCGCCGTTCACCGGCGTGATCTTCGCGCTCGAGCTGACGCACCGATTCGACGCGTTGCTGCCGTTGATCATCGGCGCGTCCACAGCGTTCGCGATCTCCGTGCTGGTGCTCAAGCGCTCGGTGCTGACCGAGAAGATCGCCCGCCGCGGCTACCACCTGTCCCGCGAGTACGACGTGGACCCGCTGGAGATCCTGTTCGTCGGCGAGGTCATGGAGAGCAACGTGCTCACCTTCGAGAGCGACCTGCCCGCGGACGACGCGCTGCGGTCGATCTCGGACACCGATCCGGCGAACGTCGCGCTGCGCCGGCAGATGCTCTACCCGATCGTGGGCGAGGCGGACCGGCTGGTCGGCGTGGTCACGCGCACGCAGCTGGAGACCGCAGCGCACACCGGCTGCGGACGCACCCAGGTCGGCGAGCTGGGCATCCGCACGCCGATCGTCACCCACGCGGACGAGACGCTGCGGGTGGTCGCGAACCGGATGGCCGCGCACGAGGTGGACCGGATGCCGGTGGTCGCGCGGGACGGGTCCGGACGCATCGTCGGCATGATCTCGCTGACCATGCTGCTGGCCGGGCGCCTGAAAGACCTGCAGGAGGCCCGCGACTCCGAGCGGGTGCTCCGCCTGCGGGTGGTGCGCCCGCGCTGGCTGCCACGCAGCTAGAATTGAGTAAATGATCACCGCAAGTGAGCTCGAGCTGCGCGCCGGAGCCCGCATCCTGCTCGAGCCCACGACCCTGCGCGTGCAGAACGGCGACCGGATCGGGCTGGTCGGCCGCAACGGCGCCGGCAAGACGACCACGATGCGGGTCCTGGCGGGGGAGGCGCTGCCGCACGCCGGCAAGCTGGACCGCCGCGGCCCGGTGGGATACCTGCCGCAGGACCCGCGCACCGGCGACCTCGACGTGACGGCGCGTGACCGCGTGCTGTCGGCCCGCGGCCTGGACACCCTGGTCGCGGACATCGCCAAGGTGCAGGTCGCGCTCGCCGAGCGCCCGGACGACGACGCGCTGGTGCGCAAGTACGGCAACCTGGAGGAGCGCTTCGCCGCGCTCGGCGGGTACGCGGCCGAGAGCGAGGCGGCCCGCATCTGCGCGAACCTCGGCCTGCCCGATCGTGTGCTCGTCCAGCCGCTCGGCACGCTGTCCGGCGGGCAGCGCCGCCGCGTCGAGCTGGCCCGCATCCTGTTCGCCGACGCCGGCGAACCGACCACGCTGCTGCTGGACGAGCCGACGAACCACCTGGACGCCGACTCGATCACCTGGCTGCGCGACTTCCTGCGCCAGCACAACGGTGGGCTGGTCGTGGTCAGCCACGACGTCGAGCTGCTCGACGCGGTGGTGAACAAGGTCTGGTACCTGGACGCGAACCGCACGACGGTCGACGTCTACAACGTCGGCTGGAAGGCCTACCTGCAGCAGCGCGAGACCGATGAGCGACGGCGGCACCGGGAACGGGCCAACGCCGAACGCAAGATCGAGACGCTGCGCAGCCAGGCCGACAAGATGCGGGCCAAGGCCACCAAGGCCCGGGCGGCGCACCAGATGGACCGCCGGGCCGCGGCACTCGCCGCGAACCTCGCCGAGGTGCGCGTGAACGACAAGGTGGCGCGGCTGCGCTTCCCGGCTCCCGCGGCCTGCGGGCGCACCCCGCTGACCGCCGACGGGCTGTCCAAGAGCTATGGCTCGCTGGAGGTGTTCGCCGACGTCGACCTCGCCGTCGACCGCGGCGCGCGGGTCGTCGTGCTCGGCCTCAACGGCGCGGGCAAGACGACGCTGCTCCGGCTGCTCGCGGGCGCAGAGGCGCCGGACACCGGCGAGGTGCGCCCGGGCCACGGGCTGCGGCTGGGCTACTACGCGCAGGAGCACGAGACGCTCGACCACGACCGGTCGATCCTGGACAACATGCGCACCGCCGCGTCGTCGGTCGGGCGCAACGACCTGACTGACACCGAGCTGCGCCGGATCCTCGGCGCGTTCCTGTTCAGCGGCGACGACGTCGACAAGCCGGCCGGCGTGCTGTCCGGCGGCGAGAAGACCCGGCTGGCGCTGGCCATGCTGGTCACCAGCGCCGCCAACGTATTGCTGCTGGACGAGCCGACCAACAACCTCGACCCGGTCAGCCGCGAGCAGGTACTGGACGCGTTGCGGACGTACGCCGGCGCGATCGTGCTGGTCACGCACGACGAGGGCGCGGTCGAGGCGCTCTCGCCGGACAAGGTGATCCTGCTGCCCGACGGCGTCGAGGACAGCTGGAGCAGTGAGCTGGCCGACCTCATCGCGCTCGCCTGACGCCGTCCACCGCGTCGACAGACCAGCCGCTACCGCACGCCGCTGGCACGCGTTAGCCGGATCAGCGCATAGAACGGAGCAGTTTGCGCACTCGGTGCATGATCTTGCCACGGAGCGCGTCACGGATTGGTCCAGTCGATCTTGCGCCCGATTCTCAGGCCCTGCTATCAATCGCGCTGTTAGCTTGAACCAGTCGTGTGCGACGTCGGCGACGGGTCGCTCGAGCGCAAGGGGAAGTCAAATGGCCGTTCTCAAGAAGGGTGCTCGGATCACCGGATCCGAGCGTACGAAGCTGGCCGGCGACCTGAAGAAGGCGTACGAGCGGGGCATCAGCATCCGCGAACTCGCCGACAAGCACGGCCGCTCCTACGGGTTCATCCACCGGGTGCTGTCCGAGTCGGGCGTGCAGCTGCGTGGACGCGGTGGCGCGACCCGTGGCAAGGCGCAGACCAAGGCGCAGAAGCTGTCGACCAAGGCCCGGGCGAGGTAGTCCTGCAGCCAATCGAAGCGGAGCCGATCCCGGTCGCACCGGAGGCCGGCCTCTCGGCCGAACGCGCAGGCGAGGTCGTCACGATCTCGCTGAACCGGCCGGATCGGCTCAACTCCCAGACGCCGCACACCTGGACCGCGCTCACCAAGATCGCCGCCGACCTGCCCGGGGACGTCCGTGTCGTCGTGCTGCGCGGCGAGGGCCGAGCCTTCTCGGCCGGCCTGGACCGCGCCATGTTCACGCCCGAGGGCATCCCCGGCGTGCCCGGAATCGCCTCGCTGGCCAGCAGATCGGCCGAGGACGCGTCCGCGCAGATCGCCGAGTGGCAGCACGCCTTCGACTGGACGTCGCGGCCCGACCTGATCAGCGTCGCCGCCGTGCAGGGGCACGCGATCGGCGGCGGCTTCCAGCTCGCCCTCGGCGCCGACATCCGGATCGTGGCCGACGACGTGTCCTTCGCGATGGCCGAGCCGACCCTGGGCATCGTCCCCGACCTCGGCGGCACCAAGCGGCTCGTCGACCTGGTCGGCTACTCGCGCGCCGCCGAGATCTGCCTGACCGGCCGCCGGGTCGGCGCGAACGAGGCGTACGCGATCGGGCTGGCCTCCCGGGTCGTGCCGCGCGAGGGGCTGGACGCGGCCGTCGGCGAGACCGTGCGCGCGCTGCTGGCCGTGAACCGGGACGCGTCCATCGAGACGAAGGCGCTGCTGCAGCGGGCGGGCGGCCGCAGCCAGGCCGAGCAGGAGGCCGCCGAGCGCGCCGCCCAGTACCGCCGGCTGCGCAGCCTGCAGGGGCTCGACGACTGATCCGCTCCGCCGCGCGCCCGGAACATCTGCGATCGTGGGCACGTTGGCGGTTGCGGAGGTGGGTACGTGACGAATTTCCAGATGCAGGCGATGTACTCGCTGCGCCGGGGCGACAAATCGGTGCTCGACAAGCAGTTGCCGCCGGGCATCTGGCGCCGCGTCTTCGGCTTCGCGCGTCCGTACCGCCGCGAGCTCGTCATCTTCTTGGCGATCGTCATCGCGGACGCGCTCATCGCGGTGATCACGCCGGTGCTGGCCGGGCGCGTGGTCAATCAGATCACCGGCCGCGAGTCGGTGCGGGTGGTCGTCGACCTCGCGCTAGTCATCGCCGGGCTGGCCGTGCTCGACGCCGGGCTCTCCTTCGCGCAGCGCTGGTACTCCGCGCGCATCGGCGAGGGCCTCATCTACGACATGCGCACCGCCGTGTTCGATCACGTGCAGCGCATGCCGCTCGCGTTCTTCACCCGCACCCAGACCGGTGCACTGGTCAGCCGGCTGAACAACGACGTGCTCGGCGCGCAGCAGGCGTTCACGTCCACGCTCTCCGGGCTTGTCTCGAACGTCGTCAGCCTGGTGCTCACGGCCGGCGTCATGTTCAGCCTGTCGTGGCAGATCACCCTGCTGTCCCTGGTAATGCTGCCGGTGTTCGTCATACCCGCACGCCGCATCGGCACCCGGCTGCAGTCGATCACGCGCGAGGCCTACAACCTGAACGCGTCGATGAACGCAACGATGACCGAGCGGTTCAACGTCGCCGGCGCGCTGCTGGTGAAGCTGTTCGGCCGCGCCGAACTGGAGGACGCGTCCTTCCGCGGCCGCGCCGCACGGGTGCGCGACATCGGCGTCACGTCCGCGATGTACGGACGCGCGTTCTTCGTCGCGCTCACGCTCGTCGCCTCGCTCGCCCAGGCGCTGGTCTACGGCCTCGGCGGCTACCTCGCGATCCGCGGCGAGCTGAGCGCCGGCACGGTCGTCACCCTCGCGCTGCTGCTCACCCGGCTGTACGGACCGCTCACCGCGCTGTCCAACGCCCGCGTCGACGTGATGAGCGCCCTGGTCAGCTTCGACCGGGTCTTCGAGATCCTGGACCTCGCGCCGATGATCGCCGACGCACCGGACGCGACGGAGCTGCCGTCCGACGCGCGCAGCATCGAGTTCGACGACGTGCGGTTCGCCTACCCGTCCGCCGACGAGGTTTCGCTGGCCTCGCTCGAGGACGTCGCCGTCCTCGACACCGCGACACCCACCGAGGTGTTGCGCGGCATCAGCTTCCGCGCCGAGCCGGGCGAGCTGGTCGCGCTCGTCGGCCCGTCCGGTGCGGGCAAGACGACGATCAGTCAGCTGGTGCCGCGGATCTACGACGTGCGGTCCGGGGCCGTGCGCATCGGCGGGCGGGACGTGCGCGACGTGACCCAGCAGTCGCTGCGCGACCGCATCGGCGTGGTCAGCCAGGAAGCGCACATGTTCCACGACACGATCCGGCAGAACCTCCTGTACGCCAAGCCGGCCGCTACCGAGGACGAGCTGTGGTCCGCGGTCGACGCGGCGCAGATCGGCGAGCTGGTCCGCTCACTGCCCGACGGGCTGGACACGCTGGTCGGCGACCGCGGCTACCGGCTCTCCGGCGGCGAGAAGGCACGGCTGGCGATCGCGCGGCTGCTGCTCAAGGCGCCCGAGATCGTCATCCTGGACGAGGCCACCGCGCATCTGGACAGTGAGAGCGAGGCGGCGGTGCAGCGCGCGCTGGCCACCGCGCTGGCCGGCCGCACGTCGCTGGTGATCGCGCACCGGCTGTCCACGATCCAGAACGCGGACAAGGTCCTGGTCGTCGAGGACGGCCGGATCGTCGAGCAGGGCACGCACAGCGAGCTGCTCGCGTTCGGCGGGCTGTACGCCGAGCTGTACCGCACCCAGTTCGTGTCGACCGCGCAGGAGGACGCCGAAATCGGCAGTGCTGCCGGTTCCGTCAGGGCCGGATGAGCGATTCGGCCGACGCGCGCGTCGCGAGCGGGTCCGCGAGCAGGTCGGCGAAGACCAGCTCCGCGGCGCCGAGCAGCGGCGAGTCCGAGCCGAGGCCGGGTGTGCGCAGTTGGACGGCAGCGTGCCCCTCGGTCATCGCGTACTCGCTGACGGCCGAGCTCACCTCCGCGGTCGCGAAGTCGAAGACGCTGGCGAGCGAGCCGCCGAGGATCACCCGCTCCGAGTTGAGCACGTTCACCAGGCTGGCGATGGTGTGCCCCAGCGCCTTCGCGACCGCGCGCACGGCGACCGCGGCCTGCGGGTCGCCGCGATGCGCGTCGGCGAACAGGGCCGCCACGTTCTCCGAGGTCGGCGGGCGGCGCCGGTTCGCCAGCTTCAGCAGCGCCTTCTCACCGATGTAGGTCTCGACGCAGCCGCGCTTGCCGCAGTGGCAGCGAGGGCCGGACGGGTCCACCACGTTGTGGCCGACCTCGCCGGCGTGGCCGTGGTGACCGCTCAGCGGCCGGCCGTTCGCGACGATGCCGGCGCCGACACCGACGCGGCCCATCAGGAACACGATGTCGTCGCTGCCGCGTCCCGCGCCGCGCAGTCGCTCGGCGGTGACGGCGAGGTCCGCGTCGTTGCCGAGCCGCACCGGCAACCCGTTGGGCACGGTGTCGGCGAGGATCGCGCCGAGCGGTTCGCCGTGCCAATTCAGGTTCGGCGCGAACTCGACAACGTCGTTGCGGGAGCTCACCGTGCCGGGGACGCTCACGCCGATGCCCACCGGCCATGAGCCGGGGCAGACGAGATCGTCCAGGGCGTGGACGGCCTGCGCGATCTGCTCGGCGACCTGTCGCGGGGTGGGCGGCTGACCGGCCGCCAGCGAGCCGTGCCGAGCCAGCACCCGACCGCCGAGTCCGACGGCCGCGCTCGCCACCCGCGTCACGTCGACGTCCACCGCGATCGCGTACGGACCGTCGTCGCGCGGGCCGACGACGTGGGACGGCCGGCCCGCGCGCACTCCGCCGGTCGGCACCCGCTCGACCACCAGGCCGAGCGCGGTGAGATCGGCGACGAGCGCGCCGACCGTCGACCGGCTGAGCGCCAGGCGCTGGGTCAGCTCGGCCCTGGTCAGCTCACCGTCGCGGTGGATTTCGCCGAGCAGCAGGCCCAGGTTGTGGCGGCGGATGGCGTCCGGCCGTGCTGCCGCCTCCCGAGCCAGCACCATCGACGCGGCTCAGCCGAGGCCGCTGGCGCCGGCGCGCCGTCGAGACAGCGCATCGACCGCAGCGGCGAGGAGCAGCACCAGGCCGGTGATCACGTACTGCACCGCGGAACTGTTCGTGCCCTTGACCAGGTCGGACATGCCGTTCTGGATCACCTCGACCACCGCGCCACCGACGAGGGCGTCGATCATCTTGCCCTTGCCGCCGAACAGGCTGGTGCCGCCGATGACCGCGGCGCCGACGGCGAGCAGCAGCGTGTTGCCGCCGTAGTTCGCGACGCTGACCGACGAGACGTTCGAGCCGATCATGATGCCGCCGACGGCTGCCATGCCGGAACAGAGCACGAACACCGAGATGCGGATGCGGTCCACCGGGATACCGGCGCGGCGCGCGGCCTCTTCGTTCCCGCCGACGGCGTACACGTGCCGGCCGTACCGCGTGCGGGCCAGCAGGAACGTCCACAGCACGAAGAAGCCGGCGATCACGAGCACGACCCACGGCACGCCCTGCACCGCGGGCGGCTTCACGAACTGCAGCTTGCCGTTCACGTTGGTCAGGATCGGCTTGGTGTGCAGCGCCCGGTTCTTGTTCAGCGCGTAGACCGCGAGCAGCACGCCGATCGCGAGCGCGCCGACCTTGACGGCGATCACGCTGAGCGGTTCGGCGGCCAGCTTCTGGCGCATCCGCGAGATCCGGCCGAGCACCTTGGCCACGGCGTAGCCGGCGACGAACACGATGCCGAACGCCCAGCCCATCCAGACCGGCATCTGGCTGTTCTCGAACGCCAACTGGACCTTGTCGGTCATGCCGATGTCGCCGTGCTGGCCCTTGCCGTTGTTGACGATGTAGAGCATCACGCCCTGGAAGGCCAGGAAGAACGCGAGGGTGACGACGAACGACGGGATCCGCACCTTCGCGCGCAGCCAGCCAATGACGAAGCCGATGATCACGCCGGTGACGATCGCGGCACCGATGCTCACCGGCCAGGGGGATCCGTAACCGGACGTGAGGCGCACCATCACGGCTGCGCAGACGCCGGCGGCGTAGCCGGCGGAGAGGTCGATCTCGCCGAGGAGCAGGACGAAGACCAGGCCCATCGCCAGCAGGATCGGGCCGGCGCCCTCGGTCAGCAGGTTGCCGAAGTTGTACAGGCCGGCGAACGTCTCCTGGACGATGGAGAACAGGATGATCAGGATGACCAGGCCGGTGGCGGCGGGCAGCGAACCCATGTCGCCGCCGCGGACGCGCTGCAGATAGGTCCGGGTGTACCGGACGATGCCGCCGCTGACCGGCGCGGTGCTGGCGACCGCTACCGCGTCGGCGTCGTCCGGGGTGTCACTGGTGTGCTCGTCGGTCGGGGACGACGGCTTCGACAGGCTGGTCATGCCGTGACCTCGTTCGCCGACGGTGCCGCGGCCGGGCCGTCGACACCCTGCCGTCCGGTGGTGATGAGTTCGACGAGCATCTGCTGGTTGGTGTCCTTCCGGGCAACCTGGGCGGCCATCTGGCCGAGATGGAGGACCGCGATGCGGTCGGCGACCTCGAGCACATCGTTCATGTTGTGCGAGATCAGCACGACCGCGAGGCCGCGGTCGGCGAGCCTGCGGACGAGGCTCAGTACCTGCGCGGTCTGCGCGACGCCGAGAGCCGCGGTGGGCTCGTCGAGCACCACGACCTTGCTGTTCCAGAGCACCGCTTTCGCGATAGCGACGGTCTGGCGCTGTCCGCCCGACAGGCTGGCGACCCGCTGCCGCACCGAGCGGACCGTTCGGACGGCCAGCGAGCTCAGCGTCTCCTGCGCCGCCTGCTCCATGCTGCTCTCGTCGAGCACCAGGCCCTTGGTCCGCTCGCGGCCGAGGAACATGTTCTCGACGATGTCCAGGTTGTCGCACAGGGCGAGGTCCTGGTACACGATCTCGATGCCCAGGGCGCTCGCGTCACGCGGCGAGTGCACGTGCACCTTCTTGCCCTCGAACAGGTACTCGCCGGAGTCGATCGAGTACGTGCCGCTGATGCACTTCACCAACGTCGACTTGCCGGCACCGTTGTCACCGACGAGCGCGGTCACTTCGCCGGCGTGAGCCTCGAAGTCCACGTCGTGGAGCACGTGAACCGGGCCGAAGCTCTTGTTGATGTTGTGCAGTTCGAGGGTGGGCACGTCAGCCACGGTTTTGCCTTTCGCCTGTGGTGTCCGTCCGAGCAGGTGGCCGCCGCGCGGTAGCAGCGGCAGCCACCCGGGCTCGGACCGTTCAGCCGACTACTACTTCACGCCGTCCTTGGTGCACAGCGCGGCGTAGTGACCGGTGCACACGCTGCTCTTCGGCGTGTACTGGTCGTTGATCGGCTGGGCCACGTTCTGCTTCGTGACCGCAATCGGGGTGGCCAGGATCGCCGGCACCTTCTTGTGCGTCATCGGGTCCTCGATGGTCACACCGTTGGTGTCGGGCGCCTGACCGTTGGCCAGCTGAGCGATCGCCTTGACGGCCGGGTCGGCCTCGGCGGACGACGGCTTGTAGATCGTGAAGCACTGGTCGCCGTCCATGATGTGCTGCAGGCCGATGGCCGAGGCATCCTGACCGGAAACCGCGACCTTGCCGTTCAGGTGCTGACGCTTGAGGTCGGTGATGACCGCGTCGGCCATGGTGTCGTTCGCGACCATGACGGCCTTCAGGTCGGGGTTCTTGCCGAGCATCGAGTTGAACACCCGGCCGGCGGTCGGGCCGTCCCACTGACCGGTCTGGTCACCGACGAGCTTCCAACCGGCCTGCTTGGACAGCACGCTCTCGTAACCCTGCTTGAACAGCGTCGCGTTGTTGTCCGTCGGGGCGCCGTCGATCTGCACGTACTGGACCGACTTCTGGTTGGCCACCTGCGGGCACTGGGTCAGCGTCTGGCCCTGCACCTCACCGACCTTGACGTTGTCGAACGAGACGTACAGCGCGGCACCGCCGCCCGGCGTGAGCCGGTCGTAGTCGACCGGGATGACGCCGGCCTTGGCGGCCTTCTGCTCGATCGCGGCGCCGGACTTCTGGTCCAGGTCGACGATCATGAGCACCTTGACGCCGGCGGCCTCCATCTGGTTCGCGATCGACGCCATCTTGCTGGCGCTGCCGTTCGCGTTCTGGATGTCGCACTGGAGGTTGTACTTGGTGCAGTCCGCCTTGAGGGCGGTCGGGTCCGCGGTGATCCAGCGCGGCGACGAGGTCGTGTCAGGAAGGATGATGCCGACCTTCGCGCCGTTGCCGTTGATTGCGCCGGACGCGGCCGAGCTGCCGGGCGCGCTGGCGGTCGCAGGCGGCGGAGTGCTGGAGTTGCCGCTGGAGTTCCCGGAGCCGCCGCTGCCGCCACTGGAGCTACATCCGGCCACCGCCATTGCCGCGGCCGCTCCGAGGACCGCGAGGCCTGACACGGTTCTGCGCATGGGCAGTTCCGCCTTCCTGTGCTGAGGGGCCGTCCCGCTGCTCGCGTCCTCGACCCGGTGAATGTTGTGCGCGCGAACATATCTCACGGATAAGCGCGGAAAGCCTTTCGACACCAACTCGTTACCTCGGTCTGCTTGCCGTGAGCGCGGTGAGCTCGCCGTAGCGTTCACGCACGGCACACACGCCGTTCTCGTTGAAATCGCTTACAGCGGCGCGGTTCGTCGGCCAGGCGGGTGGCTGCTCGTCGCCGGAGAGGATCCAGGCAGCCTGGCGGGCGGCACCGGTCGCGACGTACTCGCCCGGCTCGGGAACTGCGGTGGGCACCGCGAAGATGCTCGGCGCGATGCGCTGGACCGCCTCGGACCGCGCGCCGCCACCGACCAGCAGTACCCGCTCAATACGCACGCCTTGGTCGCGCAGCGCGACGAGACCGTCGGCCAGCCCGCACAGCATGCCCTCGATGGCCGCGCGGGCCAGGTGCGCCGGCGTGCTGTTCTCCAGCCGCCAGCCGTGGACGGCTCCGGTCGCGTCGGGACGGTTCGGCGTCCGCTCGCCCTCCAGGTACGGGATGACGACGAGGCCGTCGGCGCCGGGTGGTGCCGAGAGCGCGAGCCGCGACAGCTCGACGTGATCGACGCCGAGCACGGCGGCCGTCGCGTCGAGCACCCGCGCCGCGTTCAGCGTGCACACCAGCGGAAGGAACGCGCCGGTCGCGTCGGCGAAACCGGCAACCGTCCCGGTCGCCTCGTGTGTGGGCGTCGTGCTGACCGCGCAGGCGACGCCGGACGTACCGATCGACACGACGACGTCGCCGGGTGCCGCGCACAGCCCGAGGGCGGCCCCGGCGTTGTCGCCCGCGCCCGCGCCGAGCGGCACGCCGTTCGGTGTCCGGCCCGCGACGTCGTTCGGCGCGAGGACGCGCGGCAACCGCGGAACGGTCCCGAGGGCGAGCTCGACGAGGTCTTCGCGGTAGGAACCGGTGTCGGGTGACCAGTAGCCGGTCCCGCTCGCATCGCTGCGGTCCGTGACCAGCGCGTCCAGGCCCGGTGCGCCCGCCAGCTGCCAGGTGAGCCAGTCGTGCGGCAGACAGACCGCCGCGGTGCGCGCCGCGTTCTGCGGTTCGTGATCGCGCAGCCAGCGCAGCTTCGTCACCGTGAACGACGCGACGGGCACTGACCCGACGGCGTCGGCCCACGCGCCCGCGCCGCCCTCCAGCTCGCCGATCAGATCCGTCGCGGCCTGCGCCGACCGGGTGTCGTTCCACAGCAGCGCGTCGCGCACCACGGCGCCGTGCTCGTCGAGGCACACCATGCCGTGCTGTTGCGCCCCGACCGCGAGCGCCGCGACGTCGTCCACGCCGCCGGCGGCGTCGATCGCGGCGTGCAGCGCGGTCAGCCACGCGGACGGGTCGACGGACGTGCCGGTCGGGTGCGGCGCGCTGCCGGTGCGCACCACTGCACCGGTGTCGGCGTCATGCACCACGATCTTGCACGACTGCGTCGACGAGTCGACGCCTGCGACGAGGCGTTGCGCCTTCGCTGCCATCGGGCCCTCGCCGCTAGCGCGCGCCCAGCAGGTGGTCGATCGCGAGCTGGTTGAGCCGGACGAAGCCGTAGTTGCGCTCGCCTGCCGCCTCCGGATCGAAGTCCTCGAACGCGGACCGGTCGGCCAGCAAATCACGCAGCGACTCGCCGCTGCCGAGGGTCGGCTCGCGTAGCGCCGTGACGCCCGCGGCCTCCAGCGCCGACTGCACCTCCGGGTCGGCGCGGTACGCGGCAGCCCGCTCGGCGAGCAGCAGGTACATCCGCATACAGGCGGCCGCGGAGTCCCAGACGCCCTGCCCGTAGTCGGTGCGCGACGGCTTGTAGTCGAAGTGCCGCGGACCGGTGTACGTCGGGCCCCCGCCGGGCGCGCCGTGCTCGAGCAGGTCGACCAGGAAGAACGCGTTGATCAGGTCGCCGTGGCCGAACACCAGGTCCTGGTCGAACTTGATGCCGCGCTGCCCGTTCAGGTCCAGGTGGAACAGCTTTCCCGCCCACAGTGCCTGCGCGATGCCGCCCGCGTAGTTCAGCCCGGCCATCTGCTCGTGGCCGACCTCGGGGTTCACGCCGACGATGTCGCCGTGCTCGAGCTCGGCGATGAACGCGAGCGCGTGACCGACGGTGGGCAGCAGGATGTCGCCGCGCGGCTCGTTCGGCTTCGGCTCGATCGCGAACCGGATGCCGTAGCCCTGCTCCTTGACGTACGCCGCAAGCGTGTCGATGCCCTCGCGGTACCGGTCCAGTGCGGCCGTGACGTCCTTGGCGCCGTCGTACTCGCTGCCCTCGCGGCCGCCCCAGAACACGTACGTCTGCGCGCCCAGCTCCGCGGCCAGGTCGATGTTGCGCACGACCTTGCGCAGGGCGTAGCGGCGCACCGATCGGTCGTTGCTGGTGAAGCCGCCGTCCTTGAACACCGGGTGGGTGAACAGGTTCGTCGTCATCATCGGCACGACGAGCCCGGTCTCGGCGAGCGCCTGCTTGAACCGCTCGATGTGCTTCGCGCGGTCGGCGTCGGACGAGCCGAAGGGGATGAGGTCGTCGTCGTGGAACGTCACGCCCCACGCGCCGAGCTCCGCCAACTTGTGCACGGACTCGACCGGGTCGAGCGGCGGGCGGGTGGCGTCCCCGAACGGGTCACGAGCCTGCCAACCCACCGTCCAGAGGCCGAAGCTGAACCTGTCGTCCTTCGTGGCCTGCACCATCACGCGCTCACTTCCGGGGGATTTGTATGGCGACCGAACAATTCCCGAACCCTAACCCAGCCCCGTCCAGATTGGAAGAGCCCACCATGCCGCGATGACCCATCGCGCGATGAAGCGGCCTAAGACGCCCCGGCTTGGCGGCAGCAAGCAACCACAACGCGATGAGCGCTCGCGCGAAGAGCCCGCGCCCGCGCGAGCGAAGCGAGCTTGCGGTGTGGGCCGAGTGATCCACCGCGTTCTTTGCGGTGGTCGCGAGGGACACGTTGTGCGGATTTACATGAGCGAGCGCAGCACGTACTGCAGGATGCCGCCGTGCCGGTAGTAGTCGGCCTCGCCGGGGGTGTCGATGCGGACGACCGCGTCGAACTCCTTGTCGCCGGCCTTGACCTTCACCGTCCGCGGGATCTGGTCGGTGAGCGCGGTGACGCCGGTGATGTCGATGGTCTCCTCGCCGGTCAGCCCGAGCGACTCCGCGGACTCGCCGGCGGGGAACTGCAGCGGCAGCACGCCCATGCCGATCAGGTTCGAGCGGTGAATGCGCTCGTAGGACTCGGCGATCACGGCGCGCACGCCGAGCAGCGCGGTGCCCTTCGCCGCCCAGTCGCGCGACGAGCCCGAGCCGTACTCCTTGCCCGCGAGGATGACCAGCGGCGTGCCGGCCTCGGCGTAGTTCACCGACGCGTCGTAGATCGTGCTGACCGGTCCGTCCGGCTGGGTGAAGTCGCGGGTGAAGCCGCCCTCGGTGCCGGGCGCCAGTTGGTTGCGCAGCCGGATGTTCGCGAAGGTGCCGCGGATCATCACCTCGTGGTTGCCGCGCCGCGAGCCGTATGAGTTGAAGTCCTTGCGGTCGATGCCGTGCTCGGACAGGTACTTGCCCGCGGGGGAGTCGGCCTTGATCGAACCGGCCGGGCTGATGTGGTCGGTCGTGACTGAGTCGCCCAGCTTGGCCAGCACGCGCGCGCCGGTGATGTCGGTGACCGGGGCCGGCTCGCGGTCCATGCCGTCGAAGTACGGGGGCTTGCGCACGTAGGTGGACTCGGAGTCCCACTCAAACGTGTTGCCCTCCGGGGTCGGCAGGTCGCGCCACCGGTCGTCGCCGGCGAACACGTCGGCGTACCGCTGCGTGTACATCTCGCTGGCGATCGCCGCGTCGATCGTCTCCTGGATCTCCTGCGGGGAAGGCCAGATGTCCCGCAGGTAGACCGGGTTGCCGTCAGAGTCCTCGCCGAGCGGCTCGTTGACGATGTCGACGTCCATCGACCCGGCGAGCGCGTACGCGACCACGAGCGGCGGCGAGGCGAGGTAGTTCATCTTCACGTCGGGGTTGATGCGGCCCTCGAAGTTGCGGTTGCCGGACAGCACCGCGGTCACGGCGAGGTCGCTCTCGTTCACCGCGGCCGACACCTCGTCGATGATCGGACCGGAGTTGCCGATGCAGGTGGTGCAGCCGTAGCCGACCAGGTTGAAGCCGAGCTTCTCCAGGTACGGGGTGAGTCCGGCGCGGTCGTAGTAGTCGGTGACGACCTTCGAGCCGGGCGCCAGGGACGTCTTGACCCACGGCTTGCGGGCCAGGCCCTTCTCGACTGCCTTCTTCGCGAGCAGGCCGGCGCCGAGCATGACCGACGGGTTGGACGTGTTGGTGCACGAGGTGATTGCGGCGATCACGACGGCGCCGTGGTCCACGTCGAACTCCGTGCCGTCGGACAGCTTGACCGGCGTCGGGCTGGACGGGCGGCCCTGCACCGCCGCGTGGTTGTGCGCGTGCGGCTTGTCGGCGGCGTCCTGGCCGTTGCGGAACACGGCGGGGGAGTCGCTGGCCGGGAAGGACTCCGAGGACGCTTCGTCGGCGCGGCCGCCGGTCGCCGGGGTGTCGTCGACGTAGTCCGACAGCGCCTCGCGGAAGCACTGCTTGGCCGACGACAGCAGGATGCGGTCCTGCGGGCGCTTCGGGCCGGCGATGGACGCCACGACCGTGGAGAGGTCCAGCTCGAGCGTCTCGGAGAACGCCGGCTCCACGGACGGGTCGTGCCACAACCTGTTGGCCTTGGCGTAGGTCTCGACGAGCTGGATCTGGTCGGCCTTGCGGCCGGTGAAGGTCAGGTACCGCAGTGTCTCGTCGTCGATCGGGAAGATCGCGCAGGTGGAGCCGTACTCCGGGCTCATGTTGCCGATGGTCGCGCGGTTGGCCAGCGGGACGGCGGCGACGCCGGGGCCGTAGAACTCGACGAACTTGCCCACGACGCCGTGCTCGCGCAGCATCTCGGTGATCGTCAGGACCAGGTCGGTGGCGGTCGAGCCGTCCGGCAGCTCGCCGGTGAGCTTGAAGCCGACGACGCGCGGGATCAGCATGCTGACCGGCTGGCCGAGCATGGCCGCCTCGGCCTCGATGCCCCCACGCCCCAGCCGAGCACGCCCAGTCCGTTGACCATCGTGGTGTGCGAGTCGGTGCCGACCAGGGTGTCGGGGTACACGACGCCGTCCCGCTGGAAGACGACGCGGGCCAGGTACTCGATGTTGACCTGGTGGACGATGCCGGTGCCGGGCGGGACGACCTTGAACTCGTCGAACGCCGTCTGGCCCCAGCGCAGGAACTGGTAGCGCTCCTTGTTGCGCTCGTACTCCAGCTCGACGTTGCGGGCGAACGAGTCGGGCGTGCCGAACAGGTCGGCGATGACCGAGTGGTCGATGACCAGCTCGGCCGGCGCCAGCGGATTGATCTTGGTGGCGTCACCGCCGAGCTCGACGACTGCCTCGCGCATCGTGGCCAGGTCGACGACCGCCGGCACGCCGGTGAAGTCCTGCATGACGACACGCGCGGGCGTGAACTGGATCTCGGTGTCCGGGTCGGCGCTCGGGTCCCAGTTCGCCAGCGCCTCGATCTGTGCCTTCGTGACGTTCTTGCCGTCCTCGGTGCGCAGCAGGTTCTCGAGCAGCACCTTCAAGCTGAACGGCAACCGCTCCGCGCCGGGGACCGCGTCCAGCCGGTAATACTCGAAGCTGGCATCGCCCACCTGAAGCTGACTGCGAGCATTGAACGAGTTCTTGCTCTCTGCGGACACGTCGGGCTCCTTCGTCGCGGCTGGTCCGGTGCTGGGTCTTCCGAAAGATGTCTTGACGTCAAGATACCACCGGCCCGGATAGGGTCAGCAGGTGCTCGCGGGGTCTGGAGTTCGCGTACTGCGGGCAGTCCACGCGGTGGGCTGGCACCGGATCCGGATCGCCTGCGCCGTCGCGTACTTCGGCCTCCTCGCGTTCTGGTTCGTCGCCGAGGGCGTGCCCACCGACCGCAAGCAGCTGTCCTACCTGGTGGTGATCGGGCTCGCGATCAGCTGCCTCGGCCGCGGCTGGCGCCGGCTGCTCTGGGTGGTGATCGACTGGCTGCCGTTCACCCTCGTGCTGATGTTCTACGACTCGTCCCGCGCGCTCGCGGACACGATGGGCATGCCGCTGCACGAGCAAGACATCGAACAGGCCGAGCGCTGGCTGTTCGGCGGCGTCGACCCGAGCGTGTGGCTGCAGGCGCACCTGTACACCCCGCTGCACGTGCACTGGTACGACGCGCTCGCGACGCTGATCTATACGTCGCACTTCGTGGTGACACCGGTGCTGGCCGCGGTGCTGTGGCTGCGCCAGCGGCAGCTGTGGCTGCGGTACATCAGCCGGGTGATCGTGCTGTCGTTCGCCGGGCTGGCCACCTACATCCTGTTCCCGGAGGCGCCGCCGTGGCTCGCCGCGCGCGACGGCTACCTGCCACCGATCGCGCGGCTGTCCGCGCGCGGCTGGGAGTACGTCCACGCCGGGTTCGCGCACCGGCTGCTCGTGGCCGGGCAGAACGGCGGTTCCAACCCGGTCGCTGCGATGCCGTCCCTGCACTTCGGGTTCTCCCTGCTCGCGGCGCTGTTCGTCGCCGGGCTGCTGCGGTCCCGGTGGCGCCTGCTGCTGTACATCTACCCGCTGCTGATGGGACTCACGCTCGTCTACACCGGCGAGCACTACGTCCTCGACCTGATCTTCGGCGGGCTGTACGCCGGCGGCGTGCACCTGGCACTTATCCGGTCCGAACGCTGGTGGCAGGAGCGGCGGCTACGGCGGACGGCAATCGGGCCGATGGATACGGCGACGGAGCTGACGCCGGCCGGCTGAGGCTTCAGTTGGGGCTGCTGTTGCCGATGTTTCCTGTCTGGCTGCTGGCGCATTTGAGGCCGCAGTGGCAGTCTGACAGGGTCGTGCCGTAGATCGGAAGTGAGTCTCCGCCGTGCAGCTGTGCCGTATCGGGCGCACGCGCTCCCGGGCAATGGCCGGGCTGGCCGCGCTCGCGACCGCCGCCTCGCTCGTCGTCGTCGCCCATCCGGCGCTCTCCGCGACCCCGCCGCCGAATCCGACGGACGGCCAGATTCAGAACGCGCAGAACCAGAAGGCGGCGCTGGCCGATCAGGTCGGGCAGCTCACCGCGCGCGTCGCGACGCTGACCGCGCTGTCCCACCAGCTCGAGGCCGCGAAGGAACTGGCCGAGCAGAAGGTCGCCCTCGCGATCTCCAAGCTCGAGCAGGCCAAGCAGACCGCGCAGCAGACGGCGCAGGACGCCGTGGCCGCCGAGCACAAGGTCAAGCAGGCGCAGCGCGAGTTCGTCGAGTACGCGCAGGCCTCGTACATGAGCGGCGACGTGCAGGGCATGACCGGCACGTTGCTCACCGCCGACGACCCGAACGCGCTGCTGCAGGAGAGCGCGCTGCAGGGCTACCAGGCCACCCACCAGCTCAGCGCGATCGACAACCTGCAGCGGGCGACCGTCGCGAAGTCGAACGCGGACGCCGCCGCGCGCAAGGCCGTCGACGACCAGACCAAGGCGGCGGCCGCCGCCAAGCAGGCTGAGCAGGAGGCCGCGTCGGCCGTCGCCGCGGCCAAGGCCCAGCAACAGCAGGTGACGCAGACGCTGTCGTCGGCGCAGAGCCAGCTGAACGCCGCGCAGGAGCGGCTGCACACCCTCAACGGCCAGCGCGCCGCGTACGAGGCCTGGCGGCAGCACCAGATCGCGCTGCGCAAGGCCCGCGAGCGCCGGCTGCGGCTGGAACGCTTGCGTGCCGCGCGGTTGGCACAGGAGCACCAGTCGCAGGGTGGTGGCGGCGGGAGCGTCGGTGGCGGAGGCGGAGCCAGTGCCCCGTCCGGCGGCACCTGGACGGCCGGGAAGGGCTGGGCCGCGGTGCACCGCGCCGAGCAGTACCTGGGCACGATGTACGCGTGGGCCGGCGGCAACGCCTACGGCCCGACCTACGGAGTATGCGCCGGCGACGGCGCGTTCAACGACTGCCACATCAGGGGCTTCGACTGCTCCGGCCTGGTCATGTACGCGTGGGGACCGAACCTGTACCTGGACCACTACGCGGCCACGCAGTACACGCAGGCGGGCTCGATCCACCCGAGCCCGGGCAACTTCAAGCCCGGTGACCTGCTGTTCTGGAGCTCCAACGGGACGATCGCCGGCATCCACCACGTCGCGATCTACATCGGCAACGGCAACGTGATCCAGGCTCCGGAGAGCGGCGAGGTCATCCAGATCACGCCGTGGGACCAGGTCTCGTGGGGTTATTTCGGAGCCACCCGTCCGCTGACGTGATTCCTGGGTAGCGTGGACGGGTGACCTCGTCCACGCCGCCCGTCGAGCCCGTCCTTCGCGACAGCTTCGGCCGGGTGGCCACGGACCTGCGCCTGTCGCTGACCGATCACTGCTCGCTGCGCTGCACGTACTGCATGCCCGCCGAGGGCCTGGACTGGCTGGCCAAGACCGACCGGCTCAGCGACGACGAGATGGTGCGCCTGGCCGCGGTATTCGTCGGCCTCGGCGTGACGAGCATCCGGCTGACCGGCGGCGAACCGCTCGTGCACCCGACCCTGGTCCCGGTGGTGGCGCGCCTGGCCGAGCTGCGCCCGCGCCCGGAGCTGTCGCTGACCACCAACGCGGTGACGCTGGACCGGTCGGCCGACGCCCTGGTCGCCGCCGGGCTGGACCGGATCAACATCTCGCTGGACACCCTGGACCGTGACCGGTTCGCCAGCCTCACCCGGCGCGACCGGCTGCCGGACGTGCTGGCCGGGATCGAGGCCGCCGCGCGGGCCGGGATCCGTCCGCTGAAGATCAACTCGGTGATGATGCGCGAGAACCTGGTGGAGGCACCCGAGCTGCTGCAATGGGCGCTGCGCGCGGGCTACGAGCTGCGCTTCATCGAGCACATGCCGCTGGACGCGGACCACGTCTGGACGCGCGAGGGCATGGTGACCGCGGCCGAGGTGCTTGACCTGCTCGGCCGCGACTTCGTGCTCGCGCCGCGCGGGCACGGCGGGCATGGCGGTCACGCGCCGGCCGAGGACTTCGACGTGCTGGCCGGTCCCGGCCGCGCGCAGTGGCGCTCGTTCCGGGTCGGCGTGATCGCGTCCGTGACCCGTCCGTTCTGCCGCGACTGCGATCGGCTGCGGCTCACGGCCGACGGCCAGCTGCGCACCTGCCTGTTCGCCAAGGACGAGACGGATTTGCGCGGCCCACTGCGGGCCGGGGCGTCGGAAACGGAGCTCGGCGAGCTGATCCGCCTCGCGGTGGCCGGCAAGCAGGCCGGGCACGGCATCGACGCGGCCGACTTCGTCCAGCCCGCGCGCACGATGTCCGCGATCGGCGGCTGACTGTTGGCCCCGTAGCAGGGCCCGCTGCGGCGTGTCGTCCCTGCTATGGGGCCAATGGAGTGGTTTCCAGCAGGAAGCCGCGCACGGACAGGTAGTCGCTCAGGTAGGCCACGTGCTCCGGGCACGCCAGCCAGTGCTTCACGCGCGACGTGTCGTGGATGCGCGGATTGCGCCAGCGCACGTCGACGGTTGCCTCGGCGCGGCAGCCTTTCGCCGAGCAGCGCGGGGGTCCGTCGACATCGTCAACACCTGGCAAGGACACAGCACTTGTATACGCGTTCTCCGGGGCGGCGCGGTGCGCGGTCCCGTACGGTGAAGACGTCCGGCCGAGCGCGAGGAGAGACGTCAGTGACCGAACACGTGCACACGCCCGCCGAGGACGCCACGGCGCTCGAGCGGGTGATGTTCGAGGTGAAGCGCGTGATCGTCGGGCAGGAGCGGCTGGTCGAGCGGATGCTGGTCAGCCTGCTCGCGCAGGGCCACTGCCTGCTCGAGGGCGTACCCGGCGTCGCCAAGACGCTCGCCGTCGAAACGCTCGCCCGCACCGTGAGCGGTTCGTTCTCGCGGCTGCAGTTCACGCCCGACCTGGTGCCGTCCGACATCGTCGGCACCCGTATCTACCGTCCGGGCAGCGAACGGTTCGACACCGAGCTCGGGCCGATCATGGCCAACTTCGTGCTGGCGGACGAGATCAACCGCGCGCCCGCGAAGGTGCAGTCCGCGCTGCTCGAGGTGATGGCCGAGAAGCACGTGACGATCGGTGGCCAGCGCTTCGACGTGCCGCGTCCGTTCCTGGTGCTGGCCACGCAGAACCCGATCGAGTCCGAGGGCGTCTACCCGCTGCCGGAGGCGCAGCGCGACCGCTTCCTGATGAAGATCTCGGTCGGCTACCCGACCGCCGCCGAGGAGCGCGAGATCGTCTACCGGATGGGTGTGGACGCGCCCGTCGCGAACCCGGTGATCAGCACCGACGAGCTGCAGCGGCTGCAGGCGACCGCGGCCCGCGTGTTCGTCCACCACGCGATCGTCGACTACGTGGTGCGGGTCGTGATCGCCACGCGGCACCCGGCCGAGCACGGCATGCCGGACGTCGCGCACTGGGTGTCCTACGGCGCCAGCCCGCGCGCCAGCCTCGGCCTGATCGCGGCCGGGCGCGCGCTCGCGCTGCTGCGCGGCCGCGACTACGTGCTCCCGCAGGACGTACTGGACGTCGCCGGCGACGTGCTCGCGCACCGGCTCGTGCTCAGCTACGACGCGATCGCCGACGGCGTGCCCGCAGCGCAGGCGGTGCGGCGCGTGCTGCAGACGATCCCGTTGCCGCAGGTCGCCCCGCGCCAGCGTGCCGGCGGGCCGCCGCCGATCACCACCGCGCCCGGTCCGCAGCAGCAGTCCCCCTGGGCGTCCTAGCGTTGACTCTCGATCTCGACTCTGCCGAACCGCTGCTCCGCAAGCTGGAGCTGAAGGTGCGCAACCGGCTGGACGGGTTGCTGCAGGGTAACTACGTGGGCCTGGTGCCCGGGCCCGGCACGGAGGCGGGGGAGTCGCGCCAGTACGTGCCCGGTGACGACGTGCGCCGGATGGACTGGCCGGTCACGGCGCGCACCACGATCCCGCACGTGCGCCAGACGATCGCGGACCGCGAGCTGGAGACCTGGCTGGTCGTGGACGTGTCGGCCAGCATGGACTTCGGCACGGCCCGCAGCGAGAAGCGCGAGCTGGCGCTGGCCGCGATCACGGCGATCTCGCACCTGACCGTGCGCGGCGGCAACCGGATCGGTGCCGTCGTCGGGGACGGGCGGCAGGTGTACCGGATCCCGGCGATGCCCGGACGCCAGCACGCCCGCCATCTCGTCCGCCGGATCGCGGCCACGCCGCGCGCGGAGCCGGCTGAGGACGGTCCGGTCGTCGGCCTGGCCGGGATGCTCGAGTCGCTGCGCCGCCCGCAGCGGCGCCGCGGCCTGGTCGCCGTGATCTCGGACTACGTCGAGGCGGGCGGCGCGGACGCCGACGAGCCCGGTTGGGTCCGTCCGCTGCGCGCGCTGGCCGATCGGCACCAGTTGCTGGGCGTGGAAATCCTCGACCCGCGCGAGCTCGCGCTGGAGCCGGCCGGTCTGGTGACGTTCGTGGACCCGGAGAGCGGACGGCAGCTCGAGGTGCAGACGTCCTCGTCCGACGTGCGCCAGCGGTACGCACAGGCGGCGGCCGTGCAGCGCGGCCGGATCGCAGCCGCCCTGCGCCGGGCCGGGGCCGCGCACCTGCAGCTGCGCACCGACCGCGACTGGGTCACCGACCTCGTCCGGTTCGTCATCGCCCAGCGGCAGGCCGGGTTCGCCGGCGTCCGGAGGGCGGTGCGCTGATGCACTTCCTGTCCCCGGGTTGGCTGCTGCTGCTGATCGTCGTCGCGGTCCTGGTCGCCGCCTATGTGCTGCTGCAGCTGCGCCGAAAGGTGTTCGTGGCCCGGTTCAGCAACCTGGAACTGCTCGGCAGCGTCGCGCCGCGGCGTCCTGGTTGGCGCCGGCACCTGACGTTCGCGCTGCTCATCGCCGGCCTGACCGTGCTGACCATCGGTGTCGCGCAGCCGACGGCGGCGGTCCGCGTGCCGCGCGACCGGGCGACGGTCGTGCTCGCTATCGACGTCTCGCTGTCGATGGAGGCGACGGACGTGCTCCCGTCCCGCATCCAGGCCGCGCAGATGGCGGGCAAGAAGTTCGCCGACCTGCTGCCCGCGCGGATCAATCTCGGGCTGGTGTCCTTCGGCGGGAACGCGAGCGTGCTGGTCTCGCCGACGCTGGACCGCGACCCGGTGAAGAAGGCGATCGACGGACTGAAGCTGCAGGAGTCGACCGCGATCGGCGAGGCGATCTTCACGTCGCTGCAGGCGATCAGCGTCTTCAGCCAGGCAACCACGGCCAAGGGCGAGAGGCCGCCGCCGGCGCGGATCGTGCTGCTGAGCGACGGCACGAACACCGTCGGCCGTCCTGTCTCCGAAGCGGTGGCTGCGGCCAAGAAGGCCCATGTGCAGATCTCGACGATCGCGTTCGGAACCCCGAACGGCACGGTCACCTACAAGGGCGACACGCTCGCCGTCCCCGCCGACCGCTCGACGCTGCACGCGATCGCGGACGAGACCGGCGGGTCGTTCCACACCGCGGCCTCGGTGCAGGAGCTGGAGCAGGTGTACCAGAACATCGGCTCGCAGATCGGCTACACGACCCAGCAGCGGGACGTCAGCTGGCGGTTCCTGGCGATCGGCCTGTTCGTGCTGTTCGCGGCGGCCGGCACCTCCATGCTCTGGGCCGGCCGCCTCGTCTAGCGCTGTGCAACGCCCGCGCGGGGTCACCGGTCCGTGCGCCGGGCGGCTGAGCCGCGCGGTCAGCTCGTCGGGTCGAGAACCAGCTTGCCGATCGAGCTGCGGTCCAGCAGCGCGCGGTGGGCGTCGGCGGCCTGGTCGAGCGAGTAGCGGCGGCCGATCACCGGCTTCAGCTCGCCGTCGGCGATGAGGGTCATCAGGTCCTGGACGGCGGCTGCGAGCAGCTGCGGCCGCTGCACGACGTGCACCAGCCAGAAGCCGATCACGCCCGCGCTGCGCGCCATCAGCTTGCCGGGATCGACCGGCGACGGCGCGGTGCGCGAGGCCATGCCGAAGGTGGCGAGCCGTCCGAGCGGGGCGAGCGCGGCCAAGCTCGCGTCGAACACGCGGCCACCGGTCATCTCCAGCACCACGTCCACGCCGCGGCCGCCGTTCGCGTCGCGCAGCGCGGCCGTCAGGTCGTCCGTCCTGGAGTCGACGGCGACGTCGGCGCCGAGATCGAGGGTCAGCTGCCGCTTCTCGACGCTGGACGCGGTCGCGATGATCCGGCCCGCGCCCCACCGCCGAGCGAGCTGGATGGCGAGCGTGCCGACGCCGCCCGCTCCGGCGTGCACGACCACGGTCTCGCCTTCGGCGAGGTGCGTGCTGGTACGCAGCAGGTGCCACGCGGTCGCGCCCTGCACGAGCGTGGTCAGCGCCTGCTCGTCATTGACCGCGTCCGGGATCGGGAACAGCCGGTTCGTGTCGGCCGCGACCTTCTGCGCGTACCCGCCGGAGCCCAGCAGTCCGAGCAGCCGGCGCCCGTCCGGCGCGCGCACGACGACCTCCCCGCCGGGGATCATCGGCAGCGTCTGCTTGGCGAGATAGGAGTCCTCGGTCTGGTGCGTGTCCGCGTAGTTGACGCCGGCCGCGAGCACGTCGAAGACCTGCTCGCCGTTCGACGGCTGCGGATCGGGCAGTTCGGAGACGACCAGGGTCTCGGGCCCGCCGAACTCGGTGATCTGGATTCCGCGCACGGGGTAACCGTACTCACCGGTAGTGCGCGGACCGGAAGCGTCGCTGCCGCGATCGGCTAGCGTGGGTCCCCGTGACTCGGACGGTGCTGGTGACGGGCGGCAATCGGGGGATCGGCCTGGCGATCGCGCAGGCGTTCGCGGCGAACGGCGACAACGTCGCGGTCACGCACCGCGGGTCGAACGTGCCGGCGGGACTGTTCGGCGTCCGCTGCGACGTGACGTCCTCCGACGACGTGGACGCCGCGTTCGGCGCGGTCGAGTCGGAGTTCGGCGCCGTCGAGGTGCTGGTGTCCAACGCGGGCATCACCGACGACACGCTGCTGATGCGGATGGGCGAGGACAGCTTCCAGCGCGTGCTGGACGCGAACCTGACCGGTGCCTACCGAGTGGCCAAGCGCGCGACGCCCGGCATGCTCAAGGCCCGGCGCGGCCGGATGATCTTCATCTCCTCGGTGGTCGCGCTCGTCGGCTCGCCCGGCCAGGCCAACTACGCCGCGAGCAAGGCGGGCCTGATCGGCCTGGCCCGCTCCATCGCGCGCGAGCTGGGCAGCCGGTCGATCACCGCGAACGTGATCGCGCCCGGCTTCGTCGAGACGGACATGACCGCCGAGCTCACCGACGCGCGCCGCAAGGAGATCCTCGGCAACGTGCCGCTGAACCGGTACGGGACCGCCGAGGAGATCGCCGGCGCCGCGCTGTACCTCGCCTCGGACGCCGGCGCGTACGTGTCCGGCGCGGTGCTGCCGGTCGACGGCGGACTGGGAATGGGGATCTAGCCATGGGCCTGTTGGACGGCAAGCGGCTGCTGATCACCGGCGTGATCACCGACGCCTCGCTCGCGTTCGGTGTCGCGCGGATGGCGCAGGAGCAGGGCGCGCAGGTCGTGCTCACCGGCTTCGGGCGCATGTCGCTGGTCGAGCGCGTGGCCAAGCGGCTGCCGCAGCCTGCGCCGGTGCTCGAACTCGACGTCACCGACGAGCAGCACCTGGCCACCCTCGCCGACCGCGTCCGCGAGCACGTGGACGGGATCGACGGCGTGTTCCACTCGATCGGGTTCGCGCCGGCGTCCTGCCTCGGTGGCGGGTTCCTGGATGCGCCGTGGGAGGACGTCGCGACCGCCGTCCAGGTGTCGGCGTACTCGCTCAAGGCGCTGGCCGCCGCGTCTCTGCCGCTGTTCGGGAACGCCGGCGGCTCGATCCTCGGCCTGACGTTCGACGCGCGCGTGGCCTGGCCGGCCTACGACTGGATGGGCGTCGCGAAGGCGGGCCTGGAGTCGACCTCGCGCTACCTTGCCCGCGAACTCGGCCCGCGCAAGATCCGGGTGAACCTGATCGCCGCGGGGCCGATCCGCACGATGGCCGCCAAGAGCATCCCCGGCTTCAGCACGTTCGAAGACGCCTGGAACGGGCGCGCGCCGCTGGGCTGGGACAACGACGACAGCGAGCCGGTCGCGCGGACCGCGTGCGCGCTGATGTCGGACTGGTTCCCGTCCACCACCGGCGAGATGGTCCACGTCGACGGCGGCTTCCACGCGATAGGCGTCTGAGATCCCCCGATGAGCACCAGCGAGTTCGACGCGTTCCTGCTGCTGTCGTTCGGCGGGCCTGAGGGGCCGGACGACGTGATGCCCTTTCTGCACAACGTGACACGCGGCCGCGGCATCCCGGACGAGCGCCTCGCCGCGGTGGCCGAGCACTACCACCACTTCCACGGCGTCTCGCCAATCAACGCCGGCAACCGCGCGCTGATCGCGGCGCTGCGCGAGGAGTTCGACGCGCACGGGATCGCGCTGCCGATCTACTGGGGCAACCGCAACTGGAAGCCGTACGTGGCCGACGCGGTACGGCAGATGCGCGACGACGGCGTGGGGCGCGCGCTGGTGCTGGCCACCAGCGCGACCGGCGGCTACTCCTCGTGCCGGCAGTACCGCGAGGACATGGCGCAGGCACGCACGGTCGCGGGGGAGGGCTCGCCGCAGCTGGTCAAGCTGCGACACTTCTTCGACCACCCCGGGTTCGTCGCAGCGAACCTGGACGGTGCCCGCACGGCGCTGGAGTCGCTGCCGGCGGACGTGCGCGACGACGCGCGGCTGGTGTTCACGGCGCACTCGGTGCCGGTGTCGATGAACGCGTCGTCCGGGCCGGACGCGTTCGGCGGCGGGCTGTACGAGGCGCAGCAGCGCGAGACCGCGCGCTTGGTCGCCATGCTGCTGCGTGGCCCGGACGCGGAGTTCGACCTGGTCTGGCAGTCGCGGTCCGGGCCGCCGCAGGTGCCGTGGCTCGCGCCAGACATTAACGATCACCTGCGCGACCTGGCACAACGCGGCACGCGGGCGGTCGTGGTCTGCCCGACCGGCTTCGTCGCCGATCACCTCGAGGTGCTGTGGGACCTGGACAACGAGGCGGCGCAGACCGCGGCCGAGCTCGGCCTGCACTTCGCGCGCGCGGCCGCCGCGGGGACGCATCCCGGCTTCGTCGCCGCGATCCGCGAGCTCGTCCAGGAGCAACTGGACGGCGCCGAGCCCAAGACCCTGGGCACGCTCGGGATCTGCGGCGTCGACTGCCCGGCCGACTGCTGCCCGGCGCCCCAGCGCCGTCCCACCTGAGCCGTGCAGACGTTCCCGGACGGACCGGAGGTCGCGCTGCCCGCGGGTGACGTGACCGTGGGCGTGGTGCGCGTCGGCGACACCGTCCGGCGCCCGCACCAGCCCACCAGCGAAGCGGTAGCCGCGTACCTGCGCCACCTGCAGTCCGTCGGGTTCGCCGGCGCGCCGCGTTACCTGGGACGGGACGCCCAGCGCCGGGACGTGCTCAGCTTCATCGAGGGAGACGTCCCTGGTGATCCGCCCGAGCCGTGGGCGGCCGCCGACGACGTGCTGCCGGGGGTCGGGCGGCTGGTGCGCTCGCTGCACGACGCGAGCGAGGGCTGGCGACCGCAGCTCGACTTCGACGCCCGCGTGCGCGACCGGCCGCGCGCCCCACTGCCAGAGGGCGAACCGCGGCTGGTGGCGCACCGGGACGTCACGCCGCAGAACGTCGTCTTCCGCGACGGGCGGGCCGCCGCGCTCGTCGACTTCGACCTGGTGAACTGGACGACGCGCTCGGTCGATCTCGCGAACACCGCGATGCACTGGGTCCCGCTGAGCGATCCGCGGGACCGTCCGGCCGTGTACGACGGCATCGACGAGGGCAGCCGGTTGCGGCTGCTGCTCGACGGCTACGGCGGGGACGCGGTTTCCGGCGCCGCGGTGCTGGCCGCGTGCCGGCTGCGCTTCGCCGGGCTGTACGACTCGATGCGCTGGAACGCCGAGCACCTCGGTGGCGGCTGGGCGCGGATGTGGGACGAGGGGGTCGGCGAGAAGATCCGCCGCCGCGTCGCGTGGTTCAGCACGGTCGAGCCGCGGCTGCGCGCCGCGCTCGCCTGACCGGCCGACTGCGTCACAGTTCGGCTGCGTCCGGCGGCAGCTGCTCAGCTTCGCGCACTGTGCGCCGAAAGTGCCGGTGGAGCCGTGCGTCCTGGTTCCGTAATCGTTGGAGGATCCATGTCCACGCAGCCCGCGCCGACCCGTCCGGCCCGGTTCGGCCGCCACCAGGTTCGCGGGCGCGAGGCCCGTCGCCAGAACGGCGCACTGGACGAGGCGCTCACCGAGTTCGCGGGTCTCTCCAGCCAGCTCGGCATCGAGGTCGCCGACATCTCCGGCAACATCGACGCGCTGTCCGGAGCCGTCACCGAGCAGGCCCAGCTGTCCGTCCGGCTGAACGCCACCGCGGAGGAGATCGCCGCCGCGAACCACCAGGTCGAGGCTGCCGT
>Ga0164242_10000585_pt1 | contig 43947 bp, 42 predicted proteins | sample OricomgcompostMG_FD_108783 | JGI IMG/M metagenome (GOLD analysis project Ga0164242, IMG submission 108783) | Miracle-Growth compost microbial communities from Emeryville, California, USA - Original compost - Miracle growth compost (MG) ... | reverse complement strand
GCTCCGTCCCGGACGCCGATCCCGTGCTCGGCCGACAGGTACGCAGCGACCAGCCCGGCCTCGTACCCGTCAACCGTGAAGCCGACCACGCCGACCGCGTCGTAGCAGTCGTCCCAGATCGACAGCACCTCGACCTCGTCGATGGCGGCCAGTCGGGACAACAACCGGGTCCGCAGCCTCCACTCGTGTCGCCGCAGGTGATCATCGCCGATCCGATCGATCTCCCGGCACGCGGCAGCCAGTGCGGCGACGCCCAGGACGTTCGGTGTCCCGCCCTCGTGGCGGGATGTACCAGAGGCCCAGTCGGCGTGCTCCACCGTGACCTTGCGGACCGCGCCGCCGCCCGCCAGATACGGCTCGGCAGCGTTCAACCAGTCGGCACGACCGACCAGCGCACCGACTCCGTACGGTGCGTAGATCTTGTGGCCGGAGAAGGTGAGGTAGTCGATCTCGAAGGCTGCGATGTCGATCCGGCGGTGCGGGACCAGTTGGGCGCCGTCCACGGCGATCCGGGCACCGTGCCGATGCGCAAGATCCGCGAGCCGGCGGACCGGCAGCACCTCACCCGTCACGTTGGAGGCGCCGGTGATCGCCACCAGCACGGCACCCGTGGTGATCACCGCCTGCTCAAGATCATCAAGGGTCTGTTCCAGCGTGTCGGCCGCCGGCACCACGGTGGCACCGATCCGCTGCCAGGGCAGCAGGTTCGCGTGATGCTCGATGTCCAGACAGACGACGGCCGACCCGTCGGGAACCGCACCGGCGAGCAGATTCAGGGCGTCGGTGGTGTTCCTGGTGAAGATCGTCAGGTCGTCCGGCCGGGCGCCGACGAACTTGGCGACGGTGGCACGGGACTGTTCGTAGAGCGCCGTGCTGACCGCGGACGCAAACCCGGCGCCGCGGTGCACGGACGCGTAGTAGGGGAGGACCCGCTGTTGGTCGGTGACCACGGCGGCAAGTGCCGGTGCACTCGCCGCGTAGTCGAGATTCGCGTACGGCACCGTGCGGCCGTCGACCAGCGGAACCTCGAGATCGGCACCGGTCACCTCGGCCAGCGGACCAAACGCATCCCGCCGACGGAACTGCTCGCCAAGATCACGAAGGCGCAGTTGCTCGGTGGCCGGTGCCGAAGTACAGGCCCGGTCGAGCGGTTCGGTCGTGGTTCGGTCGGTTCGGTCGGTGTGGTCGGTGCGGTCGCTGCGGCCGGACAGAACGGAGATCGACACTCGGCACTCCTCGAGATCAGGGGCCCCGTGTCAGTGAGGACCCGCGCTTGCCGGGTCCCGTCCTGGGCCCGGCCGTGTGGTCACCCGGGGCACCCCACCGCGGAGGAGGGTTGCCGGTCAGCAAGCCGGGGCTTCGCGCTGACACTCGTCACACGTCGTACGCCCAGTACTGTGCGGGTCGGGACGTGCGCGGCGCAACCTGCTATCTCGCGGTGTGAGACGCCGTCTCAAAAAGCCAGGCGCGTCCCGGGGTCAGGGGACGAGCACCAGGCGACGTCCCGGCTCGACCGGTTCGTTCCACGCCCGTTCGACGTCGGAAAGCCTGCGGACCACGGGTTCGACCAGGATCCGGCCGGCCGCGATGTGCTCGATCACTGCCGGGATCTCGGCGGCGATGTCCCGCATCGCCGTGCTGCCGATTCCGCTGCCGACGAGGTGAACATCGCTGCTGCGCAGGACTTCGGCAGGGAGCTGCATGGACCGCGCGGCCATCGTGCCGATCTGGACCCAGGTCAACCGGCGACCCTCGGTGCTGCCGGCCAGAACGGGCAGCAACTGTTCCGCCGGGCGCCCCCAGAGGTAGTCCAGGACCACATCGACCGGCCCGGCCAGTTGCCGCGTCCAGTCGGTGCCGTCGATCCGTACGGTGGCGTCGGCATCCTCGGCGACCTCGGCCAGCCCGGACTCCGATCGCCCGATCGCGATCACCTGCGCCGCCTTGAGCAGCTTCGCCGCCTGCACTGCCGTACGGCCGGCGGCTCCGGTGGCACCCAGGACCGCGACCGTCTGCCCGGGCTGCAGATCCGCCCGCAACCTCAACGCCATCCATCCCGACGAGCCGGGATTGAGCGAGGCGGCCATTACAACGGGATCGCAGTCGTCGGGCAACCGGAGCGCCATGCCGGAGACCGTGGCTCGTTCGGCGAAGGTGCCGTACGGGGGCTTCAGTCCGCCGATATAGATCAGGCTGCCGTCCGAACGCCGTGCGACGCCGTCCACGCCGGGGATCATCGGCAATTCACTGTGCCCGGCGTAATGCTCGCCGGCGGCTTGCGCGCGGGTGATCTGGTGCAGCCCGGCGGCCACCACCTCGACCAGCTCCTCACCCTCGACGGGCACCGGATCGGAAAAGTCGCGGTAGGTGGGCGGTTGCCCCGGGTGGTGGACGACTGCTGCCTTCATGACTGCCTCCTGTGTCGGCTTCCGAACATGGTCTGGTTCCTTAATAGCGTTAAGCTTCCGACCATCAGTCTGCTTAACGCTGTTAAATTCGTCAAGAGGCTGGCACAATCCGAGTCATGCCGCTGGACCGCGACCTGGTCGTCCGCACCGCATTGGACCTGCTCGATACCGAGGGTCTGGAAGGACTGACCCTGCGCAAGATCGCGGCAGCGCTGCACGTCAAGGCGCCGGCGCTCTACTGGCACTTCCAGAGCAAGCAGCAGTTGCTCGACGAGATGGCGACTGCGATGGCTCGCGATGCGATGGCCGCCGCCGAGTTGACCGGTTCCTGGCAACAGCAGTTGCGAATGATGGCGACCGGGTTGCGCCGGATGCTGCTCAGCCGGCGGGACGGCGCGCGGCTGTTCGGCGGGACCTACATGACGGACAACCGACCGCTGGTCGCCGGCGAACCGTTGCTCACGGCGTTGACCGAGGCCGGCGCCGATCTGCCCACCGCGGTCACCGTCACCCGGACGATCAGCTGCTATGCGATCGGACACGTCCTGGAGGAACAGGGCGTGGTTGGCCCGTCCGGCGCCCGGGATCCCCGGTTCGCTCCGGATGCCCGCAAGGCACGGCTGGAGGGCGAAGGCGTACCGCTGACCGCGGAGGCGAGCGACTACCTGTTCGGTGACTTCGACCGATCCTTCGGCGACGGCCTGGAGCTGATCATCGCCGGATTCGGTGCGATCCTCGCCGACCGGTCAGGACACTGCTGACCGGTGACAGCACGTCCGGCGGACTGACCCGGGGCTCGGTATGAATTGGCGCGGCCCCGGCGCCGCGGATTACCATGGTCGTTACAGGCATCGACCCGGCTATCACCGGTGAGCCTCCGGAAGAACGAGACCGTACCGCTCCCGGCGCGATCTTCAGTAGAACCGGACGGGTGGCCCGTCACAGCCATGACGAGTCGTCGCATCGGTCGACGATGATCGAGGCGGCAAGCGGGGTGGTACCGCGGCGCGCGATGCGTCGTCCTCGTGCAGGTCGGTCAAGCAGACGTCCGCACCGAGAGAGGCACCCGCGATGACTTATCCGAAAGCGACCACCGCACCGGAACCGGACGACCGCGTCCCGTCCAGCCCGCGGTTCGCCGAGATCGAGGAGCGGGTGCTGGCCTTCTGGAAGGCCGACGACACCTTCAAAGCCTCGGTTGCCCGCAATCCTGCCGGCGAGAACGGCTCCAACGAGTACGTCTTCTACGACGGCCCGCCCTTCGCCAACGGCCTGCCGCACTACGGTCATCTGCTCACCGGCTATGTCAAGGACATCGTGCCCCGGTTCCAGACGATGCGCGGCAAGCATGTCGAACGACGGTTCGGTTGGGACACCCACGGGCTGCCGGCCGAGTTGGAGGCGATGAGCCAGCTCGGCATCAAGACCACCGACGAGATCCTCGAAATGGGGATCGGCAAGTTCAACGAGGCGACCCGCTCCTCGGTGTTGCGGTACACCGCCGACTGGCGGGACTACGTCACCCGGCAGGCCCGGTGGGTCGACTTCGACAACGAGTACCGGACCCTTGACCTCTCCTACATGGAGTCGGTGCTCTGGGCGTTCAAATCCCTGTGGGACAAGGGATTGGTGTACGAGGGCTTCAAGGTTCTTCCGTACTGCTGGAACGACCAGACGCCGTTGAGCAACCACGAGTTGCGGATGGACGAGGACGTCTACCAGATCCGCCGCGATCCGGCCGTCACCGTCGGTTTCCGGTTGGAGACCGGCGAACTGGCGCTGATCTGGACAACCACTCCGTGGACGCTGCCGTCGAACCTGGCGATCATGGTCCATCCGGATGTCGACTACGTGGTCGTCGAGTCCGATGCCACCGGAACGACCGAGCGCTACATCCTGGCCGAGGCCCGGCTGGACGCGTACGCCAAGGAGCTCGGCGAGGACGCCAGGGATCATGTCGTGCAGCGGCTCAAGGGCGCCGATCTCGTCGGCCGCCGCTACACGCCGCCGATGTCCTACTACCTGGGTTGGGAGAACGCCCACCGCATCGTCCCTGCCGAGGAGTTCGTGACCACGACCGAGGGCACGGGCCTGGTCCACTCCGCCGGCGCCTTCGGCGAAGAGGACAAGATCGTCACCGATCGCAACGACATCAAGCCGGTCGTCCCGGTGGCGGCCGACGGCACCTTCACCGCACCCGTCTCCGACTACGTCGGGGTGCACGTCTTCGACGCCAATACCTTGATCATCGAGCACCTGAAGAACCGCACGCGCGGTGCCGGCGACCCTGGCTCGACGACCGAGGGAACCGTGCTGTTGCGGCAGGAGATGTACGACCACAGTTATCCGCACTGCTGGCGGTGCCGCAATCCGCTGATCTACATGGGCGTCGCCTCCTGGTTCGTCGAGGTGAGCAGGTTCCGGGATCGGATGGGCGAGCTGAACCGGCAGATCAACTGGGTGCCCGAGCACGTCAAGGACGGTCAGTTCGGCAAGTGGCTGGCCAACGCCAGGGACTGGTCGATCAGCCGGAACCGGTTCTTCGGGAGCCCGATCCCGGTCTGGAAGTCCGACGACCCGGCCTATCCCCGGGTCGACGTGTACGGCTCGATCGCCGAGCTGGAGAAGGATTTCGGGGTCGAGGTCACCGACCTGCACCGGCCCGTCATCGACACCCTGACCCGGCCGAATCCGGATGATCCGACCGGGCGGTCGACGATGCGTCGGGTGCCGGAGGTCCTCGACGTCTGGTTCGATTCCGGGTCGATGCCCTACGCCCAGGTGCACTACCCGTTCGAGAACACCGACTGGTTCGAGCACCACTATCCCGGTGACTTCATCGTGGAGTACATCGGCCAGACCCGCGGCTGGTTCTACACGATGCACATCCTGGCCACCGCGCTGTTCGACCGGCCGGCGTTCAAGAACTGCATCAGCCACGGCATCGTGTTGGGCAGTGACGGGCAGAAGATGAGCAAGTCGCTGCGCAACTACCCCGACGTTCGCGAGGTCTTCGACCGGGACGGTGCAGACGCCATGCGCTGGTTCCTGATGAGTTCGCCGATCCTGCGCGGCGGGAACCTGATCGTCACCGAGCAGGGCATCCGCGAGGGTGTCCGGCAGGTGATCATCCCGCTGTGGAACGCCTGGTACTTCTTCAGCCTGTACGCCAACTCGGCCGACGGCGGACAGGGATATGACGCGCAGTGGTCGACCTCGTCGACCGACGTCCTGGATCGCTACATCCTGGCCAAGCTGCGGCAGACCGTGACCAAGGTCGGCGACTCACTGGACGCCCTGGACATCGCCGCCGCGTGCGACGAGGTGCGCTGGTTCGGCGAGGTGCTGTCCAACTGGTACATCCGGCGTTCCCGGGACCGGTTCTGGGACGGTGAGAGTGACGAGTCCCGGCAGGCGTTCGACACTCTCTACACCGTCCTGGAGGTGCTCACCCGGACGGCGGCACCGCTGCTGCCGCTGATCAGCGAGGAGATCTGGAAGGGGCTCACCGGCGGTCGATCGGTGCATCTGACCGATTGGCCGGATGCCGATCAGCTGCCCGCCGACGATGATCTTGTCGCACAGATGGACCGGGTCCGGGACGTCTGTTCGGCGACGTCCGCCCTGCGCAAGGCCAAGCGGCTCCGGGTCCGACTGCCGCTGGCCGGGCTGCGGGTCGCCGCGGACGACGCGAAGACGCTGCAACCGTTCGTCGGACTGATCGGCAACGAACTCAACGTCAAGTCCGTCGAGCTGGTCGATCTTGCCGCGGCCGGTGACGACCTCGGTGTCCGGCAGGAGCTGCAGGTCAACGCCCGGGCGGCCGGACCGCGGCTGGGCCGGGACGTGCAGACCGCGATCAAGGCGAGCAAGTCCGGAGATTGGGCGGTCACCGACGACGGGACCGTGGTTGCCGGTGGGATCGCCCTGCAGGAGGGTGAATTCACCGTGCGCACCGTGGTCGCCGATGCCGACGATGATCAACAGGCGGTTGCCATGCTGCCGGGCTCCGGCTTCGTCATCCTGGACACCGGGGTCACCCCGGAGCTGCAGGCCGAGGGCGTGGCCCGGGACATCATCCGGGCGGTGCAACAGGCCCGCCGGGACGCCGGCCTGGACATCAGCGACCGGATCGCGCTCTCCCTCCAGGGCGATGACGAGATCAGAGCAGCCGTGGAACAACACCGCAATCTGATCGAGTCCGAGACGCTGACCGAGCGGTTGACACTGGCCGTCGGCGGTGCCGGCGATGAGCACACCGACCTCGGTGAGGGCCGCCGGGTCAGCATCGCAGTCAGCAGGATCGACTGATCAGGTGTCCGGAGCGGTGGCCTGCTCGGCCGGGACCTGCGACTCCCACGCGCCCGGACCGGGCAACCCCACCGGGATCCGCGGGCACGTCTTCAACATGAGCACCCTGCCCGATCACCGGCGACGCGGACATGCCAGAGCGTGTCTCGAGGCACTGCTGGACTGGTTCCGGACCCGGACACCGGCCCGGGTGATCAATCTCAACGCGACTCCCGACGGTGCGGCGCTGTACCGCTCGATCGGCTTCACCGAACCGCGGTTCGCAGCCCTGCAGCTGACTCTGGACGACCCGGATCAGTCAGCCAGCTCCTTCATCAGCGGGTAGAGATCGCTCTTGCCCTCGAAGCCGATACCGGGCAGCTCGGGCATGATCACGTAACCGTCGACGACTTCGATCCCGTCGGGGAACCCGCCGAAGGGCTGGAACAGATCGGGATAGGTCTCGTTGCCTCCCAGGCCGAGACCCGCGGCGATGTTCAGCGACATCTGGTGACCGCCGTGCGGTATGAGACGGCCGGCCGACCAGCCGTGATCATCGAGCATGGCGAGGATCCGGAGATACTCGACCAGGCCGTAGCCCAAGGCGCAGTCGAACTGCAACCAGTCTCGGTCCGGGCGCAATCCGGCGTACCGGATGAGATTCCGCGCATCCTGCACCGAGAAGAGGTTCTCCCCGGTCGCCAGCGGCCCCGGGTACGCCCGGGCCAACACGGCGTACGACTCGTAGTCCAGCGGGTCGACGGGTTCCTCGTACCAGAACAGGTCGTACTGGCCGAGCGCGTCCGCATACGCCAGCGCGGTGGGCTGATCGAAACGACCGTTGGCGTCGACGGCCAGCTGCTGCCCGGGTCCGAGGATCGCCAGCGTGGCTTCGATCCGCTCCCGGTCTCGGTCCGGACTGTCGCCGCCGATCTTCTGCTTCACCACGGTGAACCCGCGGTCGAGATAGCTGCGCATCTCGTCGGTCAGGGCGGCGATGTCCTGGCCCGGGTAGTAGTAGCCGCCGGCCGCGTACACGAACACCTTCGGATCCGCGGCACCCGAACCGTGGCGTTCGGCGAGCAGTCGGAACAGCGGCCGCTCCTCGATCTTGGCTACGGCGTCCCACACCGCCATGTCGATGGTGCCGACCGCCACCGATCGTTCACCGTGACCGCCCGGCTTCTCGTTGCGCATCATCGCCGCCCAGACCTTGACCGGGTCGATGATCCCGCGGTGGTCGAGCAGCTCCGCCGGGTCGGCTTCCAGGATGCGCGGGATGAAGCGTTCCCGCATCATCGAGCCCTGACCGTACCGACCGTTGGAGTTGAAGCCGTAGCCGACCACCGGTCGCCCGTCGCGGATCACGTCGGTGATCACAGCGACCAGGCTCAGCGTCATCCGGGAGAAGTCGATGTAGGCGTTCCGGATGGGTGAGCTGATCGGGAAGGTCCGTTCCCGGATGTCGACGATCCTCATGATCGCTTTCTACCAGTACCGGGCTCGACGGCCCGGGCGGTGATCACCGGCTGCGCAGATCGAAGCCGAGATCCAGTACCGGGGCCGAGTGGGTGAGTTCTCCGATCGCGATGTAGTCCACCCCGGTTGCGGCGACGGCTGCCGCGTCGTCCAGGGTCAGTCCGCCGCTGGCCTCCAGCTTCACCCGGCCACCGGCCAGCGCGACCGCCTGCCGCATCCGGTCGGTGTCCATGTTGTCCAGCAGAATCAGGTCGGGCCCGACCTCGATCGCCTCCCGAACCTGGTCCAGGGTGTCGCACTCGATCTCGCAGCTGATCGACGGGTTCATGGCCCGGACCGCCGCGTACGCCGCCCGCACCGACCCGGCCGCAGCGACATGATTGTCCTTGATCAGCGCCGCATCGCCGAGCCCCATCCGATGGTTCACGCCACCGCCGCAGCGGACCGCGTACTTCTGCAGGATCCGCAGGCCGGGAACGGTTTTCCGGGTGTCGCGGACCTGGCAGTCGTGATCACCGACCGCGTCGACCCAGGCAGCGGTGAGGGTCGCCACCCCGGACAGTTGGGACAGCAGGTTGAGCAGCGTGCGCTCGGCGGTCAACAGCGTGCGCAGCGGGCCGGCAACGGTCATCACCCGGGCCCCGGCAGCCACCCGGTCGCCGTCGGAGACGGCCGGCGTGACCTCGACGCCGGCATGTTGATCCTCGGCCAGCACCTCGACGACGGCGGCGGCGACCGGGATCCCGGCGATGGTCCCAGGCTGCCGGGCGACCACATCCGCGACTCCCCGCTGTCCGGCAGGGATGGTGGCCCGGGTGGTGATGTCCGGTCCCCATTGCAGATCTTCGTCCAGCGTCCGTCGGGCGATGTCGATCGCCAGCTCGCGCTTCAGCCCGGCCGCGCTGAGCACGGCGTCACCATCGAAACTCATCTCAGGATCCCTTCTGTCGGGTGGTGATCGCCAGACCTTCCGGGCCGAGGCGAATCAGCGAGTGCCGTTCCCAACGGCGCAGTGGTTTCGGATGATCGGAGCGCCGATGGCAGCCGCGGCTCTCGGTGCGATGCATCGCCGCAGCGGCCACCACGACTCCGACCGTGTGCAGGTTGGTCGTCTCGACATCGGCCGCCGACCGGGCATGATCACCGACGGGCAGGCCGTCGAGGCTCTTCAGCAGAACGCTCAGGCCGGCCTCATCGCGGAGGATTCCGGCTCCGGCGCTCATCGCGGCGCCGATGGTGTCGCGATGTTCGGCGGCGACGGCGTAGCCGCGGCCTTCGTTCGTGGATGTCGACCGGGGTGTATCCGGGATCCGGGCGGCGAGTCGGCAGCCCACCCTGTCGCCGGCGATCAGCGCCTCGGTCAGGCTGTTGGACGCCAGTCGATTGGCACCCTGGACGCCGGTCGACGCCGTCTCGCCGACGGCGTACAGGCCCGGTAGCGAGGTGCTGCCGTCCAGCGTGGCCAGCACGCCGCCGCAGGAGTAGTGCTCGGCGGGTCGGATCGGGATCGGCTCGTTGATCGGGTCGACCCCGCGGGCCCGGCAGAGCATCAGGATGGACGGGAAGTGCTCCCGCCAGACCCTTTCGCCCAGGTGCGTGCCGTCCAGGAAAAGATGATCATCACCGGTTGTCATCAGATGTTCATGGATGGCTGCCGCCACCACATCCCGGGGCGCCAGATCGGCCAACGGATGCCGGCCCTTCATGATCAGTTCGCCGTGCCGATCAACCAGCACCGCGCCTTCGCCGCGGACGGCCTCGGAGATCAGCACCCCGCGGTCGCCGGGTCGCCGGAAGGCCTCCGGGACGGCCAGCGCGGTCGGATGGAACTGGGTGAATTCGACATCCCGCAACACCGCTCCGGCGCGCAGGGCCAGGGCCAGACCGTCACCGGTCGCGGTCGCCGGATTGGTCGTTGTGTCCCAGGCCTGCCCGATGCCGCCTGTGGCCAGCACCACCGCAGAGCCGACGAGCTCGCCGATCGTGCCGTCCTGGTCGATCAGTCGTACCCCGGTGACGCCGCGATCATCGGTCAGCAGGTCGACGACCGTGCTGTGGGTGCGGACCCGGAAGTCGCCGGCCGGTGCGCTGTCGGCTCTGGTCGCCACGGCGGCGGCCAACGTCCGGGCCACCTCGGCGCCGCTGGCGTCGCCGCCGGCGTGCACGATCCGGCGCGCGTGGTGACCGCCCTCGAGACCCAGGGCGATCCGGCCGTCCCGGTCGAGGTCGAAATGTGCGCCGAGATCGATCAGCCGGCGGATCGTCGCCGGGGCGGCGTTCACCAGTTCGGTGACGGCACCGGGTTCGCAGAGGCCGGCTCCGGCGACCAGTGTGTCCTCGATGTGGCTGGTGGCGGTGTCGTCGGTGTCGATCACCGCGGCCATACCCCCTTGGGCCCAGGCGGTCGAGCCGTCGCCGGGTTCGGCCTTGGTGATCACCGTGACCCGTCGGCCGGCGTCCAGCAGGCGTACGGTCGCGGCAAGTCCGGCGGCGCCGGTGCCGACGATGATCACGTCCGTCTCATCGGTCCAGGCCGGGGAGGCGGTGGGGATCCGACCGGCAGGCCGGGGAAGCTCGGCCAGCAGGTCATGAACTCCGGTCATGATCATTCGCCTCCGCCCGGCTGACCGATCGCGACCATCCGCTCGACGGCCCGCCGCGCCCGGGCGGCAATCTCCGGAGCGACGTCGACCACGTCGGTCTCGGTCTGCAGGGCGTTGATCAACTTCTCCGGCGTGATCATCTTCATGTATTTGCATGAGGCCTGCGGGTTGACCGGCTGGAAGTCGGTGTGATCATTGGCCTTACGGAGCTGATGCAGCATCCCGATCTCGGTGGCCACCAGAACCTTGTGCGCCGTGCTCTTGCGGGCCTCGTCCAGCATCGAGCCGGTGGACAGGATGTGGGTGCGCTCGGCGGGGATGTCGCCGACCGTGGTGAGCCACAGCGCCGAGGTCGAACAGCCGCACTCGGGGTGGACGTAGAGCTCAGCATCCTGATCGGCGTGCACCGCCGCTTCCAGGTCCTTGGGCGAGATCCCGGCATGCACGTGGCATTCGCCCATCCAGTTGTACAGGTTGGTGCGGCCGGTCTTCCGCTTGACATGGGCGGCCAGGAACATGTCGGGCAGGAACAGCACCTCGCGGTCGGCCGGGATGGACTCGACGACCTCGACGGCGTTGGAGGAGGTGCAACAGATGTCGGTCTCGGCCTTCACCTCTGCCGTGGTGTTCACGTACGCGACCACCACCGCGCCGGGATGTTCGGCCTTCCAGGCGCGCAGCTGATCGGCGTTGATGGTGTCGGCCAGCGAGCACCCGGCCCGGGCGTCGGGGATGATCACCTTCTTCTCGGGGGAGAGGATCTTCGCGGTCTCGGCCATGAAATGCACCCCGGCGAAGACGATCATGGACTCCGGCGCCGAGGCCGCGATCCGGGACAGGGCGAGGGAATCGCCGACGTGATCCGCGGCGTCCTGGATCTGCGGCAGCTGGTAGTTGTGCGCCAGGATCACCGCATCCTTCTGCCGAGCCAGCCGGCGCACCTCCTCCCGCCACTCGGTCCAGTCGGCGAAGCCGGTCGGAAGTCCGGCGGTCTCTCGGTCGTGGACACCGACCGATTCGATGATGGTCACAGGTAACTCCTGAAGTCAGGTTTTCGCCTATCAGTCGAAAACTACTCACGACGCTAGCATGCAGCCGTGGCCGGATCGAGCGAGGTGCCCACGTTTCGACACGAAGCGTTGGCAGTTGTGTTCAAAATCACGCCGGGGGAGGGTGCCGATGCTCGTCCGGAGTTGACCGTACTGGCCTGGAAGCGGAGCCGCGATCCGTACCAGGGTGCCTGGGCGTTGCCCAGTGGACCGGTCCTGGAAGGCGAGACCATCGGTGCCTGTGTTGCCCGTAACCTGGCGACGAAGGTGGACCTGTCCGAGATCGCGCACCTGGAGCAGTTGGAGACGCGCAGCGAGCCCGATCGTGATCCGTTCCAACGCACGATCGCCACGGCGTACCTCGGGCTGGTGCCGAGCACTGCGAACCCCCGGTTGCCCCAGAACGCGGCGTGGATCCGTACCGGCACCCTGCCGAGGATGGCCTTCGACCACGCATCGCTGGTGCAGTCGGCGATGCAGCGGTTGGAGCACAAACTCTCCTACAGCAACATCGGATTCGGGTTGGCACCGGCGGAATTCACCCTCGCCGAGTTGCGGGACATCTATCGGGCGGTGCTCGGCTACGACGTGTCGGTGACCAATCTGCAGCGGGTGCTGAAGCGGCGGGGGCAACTGGAACCGACCGGGCGGACCGCAGCCGCGGGCCACGGCGGGGGACGTCCGGCGGCGCTCTACCGGTTCACCCGGCAGAGCCTGCAGATCACCGACCCGTTCGCCGCGTTCCGGCCGGCCGGAGCCGCCGATCGGCCCCCGCGCACCGGATGATGACTGCGTGGACGACCTCCGAGCCCGCGCTGCCGCGCTCACCGACCTTGCGACCCCGGTAGTTCTCCGGATCGCCTCCACGACCGGCCTGTTGCGGCACCTCGCCCGCGAGCCGGCGACAGTCCGGCAGTTGGCGGCCGAGCACGACCTGCCGCGGCCCGCGGTCGTGCGGATCGTCCGGCTGCTCGCCGCCCGCGGCGTGGTCGCGGTGTCCTCGGACCAGGCGGAGCCGACGGTGCAGGCGACCGATCTCGGCCGCCTGCTCGATGACGGGCCGGGCGGCGCGTACGCCACCCGGTTGGACTGGCGGGGCGCAGCGGGCGAACTGGACCGAGCCTTCGTGTCCGACTTCGCCGACGTCATCGACGGACACCGCCCGGACGACGTTTGGACCCGGTTCGGCACCGACGAACAGTTCAGCCGATCCTTCGACGAGATGATGCGGGCCAGGGCCGTCGAATGGACCCCTCCGGTCGTCGAGCATCCGGTGTGGGGGACCGTCGATCGGGTGGTCGATCTGGGCGGCGGCCTCGGACACCTGGCCACCGCGCTGCTCGACCGATGGCCGCAACTTCACGCGACCCTGGTCGACCGTCCGGTCGTCGCACGCCGATCGGCCGCCGAGCTGGCCGGGCATCGGCACGCGGCGCGGCTGCAGGTGGTCGGCGGGGACATCCTCAGCCGGATTCCGCCGGGTGCGGACGGCTATCTGCTGGCCCACGTGCTGCATGACTGGGACGACGACCACGCGGTGCGGATCCTGACGACGGCCGGCACCGCGGCTCGGGAGTCCGACGGCGCCGTGATCGTTGTCGAGCGGGTGCTCCCCGACCAGGTCGGGGCCGGTGATCCGGTGACGCTGGAGGCGGTCCTCCAGGACGTCCGGCTGTACGTGCTCTTCGGCGGTGGTGAACGCACCCAGCCCGAGTTCTGCGAACTCGCCGACCGGTCCGGTCTGGCGTTGGAGTCGGTCTCACCGCTCTCCGGCCTGCGACGGCTGATGATCCTCCGGCCGGTCGACCGCTGACCGCCGGGGCCGGGTTCACCGCAAAAAGTTCAGTGGCGATGTCGATCCGGGGGTTCCGCCCTTCGACCTGTGCATGGAAGGGTTCCGACAGGCGGAATCCCCGACGAAGAGGATGGCGACATGCCCAAGTACATGGTGATCATGCGTTCCACCGACGAGACCCTGGCGGCGTTCGAGAACGTCGACTTCAACGAGATCATGGACCAGATGGGCCGCTACAACGACCAGTTGATCAAGGCCGGAGTGTTGGTGGCCGCCGAAGGCCTCGACGGTGCGCCGGGGGTGGTCATCGACTACAGCTCACAACCGCCCGTGGTGACCGACGGACCGTACGGGGAGACCAAGGAACTCTTCGCCGGGTTCTGGATCCTCAACGTCGCCTCGGAGGAGGAGGCGGTGGAGTGGGCGAGGCGAGCACCGCTGGCCGGTCCCGGCAGCAAGGCCGAGATCCGACGGGTGGCATCGATCGACGAGTTCCCGCAGGACAACGAATGGATCCAGAAGGAACGGGCATGGCGTGAGGCAAACGGCCAGCTGTGAGCACATCGTGAGCCCGCGGTCGTGAGCATCCGGGACACCACGGGCGACCCGGCGCGGCAGGCCGTCGAGGCGGTCTGGCGCGTCGAGTCGACCCGGATCATCGGCGGGCTGACCCGCTACACCGGCGACTTCGCCCTTGCCGAGGATGTCGCACAGGAGGCGCTGGCCGAGGCACTGGTGAGCTGGCCCCGGGACGGTGTCCCCGAATCGCCGGCCGGATGGCTGATGGCGGTGGGCCGCCGACGGGCGATCGACGCCTTCCGACGCCGCAGCCTCCGCGACGAGAAGTACGCAGTGATCGCCCGGGACGCCGCTCGGACCGGTTCGGTGGACGGTTCCGACACCGACCCGACGCCGGAGGACCTGCTGGATCCGGACCGGATCGACGACGATCGCCTTGCGCTGCTGTTCATCGCCTGCCACCCGGTGTTGTCCAAGGAATCGCAGGTGGCGTTGACGCTGCGCGCGGTCGCCGGACTCGGCACCGACCAGATCGCCCGCACCTTCCTGGTGCCGGTACCGACCATCCAGGCCAGGATCACCCGGGCCAAGAAGACCCTGGGCGCCGCCCGGGTGCCGTTCGGCGTACCGGCCGCGGAGGACCGCGCCGAACGGCTCAGCTCGGTGTTGAACGTGATCTATCTGATCTTCACCGAGGGATCCAGCGCGTCGGTGGGTGAGGACTGGATCCGGATCGATCTCGCCGCGGAGGCCATCCGACTCGCCCGAACGCTGGTCCAGTTGGTGCCGGACGAGCCGGAGGCCTACGGGCTGTTGGCCCTCTGCGAATTGACCGCCGCACGGTTCCCCGCCCGGGTCGGACCGGACGGCGAACCGGTGCTGTTGGCCGATCAGGACCGGCGGCGCTGGGATCGCTCGGCGATCCGCCGCGGCACCGCCGCACTGGCCAAGGACAGCTCGTTCGGCAGGGGACTCGGCCCGTACGGTCTGCAGGCGGCGATCGCCGCCTGCCACGCGGTGGCGCCGTCGGTGGACGAGACCGACTGGGACCGGATCGTTGTGCTCTACGAGGCGCTCGGCCGCATCGCCCCGTCACCGGTCGTCGAGCTGAACCGGGCAGTCGCCGTGTCCATGGCACAGGGCCCGGAGGCAGCGCTGCCGCTGGTGGACGACCTTGTCGCTCGGGACGTACTCCGCGGGTCGCAGCTCCTGCCGAGTGTCCGAGGGGAGTTGTTGATCAAACTCGGGCGGAGTGAAGAGGCTCGGCAGGAGCTGGAGCTGGCGATCCGGCTCACCCAGAACGCCCGGGAGCGCGCGGTGCTGGAGCGCAAGATCGCCGGACTGCCCTGACAGCGGATGATGTCGCCGGCTACTTCGCGTCGACGTTCCCGGAGTATCGGCTGTCGACGTACTTGTCGGCCGGCAACGGCGTGTCGTAGTCGAGTGCACCGAGTTCCATCCACATCCGTTCCATGCCGGCCAGCTGGTCCGGCAGTGGATGCAGGTCGGGGTACCAGGTGTAGAGCGGGACCGATTTGACCTGCTCGGGAGTCTGCTCGGTCGCATCGCCGATGATCTTGAGATTCTCGGCGGAGTAGCGTTGGTCGCCCTGCAGGTCGGCAGCTCCCTTCGCCAGCGCATCGAAGAACTTCTGCGCCTGCGTCGAGTCGGCGAACCTGCTGCCGAAGACGACCCCGGTGCCGGACGTGCCCTTGGGGGTGGTCCACAACTTGGCCGCCACCCCGTCGTCGACGGCCTTGTTCCAGAACGGCGCGGATACGAAGGCTCCGTCGATCGCTCCGGACCTGATCCCTGCCTCGATGTCCGGATTGTCCAGCGGCGTGAAGGTGACGTCCTTGATCGACAGACCGGCCTGCTCCAACGCCATGCCGGTGTAGAACGCGCTCGTTGCGCCGGCGCCGCCGAGTGCACCGATCTTCCGGCCCTTCAGGTCGGCGACCTTGGTCAGCTTGCCGCTGTCGCGCAGCTTCTTGGACACGATCAGTTCCGAGGCGGGCTTCTTGGTGTCACCGTCGGCGACACCCATCGACCCGACCACCTTGACGTCCAGACCGGAGTTGATCGCGTTGAACATACCGGCGCTGAATCCGATCATGGCCGCATCGAGTTTTCCGGTCGCCGCCAGCGGAACCGCGTCCTTGCCGGACTTGACGACCTGCAGGTCGACTTCCAGACCCGCATCGGTGAAGTAGCCCTTCGCATCGGCGACGAACAACGGCGCGAAGATGGGCAACGGTACGTAGCCGATCTTGATCGTGGCGTCGCCGGAGTTCTGTGACACGGTGCCGCCGCCGGAGCATGATGCGGTGAGGACGATCGCCGTCAGCAATGCCAGCAGCGTGATGAACTTCTTCACTGGGGGTGTTCCTCTCGTGATGGTGGGGATGGCTGCGGTCGGGTCGGGACCGCGGCACGTCTGGCGGCGGCACTTCCGGCGTGGCGCCAGGGCATGACGACCCGGCCGAGGAGGATGATCAAGCCGGTGTAGAGCGCGCCGAGCAGGGAAACCGTGATCAGCCCGACGAACATCGTCGCCGGCTGGAAGAGCTGCCAGGAGTTCCAGATCAGGTAGCCCAGCCCGTTGTCGGAGGCCACGAACTCGACCGCGGTGATCACGACGACGCCCATGCCCGCGGACACGCGCAACCCGGTGATGATCGACGGTGTCGCCGCCGGCAACAGCACGTGGCGGAACAGCTTCCAGCCGACTGCGCGATAGGCGCGCGCCGCCTCCAGGGTGCGATCGTCGATCTGAGCGATGCCGGCGAGGGTGTTGATCTGGACGACGAAGAACACCGAGATGGCCACCGACAAGACCTTCGGTGTCTCGGTCAGGCCGAAGATCAACAACAGCAACGGCAGGATGGCGATCTTGGGCAGCGCGTACAGGGCACTGAACGTCGGCCCGAGGGCTGCCCGGAGCGGTCGGCAGATTCCCATCATCAGTCCCACCGCGATGCCGACGACCGAACCGATGACGAACCCGGCGGTCAACCGCGCGAGCGTCGCGAGGACGTGGGCGAGTATCTCCCCGCCGACCGTCATCTGCCAGGCGCGCCGGGCGATCTCCGACGGCGGCGTGAACAGCCGACCGTCCAGGACGCCGGTGCGCGCCAGCAGTTCCCAGATGATCAACCCGACGAGCGGGGTGACGGCGGCCAGGCTCAGATCGCGGTAGTGCAGTCGCCGGGCACGGCGGTACTCCCGGTCGATGGCCTGGTTGAGCACCGGATCGGATCGGGGATCCGGCTCCCGGACTGAGGCCGGACGTGTGTCGGTCTGCGGCAGTCCGGTCACGCGCACCTCAAGGACCGCTGCACTTCGTCGCGGAGTGATCCCCAGATGTCGGAGCGCAGTCGGGCGAACCCGGCCGTCGCCTGGACCTCCAGCCGGCGCGGCCGCCCGAAGGGTACGTCGATGACGTCCTTCACCCGGCCGGGACGGGCGGTCATTACGACGATTCGGTCGCCCAGCAGCAAGGCCTCCTCGATGGAATGGGTGACCAGGACGACGGTTTTGCGTTCCCGCTCCCAGATGCCGACCAATTGCTCCTGCATCAGGATCCGGGTCTGGGCGTCCAGGGCGCCCAACGGTTCGTCCATCAGGAGGGTGGGGGAGCCGGTGGCGAACGCTCGCGCGATGGCGATCCGCTGGCGCATGCCCCCGGACAGTTGGTGGGGATAGGCCGATTCGAAGCCGGTCAGCCCGACAGTGCAGATCCAGTGGTGGGCGTGCTCCAGTCGCTCGTTACGAGGGACTCCGGCCATCTGTTCGCCGAACGCCACGTTCTGCAGGACGGTCAACCATTCGAAGACGCCGTGGTCCTGGAACACGAACGCGGCCGCGGGTATCCGTCGATCGGTCGACCGGGCAGCGGATCCCGACGCCACCGTGCCCGTGGTCGGCGTCTCCAACCCGCCGAGGATCCGCAGCAGGGTTGACTTGCCACAACCCGACGGCCCGACGACACAGGTGAACGATCCGGCAGGCAGTCGCAGGTCGACGTCCACCAGGGCCTGCACGGCCGGACGGCCGACGAAGACCTTGGACAAGCCGCCCAGCACGAAAGCCGACTCGTGCTGGGCGGACATGATCACTCCCGGGTACGGTTTGTCGACGGTGGCCTTCCCGCGCAGCAAGAGATGGCGCAGGCAGGCGTGCACTGTATTGACCGGATCCCGGGCACGCGACGTTCCGGCCACAGCCGGATCGTCAGCACGGCCGGCGTCGGGAACCACCGCCGTTCATGACAGCCGGGCCAGTCGATGCAGGTCCGCGAGGACCGCTTTGGCGTCCTCCTCCAGTTCGGCGTCGGATCGGCCGCGTCGGCGGACGGTGAAGACGATTTCGCAGCCCTCACCCGCCGGCAGGATGCGCATCGGGTTGAGGGTGACGGTCCCGTCGGGAGTGGTCACCTCGTGGTCGAGCACTCCGAACGGGTTGGGCGGGGCGAAGGCGATCTCGATACGGCCCATCGGCGAGTCCGCGACCAGCCGTCCGTCCTCGATGGACACGTCGGTCGCCAACCCCTCTGCCCACTCCGGCAGATGCGCGGGGTCGGCGGCGTACCGGTAGACCTCTGCGGCGGGTCGGTCGACGAAGACGCTGAGATGGCGGGATTCGGTTTTCATGTCAGCCATGATCGTCGGCTGCCGTGGCGCGGCGATAGAACGTTTCGGACCCGGGCCTCCGGCGTCATCCGGGATCGTCGGCCGCGGGTCTTGGCGGGATCCGGATCCGTTGCCGCCCGGGAAGTCCGATGCGTTTCCGGAAGGCCGCCATCCAGACGCCGCCGAGCAGCGGTGCGAAGGCCAGCACCAGAACCGCGATCGGCAGACTGGCCGCCGCGATCAGCACACTGATCAGGCCGGGGCCGACCAGTGATCCGACCTGACCGATCGCGTTCCAGTAGCCGAGGAACTTCGCGCGGCCGACCGACGGACTCAGGTCCGCGCCGAAGGTCATGTTGATCCCGGCGCCCAGCCCGTTGCCGACGCTGGCCACCGCGACGCCGACGATGAAGAACGCGATCGTGCCACCGATCGGGAGGATCGCGAACCCGATGCCGAGCAGCGTCACACAGGCGACGAAGGTGCTGACCCGACCGAGGCTGTCCTTGAGCCGGCCGCCGGGGTAGATCAACATCAACTCCACAGCCGATCCGAGGGCGACCATCAACGAGATCGAACTGGCGGTCAGGTGCAGATGATCACCCCACAGCGGGATGATCACGTTCTTGCCCTGACGGGCCATCGACAAAGTCATGATCGCGAAGCCGGCCAGGAACACCGCATCCCAGCGCACCTGGAGTTTCCGTCCTTCGCGTCCGGATGCCGCGCGGTGGCGCCGAGGTGGATCGGCCGGGCCGAGTGCGATGAAGACGGTCGCCGTCAGGGCCAGCACGATGTGCATGATGAAGACCGAGTACAGCGGCAGCTTGAGCAGCAGCACCGAGCCGATCAGCGGTCCGACCAGCTGGCCGGCCCGTGCCGCACCGCCCAGGCTCGTCATGGCCAGCGCCATCGACTCTCGTTCGACGGTCTCGGCGATCAGCGCCTGGCGGGCGAGACTCCAGACGACCTCGACCGAGCCGACCAGGACCACGGCGATCATGAAGATCGGCAGCGATGCGGCGTTGTGGGTGATCAGCGCGAACACCCCGGCGGTGGTCAGAGCGGCGGCGAGCGCGGTCGCTCCGATCATGCTGCGTCGTTCGCCGAAGGCGTTGATCACATAGCCCGCAGGGATGGCCGACACAGCGGCGGCGACCGCTGCTGCCGTCACCACAGCTCCGGCCACCGCCTGGTGGGCGCCCAGGGACAGCGCCGCCAGGACGATCACCGGCGTCAACGCACCATTGCCGCAGGCGTACAGAAATGCGGGAGCGAGCACCGGCCAGAAAATCTTCTTCAGCACCTATGAGCTCCCTCCGCATTGGGGAACCTACCTCAGGTCAGCCGCACCGCAGTGCCCGGGTCGGCGTGATGATCACGTCCACCCGCCGGTCGTGCCGGTGGGTCGGAATCGCCTCGACGACCTCGTCGTCATTGAGCAGCAGAACGGTCACCGCGGACGGGTCGGCGTGGTGCAGCGCGCGGTCGTACCAGCCACCGCCGCGTCCCAACCGGTCGCCGCGGCTGTTGCCGGCCAACCCGGGCAGGATGATCAGCTGTGCCTCGGCCAGCGCTCCGGCGCCGAGCCGTGGTGTGGTCGGCTCGATCAGCGACCGCAACCCCAGCCGCAACTGGTCCGGGCCCGCGTACGCCGCCCAGTCCGGTTCTCCGACCGGGGCATCCGCGCTTTCCGGTTCGCTGAGGACGGGCAACAACAGCCGTATGCCGCGGCTGGCCAGCCACGCGATCAGCTGGAGTGTCCCGGGCTCGGGTGCGACTGACAGGTAGCAGGCGACCGTTCCGAGCCTGGCGTCGTCCAGGAACGAGCGGAGTTGTTCGAAGCGTGCTGCGTCGTCTGCCGCCCGCTGGTCCTCGGGCCGCACCGCACGGCGCCGCAGGACCGCTCGGCGCAACACGCGTTTGGCCTCGGTGATGGCAGCGACGTCGACGGGGGATTGCGGTGGCCGGAACACCGGGCCCATCGTAACGACCGGTTCCCGTCAGTCCTCCGGCTCGGGAGGCGTCTCGGCACCTTCCCGCTCGTCCCGGTCGGCCCAGTCCAGGAGTTGGTCGATCGCGAAGACCGCTTCGTCGATGCCCTCGTGCAGGTCGCCCAGTTCGGCGAACCGGGCCGGCATGGTGGCGATGGTGAAGTCCTTGGGGGAGGCATCGTCGATCTCGTCCCAGCGCAACGGCGCCGACACCGTGGCCTCGGGGTTGCCGCGCACCGAGTACGCCGCCGCGATGGTGTGGTCGCGGGCATTCTGGTTGTAGTCGATGAAGAGCTTGCGCGGATCGCGGTCCTTGCGCCACCAGACCGTCGTCGCGTCCTGCGGGATCCGTCGCTCGACCTCGCGGGCGAAGGCCAGGGCGGCGCGCCGTACCTCGGAGAAGCCGTGCTCGGGCGGGATCCGGACGTAGATGTGCATGCCCGACCCGCCCGAGGTCTTCGGCCAGCCGACCGCGCCGAGTTCGTCGAGCACCTCGTGCGCGACGTGGGCGACCCGGCGGACCGTCGCGAAATCGCATGCGTCGCCCGGGTCGAGGTCGATGCGCCACTCGTCGGGCTTCTCGGTGTCGGCGCGCCGGCTGTTCCACGGATGGAACTCCACGGTGGACATCTGGACGCACCAGATCACCTGGGCGATATGGGTGACGCACAACTCGTAGGCATGCCGGTTGTAGCGCGGGAATTCGACCCGGACCGTCTCCATCCACGGCGGCGCCCCATGTGGCAGCCGCTTCTGGTGCACCTTCTCCCCGGTGACACCGGTCGGGAACCGGTGCAACATGCAGGGTCGCTCGCGGAGTGCACGGACGACGCCGTCGCCGACGCTCAGGTAGTAGTTGGCGAGATCCAGCTTGGTCTCGCCGCGGGCAGGGAAGTAGACCCGGTCGGGGTTGGAGATCCGGACCCCGTACGGTCCGATCTCCAGCTCGATCGCCGGTGTCGAACTGGCCATGGGTCCAAACGTATCGACAAGTGCGCCTTCGCCGGCGGTGATCGACCCATACCTTTCCGCCCCGCACCCTTTACTCGGCCACCCACCCTTTGCCCGATCCCGCACCCTTTGCCCGATCCCGCACCCTTTACTCGGCCCCGCACCCTTTACTCCGCCCCGCACCCTTTACTCGTCCGCGCACCCGTTGCAACCGGTGCGCGGCCGAGTTGCTGTAGCGCGGTCGAGCAAAGGGTGCGGGAAGGACCGTACGGCGGCCGGCCCCGACGCCGATGCATACCGACGCCGGGGTCCCCGCGTGCGCTGCGTCGTGCAGCGGCCCGCCCGGACTAGGGTTTGGATCATGCCTTTGTTCGGCCGCAAGCGCACCAGAGAAGAGCCCGTCATCACCGCAGAGGAGTTCCGGCTGCCGGAACCGCCGGCACCCCGCCCTGACGGGATGCGTTCGGTCGCCGACCACAGGGAGTATCTGCTCGGCTGCGTCGAGCCGCTGCCGCCCTTCGGCCAACAGATCCTGGACGCGGTCGGGCTGACCCTGTGCGAGGACGTCGAGTCACCGATCAACCTGCCGCGGTTCGACAACTCCTCGATGGACGGGTACGCGGTCCGCGCCCAGGACGTCCAGTACGCCTCGGTCAACACGCCGGTCAGCCTGCCGGTCGTCGGCGAGGTGCCGGCCGGTGCTCCCGCGCCGCATCGATTGTCGCCCGGCACGGCGATGAAGATCATGACCGGCGCGATGCTGCCCGAGGGGGCCGATTCCGTCGTCCCGTACGAGGCGACGGATCGCGGCGAACAGGACGTACGGATCAGCGAGGCGTGCGAGCCGGGCCGCAACGTCCGCCGGGTCGGTGAGGACATCACCGAGGGCGAATTGGTGCTGCGGGCGGGCGAGCGATTGGCCTCCCGGTCGATCGGCCTGCTGGCCGGGATCGGGATCGACAAGGTGATGGTCCGTCCCCGGCCGCGGGTGGTGGTGATCTCCACCGGAAACGAGCTGACCGAGCCGGGCTTCGTGCTTCCCGGTGACCAGAACATCTACGACGCCAACTCCTACATGTTGGCAGCCGCGGCGAAGGCCGCCGGGGCACAGGTGTTCCGTGTCGGTCTGGTACCCGACGACCCGGAGCGGCTGACGCAGGTGATCAGCGATCAACTCGTCCGTGCCGACCTGATCCTGACCACCGGCGGGGTGAGCCAGGGCGACTACGACATCGTCAAGCAGGTGCTGCCCGAGCTCGGTGCCACCGATTTCACCCAGGTTGCCATGCAGCCGGGCAAGCCGCAGGGCTTCGGGCTGATCGGTGAGGACCACACGCCTATCATCATGATGCCGGGCAATCCGGTCAGCGCCTTCGTCTCCTTCGAGGCATTCGTACGGCCGGTGCTGCGCAAGCTGGCCGGCCTGGATTCCTGGGTACGGCGAACGGTGCAGTGTTCCGCGGCGCGCGGGATCAGCTCGACCCCGGGCAAGCTGCAGTTCGCCCGCGGCGTGGTCAGCGAGGCCGAGGACGGCAGTCTGGTGGCCGATCTGGCCAGTGGCCACGGGTCGCATCTGCTCGGTGGCCTGGCCGGAGCGAACGCATTGCTGCTGCTCGACGAGGACACCGAATTCATCGCGGCCGGTGACCGGGTCGACGCCTGGTTGCTGCTCGAGGACTGACGCCGAAACGGATTGCCGAGAATGATGATCATGGTCTGCAAGAGCCCGGGCGACGATGACTGACCTCCCGCATCTGACCGAATCGGGCACTGCCCGGATGGTCGATGTGTCCGACAAGGACATCACCCGGCGGGAGGCCACCGCGTCCGGCAGGGTGCTGCTGTCGGCCGAGGCGGTGGCCGCGTTGCGCGACAACACCGTGCCGAAAGGGGACGCGCTGGCGGTCGGCCGGATCGCCGGCATCCAGGGCGCGAAACGGACCCCGGACCTCATCCCGTTGTGCCACCCGCTGCCGCTGACCGGGGTCGACATCGACCTCGACGTGGTGGACGAGGGCGTGCGGATCACCGCCACCGTTCGAACCACCGGCCGGACCGGGGTGGAGATGGAGGCGCTCACCGCGGTGTCGGTGGCGGCCCTGTCGGTGATCGACATGATCAAAGCGATCGATCGGGCAGCGGTGATCACCGATGTCCGGGTCGAGACCAAGAGCGGCGGACGGCGGGGCGACTGGCGGCGTACCGGATCGGAGGCGACCGGCAATGACTGATCCGGCCGGGCGGTCCGATCGATCCGCCGCGGTGATCACCGTGTCCACCAGGGCGGCCGCCGGGGTGTACGCCGACAAATCCGGCCCGATCATCGCCGACGCCCTGCGCTCCGCCGGCTTCGAGGTCGACGAACCCGTCGTCGTCCCGGACGGCGAACCGGTTGCCGAGGCGCTCCGCCGGGCAGTTGCCGAGGGGTATGCGGTGATCATCACCAACGGGGGAACCGGACTCAACCCGAACGACCACACGCCGGAGATGACCCGCAGCGTACTCGATCGCGAAGCACCGCAGCTGGCCGCGGCGATCGCGCGCTACGGTGTTGATCATGGGGTGCCGACAGCGGTCCTCAGCCGCGGAACCGCCGGCACGGCAGGCTCCAGCCTGGTGGTGAACCTGCCGGGATCCAGCGGCGGCGCCAGGGACGGGATGGCGGTCCTGGTGCCCCTGCTCGACCATGCGATCAGCCAGATCCGCGGTGGTGATCACTGATGAGCACGCTCCCGGAGAAGCGTTGGCCGGTGGTGCTGCACCACGGGGACGTCACGCTGCGACCGATGCGGCGCCGGGACGCCGGTGACTGGGAGCAGGTGCGGCGGCACAATAGCGGATGGTTGCGGCCGTGGGAGGCCACGCTGCCGCAGTATTCGTCCCCGGGGCCGCAGACGTACGGCTCGCTGGTGCGGAACCTGAACCGACAGGCGAAACAGGGCCGGATGCTTCCGTGGTTGATCATCTATCAGCCCGAACAGCACAGCCGGTCGAGCCGTCCGGTGCTGGCGGGTCAGCTGACGGTCAGCGGTATCGTCGGCGGCTCCGCAGCATCGGCGCAGATCGGTTACTGGGTCGACCAGCGCTGGGCCGGCCGCGGTCTGGTGCCAACGGCGGTGGCGATGGCGATGGACTACTGCTTCGAGGTACTGCGGTTGCATCGCGTCGAGGTGGCGATCCGGCCGGAGAATGCGCGCAGCCTCCGGGTGGTGGAGAAGCTCGGGTTCCGCTCCGAAGGGCTGCGACCGCGGTATCTGCACATCGACGGCGATTGGCGGGACCATCTGATCTTCGCGTTGAACGCCGACGAGGTCGGCGACGGAATGATCAAGCGCTGGGAACGCGCCAGAGCCCAAGATCAACAAGCGGTCCCGGGGTCGGAACCGCGGGACGCATCCTGAGCCGGACCCAGGATTGTCCGACGACCCGAGTTGATCCGACCTTGCGACACACCGGGCCACGTGAGCGATCGCAACCGTACCGTCACCTACCGTTTGCGGTGTGGGTACGACAGGTCTGATCTATGCAGCCATCGCCTTCGCCTGGCTTGCCTATCTGGTCCCGAACTACCTGCGTCGCAAGGAAGACACCGGTCAGTCGCAGTCAGACCCACATGATCGTTTCTCCGACTCGGTCCGGATCATCCGGTCCGGTGCGGCGCCACTGCTTGATCAGGATCTCGAGGTGATGCCGGAGGTCGAGGTGTCGACCCCGTTGACCCGGCGTGCCGCGATCCGGGAGCTGCGTCGCCTGGAGCAGGAAGCCGCACTGCGTCGCCGACGCGTTCTGCTGGTGTTGATGATCTTGCTCACCGCTGCCGTGGTCGTCTGGGCGATGCACCTGACGCCGTGGTGGGTGATCGCCGTGCCGGGTGGCCTTGTGGTCGCCTTCTTCGGCGTATCGCGCTTCACCGTCGCGGCGATGCGCAAGCAGCTCGATGAGCGCTATCGGGCGATCCGGGCCGGCAGTGAGGAGGCCACGGTGGTGCTCAACCGGCGGGCGGTGGCCGATCTGGTCAGCAAGGCCGACGGCAAGCGCAACGGGACGGCCGAAGCGCAGCCGGAGCCGGCCAGGAAGACCGGCGGCCTGTGGGATCCGCTGCCGATCACCATGCCGACCTACGTGTCGAAGCCGCTGGCGCCGCGCACGGTCCGCACCATCGATCTTTCCGCACCCGAGCTGTCGGTGCAGCTGCGGACCAGCGGCCCGGTGACCGCTGACCGGCCGATGCCGGAACCCGTGCCTGCGCCGGACCAGGTGGTCGAGGTCGCCAAGCCGGCGACCCCGTCCCAGGAGGCCGAACCGCCGGCGGAGATCCGCCGCGCGAGCGGGGCCTGAGCACCTCGTGGTGCCGTTCCGGCCGATTCGCAGCACCTCGGGCCGCGATGTTAGGCTTGCTCGCGCACTTGTCCCGGGTCGGGACGGTGCAGCTTCCGGGGCTATAGCTCAGTTGGTAGAGCGTCGCGTTCGCAATGCGAAGGTCAGGGGTTCGAATCCCCTTAGCTCCACGTATCGATCAACGCACCTTTCATCGGGGGAAACACCTTCTTCGACGTCCGCCTTCATGGTTCGGAACGTCCCCTTCTATTGCGGCTCGGAAATCAGCCGGCCGGCTCGCGATGGCAACTGCGCAGCCGGCCAGAGGTACGTCGCCGGTCGTGCGGGTACCTACCCGTATCGGTGGCGAGGCTCCTTGGGTTGTCTCGGACCGAGACGACGCCCTTGGAGGAGCTGATGACTGAGATTGCCGTGCCTGGCCGCACTCGACGAACGTCCGGACGGTCGGCGACGGGCCGCCCGATCGGTCAGCGGTCCGGCGACCGCGGGACCGGCCGGCATCTGGCCAGCTCCTACACCGATCTGACCCGCCGGGTGCGTGAGGAAGGGTTGTTGGGCCGGACCCTCGGTTTCTACTTGCTGCTGTCCGCCGGGCTGATCCTGGCGCTGGGCGGAGCGATCGCCGGCCTGCTGGTGCTGGGTGATTCGTGGTGGCAGCTGGTGATCGCTGCCGTTCTGGGCGTCATCTTCAGCCAGTTCGGTTTCCTGGGGCATGAGGCCGCCCATCGGCAGATCTTCACCACCGGCAAGACCAATGATCGTGTCGGCCAATTACTCGGAACGGCATTGGCCGGCATCAGCCACTCCTGGTGGACCAACAAGCACAGCCGGCATCACGCCAATCCCAACCGAATCGGCAAGGACCCCGATATCGAGGGGGAGGCCCTGGCGTTCTACGAGGCGAAGGCCGAACGTCGTCGCGGGTTGAGCGCACTGATCGCCCGCAAACAGGGCTATCTGTTCTTCCCGATGCTGACCCTTGAGGGGATCAACCTGCACTTCGCCTCGGTGCGATTCCTGTTGAGCCGGGCCAGTCCGGCCAAGAGCCGGTGGCTGGAGCTGGGGCTGATCACCGGTCGTTTCCTGCTCTACCTCGGCCTGCTGTTCTGGGTATTGCCGATGGGTCTGGCACTGGCGTTCCTCGGCGTGCAGCTGGCCGTGGTCGGAATCTACCTGGGAGCCACGTTCGCGCCGAACCACAAAGGGATGCCGATCATCCCGGCCGATACCAAACTGGACTTCCTGCGCCGCCAGGTGCTCACCTCGCGGAACATCAAGGGCCGGTTGTGGCCGACCGTGTTGATGGGTGGTCTGAACTACCAGATCGAACACCACCTGTTTCCCTCGATGCCGCGGCCGCACCTGGCTCGCGCCCGGCAGCTCGTGAAGGCTCACTGCGAAGATCTTGGCGTGCCGTACACCGAAGTGTCCTTGTTGCGCTCCTACGGGACGGTGATCTCCTACCTGAACCGGGTCGGGCTCACCTCGCGGGACCCGTTCGTCTGCCCGGTGGCATCCAGACTCGGCCGGGACTGAACAACGGGCTTCCCCGGAGCCGGCCCGGCCGCCCGGAATCTACTGATCGCCCGGAACTACTGGTGACCCTGGATGGTGTGTGGCGTGTAGGCGGCTTCCAATTCCTCGATCTCGTGATCATCGAGGGTGATGTCCACACTGGTCAGCGCCTCGGCAAACTGCTCGGGCTTGGTCGCACCGACGATCGGGGAGTGGACGTACGGCTTGCTCAGCATCCACGCGAGCGCCACGCCCGCCCGCGGGACACCGCGATCATTGGCGATCTTGGTGACCGCCTCGACGATGGACTTGTCACCGGGGTCGTTGAGTGACGGTTTCGGCTCGTTCAACTCCGAGCGGGCGGTTCCCCGTACGCCCCAGTCCCGCACGAGCCGACCGCCGGCCAGCGGGCTCCACGGGATGACACCGACACCGGTCGCGGCACAGTACGGCATCATCTCCCGCTCCTCCTCGCGGTAGAGCAGGTTGTAGTGGTTCTGCATCGAGATGAACGGAGTCCAGCCGTTGGTCTCCGCGACGTTCTGCAACGCCTGGAACTGCCAGGTCCACATCGACGAAGCACCGATGTAACGGGCCTTACCGGCCTTGACGACGTCGTGCAGCGCCTCCATCGTCTCCTCCATCGGCACCTCGGCGTCATAGCGGTGGATCTGATACAGGTCGACGTAATCCATGTTGAGCCGGCGCAGGCTGTTGTCGATCTCGGTCAGGATCGCTTTCCGCGACTGGCCGTGCCCGTACGGGCCGGGACGCATCTCGCCGTGCACCTTGGTTGCGACAACGATGTCGTCGCGGTCGGCGAGCTCGCCGAGGATCTTGCCGGTGATCTCCTCCGAGCGTCCCGTCGAGTACACGTTGGCGGTATCGAAGGTGGTGACCCCGGCCTCCAGCGCCTGCTGGATGATCACTCGGCTCTCGTCCTCGCCGATCGCCCAGCTGTGCCGGCCGGAACCCCCGCCGAAACTCATACAGCCCAGGGTGATCTCCGATACCTTCAAGCCGCTGTCGCCGAGTCGAACTACATCCACCGTCATATCTCGCTGCTCCTCAATCGCTTCGCGTCATCGCGCCCGCTCTGCGGCTTGGTCGTGGTAACTACCGGATGCCTGCCCCGACGGCTCTGTGGTCGAGGTCCGCCACTATCCTTCGCCGGATTCGTGTCGGCCGCAACGCCGCTGCCGACAGCTGGGACGGCCCGGCAGCCGACATCGTCGGCCGCACTCAGTTGCTGCCTGAGCTGCGCAGGTACTCGTCGATCGTGCGAAAGATCACGTCAGACCCACCTTCCCAGGCAGGAAGCGGATCGGGCTGCCCCGGGGCGGGTTGATACATCCACCACAGGTTCCCCCAAGGATCTTGCATGCGCGCGAGCGTCACTGCGCCATAGAAGGGCGTCGGCGGAGTGATCACCGACGTGCCGCAGTCCGTTCCGCGACCGAGGATCGCATCGATGTCGGACACCCAGATCTGGAACAGCCCGGGCCGTGCCGGCCAGCCATGCAGCCGATCGGCCAGCAGCAGCAGGGAGTCACCCAATTCGAGTTCGGCGTGGATAAGACGCCCGTCCGGCATCGTCGTTCGTGCCCGTGAGACCTCCTGTGCGCCGAACACGAGGCCGGCGAAGTCGATGAATCGGGCAGCCTCGTCGAGCACGATGAACGGGTTGAGGCTGGAGCCACGTCCGGTGATCCCGGACACGGGCAGAATCAGTGAGTCGGTCATCGTTGAAGACTTTCATCGTGAACCGACAGTGATCGGGCCGGTCGCTCCGGCCATGGGAACGGCCGGGCGTGGGGCTCTCACGCGATACCGCAGCACACTCATCGGCCGGGGTCTGTTGAGACCAGGCAACGATGAACGGCCCTGTCGTTCCAATCGGTCGACGTCTCGCCGGGTGTCCTGGTGCTTCAGAGCCCGTCCGCTTCCAGCAGTCGCTCGTCTTCGGAGGTTTGCGGGACGGAGCCCGTACGGCGGCGCAACGGCTCGAGAAGGCGGGCGCTCAGGACGATGCCGACACAATTGGCCAGCGCCAGGGCAACCAGCGGCGTCCAGGTTGCCAGCGCTCCGTGGGTGAGTAGCGCCGTCAACAGCGCCGGACTCACGATGTCCCCGATGCCGAACGCCAGCTGGTACACACTGTTGTAACGGCCGCGGGTGTGATCATCGGCGGATTCGTTGACAACTGCCGGGACGATCGTGCCCTGCACCAGTTCCATCACCGTGATGCAGACCGCAGCGCAGATCGCGAACGCGATCCCCGCGGCCGGCGGAACGCCCGCGGTGGCGAGCAGACATCCATAACCCAGAGCCGTTGCCAGCTGGGCGGCGACCAGGCTGATGCTGCGGCGGCGGCCGCGGACGAGGCGGAGGACCGGTGCTGCACCGAGCGCGCCCAGCGCTGCGTTGATCGCCAGGATTCCACCCGGCACCCAGGCCGGAAGGCCGACGTTGTTCACCAGATACACCGGTACGGCCACGCCGAACGCCAATGTCAGCAACGCGAAGCCGAGGGTCAGCACGACGAAGAGGAGGAACGACCGGTCGTGGAGAACCGCCGACCACGATGCCGGTCGGCGCCGATCATGGTGCGGGGACGGCACCAACGCCGGGCGTGAGCGGTCCAGGAGAACGAGCAGGGCTGCGGCGGCGAAGCTCACGGCGTTGGCGGCCACGATCGCGTGATAGCCGGCGTTCCCGCCAACGCCGACGGCCGCGCCGGCAGCTACACCGCCGAGTCCGAGTCCGGCATAACGGAGGCCGGTGATGACGCCGAACCAAGATTCCTGGGATGTTCCGCGCGCCGCCTCCTGAACGAGCGCCGGGTACGCCACCCAGAAGGCGGAGTTACCGAGTTGGACAACGACGGCGGAGGCCACCAGATGGCCGAAGGAGTGCACGAAGAGGTAGCTGGTGAATCCGCTGACCTGTAGAAGATTGGACACGATCACCACGCGTCGCGGCCCGAACCGGTCGATCAGCCCACCCACCCCGAGCGTCGCCGGGATGCGGCACAGCGCCGCTATGGACAGGGCGAGCCCGATAACACCAAGCGTCAACCCACTGGTCGCCTGGAAGTACAGCAGCGAGAACGGAATGAACGCGCCGGTACCGAGGGCGTCGATCGCAAAGGCGGCCAAAAGCCGCCGGTGGCCGCGGACCGCGAGCGCCGTGGTGCGCACCAAGGTCTCCCTCCTCGTCAGGGCGATGAACCCGCCCCGAAAGAGGCAAGACGTGTGACCGTAAGCAGCACGGGAATCGGCCGGCAACGCATTTAGCGCTTCGGTCTCAGCAAGGTTGGCGGTTGCTCCGGCAAGGTCAAACCCCGCAAAGTCAAACGTTGTGCATGTGGTTGCACCACGCCGATGCGCCCGAGCCGCGGGATCGAACTTTGAGCTTCCGATCCAGGGGGCGACATTCGGATCAGCGGGCGTGAAACGACCCGAGCGGAACCTTCGCGGTGGGCAGGCCGTTCGTCGTGGTCCCCCGATTCACGACGCGCAGCCTGCCTTGCCCATCTACTGGGTCGTGCGTACGGTGTTCGGTACTCCGACCAGTGCTGACGCCAGCAGTGCGTCAGCGTGGCAGGAAGGTTAACAAGTAACCATCCGGCGTGGACATGTCCTAATTAGGACTCTCGGATGGTGAGATCGAGCCGGATCCTGCTCAATCGGTGCGCGGCGCGCTACAAGACCGACTTGTCCCTAGGTGGCCGGACCGTGCGAATGATCAACATCCCACCGATCAGCGCACGCGGCCGGCCCGCGGTCGGGCTGCCAGAGCGAGCGCGGCCACCACGAAGAGGACTCCGATGCCCAACAGGACGATCGCGGCGAACAGCCCACTCCACAGTTGCCCGACCGCAGTGGCCGGAACAGCCAGTGCACCGAGTACGCCCAGGGCCGCATACCACCACTTCCGGTCGGTCCAGAAGCGAGCGAAAACCCCTGCTACGGCGAGGATTCCGAGGATGAGCCCCAGCCACGGACTGGCCAGGGCCAGATACTCCGCGGCACCGAGGGCGGTGATCGCACCCAGCATGCGGCCCAGATGCGGCTCGCCGAAGGCCGAGCCGATCACGGCCCAGGCGGTGCCGTAGGCGAAGAACGCGAGTCCGCGCAGCGCTTCGGGGGTCGGACCGATGCCGTGCACGGTGAAGATCAGCAGGGCGATCACCACCGAGATACCGGCGGCGAAGATCACCACAACCGACGGCGGCCACCGCCAGGCGACGTAGGCCGCGATTCCGAAGCCGGCGAGGACGAGTCCGACCACCATCGCCGTCCAGCCGTCGCTCAGCCCGGCGAGGTCGGCGACCTGGGCGGCGGTGATCGCTGCGGCGACCGCCGCGAGCGCGGCCAACACCGAAGCCACCGCACGCCGACGATGGGCGAACACCGATCGCCGCCACCCGCTGATCATGATCGACAGCACGCTGAACAGCGCAGTGATCGATCCGCAGATGACGATCTGCCCGATGTCGCCCAGATCCTTCCAGGACAACCCGACGACCAACGTCAGCGCGCCGACGGTGACGGCGGCGCCGAGATAGCTGAGCACCTCCGCGACCGTCCCGTCGCGATGCTGGGCCGGCGTTCCGTCCGACCCGCCGATCCCCGCCTGTTCCAGCGCCTGGCGGACCCGGGCGGCCTGTTCCGCGGAGATGACACCATCGCGGACCAACTCTGCGAGTACCTCATCCGGCCGACCTCTGCTGCCGGACCTGGCTACCTCGGTCGACATCGGTTCCCCCTCAGCGTTGCGACACCTGCTCCGTGCCCCGGAACGCCTGCTGTCGAAAGTTTGGCTGTCGAAAGTGTGCAGGGCCGACCGGGTGTCCCGGCACGTTCCATCCTCCGTGTTGAACCGATGTGCGGGTGGAGGCGGAAGTCCCGCCGGAAACCACCGAAGGACCCGCGATCGGTCACGCTTGGATGTTCTCCAGATCCTCCAACAGGTTCGGCTGGTGCGGCTGCCAGCCGAGCTCCCGGCGGGTGGCCGCACTGGAGGACGGCTGGTCCATCGAGAAGACCGGACCGAGTGTTCCGAACGTCTCCGCCGGAACCGATCGGACCGGGACACCCAGCCGCCGTCCGATGACAGTCGCGATGTCTCGTACGGCGTCGCCCTCGTCGGCGACCGCGTGCCAGGACGTGCCGGCCGGCGCCTTCTCCAGGGCTAGCCGGAAGAGGACCGCGGCATCCAGCGCGTGAACTGCAGGCCAGCGCTGCGTCCCGTCGCCCGGATATCCCGACACCCCGGCCTGCCGGGCGATGGCGGTGAGCAGTCCGGCGAAACCACCGGTGCCGTTGTTGTGGACGGTACGCGGAAGCCGCACGGCCGAAGTGCGGACCCCTCGCCCAGCCAGGGCGAGGGTTCTGGTCACCGAGCTGCTGCGGCCACCCACCGGCCCCTCGGTCGGCAGCGGGTCCGCCTCGGTGGAGGCACGGCCCGGCGCGTACGGCGTCCCGGACACCGTGACCAGCGGACGGTCGCTGCCGATCAGCTCCTCCCCGATGGCAGCAAGAGCTGCGCCCTCCTCGGCGACCGCGACATCAAGCGCTTCGGGACTGCTGAAGTCGTTGCGGAACGCCAGGTGGATGACGCCGTCGCTCTTCGCGGCGCCGGTGCGCACCGCGTCCAGATCGGCCAGTCCGCCCCGGACCGTCTCGGCGCCGAGGCGCCGGAGGACCGTTTCGGACGCGTCGGATCGGGCGAGGGCGAGGACGGTGTGGCCGGTGGCGACCAGTTCGGCGACAACCGCCGAACCGACCAGTCCACTGCCGCCGGTGACGAACACATGCATGGATGCTCCTGAGTGATGAGACCTTTGTCCCATCACCCTACATCGTGATGGGACAAAGGTCTCATCACCGTAGACTGATCCTATGCCTCGTTGGGAGCCCGGTGCGCGGGAACGGCTTGTCGTCGCCGCCGCGAACCTGTTCGCCGAACAGGGCTTCGACGCGACCACCGTCGCCCAGATCGCCGAACGAGCGGGGGTGACCAAGAGCACCTTCTTCCGGTACTTCCCCGACAAACGTGATCTGCTGGTCGCCGGCCAGGAAACCCTTGGCCGACTGCTCGCGGAAGGCATCGCGGAGGCGCCCGGGAATGCCACGCCGTTGGTGGCGGTGGCCGCGGGTCTGGAGCGTGCCGCGGGTTCGATGGGGCCGATGAACCGTGATCTCGGGCCGCGACTCAAGGCGGCGATCGACGCAAGTGCCGAACTGCAACAACGGGATGCGTTGAAGAGTGTCGGATTGGCCAGGTCGATGACCGACGCGCTGGTTGCCCGCGGTGTCCCTGCCGCCACGGCAGAACTGGCGGCGGAGTTGGGGGTGCTCGCCTTCAAGCGGGGCTACGCGGCCTGGGTCGAGGCGGATCGCGGCGCCGACGAGGACGGTCTGGCGCCGTACGTGCTGTCCGCGCTGACGGACCTGCGGGCTGCGAGTGCCTCGCTCGGCTGAGGCCTGCCGCCGGATCGCCGACGGGTGGTCCGGTCCCGCGATTCAGTGTGCCTGATCACTGGGCCGGGTGAACTGTTCGTTGCCCAGCACCGCGAGCAATCTGACCTTCTCCTCGGCCTCACTCCCGGGCGTCGGGGTGAGCACCAGCAGGGCCTGCGACTGGTCCTCGGTGAACAGTGCCTGGCAGTCCACATCGATCTCGCCGACCTCCGGATGGATCAGCGTCTTGTGATCTTGGAAACGAACCGACACCTCGTGCCGCTCCCAGAGGGTGCGGAACTCCGGCGACTCCGCCAGCAGCACGCGGACGAGCTCACCGGCCCGGGATCGCTCACCGACCATGCCGTAGGCCGCGCGGAGCGACGCCACCAGGCTGCGGCCCTGTCGATCGTGATCAGCCTCGGGATAGACCGAACGCGCCGCCGGATCGGTGAACCAGCGGTAGACATCGCTGCGGGCCCAGCCGGCCGATCGGGAACGGTCACCGAAGATCGAGATGGCCAGCCGGTTCGCCACCAGCGTCTCGCCGAGGGAGTTGATGATCAGGGCAGGGCAGTCGTCCAACCGGTCGAGCACCCGCAGCAGCGCCGGGGCGACATGGCTGTCCAACGGCGTACGCCGCGGAACCCCGTGCCCGGCAAGACGGTACAGATGATCCCGCTCGTCCACGGTCAGCCGCAGCGCCCGGGACAGAGCTGCCAGCATCTGCTCCGACGGTTGGGGACCGCGTTGCTGTTCCAGCCTGGTGTAGTAGTCGGTCGACATCCCCGTCAGGCCGGCGACCTCCTCGCGGCGCAGCCCCGGCGTACGTCGGCGCGGACCGGGCACCAGGCCGACATCCCAGGGGCGCAGGCTTTCCCGGCGGCGGCGCAGGAAGTCCGCCAGTGCGACACGGTTCATGACTTCCATCGTGCCGTGCATCCCGTGGCCCAGCCAGGGATCGTCGATCCCCCGATCACCGGGTCTCTGGTGCAGCGGGACGGGTCGGCACACGGTGGAGGCATGAACATCTCCGGCAACACGATCTTCATCCCCGGCGCGACCTCGGGCATCGGCCTGGCCCTCGCGCAGCGTTTCCAGGCCAAGGGCAACGTCGTCGTGATCGGTGGGCGCCGTAAGGCGCTGTTGGACGAACTCCGGGCCGAGTACGGCTTCGGCACTGTCGAGATCGACATCACTGATCCGCAGTCGATCGGCACTGCGACCGCCGACGTGATCGCGCGCTATCCCGATCTCAACGTGCTGGTGGCGATGGCCGGCATCATGCGTGCCGAGGACTGGACCAGGCCCGGCTTTCTGGCCGACTCCGAACAGACGGTGATCACCAATCTGCTCGGACCGATCCGGCTGATCGCCGCACTCACCGAGCACCTCCGGGGCCGGCCGAACGCGACTGTCATCACCGTCTCCTCGGGGCTGGCGCACGCTCCGCTCCGGGTCACCCCGACCTACAACGCCAGCAAGGCTGCGGTGCACATGCTCAGCGAGTCGATCAGATTGCAGCTGGAACCTGCCGGTGTACAGGTGATCGAATTGGTGCCGCCGTCGGTGCGGACCGCGCTGATGCCCGGCCACGAGACCGCCGAGAACGGAATGCCGTTGGACGAGTACGCCGACGAGACGTTCGCGCTGCTGGACAGCGAGCCCGACGCCCACGAGGTCCTGGTCGACCGTGTCAAGTTCCTGCGTTATGGCGAGGTGCGCGGCGACTACCCGCAGGTGATCGCGGCGCTCAACGCCGCCGACCCGCACGCCCATTCATGATCGATGCTCACACCAGGCCGAGTTCCCGGGCCCGGACACCGGCCTGGAACCGGGACTCGGCCCCGAGCGCGTCCATCAGTTCGGCGACCCGCCGGCGATAGGTCCGTACGCCGAGGCCGAGTGACCGGGCCGCGGCCTCGTCCTTGACGCCCTGGCCGAGCAGATCGAGGACCTGCGGGGCGAGTTGCCTGATCTCGGCCACCCGGGCATCGTAGACGGCCAGCTCGGTGGCGGACCGCCAGGCGGCCTCGAACAAGGAGGTCACCCCTTGCACGGTCGCCGGCTGGGTGATCACGCTGTAGCTGCGTCGGCCGGAGCTCAGATCACCGGCCAGGATGACCAGCCGGCCGTCGAGGATGATCGTCTCGTTGATCTCCTCGGTGGTCAGCCGGATCTGCGCGCCGAACTGATCGCGACGCCGGGCCAGCTCTCGTGCTGCAACGGGGTCGAGCAACAGTCCGCTGCGGTAGATCTTCCGGATCCGCAGTCCCGGCCGATGGGCTCTCGGCTCGGTGAGCTCGGTCGAGCCGTGCCGCCACGCCCACGTCCACAGATCGTTCGCCGCGCAGGCGACGTCGGTGGCGGTGGTGAAGAGATGTTCGGTACGCCGGAACAGCTCGTCCTCGCCGTGCACGATGGTGACCGCTTCGACAGTCGGCATACTCCAGATTCTGCCCTGCGCCGCCAACCGCGGTCGGCCGCGGCAGCTTGTTGCCATCGCCGGGCGCTGCCCCCTTCCCGGCGCAACCCTGGGAATCATGACCACCAGAACCGTCGATCAGAACACCTCGACCAGCGTCCCCGATGCCTCCGCGGCCGGCACCTGGCGACTGGGCGACCGGACCGTCAACCGGCTCGGCCTCGGCGCCATGCGCTTGGGCGGCATGCCCTGGGACGAGAAGCCGAAGAGCAGGGCCGACGGGATCGCCGTTCTCCGGCGGGCCCGGGAACTCGGCGTCAACCACATCGACACCGCCGCCTTCTACTTCACTCCGCTGCGCTCGGCCAACGAGTTGATCAGCACCGCGCTGCAGCCCTACCCGGACGATCTGGTGATCGTCACCAAGGTCGGGCCGAGCCGTTCGCGGTCCGGCGAATTCGAACCGCTCGGCCGTCCGGAACAGCTGCGTGGCCAGGTCGAGGAGAATCTGCGACAGCTGGGCCGCCAGGAACTCGATGTCGTCAACCTGCGATGGGGCACCGGGCACGAGAAACAACCCGGATCGATCGCCGACCACCTCGGAGCTCTGGTCGAGTTACGTGAGGCCGGACTGCTGCGCAACATCGGCATCTCCAACGTCACCGCCGAGCAACTCCAGGAGGCTCTGGCGATCACCCCGATCGTCTGCGTCCAGAACCAGTACGGCCTGACCAATCGCCGCGAGGACGATGCGCTGCTCGAGCTGTGCGGACGGCACGGCGTCGCTTTCACGCCGTTCTTCGCCGTGGCAGCGGCCGCCCCGGGCACTCCGCGGCCGACCGAGGAACCGGGGCGGGACGAGATCGCCGCGGTCGCTGCTACCCACGGTGCCACTCCGTCGCAGATCCGGTTGGCCTGGACCCTGCATCGGGGACCGCACGTGCTGGCCATTCCCGGCACGGGAAATCCGGCCCATCTGGAGGAGAACGTCGCCGCCGGCGCCATCCGCCTGTCCGAGGAGGAACTCACGCTGCTGAACGGCATCGGGTCTGCCGCCTGATCTGTGAGCGCACAGAGCCGGCCGGGAGAAGGCTGTCGGCACAGTCAGCGGCTCACGGCCGTCTCCCGGTCGAGCCGGGCGAGCTTCTCGGGGTTGCGTACGGCGTACAGGCCGGTGATCAGCCCGTCGTCGATCCGCACCGCCAACACGCTGTCCAGCTCACCGTCGAGCCGCAGGATCAACGCCGGCCAGCCGTTGATCGTCGCCGGTTCGACGGACATCTGCCGGCCGACGTCACGCAGCCCGACCGACAGCAGCTTGGAGACCCGGCGGGCGCCGTGGACCGGATGCAGAATCGCCTGCTTGATACCGCCGCCGTCACCGACCATCACCACGTCCGGTGCGATCAGCGACAGCAACTCCTCGAATTCACCGGTTTCCATGGCCCGCCGGAACGCATCCAGGGCACGCCCGGCCTCCTGCGAGGTGACCGTTCCCCGCGGCCTGCGGGCCTGCACATGGTTGCGTGCCCGGTGAGCGATCTGCCGTACGGCGTCCTGGCTCTTGTCGACGGCTGTCGCGATCTCGTCGTAGCCGACGTCGAACACCTCACGCAGTACGAAGACCGCCCGTTCGGTCGGTGACAACGTCTCCAAGACCAGCAACATCGCCATCGACACGCTCTCGGCCAACTCGACATCCTCGGCGACGTCGGGCGCCGTCAGCAGCGGTTCTGGCAGCCAGGATCCGACATAGGACTCCTTGCGCCTGCCCAGCTTGCGCAGCTGGGTCAGCGATTGCCGGGTGGTGATCCGGATCAGATAGGCCCGCTCGTCGCGGACCTGCTGGTGATCGACGCCGACCCACCGCAACCAGGTCTCCTGCAGCACGTCCTCGGCGTCGGCTGCCGACCCCAACATCTCGTACGCGATGGTGAAGAGCAGATTGCGATGCTTGACGAAGCTGTCGGTCGCCCGACCGACACTCCCACCACGACCCGATCCGTCCACGGTCAACTCCTCACTCGTCCGGCCCACGATGCCGGGCCCGCTCCCATCAGACGCCCGGAGCGGCCCTCCTGTGACATCCGCCGCACGTGACGATCCGCACGCCCATCCTCTCGTCACAGCGCCGGAACGGCCAGCGTCCTTGTGCCGACCGGCCAACAACGGACCGGAGCGATCCATGGAAGGATGATCATGGAACCCCGGATGAACCTGATGCAGAACCCGGTCGGAGCGAAGGTCGCCAAGCGCGTCTACGCGCTGGCCCAGGTGATCGAGCAGTCCAGCGTGCCGAAGGTGCTGCAGGAGCTGGTGAGCCTGCGGGTCAGTCAGATCAACGGCTGCGCACCGTGTGTCGACATGCACACCAAGGAAGCGGCAGCGGCGGGGGAGACGCAGTTGCGACTCAACCTGGTCGCAGTCTGGCGGGAGACCCGACTGTTCACCGACGCCGAACGCGCCGCCCTTGCCCTGGCAGAGGAGGGCACCCGCCTGGCCGACGCCTACCAGGGCGTCTCCGACGACACCTGGGAAGAGCTGCGCAAGCAGTTCGACGATGATCAGGTCGCCGCGCTGATCACGCTGGTGGCCGTGGTCAACGCGGCGAATCGGTTCAATGTGATCACCCGCGCCCAGGGTGGTGACTACAACCCGGCGATGCTGGCTGCGCTGGCCAACTGATCACGACGGCGCCGCAAGCGCCACACCGGTCTCGATGTTTGCAGCGGTCGTCGGCATCGACCCGGACAGGTCGGATGGATCGGATAGGTTGCCTGCAACCGGCTGGTGCGGAACCTGGTCCGGGACAACGACTACGACAGCACACCCGACAGGAAGGGCATGATCATGTTCGACTCGTGGAGCCGTCTCAACCCCGGCGTACGCAGCCGGTCGATCAATGCCGAGAATCCCACCGGTGCCCCCGGCCAGGCGGCCCGAGCGGCATCCCCGCTCGGGCCCGGTCGCAAGGGGTCGGCCTTCCGACCGCTGCCGGCCGGCGACACCCTCACCCTGGCCGAGATCGACGGGCCGGGTGTCATCCGGCACATCTGGATCACTGTGCCCGACCGGACACCGGGTGGGCCGTTCGTGCTCCGCGATCTGGTGCTGCGGGGGTACTGGGACGGTTCGGACCTGCCCTCGGTCGAGGTGCCGCTCGGTGACTTCTTCTGCAACGGCTTCGGCCGTTGTCTGGTGACTTCGGCACCGATCGTGGTCGCGCCGACCGGCGGCATGAACTGTTACTTCCCGATGCCGTTCCGCGCCGGGGCACGCCTCACGTTGACCAGCGAGCACCCCGCCGACATCGCTTCGGTCTACTACCAGGTCGACTACACAGTGGGTGACCGGCTGGGCGAGGATGTCGGCTACTTCCATGCCCGATGGCACCGCTCCGATGCCGATACCGGGCTCGGTGTTGATCATGTGATCCTCGATGACGTCACCGGTCCCGGCTCGTACCTGGGGACCTACCTCGCGCTCACCGCACTGCAGCGGTACTGGTGGGGCGAGGGCGAGGTCAAGTTCTACGTCGACGACGACACCGACCATCCGACCCTGTGCAGCACCGGGCTGGAGGACTATGCCGGGGGCGCCTGGGCGTTCCAAGATCATCTGGGCACCGACCCGGCGCCGCAGGTGATCAACTTCAGCGCGCCGTACATCGGTTATCCGCACTACGCCGGCAACGACGACAGCCACGCGTCGCCGTTCGTCACCCCTATGCCGCCCAGCCACGGGCTCTACCGATGGCACGTGCCTGATCCGGTCTACTTCGACAGCAGACTGCGGGTCACCGTGCAACAGATCGGCGCCTGGGATCATGGACTGTTCGAGCGCCAGGACGACATCGCCAGCACCGCCTACTGGTACCAGGCACGTCCGGCAACCTCCGCACCCGCGCTGCCGGACGCAGCCCTGCGAAGACCCCGATGATCATCAGGCCAGGCGACCCGGAGACGATCCCGACCAATGTGCCGAGGAATCATCCTGGGTCGACCAGGTCGTCGTTGCCCGGCAGCCGGTAGTCGAAGCGGGTCCACTCGGACTCCGCCATCTCCCACCCGCCGCCCGAGCCGTCGGGATGGGCCCGGCGCAGCCACGCTAGGCGTCCGTCCAACCGGCCGGTGGTCGGGTCCCGGCGGCTGTAGTGCAACACCTCACAGGTGTGCAGCCGTTCACCGCGATCGGCGATGATCGCCGCATACTCCTCGTCGTCCCAACGCTCCAGCACCAACCGGACGGCCATGATGAACTCGCCGTGAGTGACGGCGACCACCCGCCGCTCCCCGAGTTCCCGGTCCAGCGTCTCCAGGAAGTTGCGGACCCGGTTCTCCGCGACGTGGGCGATCGACTCGCCGCCCGGCGGCACCCAGTAGAGCGGATCATTGCGCTGCTGCTGGGCATTGAGCTGGTATTCCGCTCGCGACTCGAACTCCCTGCGGGGGATGGAGCCGATGTCTCCCCAGTCCCGTTCCCGGATGGTCCGGTTGACGTACCAGCGCGGCTCATCCGGCAGCGCCAACAACCCTGCAGTCTGCTTCGCCCGGGCGAACGGCGACACGTAGTGCCGGTCGAACCCGTCTGCGAACTCGGCCCGCAACCAGTTGCCGACGGTGCGTGCCTGATCCTGCCCGGTGGGTGTCAGTCGCCACCGCCGACCCGGCGTGGTGGCGAAGTGGTCGGTATAGCCGGAGTCGTCGCCGTGCCGGGCCAGGTCGCGGACGAAGTTGCCTTCCGACTCGCCGTGCCGCACCAGCACCAGATCGAGCGGCATTGCCATCGCGACCTCCCGGGTGTCCGCGCCTGGCCGAAACCTTAACGGCTCGCCGGAATAGCCGACCCGGACACCGGGTTCAGGCCAGCATGACAACCATCGGAATCATCGGTTCGGGAAACATCGGCAGCAGCGTCGCCAGGGCAGCGATCGCCCACGACTACGACGTGGTGATCGCCAACTCCCGCGGCCCGGAGTCGTTGCAGGATCTGATCGCCGAGCTCGGCCCCAGGGCTGCTGCCGCGACCGTCGCCGACGCCGCGCAGGCGGGCGACCTGGTGCTGGTCGCCATCCCGCTCAAGGCGATCGGCGCGCTGCCGCCGGAGCCGTTCGACGGCAAGATCGTCATGGATGCCAACAACTACTATCCGCAGCGCGACGGGCAGATCACCGAACTGGACGACGAGTCGACGACCAGCAGCGAACTGCTGCAACGGCAACTGCCCGGCGCCAAGGTGGTCAAGGCCTTCAACCACATCATGTCCGCCGAGATCCTCAGTACGGCTTCGGCTGCCGGCACCCCCGGGCGGCGGGCGTTGATCGTCGCCGGTGACGACCAGGAGGCCAAGGACGCGGTTGCGCGGTTCATCGACACCATCGGGTTCGATGTCGTCGACATCGGCAAACTCAGCGAGGGTTGGCGCATCCAGCGCGACACTCCGGGATACGTGGGTCGGCTGGATGCCGCCGGATTGCGTCAGGCGGTGGAGTCCGCCAAGCGCTATCGCGATATGTGACCCGGCGGTCGGATCTCAGGGGGAGTCGGGCCGCGTTCCGCAGCCCGTTGCCAACCGCATCAGATCGGTGTCGAGATCGATATCGGTTTCGGTACCGCCGGCGCTGCCGTACTCGTGCTGGTAATTGCGCCAGGACGACTCTTTGATCTTGCGGGCGAAGTCGGTCTCCATCAAGAGGACGAGTTCGGTCGCGGCCCGGTCGATGCGCTTGGTCAGATCGCTCCCGCTCCAGTCCTCACTCGCCGCGAACAGCGACGTGGGTACGGCAAGGGTGCGCAGGTAGGCGAACAGCGAACGCATCTGATCATCGACAACCAGCGCGTGCCGGGCCGTACCCGCGGTCGCGGCCAGGATCACCGGCTTGGCGATCAGCAGGTCGTTGTCCAGCACGTGGAAGAAGGACGTGAAGAGCCCGCTCGGGCCGGCCTTGTAGACGGGCGCGCTGACGATCAGTCCGTCGGCGTGCCCCAATGCCTCAACAGCCTTGGTCATCTTTGGCCCGAGCAGCTGGGAGGTGATCGCCGTCCCGATCTCGGTGGCCAGTTCCCGCAGACTGATCACCGTGATCACCACCCGATTGCCGCGTTCCCGGGCGATCGCCGCGACCCGGTCGGCGGTACGGTCGGCCAGCAGTCGGGTGGAGGACGGGTCACTCGTGCCGCCGCTGACCACGACGAGCTGGTAGGTCCTGCCGACCGGCGGATGTTCGCTGCTGTTGGTCATCGACTTGCTTCCTTGTTCGTGACTTCCGGGGTGGTGACGCGTTGCCGGCGATCGGCCTTGATCATCGGCGTGACGTCGGCGAGGCCGGCGTGACCGGCAAGCTTGCGACAGATCGCTTCCAATTGCAGCAACTCCTCGTCGTCGAGTGCCGAACCGACCGCACGGGCGACGCCGACAGCATGCCGCCCACCCACGGCCCGCTGGCATGCGGCGCCCCGTTCGGTGAGTGACAGTCGAACACTGCGGCGATCATCGGGATCCTTCGTGCGCTGCACAAGACCCCGCTCGACCAGCCGTTCCACCATCCGGGACAGCGCCGGCTGGCTGAGCAGGACCCCCCGGTGCAGCTCGCTGGGACGGATCGGTGCACCGCACTTGGCCAGCGTGTAGAGCACGTCGTACTCCCGCATGCTGACCTCGTGCCAGATGTCCTGGTCGTTCAGTTCCTTGATCAACACCGCATGAGCGGTGAGCAGAGCTTCCCAGGCGTCGCTGGCCATCCGGCTGCGGCTTCGCATGATCAGATCAGCGTCGGGTAGCTGACCTCGACGTCCTCGCTGTCCAGGTAGGGCGACGCACCGGTGACATTGTCGCCCCGGTTGGCGTTCGGCCGCGGCTGACGCGGGGGCTGATCACCGTACTTGGCCTTGACGAGGCTCTCGTGGGTCGGGGCATCGGCGGACTCCGGATCCTTCCGGGACTCGAGTTCCTTGCGCACCACCGGGATCACCTCGCCGCCCAACAGGTCGAGTTGGTCGAGTACGGTCTTCACTGGCAACCCGGCATGATCCATCAGGAACAACTGCCGTTGGTAGTCACCGAAGGTGTCGTGGAACGACAAGGTCTTCTCGATCACTTCCTGCGGGCTGCCGACTGTCAGCGGCGTCATCTGGCTGAAGTCCTCCAGCGACGGTCCGTGTCCGTACACCGGCGCCTCGTCGAAGTACGGCCGGAACTCCCGGTACGCGTCCTGGGATCGCTTGGCGATGTAGGCCTGGCCGCCGAGCCCGACGATCGCCTGCTTCTTGGTCCCGTGGCCGTAGTGCTCGAACCGTTGACGATAGAAGTTGATCAACCGCAGCGAATGCGAGGTCGGCCAGAAGATGTGGTTGGCGAAGAAGCCGTTGCCGTAGAAGGCAGCCTGTTCGGCGATCTCCGGGGTACGGATGGAGCCGTGCCAGACGAACGGCGGGACATCGTCCAGCGGACGCGGCGTCGAGGTGAATCCCTGCAGCGCCGTCCG
>Ga0164242_10000584_pt1 | contig 44024 bp, 37 predicted proteins | sample OricomgcompostMG_FD_108783 | JGI IMG/M metagenome (GOLD analysis project Ga0164242, IMG submission 108783) | Miracle-Growth compost microbial communities from Emeryville, California, USA - Original compost - Miracle growth compost (MG) ... | reverse complement strand
GTGTGCGTGTAGATCCACACCGTCAGGACCAAGGCGATTGCAACCTTCGCTCTGCGGCGGTCGAGGCCGATGTCGATGCCTTGTTCGCTAAGCGGCAGATCAAGCTCCGCGCCTGGCTCGTCGAGCGTCCTGGCCATCTCGATCCCGGCCGAGATGGCTGACGATGAGAGCCCGAACATCTCTGGGGCAGCTGTGAGCCCGAATACGCCCGATGGCAACGCGGGCTTGGCGAACAGCCCCGGAATCGCATGTAGGGCATGCAACCGCGCCGAACCAATTGTCGATGCGAGTACTGAGCTAGACAAGGAGGTCTGCATCGCGGTGAGTCCGGCGACGTTCTTGGCGAGTAGGCCGCTCGACGCGATCTGGCCCGCGATCCCGGACATTTTCGCGGCTTCCGCCGCTGCGCCTTGGAGTCGTAGGCCGAGCACGCCGGTTGTTGCCATCTGCGCCGTCAATCCGGAGGCCTTGACGGCCTGGACCGCTGCCGTCTGCATGGCGGTGAGTCCGGCGACGTTCTTGGCGAGTAGGCCGCTCGACGCGATCTGGCCCGCGATCCCGGACATCTTCGCGGCTTCCGCCGCTGCGCCTTGGAGTCGTGGGCCGAGCACGCCGGTTGTTGCCATCTGATGCGTGATGCCTGCCGCGTTGGTCGCTCCGGCTGCCTGCATGGCGGCGATACCGAGAGACCCCTTGGGCAGCGAGGCCTTCGCGAGCGCTCCCGACACACCGAGCACCGGCCCTATCGCTACACCAGACTTCTTGCCCACGATGTCAGCGTACGACCGCGCTCCGACAGTTCGGCAGTATTTCGGAGCTGCTGACCTTCGGCGACCTTTGTTGCGGTGTCCTCTCAATCGCTGGTTCTGGTGCGTCAGGAGTTGTGGCGGCGCCCCGACCTCTGGGGTAGCACCCCAGTGGACATGCCGGCATCCGGAACTTCAACGGTGGCACCTTCAGCTGCGGGTCCGCGCCCGGCGCGAGCGGCAAGCCCGTCCCAGGAAGAGATGCTGGCTAGACGAGAACGCCTGCTACCTAAGGGATCTGGCCCGTCTCATCACCCCGACGGCAGTCGTCGCCGGCCGGCGAGAACCCTGGTGCCGCTCAGTGGCGACCGACTGCACCGCGGCCGTGACTCGTCGGCGGCGTGCGCCTGCGGCGGACCCGCCGTCCGCGAACTTCACGGACGGGCCATGCAAGAGGCCGTTCCTGTTACTCACAGAAACGGCCTCTGACCTGCACTTTCACTAGTAGCGGGGACAGGATTTGAACCTGTGACCTCTGGGTTATGAGCCCAGCGAGCTACCGAGCTGCTCCACCCCGCGTCGGTGAAGCCACGATAGCCCGGCGCCCGCGGCAGCGGCAAACCGCTGTGATTGCAGGCGGTTGCGGGTCAGCGAGACGATGTGGGAAGCGCTAAGTGTGACGGCCGAGGCTTGGGGATCTGCACCTCGGCAGCCGCAGTTGCCGCCACCAACCAGGCGCATGCCTCCCGGGCCGGCATCGGCTTCGCGAAGAGGTAGCCCTGGATCAGCGTGCACCCCTGGTTCCGCAGCTTCTCGAGCTGGCCTTCCGTTTCGACGCCCTCGGCGACCGTGGTGATCTGCAAGGTCTCTGCGAGCATCACGACGGCGGTCACGATCGCGTTGTCCACGACGCTGGTGTCGATGTCCTTCACGAAGGAGCGGTCGATCTTCACCACGTCGATCGGGAATCGCTTGAGGTAGTTCAGTGACGAGTGGCCCGTGCCGAAGTCGTCGATCGCGACGCGCACGCCGACGTCCTTCAGCCGCTGCAGCGTCTGGATCGACCATTCGATGTCGCTCATCGCAAGCGTTTCGGTGATCTCCAGGCAGAGCCGGTCGGCGGGGAGCTCGGCGTCTCGCAGGGCTGTCCGCACCTCGTCGACCAGGTCGCCGTCCTGGAACTGCCGGGCGGAGAGGTTGACGCTCACGCCGATGCGCACTCCGTGCTCGGCCTCCCAGCTGCGGCACTGCCGGGTCGCCTCGCGCAGCACGTATCGCCCGAGCGGCAGGATCAGGCCGGTCTCCTCGGCGATCGGGATGAAGTCGATCGGGGACATGAAGCCGCGCTCCGGATGTGTCCAGCGCACGAGCGCCTCAGCGTCCATCGGCTTTCCGCTGCCCGCCGCGACAAGCGGTTGGAAGTAGACCTCGATGTCGCCGTTGGCGATGGCCAGGCGGAGGTCGGCCTCGAGGTCGAGCTGTTCGGCCGACCGACTGCTGGTGCCTGAGTACTGCTTCCAACGACCGAATCCTTCGGCCTTGGCCTCATACATCGCCAGGTCCGCATCGTGGAGCAGGTCGTCACCGGTGGCGTCAGGCCGAGACACTGCGACGCCGATCGAGAGGCTGGCGACGATGGTGCGATTCGGGCCGACCTGAATCGGAGCCTCCATCGCGCGGAGGATCCGGTTGGCGACATCGTGTGCCTCGCCGGGCCCGCGCACGTCTTCGAGCAGCAAGGTGAACTCGTCACCGCCGAAGCGTGCCGCGGTGTCGCCGTCGCGGATGACTGCGGCGAGGCGGCTCGCGATCTCGGTGAGCAGGCGGTCACCGGCTTGGTGCCCGAGGCTGTCGTTGATCAACTTGAAGCGATCGACGTCCGCGAACAGCACCGCGCTGCCGCCGCAACGTCGTACATCGCGTCGCAGCGCCTGATCGAGCCGGTCGATGAACAGCCGGCGGTTGGCAAGGCCGGTCAGCTGGTCATGGAACGCATGGTGAGCGAGCTGCGCCTCGTAGCTGAGCCGTTCGGTGTCGTCGCGGAACGCGAGGACCGCACCGTCGACCCGGTCGTGATCGCGGGTAGGTGCGCAGGTGTAGCTCAGCGGCAGGGACGTGCCGTCGGCTCGGATCAGGGTCATCGATGCGTCGAGCGGCGTACCGGAGTGCAGGCAGCGGCGTACCGGGGCGAGGATCTCCGCGGCAATCGGATGCTTCGGATCGAAGTCGTCGAGGGTCAGCCCGAGCAGTGTCTCGGCGGCCGCGTTGAGGAACGTCGGTCGCCCGTGGGTGTCGAAGGCACACACGCCCTCGGCGAGGTTGCCGAGGATGGCCTGCATCTCGAGACGCTTCTTGTGGACCTCCGAGTAGAGCTCGGCGTTCGTGATTGCGCCACCGGCGATCGCGGCAATCGTGTGCAGCAGCTGAACATCTGCCTGGTCGACGGGCTCGCCGGGATCCCGGCCGGTGACCACGAGCCAGGACGGGTGCTCCGGGACCGGCGCGCTGAGCCCGCTCGTCGGATGCGGCACGACCCGGACCTCGCCGCGCAGCAGGCGCGAGGCGACCTTCTCGACGGTGACCGGAACCTGCCCGTCGCTCATCGCGCCGTGAATGTCGCGGGCCGCGTCGAGCAAACCGAGGACGCGGTCACGATCGCGACGCGCTTCGAAGTGACCGGCGAGGACCTGACGGAGCAGGATGAAGACGATTGGCGCGGCCGCGATGGCCGGCTCATAACTGACGGTGGCGAGGCCAGCGAGCATGCCGCTGGTCGTTCCGACCGCGACCAGCAGCAACCGAATCGCGAGGCCCTGGTTCCAGACCGCCCGGAACGGCTGCCCGGTGACCCGGTTGAGCAATGCACCGAGCAGCGTCGTGTTGACGAACATGTACGTCGCCGCCCCGACGAGCATGGCTGGCGCGAGCGTCGAGCTGACGTGTCCTGGCACCCGACCGATGGCATCCGCCATGAGAATCGCTGCCGATGCCGCGAGCGTGAACTGCGCGATGTTGAATGCGGCCTTGACCGGGGGGCGCCGACGCCAGATCTGCGCACCGATCTGGACAGTTGCGTACAGCAGCACCGCGGAGCGGGATGGCAGGGTCGCGATGACGACGGCGATGAGCCCCTCGTCGAAACCCACTGCCTCGGAGTAGTGGCGGCCGTAGATCAGGAGCGGGTACCGATTCGACAGCAGCAACATCACGCCGAGTACGGCGACGACGGCGATCGGCCCCAATCCCGAGTCGACGATCCCGCTAGCTGCCCACCCCACCACTGCCAGTGCCGTCGCGGAGACGAGGGCGATCAGCGCGCGAGCGCTGTTTGGCAGGGCGGAGGCAGGCATCGTTGGGAGCTAGTTCCAGGCGCTGGAGTTCCAGGCGCTGGAGTTCCACGCTGAGGAGTTCCAGGCTGAGGAGTTCCACGCGCTGGAGTTCCAGGCGCTGGAGTTCCAGGCTGAGGAGTTCCACGCGCTGGAGTTCCAGGCGCTGGAGTTCCAGGCTGAGGAGTTCCAGGCGCTGGAGTTCCACGCCGAGGAGTTCCACGCCGACGAGTTGACGTCCGTCGAGTAGTTGTCGGGGTTCCAGGTCGAGACGTTCCACGTCGAGAGCAGCGGGATCAGAACACCGATCAGCGGCGGCAGCGCGACCGAGCTGTAGCGCTGGTCGAGTGAGACCGGCGGGCAGTTCACGGCGTCGAAGGCATCCAGGTCACCGTGACCCTCGTCTGCGACGTTGCCGGTCGGGCCAGGCGTCGCGGTAGCGAGTAGTCGCGCCTTGATCTCGTCCGGTGCCGCGTTCGGGTTTGCCTGTGCGACGAGCGCGGCAGCGCCGCTGACGATGGCGGCGGAGAACGACGTGCCGGAGCCGACGAAGTTGGTGGAGCCGACCTGGGCGCTCGGGTATGTCTGGTCGATGAACGAGCCGGGGGCCCGGAGGCTGACCACGGATCGGCCGGTGGTGACGAGGTCGGGCTTCAACCAGCCATTGGCCGCAGTCGGACCGACGCCGCTGAACGGCGCAATGCTGTCGTCGCTCGTCGCGGAGGTTCCGTTGTCGTTCAGAGCACCGACGGTGATGACGTTCGGGTCATCACCCGGGGCGGTGATCGTGCCGGCGTCTGGACCCGAGTTGCCGGCAGAGGTGACGACGGTCAGGCCGGCGTTCCAAGCTGCTTCGACGGCTTGGTCGAGCGGGTTGAGCTGTGACGGCCCCGTCGGTACCTCGCCGAGGGACATGTTGAGGACCTTGATGCCGTACGCCGACCGGTTGCTGATCGCCCAGGCGATGCCCTGAATCACCCGGGCGACATCGGTCAGACCGGTGTTTCCGGCGACCTTGACCGAGACGACCTTCGCACCAGTTGCCTCGCCGGAGTAGGCGCCACCTGACGAGGTGCCGTCACCCGCGATCAGTCCCGCTACGAACGTCCCATGGCCATAGCTGTCCCGCAGCGAGTTGCCTTCGCCTGAGAAGTCGGCGCCGCTGACCAGCCGGCTGCCGAAGTCAGGAGATGGTGCGACGCCGGTGTCGAGGACGGCGACACCCACGCCGCTGCCGGTGACACCGTCGGCGGCAAGCCGCGTCGCGCCCGTGGCGTCGCGGAAGGAGTTGGCCGAGGGAACGGTTTCGGGCAGTGCGCCGACGAGGCCGTCGACCGCAACCGGCGCATCAGGGCTGGTGACGAGTCCGAGCGTCTCCAGCAGGCTGACGGCTGTCGAGGACGGGACCTGTGCGAGCACGCCATTGACGATCGGCAGCGACGTTAGGGTGCGACCACCCACGAGGTTGACGAGCGTCTGGACGATGGGCAAAGAGGTGCCCTGAACGATGACGTTGACAGGCGTCGATGCCGCTGCCGCTGGAGGGGCACCTGCCAGCCCGCCGGCGAGAATCCCGCCGGATGCGACGAGAGCGACGAGATGCCGGATGGAAAAGCGCCGTGACGATCGCCGACTGAACACAGTTCCTCCCTCGACGCCAGCGCGCTGGGACCGCTGGCGAATGCCTGTCGAGCATGTCGGCATGACGCGGGGAACTGAATAGCGGAGCGTTGCTATTTAGAGGCCTTCGGCATGGCCTGGGTTAGTCATGTGGGGACTAGTCCGTGACCCACTTGAACGGATTTGACCGACTTTCGCCTAGCGGCGTCGAGCCTGGTTTCCGCTCGCGGCCTTGTCGATCTGTTCGAGGTCATGTCGGAGCTCCGCCTGCTTTCGGCCGTATGTCGCGAAGTCGCCGGCCCGCAACGCTGCCTGCGCCGCCGCTTCGTCGCGTTGTGCCTCGGCGATCAGGCTTCGCAGCTGTGACGACGTCGTCGGGGTGGACGTCGTCGGCTGCGTCGGGGTGCTCGGACTGGCGGGCGCGGGTTGTGCGCCCTTGACCCCGAACACCTCGTTGAGGGCCGCGTCGAGATCCTTCTGGAAGCCGGCGTTGCCGTTCGAGTAGGCGAGGAACTTTCGGAGGACGGGGAAGGTCTGTCCACCTGAGGCTCTGCCCTGCACGTACCAAGGCTCGACGTACAGCATCGAGCCTGCGATCGGGACGGTGAGCAGGTTGCCCTTGATCACGCTCGATCCACCCTGGTCGAGGAGGCTGTGCTCCTTCGAGATCGTCGCGTTGGAATCGAGCTCGTTCTGCACCTGACCGGGACCGGCGAGGCCCGCGTTGGCCGGGACGGTGAGCATCGTGAACTTGCCGTAGTCAGGGCCGGGCTGCGAGTTGACCGACAGGTAGGCCGTGAGATTTCGGTACGTGAGAGAGACGAGCGGGGACGTCAACGAGAAGACCGGAGGCGTGGTGCCGCCGTCGGGCGAGACCGTCAGGTAGTACGACGGCTGGGGGACGGTCGGCTCGCCGGGCGGAAGTGTCGGGTCATTCGGGACGTTCCAGAATTCCGTGCCGTTGTAGAACAAGCGGGGATCGGTCACGTGGTAGTGCGCGATCAAGGTCCGCTGCAGGTTGAACAGGTCCTCCGGGTACCGGAGGTGGGGCACGAGCGCCGGCGGCATCGCCGCCTGCGGCTGCACCACACCGGGGAACGCCTTCTCCCAGGTCTCGAGCACCGGGTCGGGCGCCCTCTCCTGGTTCCACTCGTAGAGCGTGACCTGGCCCGTGTAGGCGTCGACGGTCGCCTTGACAGAGTTGCGGATGTAGTTGATCTGGGAGTTGCGTTGCGCCGCAACTGCTTCCGTCGTCTGGTTGAGCGACGTCTTCGTCGACGAGCTCAGCGATTCCTGCTCGGAGTACGGGAAGCCGTTCGTGGTCGTGTACCCGTCGACGACCCACAGCACCTTCCCGTCGATGACGACGGGGTACGGATCTCCATCCAGGGTCAGCCAAGGGGCGACTTTCTCCACGCGTTGCCGCGGGTCGCGGACGTAGAGGATCCGGGAGTCGGAGTTGACCCCGCTGGAGAGCACGATGTTCTTGTCCCGGAATGTCCAGCCATAGAGCAGCTTGCGGAAGAACGAGCCGATGGGGACACCGCCGTCGCCCTGGTATGTCGTGTTGACCTGGCCGGCACCCTTGGCGTTCGGATAGTCGAGCTCTCGCGGCCGGGTTCCGGCCGGCGCCCCGACGATCGAATAGCGAGGAGCGCCATCCCCGAAGTAGATGCGGGGCTGGAACCCGCCATTGGTCGATGTCTGCAGGTCGCTCAACGCACCGGTGGGGGGTAGGTCGGATTCGAGGAAGGCCGGTGAGCCGTCGGGCTGCGCGGTGTCCGCCTGTGCGGCGACCACTCCGAACCCATGGGTGTAGACGAGGTGGTCGTTGATCCAGTTCCGCTGGCTGGTCTGAAGTCCGGCCAGGGACATGTTGCGGGTCCCGATGACGACGTCAGTGGGCGCGCCGGACTTGTCGAGCTGGTAGCGATCGACGTCGAGGGAGTCCTCGAAGGCGTAGAACGAGCGCTGCTGTTGAAGCTGCTCGAAGGTCTGCGAGACGACGTTCGGGTCCAGGACCCGTAGCTGGACGTCCTTGCTGACTTGTGCGCGCTGGTCGGACGGAGACAGCGACGACACGCCGGGATATGCCTCAGTCGTGACGTTGTCGGGCCCGATTCCGAACGCATATTGCGTCTGTTCGATGTTGCGCCCGATGTACTTCGCTTCGAGGTCCTGCGCGCTCGGCTTCACCTTGAACTGCTGGATGAGCGCGGGGAATGCCCCGCCGATGACGAGCGCGGAGATCACCATCAGACCGAATGCCACGGCGGGCAACATCCAGTTGCGCGTGTAGATGTTCGCGAAGAACAGCAGGGCGCAGATGATCGCGACGAACACGAGGATCGTCTTTGCCGGCAGGACCGCATGTACGTCGGTGTACGACGGGCCAGTCACACTTCCGCGACCCGAGAACGCCAGGCCGTACCGATCGAGCCAGTAGGCGAATGCCTTGAGCAGTACGAAGACACCGAGCAGGACCGAGACGTGCACGCGACCCGCGGGGGTCCACTTCGGACCTGGCGTCTGAACCCGAAGCGACCCGTAGAGGAACGCCGTCACGAGGACCGCGATCAGCGAGACCGCGATCATCCCGAACAACATGCCCAGGACGAAGCGCTGCATCGGGTAGGTGAAGGCGAAATACGACACGTCGCGGTGGAACTGCGGATCCTTGTGCCCGAACGAGGTTCCGTTGCGCCACAGCAGCCACGTCTGCCAATGGCTGGAGGCGGCAGCGCCGCTGATGATCGCAATCAGGAGCGCGATGCCGGCGAGGACGAATGCCCGCACCGGGTGGACCAGCTGCCGGTATCGATCGAGCTGTTGCTGCTCGACGGACATGGGGAGCGACTTCGGGCGCAGCCGATACGCGACCACGATGTTGCCTGCGACGACCAACGCCATGACGCTGCCGAACAAGACGAACAGCACGATCTCGGTGACCAGCCGTCGGCTGAACACGGACGAGAAGCCGATCGATCGGAACCACAGCAGGTCCGTGTACTGCGCGGCGAAGACGGCCCACAGCAGGAACAGGACGACGAGGATCCCGACGACGGCGAGGGCGATCCGCACTCGGGCGTTGATCGGCGGCACCTGAGGCCGCGGTGGTCGTGGGCGCCGCGGCATGTTGAAGGTCACATCTGGAGCGTAGTGAGGGCGGACTGATCTGACGTGGCTGGTTTGCCGGGAATGAACCGTGGCCGCCTCGACCGGTACCGCCTCAGCGTCGCGCCACCGGCACCTCGATGGCGAACTCGGAGCCCTTCCCCGGTTCGGAGCTGACCTCGAGCGCCAGGCCGAGCGCATCCGCCACCCGCGTCACGAACCCGAGGCCGAGGCCCATCCCACCAACTTTGCGCGTGTCGGAGGAGTCAGCCTGGGAGAAGTCCCCCATCAGCTCGGCGAGCCGGTCGGTGTCGATCCCCTCACCCGCATCCCGGACGGCGATGCTCACCGAACCGTTGGCGGTCCTCGACGCGGTGAGCGTGATCGCGGACCCCGGCATCGTGTACTTCACGGCATTGTCGGCGAGCTCGTCGAGCGCCTTGCTGAGCCAGCCGGCATCTACCTCGATCGCGGGCAGCTTCGCCGAGACTCGCCGATGCAGGTCGCCGGCACGCTCGGGGTAGCGCTCTCGCCACGTGCTCAGCCGCCCATCGACGAGCTTGTCGACGGCGACCTGATCCTGCTGCGGCGAAACCCGGCCCGCATCCAGCGCCGCAACGTCCACGAGTAGCTCGACGGCTCGGCTCATCCGCGCCGTGCCGGCCAGGATCTCCGCGACGAAGCTTTGCACCCTCTCCGGTGGCAGGTCCGGGCGGCGCGACAGCATCTCGGCGTAGCCGCGGATCGGGGTGAGCGGTGTACGGAGCTCGTGTGACACGGTCGAGAGGAACTCGGTCTTCAGCCGTTCGACCTCACGCTCTCGAGTCCGGTCGGAGAGCACGACGACCTCGCCGCGCTGGTCGGCGAGCGGCGAGCGCGCAAGTCGAACCGGAAGCTGCTCGCCGTCCGCTCGCTGCAACGTCGCATCGGTGACGAGTGGCGACTCACCGCGCGGCAGCAGTGGTGTGCCATCGGGGCCGCGTACGTCGACGACGTCCGTGAGGTTGTGACCGACGATCTGTGACTCGCGCCGGCCGAGCATCTCGATTGCCATCGGGTTCGCGGCTACGACGACGCCCTGCCGGTCGGTCGTGACGAGACCGTCAGTCATCGACGACACGACCGTCTCGAGCCGTCCGCGCAGGCGGGCTTCCTCGACGGCGGAAGCGCGCAGATCTCCGGTGAGGGTGCGTAAGGAGGTGGTCATCGCGTCGAACGCCCGCGCCAGCTCCCCGACCTCGTCGCTGGCCTCGACCTCGACCTCGCTGTCCAAGTCCCCGGCGCGGATCCGCCCGGCTGCGACGGTCAGGCGCCGGACCGGGTCGGCGATGCGTTGCGCCATCAAGAAGGCGAACAGCGCCACGGTGATCAGGACGGCGAGCGCGGTGATGACAAGGCGTCGCAACACGCTTCGCTGAGCGGCGAGCGCGGCGCTGGCCGGCTGGCTGATCGCAAGAGTGGCGATGCGGTGGTTGTCATTGCCGGCTGCGGTGATCGGGACGAACTCGCTGCTCGGTGCGGTGCCTTGCGCGGGAACGAAGCTGTTGACGCCCGGCCCTTGGTTGTCGACTCCCGCGTCCTTTGCCTCGGCGATGACCTGCGCGCGGTCTTCCGGGGAGGACAGGCTGCTCGCCAGCACGAAGTTGTTGGCGATGATCGTCACGTCGTAGCCGATCTGGGTGTTCAGCGTCGACAGGTAGCGATCAACGATGCCGATGCCGTAGATCCCGGCGAACCTCGGTTTCACCTGCGCGTTGGTCTCAGGAGTAACCGCGGCGATGATCGCCAACCGGGCCGGGGCGCCGTGCAGCAGGATCGCGCCGGAGGCCGGAGTCTGGATCGTCTTGCCGAGGTGCAGCACGCTGCGGACGACCTCGCTGCCGGCGAGCTGCAGCAGGGCGGTGTCATCGAGCGCGGTCTTGTTGGGAGCGAGCAGCTTCACGCCTCGGTCTGGCTGGTAGACGGCGGCGAAGTAGCTCGGGTCTTCGGAGAACAGCTTCAGACCCGAGACACAGGTCTTCCCCGGGCAGTTCGCTGCGATGACCGTGGCGAGGAGGCTGGCTCGAGTTTCGAGCGCTTGCAGGGCGTGCTGTTGTGCGACCGCGACCGATGCGAGTCGATTCGCCTGGTCGCGCTGCACCTCGCTGGCGACGCCGATGCCCACGATTGCAACGGCGCCCACAGCCATCGCGGTAACGCCCGCGACGATCGCACCGACGACCTTGCCCAGCAGGCTCGCGCGAGCAATGAGCGCGATCGCGATGATCAGCGCAACGCAGGCCGCGCCGCGCGCCGATAGCTGCGCCAACGCGATATTGGTGCTGTCAGCGCTTCGCTCCGCGAGTGCGGCGGCGACGGCGGTCAGCCCTATGCCGGCTGCCACCCAAGCCCCGATGCGGCGGTCGGCGCGCCATCCACGCAGGAGTGCCGCCGCACCCGCGATGATGCCGACGGCTCCGCCGGCGATTGCCAACGACGTACTCGCCCCGAGCGGGGCGGTGATCGCAGGTAAGGCGACTGGAGACCGTTGCGGTGCGCCGTCGACGAGCCCGATCAGGATCAGTGCAAGAGCGACCAGGCGCAACAGCGCAATGCCGTCCGACGAGGCCACATCGAGGTGCAGAGACGTCAGGGCGTCAGCGGCGGCCATGGCGAGCGAGGCCACGACGACGATCGGCGTCGTGCGCCGGACCAGTCCCGGAAAGCAGCAGGCGGCAGCGAATCCCAGCCACACCGCGACCGCTGCCAGCTGAACGACGCCGAGCAGCGCAAACGGTACGGCGGGCGCCATTCTTGGCAGGGTAGAGGGTTGTTGGCGTCTAGCAGTGCGGAAACTCGGTGCTGTCGGCCTTGATCGCCTCGAGCGCCTCGACCGCGCCGTGCAAGGTCTTCACGCTCACGAGGGTGAGCGAGGAGGGCGCAGCGGCCTTCGCGTCGGCACATTCGCTGGCAGGCGCAAAGAACACGGTGGCACCGGCGCTGACCGCAGCGGCCACTTTCTGCTGGATTCCACCGATTGGTCCGATCTTGCCCTGCTTGTCGATGGTGCCGGTCCCGGCGATCGTTCGACCGCCCGTCAAGCCTCCCGGCGTGAGCTTGTCGACGATTCCGAGGGCGAGCGCGGCACCGGCGCTCGGCCCGCCGATCACGTTCGGATCCAGGCCGATCGACACGCTGATCCCGTTGAAGACGGGCTGCTCTCCGATGGTGACACCGAGGCGCGCCTTGCCGTTCGGTCCCTTGGCGGTCGCGATGTCGTAGGTGTGCTGTGCGCCGGCGCGTTCGACGAGCAGGGACACGCGGTGGCCGGGCGTCAGGGCCTGTACGGCGTTCACCAGCTGCTGCGGTCGGGTGACTCGTTTGCCGTCGGCGGCGAGGATCAGGTCGTCCGGCTCGATGACCGTCTCGGCCGGCAGCCCGGCGGTGACCGACTCGACGACGACGGCTGATCCGGTCGCCTTGTACCCGAGCTCCGTCATCGCGGCGATGATCGCGTTGGTCTGCGATCGCGCCATGTCCTCGACGCCCTGCTGATGCACCGCTTGGCTCGACTGGCCCGGCGGACATTGCACCTGGTGCGGCTCGACGGTCTCGTGGGGGCTGAGCCAGGCCTCGATCGCATCGAGGAGGCGGGGGTGGGCGTTGCAGTCCCCTGGGGTCAGCGCAACCGTGGTCAGGTAGAGATGCCCGCTGGTCGGCTGCGGCCGGATGCCCTTGATGCCGATGATCGGGCCGCCGGCCTGCCCGTCGCGCCCGTCGCCGCTCGGCACCGCGCCGAGGGTGTCGGCAACCGGGCCGGGTGAGAGCACGACGTACGGGACCGGCAGCCAGACGATCGCGAAGAGCATTCCGATGAGAAGAACGGTTGCGACACCAAATGTGACGCCGCGCCGGCTCATGACGCTAGAGACTACGTAGTGCCCGACAGGCCGGGCGAGACCGCCGTCAGGAGCGCGCGAAGAACCCCATGCTGCGCCGGCCACTGGGTGGCGCCGGGACGATCTCTTCGGTTGCCGGGTCGACGACGTTCGCCGTGCTCGCGCTCGGGTCGGTGGCGTCCGCCGACGGCAGGTCGGCCGGATCGTCCTTGACGAACGTCTCAATCGTCGCTGCGCCGGCCGGCGGAAGCGGTGCGGCCGCGAACGGCATGCTCGCGCCCGGCGCGGGCAGCTCTTCGGTCGGGGCCCCGGCCTCTTCCTCGAGCGCGTTGAACGACATCGACGGCGCCGTGCTAATGGCTTCGACCGGCGCTCCCAGCGGGGGCGCGTCTGGCAGCGGCGGGGGAGCGGCAGCGGCTTGCGGCGTCCCACCCGGAGCGGCCGCGAACGGTGAGCTGGCGTCAGGTACTGCCACCTGCATCGCCTCGGGCACCGCCGCCGGCATCGCCGCTGCGGCCTCGCCGGGCGACACCTCGACGTGGTAGTACGCCCGCATGCTGAGCGTCACCGGCGACAGCGAGTAGACGGAGAAGTCCGTCACGCCTTCGACATTGCGGAGGTGCTCGGCGAAGCTGACGGCATCCTCCAGCGAGGCCACTCGGCGAAACGCCGGCACGCCCTGTGAGGACTGGTAGAAGACCACGTGCTCCATTGACGATCCCTCTGCTGTGGGCAGGACGGAAGCGTCCTGCTATCCCCATGTCGGCACCCGGCACGGGTCGGTTGAGGTAGATGATTCTGCTGCGCTGGCCGGAGATCAAGCGGTACCGAGCGGCAACGGGCCTCCGGCGGCGTACCTCTAGCGGTTGAAGCTACGAGGCGCGCCGATGGGTTTCGCGCTGTTCGACCGGATTCCGGCGCTGCTTCGGTGGCGAGCCGACGGCGCGCTCCGGGCGGGAGAATGCCGCTTTGAAGCGCTCCCGCTCGGCGAGCGACTGCTCAGTCTCGACCGGTCCGCGCGGCCGTGCGGCCCAGTTCACCCACACGATCGCGACCAGGGTCGCGAGTGCCGGCACTCCGAGCCACGCGAGCACTCCCACGTGGCTCAGTGTAGAGGTGATGTGCCCTCGTTGTGGGCAGTCAGCGACGGCGGATTCGCGCCCGCGCGAGGGCCAAAGATCCAATGACTGCAAGGGTTGCGCCGGCGCCCGCGGCCGCCCGCGTCGCGTATCGGCGGTCGATGACGAACCCCCGACCGACTCGATCGGCGACCCGGTGGAGGTGGTCCTCGAGCGCGGCCTCGTTGCTCCAGCGTGGTTCCCAGCCCGTGGCCCGAAGCCGTTGCGAACCGACGACCCAGGGATGTTGCAGGTACAGCAGGTCGCTCGCCGGGCCCGACAGCGCGCCGATGCGGTGCAGCCGTTCGGCGGTCGCAAAGGCCACCGAAGCGGGCAAGACCACCGAGCGCATGCCGGCCAGCGCTTCCACCCGCTCGCGCTCCAGCCACCCGTCCGATCCGACGGTGACTGCCCCGGACACCGTGCCGGTCACCGCGGCGACGAGGGCGTCGAGCAGGTCGTCGTGGTGGCAGAACTGCCACAGGCAGCGGCCCTCTCGCAGCGCGAGCAGGCGCACCGCCTCGAACAACCCTGGGAGCAGCGGATCGGTCACCGGCCCGATGAGCGACGCGGGGCGCACCGACACGACCTCGAGGCTGCCCCCGCTCACCGCCTGCCGAGCAGCGGCGAGTCGTTCGACGGCCAGCCAGTCGCCGACGAGTCCGTCCGACGGTGCGGCGGCGAGCGCCGAATCCTCGTCGAGCGGCACCTCGTTGGTGGCGGCGGCACCGTAGACCATCGCGCTCGTCAGCAGGACCACTCGCCGTACGCCCGCGGTTCGCATCGCGTCGAGGAGCAAGGTGGTGCCGGCGATGTTGGTCGCCCGCCGCGCTTCGACCGGCGCATCAGTCGACCGGTCGACGGCGAGATGTGCGACGGTGTCGACACCGGCGAGCTCATCGGCGAGCCGTGCGCTTATGGCGTCGATCTCGACCACCGCGGGCGCTGCCGGGTGCTCGCGCAGTCGCGCCGCCAGCGACGCTCCGAGCGGCTGACCGGCACCGGTGACCGCGACGCGCTGAGTTCGCCCACGGCGAACCCGGCCACCGCCTTCAGTCACCGCCCCATCTTGACGCCTACCGTGGGGTTATGACTTCCCCGCCTTTCGGGTTCGGTCCGAGTGGCGACGGGGATCCGGCCAAGCCCGGTGACCCGTTCGCGGGGCTCGGCGCGACGCCGGACCTCGGCGCGATGCTGCACCAGCTCGGCGACCTGCTGTCCGGTGAGACGGGGCCGGTGAACTGGCAGGTCGCTCGGCAGTCCGCGATGGCGGTGATCGGCACCGACTCGGGGACGACGGCGGCTGAGAGCGCCGAGGTCGCGGACGCGATTCGGCTCGCCGACATCTGGCTGGACCCGGTGACCGCCATGCCGTCGGGCGTGGTGTCGACCGAGGCGTGGAGCCGTCGGCGTTGGCTGGAGGCCACCCGGCCGGCATGGACTGAGCTCGTCGAACCGGTCGCCGCGCGGGTGGGCAGCGCGATGGGGGCCGCGATCCCTGAGGAAGTCAGGTCGATGGCGGCTCCGCTGATGGGGGTGATGACGCAGGTCGGCGGGTTGATGTTCGGCGGACAGGTCGGTCAGGCGCTCGGCACTCTCGCGACCGAGGTCGTGTCCGCCACCGACATCGGCATGCCGATCGGTCCGGCGGGGGTCGCCGCCCTCCTGCCCGAATCGGTGCGGGCACTCGGCGACGGTCTCTCGCTGCCGCCCGACCAGGTGCGCTTGTTCGTCGCGTTGCGTGAGGCGGCGCACCAACGACTGTTCGGGCACGTGCCGTGGCTCGGCGCGCACCTGTTCTCCGCCGTGCGCAGCTACGCCGAGGGCATCACGATCGACACCAGCCGGTTCGAGGAGCTCGCCGGCAGCGTCGACCCGAGCGACCCGGAGTCACTGCAGCGCGCGATCGGCGAGGGTCTGTTCGAGCCGACCGCGACCCCGGCTCAGCAGGCAGCGCTCGAGCGCCTGGAGACCGCGCTCGCTCTTGTCGAAGGATGGGTCGACACCGTCACTGCCGCGGCAGCATCGGCGCAGTTGCCCAGCTACGCCGCCTTGCAGGAGACGATGCGGCGTCGCCGTGCCACGGGTGGTCCGGCCGAACGCACATTTGCCACGCTGGTCGGGCTGGAGCTCCGGCCGCGGCGGCTGCGTGAGGCGGCGACGTTGTGGCAGGTGTTGGGCGAACGTCGTGGCATCGAGGGTCGCGAGGCCGTGTGGTCCCACCCCGACCTGCTGCCGGGCGCTTCGGATCTCGACGATCCCGAAGGGTGGGCGCAGCGCGGCCCCGACGACAGCTTCGACATCAGCGAGCTCGAGTAGGCGCGCTGCCTCTGGCTCAGCGCTCGCTACGGGCGGCGTCGAAGCCTTCCAGGTAGCCGCGGGCGCGCTCGAGTCGCTCGTAGGCACTGAGCTCGGCCCAGAAGGCCGGCCCGTGACCCGGCACGAGCAGGTGGCCCAGCTCGTGCAACAAGACGTAATCCACGACGTACTCGGGCATGCCGCAGAGGCGCCGCGACAGCCGGATCGAGCGGTCGAGTGGCGTGCAGGAGCCCCAGCGGGCGTTCATCGTGTCGACCCACCGCACGCTTGCCGGCACGGCTCGGCCACCGAGATATGCCGCCGACAGCCGTTGTGCGCGCTCGGCGAGCTCGTGGTCGGAGGGCGTCGAGCCGGCCTCTTTGGCGAGCACTCGAGCGACCAGCTCCTCGACCAGATGCGCGGTCTCGGCCCGAGTCATTCGTGCCGGCACGGCAACGACGATCCGGTCGCCCTCACGGTGCGCCGATGCCGTGCGGCGCCGCTTCGCGCTCCGGCGGACTTCGACCTCGGGGCGGGTGGGCGGGGGCTGCTCGACCAGCTCGAACGGAAGCGTCTCCGGCACGAGGCCGACGGTAGCCAGCCGATACGACGACCTCGGTACGACGCGCGCGATTTGTTTCTGTTCACAGCCGGTGCACGGCGTCTGCGCAGGTCAGTACGGCGTGGCGGGGTGACGGGAGGAGGTGTCCACATTCGGTGGACACCAGCGTCCACAACGACACCCCACCCTGTCCCCACCGTGTCCCCAGGAGTGTCCACAGGGTGCCCGGGATGGGCGTTGACGGTCGTGTCAGGGCTTCCGTACGGTCATGTCCGACGGAGCCCCCGTGGCAGACCGGCCGGACGTTCGCAAGGGGAAGGCGAACGGCTGTACGGAAAGCCCGGGGGCTTCGTTATGCCCGCGATTCCTCGGTGATCTTGACGTTATGCGCCCTTCAGCCGTCGTGATGGGCACACAACGTCAAGATCACGGGGGTTATCTGCCGTGGAAGTTGGGGGGACGGCGTTCCTTGGCCGCGGCCAGCCCTTCGGTGAGGTCTTCGCTCGCGAACGTGATCGGTTGCGCGAGCGCCTCGTACATCAGCGCTTCGTCGAGGCTGCGCGGTGGCCCGTTTCGCAATGCGGCGACCGTGAGGCGTACGGCGATCGGCCCGTTGGCGGCGATCTGCTCGGCGACGCCGAGCGCGTGCTCGACGACGCCGCCCGGTCCGGCCGGGTCGCCATCGATAGCGCCGTTGACCAGGCCGAGCCGCAGCGCTTCGGCCGCGTCGACCCGGCGGCCGGTGAACAGCAGCTCGCGCGCGTTCGCGATCCCGACGGTCGCGGGAAGCAGATACGTGGCCGCCATCCCGGAGTGGATGCCGAGTGACGTGAACGGGACGGACATGCTCGCGCCGGCCGCGGCATACCGGAGGTCACATGCGAGCGCGACGCACATCCCCGCGCCGATCGCGTGGCCGTTGATCGCCGCGATCGTGGGCACCTCGAGGTCGCGGATGGCGAGCCACGCCCGGTAGAAGGGCAGCATCCGGTCACGGATCTTCGGGACCGTGAGGTCGTTGGACTCCCCGATCCAGGAAAGGTCGCCGCCGGCGCAGAAGGCGCTGCCCTCGCCCGTCACGACCACCGCCCTGACCTCCGGGTCGGCTCGCAGCTGCGCGATCGCGGCCGTCCAGGCGTCCGTGAGCTCGCCCGTCATGGCGTTTCGGCGCTCAGGGAGCGCGAAGGTGAGGACGGCCACCCCACTGGGCCGCCGTTCCACGCGAAGTGGTGCGCTCATGGCCTCTCCTGGTTGAAGATCGAGCCGAATCGGATTCGGTTCTGCTTCGTACGCCGTCCCGGAGGCTAGCCCGCCACGCTCAAATACCGGGCTTTTGAGCGTGGCGCAGGTAGGGTTTTCAGCAGGTTCGGCCGGTCCCGGCCGGCGGCGATCGATCGAGGAGGACGAGATGGCCGACACCTACGAGGGCTACTGCGTGAAGTGCAAGGAGAAGCGCCAGTTCGAAGGCGAGATCCGCACCAGCGAGTCGGGCCGTCGCATGGCGCAGGGCCCGTGCCCGGTGTGCGGCACCAAGGTGAATCGCATCCTGGGCAAGGCCTAGGCACCTGGCTCCACTCACGTACGTCGAAAGGGCGTCCGGCGGTACCTCCGCCGGGCGCCCTTTCTGCTTGCTGTGGATGGTCCAAAGCACGACCGGCCGGGTTGGTGGCACGCTCCCGGGCGCTCGATGCCGTGCACTCGGCTCCGAGTCGACCTGTTCATCCGAGGAGCCCTGCGATGCGACCCGTCCTCAAGCCCGCGTTGCGCCGGTTGTGGCGCGACCCCTCCACGTTGCAGCTCGGCGTCGATCCGCGGCATGCCGTTGTCGTGAGTGGCATGAGCCCCGCCGACCGCGAGCTGCTGAGCCTTCTCGACGGCACCCGCGAGACCGACGTCGCGCTCGCAGAAGCCGGCCGTCGCGGCCAGCTCCCGCAGCGCGCCGCCGCGCTCGTCGATCTGCTGAGTGAAGCGGGCGTGCTCGACGACGCCGAGCTCGGCGCGCCCGGCCCGGCAAGCCTCGGCCGGCTGGTCCCCGACCAGCTCTCGCTGTCGCTGTGCCACCCGGGCCCCGGCGGCGCCGCGCGTGCGCTCGCCGCCCGGCGCGCGACGACCGTCGAGGTGCTCGGCGGCGGACGGGTGGGCGCGACGCTCGCGGCGCTGCTTGCCGCCGCCGGTGTCGGCCGCGTGGTCGTCGACGACCCGTCGCTGATCCGGCCCGCTGATCTAGCGCCCGGCGGCGTACGTACGACGGGGGTGCATCACCGTCGCGGTGACGCGGCGAACGCGGTCGTCAGCGCGATGCGCACGGCCGACTCGGGATCCGCCGGGGTCGGCGAACGGGCGTTGCTCGTTCTCGCGCCGGCGGGGGGCATGCTCGCGCCCGAGTGGCTTCGTCGGGTCCACCGTCGGCCCCACGCGATGGTGATGGTGAAGGAGACCACTGCGCAGATCGGCCCGCTTGTCGTGCCGGGGCGAAGTCCGTGCTTGCGCTGCGTCGAGCTCGCTCGTGCCGATCGGGATCCGGCGTGGCCGGTGCTCGCCGCGCAGCTCGTCGGCGATGCGCGGGCGGTCGAGCCCTGCGACATCGCGCTCGCCAGCGCCGGTGCCTCTCTCGCCGCGATGTTCCTGTTGGCGTGGATCGACGATCCCGCCGTCTCCTCGCCGCTCGTCGGCGGCACACTCGAGCTCGGGTTGACGGAGTTGGCGCTCCGTCGCCGCACCGTCGTGGCTCACCCCGACTGCGGCTGTCGGGCGGCCGCGTAGCGAAGCCGCTCCGCTCGGTCAGAACTCCGGCAGCGGGTCGATCTTGCGGGCTCGCCGCCATCGGCTGGGCGCGGGCGGCGGGGGCCGCTCGGCGGTCATCCCCGCGATCACGCCGACGACGGCCTGGGCGACGGTCGCGAACTCGACCACCGGATCGCCCGCCGCGATGCTCGGCTCGGCGTCAGCAGGAGGTGCGCCTAGCGACGCCAGGTCGCCGAGAACGCGAACTCCCGACGCCTCGATCCGCGCCGCCGCCGCCGCGCCGATCTCCGCCGCTCGCTCGAGCGCCCATCGCGGCGTCACGATCGGCGTCGGTCGTGCCAGGCCCGCGCGCGAGGCCGCCAGCCTCGGCACAACGCCCGAACGCACGGCCGCCGAGTAGAGCTCGTCGGGTAGCTGCTGCTCGTTGAAGTACGCGTTGACCCGGCGCAGCAGCTCGGCTTCGGGCCAGGTGAGCGAGTCGTTGCGCTGACCGGCCCCCTTCGGGACGAGAGAGCCGGTTGGCAGCGCCAGCAGTGCCTCGAACTGGCGGAGCAGCAGATCGTGATCGTGGCCGTCGACCACGATTGCCGTGACCTTCGACGGGCCGGCGATCGAGGCCCAGCGAGCGATCACGGCGTCGTGGCGGTGGCGAATCCAGAACCACGGTGTGGGCGACTCGAACGGCGTGCGGTTCAGCGTTCCTTGCAGCCAGCTCTCGTAGTCGCCGACGTACCCGTCCTTGACGTACTGCTGCCAGGCAGACGGCAGGATCTTGGTCAGCGGTCGCAAGGTGGCGACGACGTGAACTCGCCTTCCGCCGAGCCCGCTGACCACCCGCCGCGCCTGCTTGTCGGTGGCGCGGCACAGCCACTCGCTGCTGACGATTACGCGAGCGGAGCGCGCTGCCCTCACCTCAGTCACCAGGTCGCGCCAAGCCGCCATGGTCACGGGCGCGTCGCCGGTGTTGCCGCGCGCCTGGGTGATCGCGATGCCCGCGCTCTTGTGGTAGCGCTCGGTGCCCGGATAGATCACGCCGTGCTGGCGAAGCTGCTCACGGTCGGAGTGGAACGCACTCTGCAGGGCCGTCGTACCGGTCTTGTCGAACCCGATATGAACCAGACGCCCACCCGGCGGGATCGCCAGGTCGGGCGAAAGATCGCTTGCGATTGCTACTTCCGCTTGTCGATCGCCACGTAGTCGCGTTCGTTCGCGCCGCTGTACACCTGGCGCGGACGGCCGATCCGGGTGTCGGAGTCGGCCATCATCTCCCGCCAGTGCGCGATCCAGCCGGGCAGCCGGCCGAGCGCGAACAGCACGGTGAACATCTGCGTCGGGAAGCCCATCGCCTTGTAGATGACACCCGTGTAGAAGTCGACGTTGGGATAGAGCTTGCGTTCCACGAAATAGTCGTCGGCGAGCGCGATGCCCTCGAGCTCGACCGCGAGGTCGAGCAGCGGGTCAGAGACGCCGAGCGCTTCGAGCACCTCGTGCGTCGCCTGCTTCACGATCGCCGCACGCGGGTCGTAGTTCTTGTAGACCCGGTGGCCGAAGCCCATCAGCTTGACGCCCGGCTCCTTGCTCTTGACCCGGTTCATGAACGCGCGGGTGTCGCCACCGTCGGCGGCGATCTCGGCGAGCATCTCGATGACGGCCTGGTTGGCGGCGCCGTGCAGCGGTCCGGACAGCGCCCCGACGCCGGCCGCGATCGAGGTGAACAGGTTCGCGTTGGCTGACCCGACCATCCGCACCGTCGACGTCGAGCAGTTCTGCTCGTGGTCGGCGTGCAGGATGAACAGCATGTCCAGGGCCTTCGCCATGGCCGGATTGACCACGTAGTCCTCTGCCGGAACCCCGAACGTCATCCGGATGAAGTTCTCGACGTAGCCGAGGGTGTTGTCCGGATAGAGGAACGGATGTCCGACCGACTTCTTGTGGGCGTATGCAGCGATCGTCGGCAGCTTCGCCAGCAGGCGGATCGAGGACACCTCGATCTGGTCCTCGTCGAACGGGTCGAGAGAGTCTTGGTAGAAGGTCGACAGCGCACTGACCGCCGAGTTGAGAACCGCCATCGGGTGTGCGTCGTGGCGGAAGCCGTTGAAGAAGTTGCGCAGGTCCTCGTGCAGCATCGTGTGCTTCTCGATGCGGGAGGTGAACGCGTCGAGCTGCGACTGCGACGGCAGGTCGCCGTAGATCAACAGGTACGACGTCTCGAGAAACGTCGCCGACTTGGCGAGCTGCTCGATCGGGTATCCGCGGTAGCGCAGGATGCCGGCGTCACCGTCGATGAAGGTGATGGCCGAGCTGCACGCGGCGGTGTTGCCGTACCCCGGATCGAACGTCACGCGGCCGGTCGTACTCAGCAGGCTGCTGATGTTCAGGCCCGCGGGCGCTTCGCTGCCGTCAACCGCCTCGAGCGGCATGACGCCGCTCGGATGGGTCAGCTCGTAGTCGGCCATCTCACTCCTCGTCGGGCTATGCCCGCCATGCGGTCGGGCTGTGCCCGCCATGACATCTGGTTTCGATGAATGAGAATAGAGGGGTGTCCGACATCCCGAAGTGGGCGATCTCGAGAAGCGTGAAGCTGGCGAGCCTTCCGCTCGGTGTCGCGGGCCGTGGCGCGATCGGGCTCGGCAAGCGAATCGGGGGCCGTCCAGCCGAGATCGTGGCCACCGAGCTGCAGCAGCGCACCGCTGAGCAGCTGTTCAAGGTGCTCGGCGAGCTCAAGGGCGGCGCGATGAAGTTCGGACAGGCGCTGTCCGTCTTCGAGGCCGCGCTGCCCGAGGATCTGGCTGCGCCGTACCGGGCTGCGCTCACGAAGCTGCAGGACGCCGCTCCACCCATGCCGGCATCAGCGGTGCACCAGGTGCTCGCCGAAGGACTGGGTGCGGACTGGCGGGACCGTTTCGCGGAGTGGAACGACAAGCCCGCGGCCGCGGCATCCATCGGCCAGGTTCACCGCGCGCGCTGGGAGGACGGCCGCGAGGTCGCGGTCAAGCTGCAGTATCCCGGCGCCGGGCCTGCACTGATCGCCGACCTGAATCAGCTCGCCCGCTTCGCGCGGATGTTCGCGGTGCTCAGTCCCGGCCTCGACGTCAAGCCGCTGATCAAGGAGCTGCGCGAGCGGGTGAAGGAAGAGCTCGACTATGGCCTGGAGGCGGTCGCTCAGCGCCAATACGCCGAGGCGTACGACGGCGATGCGGACTTCATCGTCCCGAAGGTCCTCGAGTGCAGCGGCAACGTCATCGTCACCGAATGGGTGGACGGCAAGCCGCTGTCGGGGATCATCCGGGACGGCTCGCCACAGGATCGCAACCATGCGGCGCTGCTGTTCGCGAGGTTCCTGTTGTCCGGACCGTCACGGGCCGGTCTCCTCCACGCCGATCCGCACCCGGGAAACTTCCGGTTGCACGAGGACGGCCGCCTCGTCGTCCTCGACTACGGCGCGGTCAACCGTCTTCCGGACGGCTTCCCGACGTCGATGGGGCCGCTCGGCCGGCTCGCTCTCGAAGGCCGGGGCGAGGAGGTGATCGAGGGGCTGCGAGCCGAGGGTTTCGTCCCGGCGGATCTCGAGGTCGACGCGCAAGCGATCCTCGACTACGTGCAGCCCTTGCTGGAGCCCATTGCGAGCGAGACGTTCCACTTCACGCGCCGCTGGCTTCGTAACGAGGCCGCCCGCGTCGCAGATCCGCGGTCTCCGGCCGCGCAGCTCGGCCGCAAGCTGAACCTGCCGCCGACGTACTTGTTGATGCACCGCGTCGCCGCGGGCAGCTTCGGCGTGCTCTGCCAGCTCGACGCCGAGATTCCGTACGGACCGGAGGTGCGTCGCTGGATTCCCGGCCTGGCCGGGTGATGGCGGGGTCGTCGGTAGACGCGCCTCAGTGAACCTCGTGCCAGTTCGAGACGGTCACCGTCTGCTGCGTCGTCGACGCGGCGAGCTGCTGGTCGTAGTGGACCGAGATCCCGCCGGGAGCCGAGATGCTGCCACAGATCATCGCCCCGTAGAGGTCGAGGTGACCGCTCACAACGCACCTTGCGTGCGGGGCGTAGATGACGGCGGACAACACGGTCTCCTGGTTGAGACCGTCACCGATGGTGATGGTGGAGGAGCTTTCACTCGTTGCCGTGTCGATGAGCGTCAACGTCGAGGGTGGACGGGGTGCGTAGCGAAGCGGCAGCGCCGTGTAGATGTAGCTGTTCCACGGGAGCGTCACACCGGCGGCACCAAGCGACGGCACCAACAGGTCGCCGCTGAAACAGAGCGTGAGCGCCGACGACGCCAGATTCGTGAGATTCGCCGTCACCGCGGCGTTGAGGGTCAGGTCTCCGAGGATGTTGTACACCGCGCCGGCAGCGAGGTAGTTGGAACCCGCGATGGCGGAGGCGTCGACGCCGATGCCGCTCGAACACGTGGCGCTGTCGGGATAGCTCAGCGCTGCCGTCGATCGAACGACGGCCGGCGAAGCGCATGCGGTCGCGTCACCGACACAGACTCCTGTCGCATCGGGGTTGCTGTAGCCGGCCGGTGGGGCGTCGTCGATGTCGACCTCACTGAACTTCGTGATGTCGGTCCCGACCATGGTCAGGCTGCCGTTGGTCGCGGCCGGGCCGTTGCCGGTCGGGATCGGGGTACACATCGTCGTCGCGAGCAGCCCGAGGATGCCGGTGTTGGGAAGCACCGAGCACGACGACGGTGTGTTCGACCCGTCGGATCCTGAGTCGTACTTGTCGACGCCCGACCCGTTTCCCATGGTGAGGGCGGTGTCCCCGAACAGCGGCACCGTGTAGAGGCCCTTCACGGTGATGGTCTCCTGCACCTCGCGCCGCAGCACGCCGCCGCCCGGCATGGTGGCGGTGCCGACCGAGTCGACGAGCCAGGTCCCGTCGTCGTACGTCGCCGTCGTCGTGTAGCTCGCCCCAGTCGTAGCGTTGGTGCCGGAGATCGCGCCCTGAGTCGTCGCCGTCGGTGCCGACCTGATCCTCGCCACCATCGAGTCGAGACCCGTCTCGGCGCCGCTCAACGCTTGCGCGAATGCCTCGTCGTGCCGGCTCGCCGCCTGCCCTTTCACAAGGCTGGCGAGCCCCACCGTGACGACGCTGGTGAGGATCACGATGCCGAGCATCGCCAGCATGATGCTGCCCTCGTCGCGACGGCGGTGACCTCTCATGCCGCGTTCCGCAGCTGAGTGCCGTTGTCCGACATGGTGACGGCCGCCTTGAGATACGGGGGCTGAACGCTCAGGCGCACAGTGATCGTGCCGACACAGCCAATGTCGATCGCACCGTCGAGCTCGCAGGTCGTCGGGTTGACCCCGGTGCCGGACGGTGCCGTGTAGTCGGGGGTCGGCGCGAACGAGAAGACCGGCCGCGTCGCCGTGTCGACGAGGTCGTCGAGCAGCACGCGGGTGGGGATCGTCGTTGTCGTACCGTTCGGCGACAGATTCGTCTGCCCCCACGTGAGGGTGCTTCCGGTGACCTCGAAAGTCACCGTCTTCGTCACTGTCGCATCGACTTCTTGAAGTACCAGCCGGGTCGAGCTCGCCGAGAGCAACGGGTACGTCGAGCGGATGTCGCGGTCGATGCGCTGCAGTGCGGTGCGGAGCTGCGCCAGCGCATCGTCGCGGTTCGCCACCTGCGTCTGCTGGTGCAGGCCGGTGATCGCCGCGGTCGTCACCATCGCGCTGACCACGCTGAAGATGGCCATCGAGACCAGCAGCTCGGTGAGGGTGATGCCGGCGTCCGTCGTCGGGCTCCGGCGTAGCCGGCGCCTCATAGGAGGAGTGTCGCTGTCAGACTCTGCGACGCGGTTGCGTTGTCGCTCGCCCTCGTCAGCTGGAAGGTGAACCCTTCCGATGTGCCGGACGACTTCATCGGGGTGCCGGACGGCAGCGTCGCGGTCCAGGTAGTGCCGTTGGTGCTCGTGAGCGTTGCGGTCCTCGTGCCCGTGCCGCTCTGGTACGTCGCGACCACCGAGTCGGTGCTGGCAAGGTTCACCGTCGTACAGGTCAACCCTGCCGGGAGGAGAGTGTTTCGGGTCAGAAGCATCAGCGAGATGATGTTCAAGCCCAGTCCGGCAACGGAGACCGAGCAGTTGCCGGTGAATGCGGGTGCGCCGATGATCGTCAGTGACTTGCTGGGAACCGCCTGGCTGCCCGGCACTGTCGCCGTGAAGGGAATCGACCCTCCGCTCGAGGTCACGACCTTCTTGATCGACGTTGCCGGGATCTTGACGTTGAAGGTGCCGCTGCCGCCGGTCATGGTCACCTGGTGAGGACCGTTGTCGTCGCTCCAGGTGAGCGGTACGCAGGATGCGTTCGACAGCCCGGTCTCTGTCAGAGTCACGGTCACCGCGCTGGATGGTTGGCCCGCGCTGGACACCGAGACAGCTGACGGCGAGAGGGAGAGGCTTCCGATCACCAGCGTGGTGCCGCGGCCGCCACAGCTCCCGAGCGGGCTGTTCGCGCTGGTCACCGAAAGCATGCTCTTGTCCGAGATGCTGCGAGCGATCTGGACGCTGTGCTCCCGGCCGGCGAATGACCATCTGACCTGTACGGTCGCGTGCACCGTCGACACCGCGCCGCCTGCCGGTGGCGTGCACGTGTTGGGGGAGTCGGTCGGCGAGCAGACCTGCACCGTCCGAGTAGTGGTGTAGGTCAGGCCGTTCAGCGGCGTGGTTGTCGTCGACGTGCCGGCGAGGTCGGTCAGGGAGCCGTACGACATGTTGCGTGCCGATTCGAGGCTGCCGTTCGCGACGTGCAGCGCCGTTGCCTGAGACTTCTCGAGGCTCTGCTGCTTGACGTTGCTCGCGAGCTCGCTGAGAAGCGCAAACAACCCGATGGTGATCACGGCGATGCTCGCGATGACCTCGATAAGGCTCATGCCGGTGTCATCGCGACCTTGGATTGTCCGGTTTTGGCGCAACTTGCCCCAACCGAACGGCCTGATGCTCATTTCGTTACCAAATATCGGCAACAGGAGCGGGCTAGGCCTAGATCAAGACTGAGCATTTATCGGCACCAGAGATGACTAGTCTGCGCCGTTCGGGTTACTAGGGCCGAAGGTCTCTGGGGGCTGTCTCGGATCCGATTGGTTCGGCGCCGAGCGCGTGCTCTACCGTTCGGACGTGAACAGCGAATCGGGATTCGGCATCGAGCCGGTCTATGGTCCGTCGTCATTGGTCGACTGGGACCCGGCCACGCAGCTCGGCGAACCAGGCGACTACCCGTACACCCGCGGTGTCTATCCGTCGATGTACACGGGCAAGCCGTGGACCATTCGGCAGTACGCCGGCTTCGGTACGGCGAAGGAGTCCAACGAGCGCTACCACCAGCTCGTGAAGGCCGGTTCAACCGGTCTGTCCGTCGCCTTCGATCTGCCCACCCAGATGGGCTACGACTCCGACGAGACGATCGCGCAGGGCGAGGTCGGCAAGGTGGGCGTCGCCATCGACTCGATAGACGACATGCGCGTGTTGTTCGACGGCATCCCGCTCGGCGAGGTGTCGACGTCGATGACGATCAACGCCCCGGCGTCGCTGCTCCTGTTGCTCTACCAACTCGTGGGTGAAGAGCAGGGTGTCGCGCCCAAGGCGCTGACCGGGACGATCCAGAACGACGTCCTCAAGGAGTACATCGCCCGCGGGACGTATATCTTCCCGCCGAAGCCATCACTGCGGCTGATCACCGACATCTTCAGCTACTGCCGCTCGAACATCCCGAAGTGGAATACGATCTCGATCTCGGGCTACCACATGGGCGAGGCCGGGGCGACGCCCGCGCAGGAGATCGCTTTCACCCTCGCCAACGGTGTCGAGTACGTCCGCGCGGCCATCGCGTCCGGTCAGGAGGTGGACGAGTTCGCGCCGCGGCTTGCCTTCTTCTTCGTCGCGCGTACGACGTTGCTCGAGGAGGTCGCGAAGTTCCGCGCGGCTCGGCGAATCTGGGCCCGCATCATGCGCGAGCAGTTCGGCGCGAAGGACCCTCGATCGCAGATGTTGCGCTTCCACACTCAGACCGCGGGCGTGCAGCTCACCGCCCAGCAGCCCGAGGTGAATCTGATCCGCGTCACGACGCAGGCCATCGGCGCGATCCTTGGCGGCACCCAGTCGTTGCACACCAACTCCTTCGACGAGGCCATCGCACTGCCGACCGCGAAGGCCGCGCGGCTCGCTGTCCGCACCCAGCAGGTGCTCGCCAACGAGACCGACCTCACGGCCACGGTCGACCCGTTCGCCGGCTCGTACGCCGTCGAGGCGATGACCGACGAGGTCGAGGCCGCCGCCCTCGAGCTGATGAAGGCCGTCGAGGACATGGGCGGCGCCGTTGCCGCCATCGAGCGCGGCTACCAGAAGGGCGAGATCGAGAAGGCGGCGTACCTCACCTCCCAGCAGATCGACGGCGGTGAGCGAGTCGTGGTCGGCGTGAACAAGTACACGATCGACGATGACGACGTCTACGAGCCACTTCGGGTTGACCCGGCGATCGGCGAGCAGCAGGCCAAGCGCCTGGCGGCACTGCGCGCCGACCGGAACCAGGCAGACGTCACACGAGCGCTCGATGCCCTGAAGCGCGCAGCGGAGGGCAGCGACAACGTCATGCCGTTCATGCGCGAGGCACTCGTTGCTCGCACCACGTGCGGCGAGGTGTGCCATGCACTGCGTGACGTCTGGGGCGTGTACGTGCCCGCGGACGCCCTGTGAGCGGATCGCCCGAGATCGATCTCGCCGCCGCTGAGACGGCGGCAGGAGCGCTGCTCGACGCGCTCGGGATCGACCATCGCGACGGGACCCTCGCCGGCACGCCCGGACGCATCGCCCGCGCTTATGCTGAGCTGCTCACCCCGCGGAAGTTCTCGCTGACGACGTTCCCCAACGACGAGGGCTACGACGAGATGGTGATCGCGAGGGACATCCCGTTCACCTCACTGTGCGAGCACCACCTGCTGCCATTCATGGGCACCGCCGTGGTGGCCTACCTCCCTGATGAGCGGATTCTCGGGTTGTCCAAGCTGGCTCGCGTCGTCGAGCTGTTCTCGCGCCGGCCGCAGGTGCAGGAGCGGATGACGACGCAGATCGCGCACTGGCTCGAGGACAACCTCTCGCCGAAGGGCGTCGGGATCGTCCTTCGGGCCGAGCACACCTGCATGACCGTGCGGGGCGTCGGCGCACGCGGTGCATCGACGGTGACGTCGACCTTGCTGGGGAGGCTGCGCGACGACGCGCGCACTCGTTCGGAGTTCCTCACCCTGGCATACGGGCCGGACTAGCTCACAGCAAACTCACAGGAAGCTCTCACGCCGCGATCAGGGCCGCCGTTCACAGTCGGATGAGGATCGGATCGGAGGTATGGCGATGGGGGGCGACGCGGACACGGCCTCGGCAGCAGCCCGCTTGCTCGTCGTGGACGACGAGCCGAACATCCTCGAGCTGCTGTCGGCAAGTCTTCGCTTTGCGGGCTTCGACGTCGCGACCGCGCGCGACGGCCAGCAGGCGTTGAAAGCGGTCGAAGCGTTCCAGCCGGACCTCGTGGTGCTCGACGTGATGATGCCGGGAATCGACGGCTTTGAGGTCATGCGACGAATGCGTGAGCGACAGCGGCAGGTGCCCGTGTTGTTCCTCACGGCTCGCGACGCCACTGACGACAAGGTCACCGGCCTGACGCTCGGCGGCGACGACTACATCACCAAGCCCTTCAGCCTTGAAGAGGTCGTCGCACGGATCCGCGCGGTGCTCCGCCGTACCCAAGGTGATGGCGACGCTCGTCCAGTGCTTCGATTCGGCGACATCGAGATGAACGACGAGTCGCACGAGGTCCTCAAGGCGGGGCGAGGTGTCGACCTCTCTCCGACGGAGTACAAGCTGCTGCGTTACTTCCTCGAGAACCCGCAACGGGTGCTCAGCAAGGCGCAGATCCTCGACCACGTTTGGCACTACGACTTCGACGGCGATGCCAATGTCGTCGAGTCCTACGTCTCCTATCTGCGCCGCAAGATCGACAATTCCGAACCGAGACTGCTGCACACCATCCGCAGTGTCGGCTACGTCCTGCGAATGCCGCGCGAATGACGCCGTTGCGTGGCGTCCTCGAACGCACGCCGTTGCGGGTGAAGCTCGTCGCCACCGTGCTGGTTCTCGCGACCGTCGGACTCTCTATCGCCGCCGTCGCGGCGACCGCGGCACTCCACTCGTATCTGATCGGGCGCGTCGACAACCAGCTCAAGGTTGCCGCTCGCGGCATCGCTGACGGGGCCCGGTTCGGTCCGGGCCGTGGCGGCCCGATCCCAGGACCACCTCCGAACCCCGACGGCGCCGGGGCGTCCAGCGCCGCGACGGGCGAGGGCGGGCGACTGCCGAGTCCCTACTACGTCCGCACCTTCGCCCCCGACGGCGCTCCTTCCGGGAACGCTGATGCGGCGCCGCTGACCGCCCAGTCACCGCCGAAGCTGCCGACGCTGCTGCCGAACGATCCGGCGGTCCGGTCCGGCCGGCCGTTCACCGTTGGCTCGGCCGACGGCAACGGGTCGTGGCGAGTCGTCGCCGTACCGTCGCGTGACGGGAACGGGACGATCGCGATCGCGACGTCGTTGTCCGACGTCGGTCGGACTGTCGACCACCTGATCCTGGTCGAGGTCCTGATCGGGGCCGCAGCTCTCGTGCTCATCGGCGGCAGCGGCTACGTACTCATTCGGCAGTCGCTGGGCCCGTTGGTGGCGGTGGAGCGCACCGCGGAAGCGATTGCGGCTGGTGACCTCTCGCAACGGGTGCCTGCGCTGCACCCTCGCACCGAGGTCGGCCGGCTGTCGGGCGCACTGAACGTGATGCTGACCCGGATCGAAGACGCCTTCGCCCGGCAGCGATCATCAGAGCAGCACGCGCGGGCATCGGAAGAACGAATGCGGCAGTTCATCGCCGATGCGAGCCATGAGCTTCGCACTCCGCTGACCTCGATCCGCGGATTTGCCGAACTGCATCGGATCGGTGGGACGACCGCTGCCGATGTCACTGACTCGATGGTTCGCATCGAGGCAGAAGCCGAGCGGATGGGACTGCTGGTCGACGATCTGTTGCTGCTCGCGCGGCTCGACCAGGAACGTCCGCTCGAGCAGATGCCGGTCGACCTGCTCGACATCGCGCACGACGTGGTCGGGAGCGCGCGCCGGGTCGCCCCAGAGCGCGCCATCGAGCTCGCGACGGACGCCGCCGTGCCGCCGATCGTCACCGGTGACGCCACCCGGCTGCGCCAGGTCGTCGACAACCTGATGCGCAACGCGTTGACTCACACCCCCGCCGAGGCCGCGATCCGGGTGCGAGTTGTCGCGGACGAGACCAGTCGCACCGCAGCGGTGGAGGTCGCGGACGACGGTCCTGGGATGAGCGCCGAGGATGCGGCTCATGTCTTCGAACGCTTCTACCGCGCGGATCAGTCACGCGCTCGCGGCGTCGACGGCGGTGTCGCGAAGAGCGGCAGCGGCCTGGGCCTGTCCATCGTGGCGAGTCTGGTAGCGGCACACGGCGGCACCGCGACGGTCGTGTCGCGACTCGGCGAAGGCGCAACCTTCCGGGTCGAGCTTCCGCTGGCTGACTGAGCCAAGCAATGTGGCATTGCATACGCATTTTCGCTCGATGGCGCCAAGTTTGCAGGGGCAATGTGACATTGCTTTCCACAAGGGGAAGCTGCTCCGCGTGAGTACGCAGCTTCATACGCGGTTGCCCACTACCGGCTGGTGTCGCGTAACCCTCCCCGCATGCCCGACTCGCTCGAATCCTGGATTGCGGTCCAAGACGGTCTGATCACTCGCCAACAGGCTTTGGCGTTTCTCTCCGACGCCGCCATCCAGCGGCGGCTCGGCCGCCGGTGGCAGGTCGTGCTTCCCGGTGTCTACAAAGCTGATCGCTCGCCGTTGTCGGAAATCCAGCGGGTGCGCGCTGCGCTCTTGTACGCCGGTTCCGACGCGATGCTGAACGACACGTCCGCCTTGCGGGTGCACGGGCTGCCGTACGTACCGGACGAAGCCGCGGTTCGCGTCCTGATCCCGGACTCCGTCCAGCGGGCTTCGCGTCAGTTTGTCGTGATCAAGCGGACCTGGCGACTGCCGACGAGCGTTGTCGTCGGAGGGTTGCCGACCGCGCCACTAGATCGCGCTCTGTGTGAGTTCGCGGCGCGCCACGACTCCGAGAGAGACTCGCTCGCGGTTCTCGCGGCCGCGGTGCAACAAAGGCAGGTGAGGCTCGGCAGCCTCATCGAGGAGGCGCACGCCGGCCAGGCGCGAGGACGACCCAGGTTGCTTCGCGTCCTGATGCCGATCGAGGCCGGCGTTCGATCTGCACCCGAAGCCGACTTTCGCGCCCTCGTCGCCCGCAGTCGCCTGCTTCCGACGCCACTCTGGAACTGCCTGATCGAACTGCCCGACGGCACCGTGTTCAGCCCGGATGCGCTGTTCGAGGATGCCGCGCTGATCCATGAGGTCAACGGGCGGCAGTTCCACGCTGCCGATGAAGCCGGCGAGGACGTATTCGAGGCGATGCAACGCAGACACGACTTGCTGGTAGCCGCAGGCGTGACGGCACTTCACAACTCGCCGCGTCGGCTGCGACGCGACGCGGACAGCGTGCTGCGCGAGGTGGAGGAGGTCTACCTCCGCCGCGCGGGGCGCGGCATGCCGCCCGGGGTCAAGATCCTTCGCACCGCACCCCTCGCCTAGCGCCGCAAGCAATGTGGCATTGCCCCGGCGAATCGCGCAGTTTGCAAGCAAATTGCGAGGGCAATGCCACATTGCTTCCCCGAGGGTCAGACGGGAGGCGCGGGGTCGTACTGGATGCCGCGTCGTACCTCCCGGGCGCGTTGCTCGCCCGCGAGCCGGCGCACGAGATGCAGCGCCATGTCGATGCCCGCAGACACCCCTGCCGAGGTGACGATGTCGCCGTCGTCGACATAGCGCTCGTCGCGTCGCACGTCGATCGTCGGATCGGTCTCGGCCAGCAGGTCGAGGGCAACCCAGTGCGTCGTGGCCGGTCGGTTGCGCAACAGCCCAGCGGCGGCATAGACCAGTGAGCCGGTGCACACGCTCGTCATCAACGGCACCGAAGCGCGTTGCTTCTGCACCCACTCCAGGTGGGCGTCGTCGCGCATCAGCGGCCGGGTGCCCTGCCCGCCCGGATGGACCAACAGGTCGTACGTCGGCGCGTCCGCGAAGGAGTGCTGCGCGACCAGCTTCAGGCCTTTGGCGGCGGTGACCTCGCCACCGCGAGAGGACAGAGACGAGACTGCGACCTCGTCGTCGGGGTGGTTGACCGCCCAGTAGGCGAGGACCTCCCACGGGCCGACCGCGTCGAGCTCCTCGACGTCGTCGAACAGCAAGATGCCGACTCGAGTGGTCACACCCTCAGCGTGGCAGGCTTCGGTAAGGCGACGCGACCGGTTTCCGCCGCCACCGGAGTCGCAAAGACAGCGATGAGCGGGAACAGCGCGACGACGCCGAAGCCCCATCCGAATCCGTGCGCGGTGATCAACGCGCCGAGCAGCGGTGGTGTGAGCGCCGCCGTCAGGTTCTGGCCGGTGTTCTGCACCCCCATCGCCCGCCCGGCCCACGACGATCCAGCCAGCTCCGCCGTCGCCGTGAACCCGAGGCCGTTGTCGGCGACGGTCACCACGACGCCGACGCCGAGCGCGACGACTGCAAGCAGCCAGCCGTTGGCGGCGCCGATGCCGGCAGCGAGCATCGTGACCGCGGCTGCTGCGGCCACCATCCGCATCGGGCCGAGCCGGTTGCCGACCCGATCCGACCAAACGCCCGACGCGACGCGGCCGGCCGCGCCGGCGAGCTGAAAGGCAAACAGCAGCCGACCGGCCGACGCCGTCCCCCAATGACGCTCGCTCACGAGATAGGTGAGTGCGAAGGCCGAGACGGCGAACTGGGGGACGACGAGCATCGCGCTCGCGAAGTGCAGCCGCCACAACGTCGGTCCGCGGTACGGCGATGTCGGCGCGGGCTCTGTCGCCGACCGTGGGAGTCGCGGGGGATCGACGACGAAGACCTCCACCATGGCCGCCACCACGACACAGAGCGCGGCGGGCAGCGCGATGGCCCAGCCGATGCCCCAAGTGTTGGCGATCGGCGGAAACGTTGCCGCCGCGAGTGCGACCCCGAGCGGCTGGGCTGTCTGCCGCCAGCCCATCGCGGTGCCGCGTTCGTGCGGCTCGAACCAGCCGAGCACGAGTCGTCCGCCCGCAGAGTTCACCGATCCGCCACCCGCACCGGCCAAGACGAGCAGCACCAGTCGCACGGCGTAGTCGTCTGTTGCGGCGGCACCGACCAAGAAGCCGCCGGCGAGGACGAGTCCGCTGACCATGACGCCCCGCTCGCCACGTCGGTCGACGAGCGCTCCCCATGGGATCAACGTGACGAGCAGGCCGATCGAGGGTGCCGCCACCAACCAACCGGCGGATGCGAGGGAGAGGTCGCCTTCATGGCGCAGCTGGGGGAGCAGCATCGGCAGGCCGTACAGGTAGGAGCTCGCAGCGGCCTGCGCCGCCAGCCCGAGCACGAGGATCAGCCAGCGGTTCGGGGTGCGGGCTCGAGGAGGCACTTCGCCAGTGTAGGAAGCTGTTCTGAAATATGAACTAGTTATCCCACTATGTAGAACGCAGAGCGAACCGGGGGAGCAGCCACCAGACGGTTTGCTCCTGCTCGGCGGTCAAGCCGCGTCTCGGTAGGCCGGGTCGGACCGGAGGTCGCCGGTACGCCGGGATCTCGCGCAGCCACTGCCAGGTGTCGCCAACGGTGTCCTCGACCGAGCGGCAGCTCAGCCCGGCGGCCACGGCGGCGCTGACGTCGCAGTCGTGCAAGCCGGCGAGCTCGCCGTCCGGCGACGTCCAGCCCGGTAGGTCGTCCCACTCGCCGATCTTGGCGCGACGCAACAAGTCGGGTTCGACCCACGTGAGTGGGGTGCGATTTCCGGTGACCTCCAGGCAGGCCTCGAGGAGCCGTTGTGTCGTCACTCCCGCGCCGCGTTCGCCGACGACGTTGTAGGTCCCCGCGATGCCTGAGCGGGCGCAGCGGAGCATGAAGTCGGCGAGATCTCGGGCGTCGACGTACTGCCAGGGTCGGTCGCGCGGACCCGGCGCAATCACCGACCCACCTTCCGCCGCGCGGGACAGCCACCACGTCAAACGACCGGTGTCCTCATGTGGGCCGATCACCAGTCCGGCGCGCGCGAGCAGACAGCGGCCCTCGAAGTGCTGCAGCACCGCGAGCTCCGCGCCGCGCTTGTCAGCGGCGTAGCCGGTCTCTTCCCCGGCCTCGATCACGGCAGCGGTCTCGTCTGCGCCGGCGACAACTGGCCAGCGATAGACCGAGCGGGACGAGACGTAGCCGTACCACCCGGCACGACCACCGAGGGCGGCGGCGCTCGACGCGACCGCGGCCGGATCACCCGACCAGGTGTCGATCACCGCATCCCAGCCACGAGCCGCCACTGTGTCGACAGTCGCGGAGTCGAAACGGTCGCCACGGATCCACTCGACGCCCGCCGGTGGCTCACCGCTGTCGCCTCGGCTCACGACGGTGACTTCGTCGCCGGACTCGAGCGCGACCTCGACCACCGCGCGGCCCACAAACCGAGTGCCGCCAAGCACGAGCAGATTCATGCCAGCAGCCTGCGGCCGAATCAGCGGTGCGTCATCCGATTGGGCTTTGGGCGCACTGCGTTCGCCGCAGGCGAACGTGCTGTCTCAGGCCGGCGAGGACACGAAGACGTGCGCCGCCAACGCGTTGTCGAGCGACACCGCGCGGTTGCCTTCGCCGAGCTGCATCTTGCCCACTTCGACTCGCGAGATGACCAGTGGTCCGTTGGGCCGCAACCCCGCTCGCCGCAGTCGGGTCATGAGCTTCGAGTCGGCCTGGATCGGCTCGCCGATGCGGCGTACCACGACGTTCGTCGTGTCCTTCGGCACCTCCGTGAGCGACACGATCCCGCCGAGGAACTCGTCGGACTCGGTCGACTCACCGAGCTCGGCAAGGCCGGGGATGGGATTGCCGTACGGCGACTCCGTCGGATGCCCGAGGATCTCGAGCAGGCGGCGCTCGACGGTCTCGCTCATCACGTGCTCCCACCGGCAGGCCTCGTCGTGGACGAGCTGCCAATCCAGGCCGATCACCTGGACGAGCAGGCACTCGGCCAGCCGGTGCTTGCGCATCACCCGCGTCGCCTCGGCGCGGCCTCTGTCGGTGAGGTCGATCCGCCGGTCGGAGGTCACGGTGAGCAGCCCGTCGCGCTCCATGCGCGACACCGTCTGGGACACCGTCGGCACGCTCTGCTCGAGCCGTTCGGCGATCCGCGCCCGCAGCGGGACGATGCCCTCCTCCTCGAGCTCGAGCACCGTTCGCAGATACATCTGCGAGGTGTCGATGAGGTCATGGCCGTGGCTCACCGCTCCATTGTCCACTCGTTTCGGGCCTGCCGCCTCGGACATTCCCGCTCCATGTACGGTCGGGATGGTGTCCGAGACGTCGGATCGTCACGTACCGGCGAACCTGAGCGACTGGTTCGCGCGACGTACGTCTGACCTTGAAGCCTGGCCGATCGCGCGGGTCACGGCAGCTAAGGCCGCGACCCGGACCGCGGTCGTCCTGCCGGCTCGCAACGAGGAAGCCACCGTCGGCGAGATCGTCGCGTCGATCCGAGCCGAGCTCGGGGGCACCGCGTCGCTGGTCGACGAGGTCATCGTCGTCGACAGCGGGTCGGAGGACGCGACCGCGGCGGTCGCCGCGGAGAGCGGCGCGCGGGTCGTCGCACTCGACGACGTACTGGGCGAGTTCGAGCCGCGCCCGGGCAAGGGCGAGGCAATGTGGCGCGGGGTCGCCGCGACGTCAGCCGATGTCGTCGTGTTCGTCGATGCCGACCTCGTGTCGTTCGATCCGAGGTTCGTCGTCGGCTTGCTCGGCCCGCTGCTCGCGGATCAGGACATCCAGTTCGTCAAGGCGGCGTACGACCGGCCGCCGATCGACCCCTCGGTGCCGAGCAACGGCGGCGGCCGAGTCACCGAGCTGATGGCCCGGCCTTGGCTGTCGGCGTTCTGGCCGGACCTGGCCGGCGTGCTGCAGCCGCTCGCCGGTGAGTACGCCGCGCGCACGTCGCTGTTGCGTCGACTGCCGTTCCGATGCGGGTACGGCGTCGACCTCGGCCTGCTGCTCGACACCTATCGCGTCGCCGGGCTGGACGCGATCGCGCAGGTCGACCTACGCCGCCGCTGGCATCGTCACTCGGATCTGCCGTCGCTGGGACGTATGGCGTCCGAGGTGATGCACACCGCCTTGGACCGGCTGGTCACCGAAGGCCGGCTGCCGGGAGACGTGCCCGCCGCCACCACGCTGTTGCAGCCGGAACGCCTCGAGGGGTCCGTCGCATTGCGGGCGCACGAGGTCGACGTGCAAGAGCGACCCGCGCTCGATTCCCTCACCCGCTGAGCTGCCACCAGCCCGCGAAGTAGCCCACGCCGTACGGCGCAGTGTCGCTGAGCAGCTCGGCCTCGACGACCGACCGGCCGGCCACGACGGTCATCAGCCACCGCCACACGGGTGCGCCGGCGCACAGCAGCTCGGTGGCCAGCGATGCGTCGAGACTGCCGAGACCGGCGACATCGCCGGATCGGATCGCTGCGGCGATGGTGGCGTCGAGTCCTTCAGCGCGCTCGTCGAGGTGACCCGGTGCTTTCTCGGTGCGACGCGCGGTGCCGTCCCCGACGACGAGCAACCCGCCGGCCGAGCCGGCTGAGCTGGCGGGGCTCGCCGTACCGTCGCCGAAGACGCCGAGGTGGTGGCGCGTACCTGTCCAGGCCACGTCGTCGAGCAGCCAGTCGCCGATGCCGAGCGGCCAGGGCAACCGCGGTCGGTCGTCAGCGGGTCGGCGCGGAACCCCGAACCCCTCGAACCCCCAGGTCGCATCAGGTGACCAGGTGGCCTCGGACGCCACTGGCGCCACGACCGTGATCGCGTCGTCGGTGACGGCAACGAGTCGCCGGGCGACTTCGCGACAGGCGTCGCGCAGCTCGTCGTCGAGCTGCGCGGAGCCGCCGGCTACCTGCGGGACGAGCAGCGGTGCGGCGGGAACGAACCCGACAGCGGTGATGCTCACGCCAGTGCCCGGCGGCCGAGGGCGAGGTCCTGATCGCCCCGGATCGCAGCGACGGTCGACAGCACCCGTCGGGTCGCCGGGACGTCGTGGGTTCGGAACATCCGCGCGCCGAGCCAGGCCGCGACCGCCGTCGCCGCGAGCGTTCCTTCGAGCCGGTCGTCCGGTGGCAGGTCGAGTGCCTCCCCGATGAAGTCCTTGCGTGACATCGCCATGAGCACGGGCCAGCCGGTCGCGACCAGTACATCGGTGTGGCGGGTCAAGAGCAGTGAGTGACGACTGTTCTTCCCGAAGTCATGGGCCGGGTCGATCATGATGCCGTCGCGACGTACGCCCGCGGCCACCGCGCGCTCCGCGAGGTTGACCAGGTACGACGTCGTCTCGGCGACGACGTCGTCGTACCAGACCCGATGTGGTCGGGTCCGCGGTGTGTGCCGGCCGGCGTGCGTGCACACGTACCCGGCGCCGTGGCGCGCGACAGTCGACGCGAGGTCGGCGTCGACACCGCCCCACGCGTCGTTGATGACGTCGGCTCCGGCGCGGCACACGACGTCGGCCACCTCGGCCCGCCAGGTGTCGACGCTGATCACGGCGTCCGGATGCCGCTCTCGCGCTGCCTCGACGACCGGCAGCACGCGCTCGAGCTCCTCCGCCGCGGCGACCTCCCCGCCGGGAGCCGCCTTGATGCCGCCGATGTCCACGACATCGGCGCCTTCTTCCAGTACCTGGGTGACCCGGTCGAGTGCGGCGGAGGTGCCCCAGTGGCGCCCGCGGTCATAGAAGGAGTCCGGCGTGGCGTTGACGATCGCCATGACCGCGATGTGTCCGGGTGGCAGGTCGTGGCTGCCCCAGTGGAGGGATTCGGTGGCGGCGGGCACCCCGGCATGGTAGAGACGCCTCACACAGCGGCGGCCGTTGCGGCCCCAGCGGATCTCGGGAGGGTGCGGCGATGGCGGGTCGTGGTGGCAGCTCACCGCTGGAGTTGTTGGCGCAGATCCCGTTGTTCCGGGGCTGCAGCAAGGATGAGCTCAAGCACGTCGACCGGGCCGTTACCCAGGCCGACTACACCGCAGGTCAGGTGCTCTGCAGCGAGGGCGCGGTCGGCCGCGAGCTGATCATGATCATCGATGGCGAGGCCGAGGTGCAGCGCGGCGGCACCGTCGTCACGACCGTGGGTCCCGGCGACTTCATCGGCGAGATGTCGCTGCTCGACGGCGGCCCGCGCAGCGCGACCGTGACGGCAACGACCGACGTCAAGGCGCTGGTGCTGCCGACCCGAGAGTTCTGGCAGGTGCTCGACGAGGTGCCGGCCCTCGCCCACCGCCTGTTGCGCACCCTCGCCGAGCGGCTCCGAGCGATGGACGAGCGCGCGTTCTGATCGCGATTGCCGGCTGAGCACCTTAGAGCGTGCTCAGGTGGCAATGGGGAGGATCTCGACGCCCTCCGGCAGGCCCCGGCCTTCGTTCATCACGTGGCACCGCTCCACCTGAGCGATCACGTTGCGCGGCTGGTCCCAGATCCGTCGTGGCGCGTTGTGAAGTACGACGAAGCCCACCGCCGTCAGCTCGTCGTGTCGCTCCTGCATGTCGTCGAAAAGGTCCTCGCGGGCGTGAGCGCTCCGGCCGTTTGTCTCGTGAACGACCCCGGCGGAGCGCCAAAGTGCATCGACGCAGACGATGCGGCCGCTCGGTAGCCGGAGCCAAACGTTGTACTCGGCCGCCGGCAGGACGGCACTCGCCTCGGCCAGCTTGCGGAAGTCGGCCTCGGGTGCCGACCTGACACCGGCGTAGATCGCGGCGAGCGCGGCGTCGCCGGAACGGGAGTTGCGTGGTGGTCCCTCGACGTGGGCTTGCAGCAGCGCGTCGTGCGTCGTGAGCCGTCGTTGGACCGCCTCGCTGAAGGTGGCAAGCACCGCGCGGCGACTGCGCATCCGTCGGGTAGCGGCGACGACGGCTGTCGCCGGCTCGACATAGCGGAGCAGATCCGTCGTGACGGTCCGGATCGGCGCGATGGTCCGCCGTACGACGACGAAGTCGCGGCTGCGGGCGGTCTCACCAAACGGCACGACCACATGGATCTTGTCGTCATCGGTGGAGATGGAGGTCAGGCCGTGAAATCGGCAGGCGTCAGCACCGTCGATCGCGGCATTCGGTCCGGCGTACAGGAGCGCGGCGACGAGGCGTTGCCGCCGCGACGCGTCTCCCGGATGCGTGAGGTAGACGTCGGGCAGGAGCAGCTGCCACTGGCCCTCGCCGAGGCGGTAGCCGATCGCTCGCGGGGTCAGCCCACCGGCGAGGGCCTGGCCGCGATGAAGCGCGCCATCCTGCCCGGCGATCAGGAACGGGAGACGGGTATCGGTTTCGCAGCGGCGAGGCATGCCGCACCTTGCGCGCGGGCGGCAGCCGCCAGCCGCATCCGCGCCCTCAACCGTGGATCAAATGCGCTGCGCGGACAGCTGTGGGCTTCGCGACTGCCGGCTGAGCACGCTAGAGGGTGCTCAGGTGGCAATGAGCGTCCGGCGGTAGTGCGACGATGACGGCGTGGCACTTGTCGTCGTCGTCGTCATCGGCATCGCGGCTCTGACCGGAGTCGCCCTGGTGCTCGCCATGAGCGACTCCCCGCTGTCGACGGAGCCGGTCGATCGGCTCGACGACGGGTTACCCGAGCGGCCCTTGACCTCCCACGATGTCGGCGCACTGCGATTTCGGATCGGGCTTCGTGGCTACCGCATGGATGACGTCGACCTCGCGCTGGAGCGGCTTCGCGATGCGTTGCATCAGGCGGAGGCGCGGGCGGCAGTCGAAGACCAGGCGGCCGAGGCGGCGACCGCTGCCCCGCCGAAGCGGGCCCGCGCCCGCAGGTCACCGCCTGCCGACGGGTCCTGACCGAGATGGCCGGTCGCGGACCGGCACGCGGCGAGGACGGCAGGCCGCGTTGCCCGTGGGCGCTGTCGGCGCCGGAGTACGTCGACTACCACGACACCGAGTGGGGCCGGTCACTCGCTTCCGATGACCAGATGTTCGAGCGGATGTCGCTGGAGGGCTTCCAGTCCGGGTTGTCCTGGCTGGTGATCCTTCGTAAGCGGCCGGCGTTCCGCCGGGCTTTCGCGGAGTTCTCGATCCCGGCTGTCGCCGCCTTCGACGACCGCGACGTCGATCGGCTGCTCGCCGATGCCGGCATCGTCCGCAATCGCGCCAAGATCGAGGCGACGATCGCCAACGCCCGAGTCGTTGGCGACCTTCCGGGCGGTCTGCTCGGGTTCGTCCAAGGATTCGCGCCGACCGCTCGCCGCCGTGTGCCGCGAACCCTCGATGACGTGCCGGCGGCCACACCTGAGTCGAGCGCGCTCGCCAAGGGGCTGCGGCGCAACGGGGTGAGGTTCGTCGGCCCCACGACGGCCTACGCGCTCATGCAGGCGACCGGACTGGTCAACGACCACCTCGCCGGCTGCGCCGCCCGCTCGGCTAGTGGCCGGTGAAGGTGGCCGACCGCTTCTCGAGGAACGCCGTCACGGCGTCGCGATGGTCCGCGGTCTGGCCGCAGTGGGCCTGCATTCGCGCCTCCTTCGCCAAACTCTCACCTAGAGGGTGAGACGCCGAGAAGGCAAGAGTCTCCTTGATGGCCGCGTACGCCGCGGTGGGGCCCACCGCGAGCCGGGCTGCCAGCGCGGTCGCCGTGCCCACGAGGTCGGCCGCCGGGACGATCATGCTGACCAGGCCGAGTTCCAGGGCCTCGGCTGCGGCGACCGGCTCGGCCAGCATCAGCATCGCCGCTGCCCGGCCGGTTCCGATCAGCCTCGGCAGCGTCCACGACGCGCCGCTGTCGGGTCCCAGGCCCACCTTCGCGAAGGCCATCAGGAACGAGGCGTCGTCTCCGGCGATCCGGAGGTCGCAGGCGAAGGCCAACGAGGCACCCGCTCCGGCAGCTGGCCCGTTGACCGCCGCGACCACCGGCTTGGGCAGGCCCGCGATCGCCTCGATCAGCGGGTTGTAGTGGTCGCTGACGGTCGACAGCTCGGTGTCGCCGGCGTCGAGGGCGTCGACGTGCTCCTTGAGGTCCTGGCCGACGCAGAAGGCCCGGCCGGCGCCGGTGAGCAGGACCGCCCGCACGTTCTCGTCGGCACCGGCGCGCTGTACCGCCTCGAGCAGCGCGAGCTTGAGCTCGACGGTCAGGGCGTTGAGGGCCGCCGGGCGGTCGAGGGTGATCGTTGCCACGCCGTCGCCCACCTCGTACTTGACCACGCTCATCTCGGGCACCTCTTCTCTAGGTGGTTTCGGCCTCAGTGTCCTAATCTGGCGATGCTTGTCACGGCGACAGCGACCAGCGGCGACGTCGGACGTCTAGGAAAGTACGCCGGTACGCTTTTGGTCTCACCCGCTGCTGCGGGACACGAAGGGTCGGTGGGTGGAGCGAGGGGACGTCGACCTGCCGTCTGCATCGACGGCTGATGTCGGCACCGACGCTGCCGCGAGTCCGCGGCAACCGGATCCGCTTCCCGACCCCGTGCTTGCCGCGGCGGTCGACGACGCCGTGATCGGGGACGTCCTCGCTGACCTGCCAGAGGCGCAGCCGGCCCGGCCGTTGCACTCGGCCACCGATTTCTCCAGTCTCTACATCCGCCACCGCAGCGGCCTTGCCGCACACGCTCGCCGCTACTTGCGGGATGCCCGCGACGTGGACGAGGTCGTCCAGGAGACCTTCCTGCGGCTGTTCCTCGCCATCAGCGAGATCGAGACCGAGCTGCAGGCGATCGCCTTCGCCCGTCGCACGCTGACCAACCTCTGCATCGACCGCTATCGCGCCGACAAGCGTCGACCGACGCTCATCACGCTCGACGCGAACCCGTACTTCGACCTCACCGGCGCCGATGAGGACCCCGATCCGGTGCTGCAGGCCGAGGACGCGGCGATCGTGCGGGACGCCCTGGCAAGACTGTCTCCGCTGCACCGTGCGGCGCTGGTCAAGCGCGAGATCGAGGAGAAGGCTCTCCCGCAGATCGCCGCTGAGCTCGGTGTCGCCGAGGAGAGCGTCAAGCACCTGCTGTTCCGGGCGCGGCGGGCGCTTCGCCGGCTCCTGATCGGTACCTCGGTCGAGCCCGGCGTCGATCTCACCGGCGATTCGGCGGGCCTGCCGCCCAAGGGCACCGGCAGCCCGTTGTTGCGAAGCGCGCCGGTCTTCATCTTCTTCCTGGTCGCCGCGCTCGTCGTGGGCGTCGGGATCCGTCCGCTGCTCTCCGGCGGCGGCTCCGCGCGGCCTGCGACCAACGCGATCGGCGCTCCGGGTCTGAACTTGTCCGGCCCGGACGGCGTCGCGCCGAAGGGTGTCCATCCGACCGCCGAGCCGCCTCGTCACGATCGTCATCACCACCGGCGGCCGGTCGCACCGACTTCATCCATTTCGTCCGGTTCGTCCCCAACCATCCGGATCAACCTGCCGCCACCCGTCGCAACCCGTACCGACGCCGGTAAGGACGCCGCGCGCGGTGGGCACGCACCGCGTGCTCACTTCCACCTGAGCGGGCCGCTGAAGGTCACCGGCCAGCCGCGGGTCGTGGCCGGCGGTGTGGTCGCCGACGCCGGTGGCGGGACGTTTGCCGCCTCGAGCTTCAGCGCGCCCACCGACCAAGGCAGGTTCGACCTGAACCAGACGGTCTCGATGTCCTCGGCCGGCGCGTCGTCCGTCGTCGTGTCGCCGGCGTTCGTGGTCGGCGGGGCGGTCCAGCAGCCCGAGATCACCGGGTCGGCGGCCGCGATCGGCACCAACGCGAACGGCGACGTCACGGTCGACGTCATCGTGGGTGCCAGGCCGGATCCGTCGACGAACGCCTTCCCGCTGACGTCGTTGACCGCCCACTTCGAGCTCACGCCCGACCTGTCCCGGGTGCTGAGCGAGACGGTGACGCTGCAGGCGCAGGCATCGACGCCGCCGCGGCCGCAGCCATCCCCCCCGACATCGCAGCAGCCAGCAGGGGGCGCGGGCACATCCGGTGCCGGCCCGTCAGGAGCCGGCGCGGGTCAGCCGGTCGTGGACGGCGATCAGTCCGGCGTGGGTGACGATCAACCGACTGCCGCCTACCCACCGCCCCCGAGCGCTGCCCAGGCCTCGCCGAGTAGCTGTCCAGGGACGGCGGCGACGCCGGCCGGGGGGTCGGCCTGCACCCCCGGCGGCGACACGACTTCGGACGCTTCGCCGCAGGATGCCGCTCACGGCGCCGCGTGATAGAAAACTTCCGGCACGCCACGGGACGACCGGCACTTGTCCGATTCGTTCTAAGCGTCCGGAGGGGCCTTTACGGGCTCCACCGACCTTAGCTGGGGGCAACCGAAGGTAAGAAGCACGAGATCAGTACTGGGGACAACGCTTCCCACCGCACGACAACCCACCGGCGGGTCGGACCGCCGATAGAGGTCACGAAAGGACCCTTAATGAATCGAACGACCAGGGCGATGGCGCGCCTGGGCACGCTGGCGATAGTCGCCGGCACGGTGCTCAG
>Ga0164242_10000583_pt1 | contig 44027 bp, 43 predicted proteins | sample OricomgcompostMG_FD_108783 | JGI IMG/M metagenome (GOLD analysis project Ga0164242, IMG submission 108783) | Miracle-Growth compost microbial communities from Emeryville, California, USA - Original compost - Miracle growth compost (MG) ... | reverse complement strand
GGACTGGTACTTCTCCATGATCGCCTTGACCGACTCGGCCTCGATGCGGGCCTGTGCCGGGTCGTACACGCCGCACGGCAGGTCGCAGTGCGCGTACGCGGTCACGATCTTGAACATGCTGGGGACCTCCACGTAGATGACTGGCGGTGCTGTCCCGACCCTACCCCCGTGGCCCGCGCGTCAGGCAGGCAGGATGATCACGTGCGGCGGATGTTCACCGGGTGGCAACTGGTCCGCGTCAGCGGCCCGTCGATGGCGCCGACGCTGCGCGACGGAGACCTGCTGCTGACGCGGCACGGGGCGGTCATCCGCCCGGGCGACCTGGTGCTCGCGATGTTCCCCGACCTGCCCGGCCGGTTGGTGGTCAAGCGGGCGGTGCGGCCGGCGGACGGCGGCTGGTGGCTGGCGTCCGACAACCCCTTCGCCGGTGGTGACAGCGAGGCGCACGGGGCGGGCGAGGTGCGCGCGCGGGTGGTGCTGCGGCTGCGGCCGGGCCTTCCGACGCGCCTCGCGCGGGGTTGACCGTCCCTGCTTGTCCCGGCGTGACAGACTGGCAGCGACGGGCGAACCCCGCGTCATCGTGACCACACCGGCCGTAACCTGGCCCGGCGGTCAACGTCTCTGATCCGAAGATTGGGCTGTTTGCAGTGGGGTTCGATCCTGCGTCGACCGTTTTCCAGGTGCACCAGGGCGGCAAGCTCGTGGTCCGCAGCACGCTTGCGCTGCGCGACCGTGACGCGCTCTCGCTGGCGTACACACCAGGCGTGGCCGAGGTCAGCTCGGCGGTCGGGGGCGACGAGGCGCTGGCTCGCGACTACACCTGGCGCGGACGCTTGGTCGCGGTGGTCTCGGACGGCACGGCGGTGCTCGGTCTGGGCAACATCGGACCGGCCGGTGCCCTGCCGGTGATGGAGGGCAAGGCGGCGCTGTTCAGCGAGTTCGCCGGCCTGAACTCGGTGCCCATCGTGCTCTCCTGTACCGACGTCGACGAGATCGTCGAGACCGTCGTGCGGATCGCTCCCTCCTTCGGCGGTATCAATCTCGAGGACATCTCGGCCCCACGCTGCTTCGAGATCGAGGCCAGACTGCGCGAACGGCTCTCGATCCCGGTCTTCCACGACGACCAGCACGGCACGGCGATCGTGGTGCTGGCGGCGCTGCGCAATGCCGCGCGCGTCACCGGACGCTCGCTCGGTGACCTGCGGGTGGCTGTCTCCGGCGCGGGTGCCGCGGGTGTGGCCTGCAGCAAGATCCTGCTCGCCGCCGGCATCGGCGATATCGCCGTGGCGGACTCGAAGGGCATCGTGCACACCGGGCGTAGCGACCTGAACCCGGTCAAGGCCGAACTCGCCGCGATCACGAACCGAGCAGGCTACATCGGCTCGCTGGCCGACGCGCTGGTGCACGCGGACGTGTTCCTCGGCCTCAGCGCCGGACGCGTCGAGGAGGACGCCGTCGCCAAGATGGCCCCGAACGCGATCATCTTCGCGCTGGCGAACCCGACGCCGGAGGTCGATCCCGCGATCGCGCACCGGTACGCCGCCGTGGTCGCCACCGGGCGCAGCGACTACCCCAACCAGATCAACAACGTGCTCGCGTTCCCGGGTGTCTTCGCCGGCGCGTTCGACGCGGGCGCCACGGCGATCACCGAGAACATGAAGCTCGCCGCCGCGCGGGCGCTCGGTGACGTGGTGGCCGACGAGCTCGCCCCAGAGTGCATCGTCCCGACACCGTTCGACCCGCGCGTGGCGCCGGCCGTGGCGTCCGCGGTGGCCGCGCAGGCCCGCCTGGACGGCGTGGCAACCCTCTGACCCGTGCCAGGCGACGGTCCGTTACCGGGGCGGCTGGGCGAGGTGCTCGCATCCCTGGCAGGATTGCGCGCGGTGCGCCGGGAAGTCGGGTCGGCAGCGAGCTGACCCGTCCCTGACCCGTCCCGGAGGTGCCGATGAGCGAGAGCTACCGCTTCGGCCTTGCCGTGCTCGGAGCCGGCGGCACGGGCCTGCTGGCGCTGTTCGCCCGGCGCATCACCGCCTGGACACGGATTCCCGCACCACTGCTGCTGCTCGTCGCCGCCGCGGTGGCCGCGCAGGCGTGGCCACGCCTACGTCCCGGCGCCGCCGGCGTCGAGGACATCGTGACCGTCGCGCTGATCTACGTCCTGTTCGAGGGCGGCCTGGCGATGGGCTGGCGCGAGGTCCGCGCGGCCGCCGGGCCGATCGCGCTGCTCGGTGTCGCGGCCACGTTCCTCACCGTCGCGGGTGCCGCTGTCTTCGTGCACTTCGCGTTCGGCATCGCCTGGTTCGGGGCGACGCTGCTGGCAACGGCGATCTCGCCGACCGACCCGGCGGTGGTGTTCTCCGTGCTCAGCGGGCTGTCGGGACGGGCGATGACGATCCTGGCGGGGGAATCGGGCGCGAACGACCCGGTGGGCATCGCGTTGATGGCCGCGCTGGTGGCCGAGGGGGCCCTGGGCTGGGGGGCGTTCGGTCATGTGGCCGGCGTCTTCGTGCTGCAACTGGTCGTCGGCACGGCACTGGGCGTGGCCGGCGGACGGTTCGTGATGTGGCTCGAGCGTCGCATCCCAGCCGAGTCCGGCGCGCTGGCCGCGCTGCGGATGGCGCTGTGCGTGCTGCTGATCTTCGGCGTCACCGTGGCGGCCCACGGGTCCGGCTTCCTGGCGGTCTTCCTCGCCGGGATCCTCGCCGGCGATCACCTCAGCGAGCAGGGCGAGGTGGTCGGCTTCCACGTCGCGCTGGCCAACCTCGGTGAGATCGTCGCTTTCGTCGTCCTCGGTCTCAGCGTGCGGCTCGCCGACCTGGCCCACCTGGACGTGTGGCTGCCCGGGGTGCTCATCGCCGCGGTCGTGGCCTTCGTGCTCCGCCCGCTGTTCGTACGCCTCTGCCTGCTGCGCTCACCGCTGGCGTCCAACGAACGCGCCTTCGTGATCTTCGGCGGGTTGAAGGGGGCGGTGCCGATCCTGCTGGGCACGATGATCCTCCACTCCGGCGCGGAGCAGTCGCACCGTCTGTTCGGAATCGTCGTCGTGGTAGTGATCTTCTCGGTGCTCGTGCAGGGCACACTCATTCCTACTGTGGCGCGCCTGTTGCGGCTGGCTCCGGCGCCGCAGCGGCAGTCGGCCGCTCCGTGAGCGCCGGTCGGCGCCGGTCGAGCACGCGCTGGAGCGGGGCGTTCAACCGCGCGAGCCAGCGCACGGCCGGCTCGTCCACCGCGATGGTGAACAGGTACGCCGCGAACAGCGCCGCTGCGACGGTGACGGCGAGTGCCGAACCCGAGGCCACCACGTACGGAACGTGCCCGTAGAGGGCTGTGAACGTGGCCGCGCCGGCCGAGCCGAGCACCAGGAAGTGCAACAGGTAGAGACTGAACGAGACGCGGCCGAGGAAGCGGCACGGTGCGGTGCTGAGGGCGTTCTGCACCGGCACGAGCGCGACGACAGCGGCCAGCAGCAGCGTGGCGCCGAGCATGTGCGACTGGATGATGTCATCGCGCCAGTCGCCCGGCACCAGCGAGCGATAGAACGCGTTGGGTGCCGGGCTCGGGCACGAGCCGAGCACCAGTCCGTAGATGCCCAGCGGTGCGAAGATCCACCAGCGCATCCGGACGCTCGCCGCGGCTCTCCTCGGGCGGGCCGTCCGTCCGCTGAGCATCGGGCTCAGCTCGGCGATGACCACGCCGGCTACGAAGCAGAACAGGTACGACTGCCAGAACAAGACCGCGCCGAGCGCGCACGCCAGCAACCGCACCCGGCGCGGCGGGCTCAGCAGGAAGACGCCGAAGACCAACAGCGAGCCGACCAGCTCCCAGCGCATCGTCCACAGCACCGGGACGTACACGTGCGGCACGGATGAGAAGATGATTCCCGCAGTGGCCTCGCGCAGCGGTCCCCACCAGACCGGGTTGCCCTTCCAGAAGCCGGCGAACCACGGCGAACTCGACAGCGGCCCGGCGGCGACGTTGCCGTAGGCGCCAGTTGCCCAGAGCACGCCGGCGATCGCCGTCGCGCCCAGGGCCGGAATCATCAGCCGCGGAGCGCGGCGTACCACCGCGCAGAGAACGGACGCGCGGACCGGCCGGCCGCTGTTCAGGCGCCGCAGCGGACCCAGCGACAGTGCGATCCCGGAGAGCACGAAGAACACGCAGACCGCGAAGTTGCCCTTGAACGGCAGCCCCAGGATCGGCGTCCAGCGCAGCACGTGGTCGATCGGCGAGTGCACCGGTGCGGTGCCGCCAACGGTGGCCGCGGGTTCGAACGCCGACGCCGTGTGGAACGAGACCACGAACAGGGCGGCAATGCCGCGCAGCCCGTCCAGGAAGACGAGGCGCTGTGGCTGGCGGGTCGTCGGTTCCATCGCTTGGAGCGTATCCAGATCGGCTGTGTCTCAGCCGTGATTTGCCAGCAGCCCGCCAGCGCGCCACTGGGTCCAGGGCACGTTCCAGTCGCCGTAACCGTCCCAGGACGGCAGCGTCGTGCCGCCGGTATTGGTGTACTGGATGACGTCGCCGACTTGGCTGAACTCGTAGAACCACTTCGCGTCGGCGGAGGAGACGTCGGTCGTGCCCGTGGAGGTCGACACCTGGCCGAGCTGCGAGTTCCACGGGGCGGCGAGAACGTACTCGCCGGATGCAGTCAGACGCAGGGCCCAGGATGCGAGCACGTCGTATCCAGGGCCGGTCACCCGCACCTGGCCGTTGCTGCGGAGCGCTCCGGTGGCCGGGTCGGGCTCACCCTTGCGCATGATCACCTTCACACCCGCGTACGTCGGTGTGGCCGCTTTCCCGAGCGAGACCGCGAACGTCTTGACGGTCTTGTCGTTCGAGCGCACGACCATGGTGTCCGAGCGGCCGTCCACCACAGAGACGTGCGCGTCACCGGTGTGGAACGTGAGGTCCGTGAAGGCGTCGTCGTAGACCATCCCGCTGCCGGCAGACAATCCACCGATCGGCAGGCTGACGCGGACGGTCGACCCGGCCGGCCAGTAGGACTTGAGCCGGTAATGCGCCTCGATCGTGTGCGACTTCTTGTCATCAGCCGTCGGCTGCTCCCAGAACCAGGCGCCGCCGGCCGGCCGGCCGTTCACCGTCACCTGAACGGCTTTGGTGAACGCGGTCGAGTCCGTGGGCGCCGGACTCAGGCGCAGCACGATCGGCATGCCGACGCCGACGGTCTCGCCCTGCCCGATCACCGAGCTCACCCGCACCGGCGTACCGGTGCTGGCGGAGGCCGCCGCGGTGGTGCGGGGCGCGCTGAGGGTGGGCGCCGGCGCGGGGTTCGCCGACACGTGCCCGCTGGTCGTGCGCGTCACCGCGACGACCCCGCCCGCGACGAGGACCACGGCGGCCGCGGCCAGCAACGGACCGAGCCAGCCCGCGTGGCGGCCGGTGCCACCACGCCGGTTGGGGAGGCGGTCGCGGCTGCGCGGGGCGTCGGCGGCGCGTGCGGACAGCAGCCGCTGCACGGTCGCGGCGTCCGCCTGTACCGACTGCGCGGCGTCCGCGAGCGCTTCGCGGAGCTGGCGTTCGATGTTGTCGGTCACGGCCGCTCCGCCTTGCGCTCCGCGTCGGTCGGAACTGAGCGGCGCAGGCTGGCCAGGCCGCGGCTGATGAGGCTGCGGACGGTGGCCGCGCGACAGGCGAGGTGCTCGGCGATCTGCTCGTCGGGCAGATCGTGGAAGTAGCGCAACATCAGAGCCGCGCGCTGCCGGTCGGGTAGGGCGCCGATCAGCTGCCCGAGCAGGTGTCGGTCGGTCACCGCATCCACGAGGTCGCGCGGCGCCGGCGCGTCCGGAACGTCCCAGACGACCACGTCGCGGCTGCTCGGCGAGCGGCGGCTGCTGATGAACCGGTTCACGACGGCGCGGCGCACGTACGCGACCGGCGCGTCGGCAGCAGTGACCCGGCTCCAGCGCGGGTAGAGATGCGCGAGTGTGTCGTGCAGCAGGTCCTCGCCGCGTTCGCGACTGCCGGTGAGCAGCACCGCGGAACGCAGCAGGTCGGTGGCGTGCGCGCGGACGAACGCCTCGAAGTCGTCCGCCGGGCCGGTCACGGGGCTAGGTTCGCACACCGCCTCGAACCGCCCGGCCGACTCGAGCGTCTGGGTCACGACACCGAGCCCGGGTTCGGCAAGAGCCCGCCCGTGTGCCACTGCGACCAGGGCAGGTTCCAGTCGCCGTACCCGTCCCAGGCCGGCATCGTCCCGCCGTTGTGCGGGACCTCGACGTACCGCACCACGTCACCGACCCGGCTGAACGCGTAGAACCACTTGGCGTCGCTGGTCGAGAGGTTGGTGCAACCGTTGGAGGAGCTGTACTGGCCCAGGTGTTCGTTCCAGGGCGCGGCGTGGACGTATTCGCCGGATTCGGTGATCCGGACCGACCACTTGACCAGCAGGTCGTAGTGGTCCGAGCCGGTCCCGATCATGCGCACCGTGCCGTCCGGGCGGGGCTCGCCGGTGGCCGGATCGTCCTCGCCCTTCTGCATCACGACCTTGGTGCCGAGATAGGTGGGCGTCCCCGGCGCCCCGAGGCTGACCTTCATCGACATCTCGCCGGGTGGGGCGACGCGCTTGCCGTTGCTGGTGACCACCATCCGCAGCGAGGTGCCGTTCACCGTGGCGATGTGCGCGTCTCCGGTGCGGAACGTGACCGAGGTCAGCCCGTCGCCGTAGACCAGGCCCTTGCCCGCCGAGAGCCCGCCGATCGGCAGGGCGAGCCTGATCGTGGAGTTCGCCGGCCAGTAGCTCCGCAGCCGGAAGTGCGCTTCGACGACGTGGGCCTTCACCTCGTCCGCGGTGGGTTGCTCCCAGTACCACGCGCCATCCGCCGGCCGCCCGTTCACCGTGACCTTCGCGGCGTTGACGAAGGCCGTCGAGTCGGTCGGCAGCGGGCTGAACCGCAGGATGATCGGCATCCCGACGCCCACCGTCACGCCGTCGGCGAGTACCGAGCTGACGCGTACCGTGCGCGCGGTCCTGGCCGGCGGCGTGCTGGTCGCCGGCATCGCGGAGGGGCTCGTCCTCGCACTGGTGACCGGCGTCGTGGTCGGTGGGGCGGATACTCTGCTGCTGCTGCTGCTGCTGCTGCTGCTCGGCGAGGTCGACACCGCCTCGGTGGAGCAGGCGGTGAGCAGGGCCGTCGTGGCAAGCAGCGCTGCGAGCAGGGCGGGGCGGTACGCGCGAGGGGTCACATCCGTACTGACGCCTCAGCGCCGTGAATTGTGGCGGCGCGGCTCCGTAGCATCTCTGCTGTGCTGGTTGCCCTCGCCACGTTCACCTTTGCCGCGGTGCTCATCGTGCTGCTGCCCGGGCCGGACACGCTCGTCGTGGTCCGTGGTCTGGTGCGCGGCGGCCGAGCCGGGGGCATCCGGACCACCCTCGGTGTGCTCAGCGGCCTGACCGTGTGGGTCTGTGCGGCGTCCCTGGGCCTGTCGGCGCTCCTGCGCGCCAGCGAGGTCGGCTACGAGGCGCTCAAGATTGCGGGCGCGGTCTACCTGTGTTGGCTCGGCGTCAGCTCGCTGCGTGGGGTGTGGCGCCGAGGTGCGACGGATACGGCGGGGGCCGAGTCTCTCGCTGCCGCGCCGGTGCGGAGCGGGTTGCTGGGATCGGGGTATGCCGCCGGCCTGCTCACCGACGTGCTCAACCCGAAGGTAGGCGTGTTCTTCATCAGCTTCCTGCCCGGCTTCGTGCCGGACGGCCATTCGATCGGCTGGACGTCGCTGCTGTTCGGAGCGATCTTCGTGCTCCTCACTGCGGCGTACTTCGCGGTGCTGGTGGGGCTCTCGGGCAAGGTCACCGGGTGGATGCAGGCGCCACGGGTCCGGCGCCGCCTGGACGCGCTCACCGGGGCGGTCCTCGTCGGCTTCGGCATCCGCCTGGCCACCGAGGGCTGACCGGCCGGGGTCCGGGCGCTCTCCTCTGGCGTAACAGCGTTCGCATGGGCCACAATGGACCCGTACATCTCAACCGACTCGTAGGACCGCTGGGGAAGGCGTCGCCGGAGTCGAAGGAGGTGTGCGATGTCGAGCGTTCCTGTTGAACGCGCCATGCCCGCTACCCGCGGAGTGGTCTTCGTGCACGCGTGCCCGCCGGCGGTCGTGCCGCACGTCGAGTGGGCGCTGAGCAGCGTGCTCGGACACCGTGTGCGCCTGGAGTGGAGCGCTCAGCCGTACCGGCAGGCGAGCCTGCGCGCCGAGGCGGACTGGGTGGGCCGCGCGGGCACCGGTTCGCTGTTGGCTGCGGCGCTGCGCCCCTGGCCGATGCTCGTCTTCGAGATCACCGAGAACGGGACGTCGCTGACGGACGGCGAACGCCTCGCGTACCTGCCGGGCCGTGGCTTCCACCGCCGGATGATCAGCGCGAACGGCGATGTCGTGGTCGGGGAGGAACGGCTGCGCGGGTTGCTTGCGAGTGCCCGCGATGCGCAGGACTTCCGGCACGGCATGGCCGAGTTGCTCGGCAGCACCTGGGACGAGGAACTCGAGCCGTACCGCGAGGGCGGCTGGGGTCAGCCCGTCAGCCTGCTGCACCAGGTCGTCTGAACGGCAGTACCCGCTCGCGCCGGTCAGGCCCCGGCGCGAGGGGATACTGATCAAGCTAGAGCGGGATATTGCCGTGGGCGCCGCGGGCGGACGGCAGGGCGGCCAGCGCCTCGGTGATCGCCCGACGGGTCTTCTCCGGGGCGAGTAGTTCATCGATGTAGCCCAGCTCCATCGCGCGTCCCACGCCGCCGGCGATCTTCTCGTGCTCCTCGGCCAGCTTGGCGTGCAATGCCTCGCGCTCGCCCGGCGCGGCGGCGGCCAGCTTCTTGCGGTGCAGGATCCCGACCGCGGCGGACGCGCCCATGACGGCGACCTCGGCACCCGGCCAGGCGAACGTGCGGTTCGCGCCCAGTGCCCGGGAGTTCATCGCGATGTACGCCCCACCGAACGCCTTACGGGTCACCAGCGTCACCCGCGGGACCACCGACTCGCCGAACGCATGCAGCAGCTTCGCCCCACGGCGGACGATGCCGTCCCACTCCTGGCCGACGCCGGGCAGGTAGCCGGGGACGTCCACGAGGATCACCAATGGAATGCCGAACGCGTCGCACATGCGCACGAAGCGGGCCGATTTCTCCGCGGACGGCGAGTCGAGGCAGCCGCCCAGGCGCAGTGGATTGTTGGCGACGACGCCGACTGTGCGGCCGGTCAGCCGGCCCAGACCGGTGACGACGTTCGGGGCCCATTTGGCGTGCGACTCGAAGAACGTGCCGGCGTCGAGGATCTCGTCAACGATCGGATGCACGTCGTAGGCCCGCTTCGGGTTCTCCGGCAGTAGCGCGGCGATGTCGCGGTCGGGGCCGATCTCGGCGACGTCGAAGCCGCCCTGGTTCGCGAGCAGGTCGATCGCCTCGCGGGCCGCGGCGATGGCTTGCTCCTCGGTGTCGGTGGTCACGTGTACCACACCCGAGCGTCGGCCGTGCGTGTCGACGCCGCCGAGCGACTCCATGTCGACGTTCTCGCCGGTGACCGAGCGGACCACGTCCGGGCCGGTGACGAACACGCGGCCGGACTGGCTCATGATCACCATGTCGGTGAGGGCCGGACCGTACGCGCCACCGCCGGCCGCCGGACCGACCACGACCGAGATCTGTGGCACGCGGCCGGACGCCCGGATCATCGCCGCGAAGACTTCGCCGACCGCGTGGAGCGCCAGGACGCCCTCGGCCAGCCGGGCGCCGCCCGAGTGCCACACACCTAGCACCGGCACGTGTTCACGGACCGCGGTATCGATCGCGTCGACGATGTGCCGGCAACCGTCGGCGCCCATCGCGCCACCCATCACCGTGGCGTCCGAGCAGTATGCGATCACCGGCGCGCCGTGGATGGTGCCGCGCGCGGCGAAGGCACCACTGGTGTCCCGCGGCTTGAGGGCTTCGAGCGAGCCGGCGTCGAAGAGGTGGGACAGCCGTAGGACGGGGTCGCGCGGGTCGGTCTCGGTCTCGGGAGGGGTGGCGAGAACGGTCATCAGCATTGCGCCTTTCGTCAGGAGCTACGCCTTTCGGAAGAGCAGGGCGGCGTTGTGGCCGCCGAATCCGAAGGAGTCGTTCAGCGCCGCGGTCACGGTCATCTCACGGGCGCTCGTGGGGATGTCGACCCGGATCTCGTCGTCCGGGTCGTCGAGGTTGATCGTCGGCGGAACGAGGTCGTGCTGCACCGACAGTACGGTCGCGATCGACTCGATCGCGCCAGCGGCGCCGAGCAGGTGCCCTGTCATCGACTTGGTCGCGGTGACCACGGTCTGCTCACCGAGCAGGTCCGCGATCCACGCTGCCTCGGGGCCATCGCCGGTCGGGGTGGACGTGGCGTGCGCGTTCACGTGCACCACGTCCGAGAAGGCGAGGCCCGCCCGCTCGATGGCGGCCGTCGCGGCGCGCCGCTGGCCGTTGCCCCCGGGATCGGGGGCAACGATGTCGTACGAATCGGCGGTCATGCCGGCACCGGCGAGCACGGCGTACGGGGCACGTCCGCGGGCCGCCGCCGAGGACGCGCGCTCGATGACGAGCACGCCGGCGCCCTCGCCCATGACGAACCCGTCGCGGCCCTTGTCGTACGGACGTGAGGCCCGCTGCGGCTCGTCGTTGCGGGTGGACATCGCGCGCATTTGCGCGAAACCGGCCATGGTCAGCGGCAGGATGCACGCCTCGGTGCCGCCGACGAGGGCGATGTCCGCGCGGCCGAGCTGGATCAGGTCCAGGCCGAGCGCGATCGCCTCGGCTCCGGAGGCGCAAGCGCTCACGGTGGTGTGGACGCCGGCCCGTGCGCCGACCTCCAGCCCGACGTACGCGGCCGGGCCGTTCGGCATGTTCATGGGGATGAGTAGCGGTGAGACGCCGCGCGGACCCTTGTCGCGCAGGTTCTGGTCCTGCTGCAGCAGGCTGGAGACACCGCCGATGCCGGTGCCGATCACGACCGCGAGGCGGGTCGGGTCCAGACCGACCTCCTCGGAGCTGCCGGTGAATCCGGCGTCCGCCCACGCCTCACGGGCGGCGACGACCGCGGCCTGTTCGGAGCGGTCCCAGCGGCGGGCCTGCACGCGGGAGAGGATCTCGCTCGGATCGACGGCCATCGGCGCTGCGATCCGGGACGGTATCTCGGCGAACTCGGGGGCCTCGAGCGCGACGACGCCGGACCGGCCTGCGAGCAGGCCGGCCCAGAACGTCGCGACGTCGCCGCCGAGTGGGGTGGTGGCACCGAGTCCCGTGACAACGACTTCGTCGTTGATCTGCCCGGCGACGACGCCACTCTGGTTCGAGGTCATGTTCAGGAGTTCGCCACGATGTAGTTGACGGCGTCGCCCACGGTCTTGAGCTTCGGCAGTTCGTCGTCCGGGATCTTCGCCCCGAACTTCTCCTCGGCGGCCATCGCGACCTCGACCATCGACAGCGAGTCGACGTCCAGGTCGTCGCTGAAGCTCTTGTCGTCGGTGACGTCGGCGGCGTTGACGTCCGCGACCTCCTCGAGGATCGAGGCGAGCCCGGCGCGGACTTCGTCGGCAGTAGCCACTGGTCTGTTTCCCTTCGGTTGGTGGGTCGTGCGTACGTGTCGAACTTAGGGGGCGGTCACCACGAGGCCGGCGTAGGCCAGCCCGGAGCCGAAGCCGAGCAGCAGGACCGGCTCGCCGGACGGCAGTTCGCCGGCCTCGGCCAGCCGCGACAGCGCCAGCGGGATGGACGCCGCCGAGGTGTTGCCGCTGGTGACGATGTCGCGCGCCACCAGTACGTCCGGGGCGTTCAGCTTCTTGGCCAGCGATTCGATGATCCGTAGGTTGGCCTGGTGGGGCACGAAGGCGCCCAGCTCCGACGGCGCGACGCCCGCCCGCTCGCAGGCCTCCAGCCCGACGGCGCCCATCTGGCCGGTGGCCCAGCGGAAGACCGCCTGGCCCTCCTGTCGGAAGAAGCGGGTGTCGGCGTCGATGCCGATGCTCGCGTGCTGCGTGCCGTCGCTGCCCCACGCGATCGGGCCGATGCCCTCGATGTCCGAGCCGCCGACGACCGCCGCGCCGGCGCCGTCGCCGAGGATGATGCAGGTGGAGCGGTCGGTCATGTCGAGCCAGCCGGAGAAGCGCTCACTCGCGATCACCAGGACGTTGCGGGCCTGCCCGGCACGGATAGCGGCCGCCGCGGCACCGAGGCCGTAGACGAAGCCGCTGCACCCGCTGCTGATGTCGTACGCCCCGGGGGCGTCGATGCCCAGCCGGGCGGCGACCTCGGGGGCCGCCGCCGGGATCGGTTCGGGCATGGTGCAGGTGGCGACGAGGACGAGGTCGATCTCGCTTGCCTCGACGCCGGAGTTCGCGATCGCCTTGCTGGCGGCCTGTTCGGCCATGTCGACGACCGTCTCGTCGGCATCGGCCCAGCGGCGCTCGGCGATGCCGACGCGGGACTTGATCCACTCGTCGTCGGTGTCGATGCCGCGCGCGATCAGGTCGCGGTTGGTGACCACGTTGTTCGGCCGATAGTGGCCGAGGCCGAGGATGCGGGCGCCGGCCGGGCCGGACGTGGTCTTGATCGTCGCGGGCATCAGACCTCACCGTTCTGATAGCGAGGCATCACGATGCCTCGACGTGATCGATGCGGGCGACCGGGAGCCCGGCGGCCACGATGTCGCCGTCGTGTCGCAGCCACTCGGCGAGGACACCGGCCTGTGGGGAGGTGATCACGTGTTCGTCGCGGTTGGTTGCGATCACGCCGAGCTTCGTGCCGGCTGCGATGTCGCCGCCTTCGACCAGGCCCACGGCGCGGGTGAAGACACCCTTGGCGGGCGTGACCACGACGCGGAAGTCCGGCGTGTGTTCGCCCTGACCGTGTTGCGGCGAGGCGGCGATCAGCGCGCGGGCGGCGTCCAGATCGGCCGGCGTCTTGACCGCGACGATCTCGGTGCCGGGCAGCTCCCGCTTGGCGATGCCGGCCAGCGTGCCCGCGGGGGCGAGTTCGATCACCGAGCTGACGCCGAGATCGCGGCAGGTGGTCAGGCACAGGTCCCATCGGACGGGCCGGGTCACCTGGCGTACGAGCCGCTCGAGCAACTCGGCACCGGTGGGCACCGCGGCGCCGTCGGCGTTGGAGAGCAGGATCGGCCGCGGGTCGCTCACGCTCAGCGTCGAGGCGTATGAGGCCAGCGCCGCCTCGGCCGGGGCCATGTACGCCGTGTGGAACGCTCCGGCCACGGCCAGCGGGCGTACCCGGGCGCCGGCCGGCGGGTTCTCGGCGAGCGCCGCGAGCTTGTCGAGGGCGCCGGCCGCGACGATCTGGCCGGCGCCGTTGCGGTTGGCCGGGGTCAGGCCGGCAGCCTCGATGCCGGCGGCGACCTCGTCCGGGTCACCACCGAGCAGGGCGGACATGCCGGTGGGGGTAGCGGCGCAGGCCGCGGCCATCTCGGCTCCGCGGCGGGCGGCCAGCGCGACGGCCTCGGCCGGCAACAGCGCTCCGGCGAGGGCCGCGGCAGTCAGCTCGCCGACGGAGTGGCCGGCCACCACGCGCTCGAAGTCTCCGCTCAGATCCAGCTGCAGCGCCGTGATCGTGCCGAGCGCGACCAGCAGCGGCTGGGTGACCGCGGTGTCCTTGATCTCCTCGGCGTCGGCGGTCGTGCCGAGCCGGACGAGGTCGAGGCCGGTCGCCTCGGACCACTCGCCGAGCAGGTCGGCGACGCCCGGGAGCTCGAGCCACGGGGTGAACATGCCGGGGGACTGTGAGCCCTGTCCGGGGGCGAAGACGGCGATCACACGGACAACCCTTCCGCGTCACACCGGGCTGAGTCGCTCGCGACGCGCACAGGGTTATCGAGGTGCTGTTGTAAGAGTCCTACAAAGATTGCCAGCCGGGCAGGGGACGTTACTGGCGGGTTTCGTGAGGGTCACACTAATCCGCCAGAGGCTGGTGCCTGGTCAGGCGGCGTCCAGGCGTCCCAGCGTGAGTGCGACCTGCAGCGTGTACGCCCCTCGCGCGTCGCTGGGCACCTCGCCGGTGACCTCGCCGATCCGACGCAGGCGGTAGCGGACGGTGTTGGCGTGGACGAACAGCGCGCGGGCGGTCGCCTCGAGCGCACCGCCGGTAGCCAGGAATGCGCTGATCGTATCGATCAGGACGTCGCCGGACTTGGTCAGCGGCAGGTAGACGTTCTCGACCAGCGCCGCGCGGGCGTCCGCGTCGCCGAGCAGGGCGCGCTCGGGCAGCAGCGCGTCGCTGCTCACCGGTCGCGGGGCGCCGGGCCAGCCGGCAACGGCCCGTAGCCCGGCCAGCGCCGCCTGCGCTACCCGGCTGGCCGCCGAGACGTCCTCGGCCCGGGGCGCCACGACGACCGGCCCGGCCGCGAAGGCGGTGAGCAGGGCGCCCGCGGCGCGCAACGGGTCGTCGATGCCGCCGAGGACGACGACGAGCCGGTCGCCGTGGACGCCGGCGATGGCGTCCAGGCGCAGCCGGCGCGCCTCACGGTGCACGGCGGCGAGCGTCTCGTCCGTGCTCGTCTCGGGCGCCGCGCCGGCGACGGCGGTCACCGGGCCGCCGGACGTCCAGCCGAGGGCCGCCAGCTGGCTGAGCGGGTCGCTGCCGTCGGTCGAGACGCCACGCACGAGGTTGTCGATCACCAGCGCTTCGAGGCGGGCGTCCCAGGCGCCGCGGCTCTCGGCCGCGCTGGCGTAGACCCGCGCCGAGGCGAAGGCGATCTCGCGGCTGAAGCGGAGCAGTTCGCCCGCGACCAGGTCGCGGTCCTCGGGCAGCGCGAGCGCCGGCACCTGCTCCTCCGCGACGATGATCGTCTGGCGGATGAGCTCGACGGTCTGCTGCAGCGTGATCGAGCGGGCCATCGCGCGGGGCGCGGCGGCGAAGACGTCCCCGGCGCCGCGTACGACGTCGTCGGGGGAGCGCAGCCACTCGACGAAGGAGGCCAGACCGGTCTGCGCGACGAGGGTGACCCAGGACCGTTGGTCGGCCGGCAGGGCGCGGAACCAGACGAGTTGCTCGTCCATGCGCGCGACCGACTGCGTGGCGAGCCGGCCGCTCGCCTGCTCGATACGCCGGATCGTCTCTGCGCTCGGCCCTGTCTCGCTCGGCCCGGGTTTCACCCGGTCAGCGTCCCACGCGGCGGTCAGGAACCGTAGATCGAGTCGGCGCAGACGCTCCGTGGTACGTGGTCGAGCACGTCGACCAGCCCCGGATCCGCTTCGGGAACGGACAACGGCGAGTGGCGCAGGGCAAGATCGAGGGGTGAGCGCGCGTGATCCGATCGCCGACCTGAAGCAGATCGCGTTCCTGCTGGAGCGTGCGCTCGAGCCGACCTACCGAGTGCGCGCCTTCCGACGCGCGGCGGCCACGCTCGAAGACCTCGCGCCCCGGGAGGTCCGGGCGCGGGCCGCGGCGGGCACGTTGAAGCAGTTGGACGGGGTCGGAGACGTCACCGCACGCTGCATCGCCGAGTCGCTCGCCGGCGAGGAGCCGGTCTACCTGCGCCGGCTGATCGACACGGACGGCAAGCCTGTGGACGAGAGCGCCGCGGCGCTGCGCGCGGCGCTCAAAGGCGACTGCCACACCCACTCGGACTGGTCCGACGGTGGCTCCCCGATCGAGGAGATGGCCCGGGCAGCGATGCAGATCGGCCACGAATACGTCGTGCTCACCGATCACAGTCCGCGGCTGAAGGTCGCGCGTGGCCTGAGCGCCGAGCGCCTCGCGCAGCAACTCGACGTGGTCGCCGAACTCAACGAGCGGCTGGCCCCGTTCAAGATCCTCACCGGGATCGAGGTCGACATCAACGAGGACGGCTCCCTCGACCAGGACCCCGGGTTGCTCGGGCGTCTGGACCTCGTGGTCGCCAGTGTGCACAGCAAGCTGCGCATGCCGGCCGAGGAGATGACGCCGCGCATGGTCGCCGCGATCGCTAATCCCTACACGGCCGTCCTCGGCCACTGCACCGGACGCCTCGTGACCGGAGGTCGCGGTAAGCGGCCCGAGTCCGAGTTCGACGCCGAGGTCGTCTTCGCCGCGTGCGCCCGCTTCGGTGTCGCCGTTGAGATCAACTCGCGTCCCGAGCGCCTCGACCCGCCGAAGCGGCTACTGCGGCTGGCACTCGAGGCGGGCTGCGACTTCGCGATCGACACCGACGCCCACGCCCCCGGCCAGCTCGACTGGCAGGTGCTCGGCTGCGAGCGAGCGGCTCGTTGCGGCGTACCGGCCGAGCGCGTGATCAACACCCGTACTGCCGAAGACCTCCGGGCGTTCGCGCACCCGGCGTAGCGTCGCAGCCTATGAGCATCCCGACAGTCGACCTCGGTGGCCTGACCGTCTCGGCTCAGGGCCTGGGCTGTATGGGCATGAGCCAGAGCTACGGCAAGGGCGACTGGGACGAGTCGATCACCACCATCCATCGCGCGCTGGACCTCGGGGTCAGCCTGCTCGACACCGCGAACGTCTACGGGCACGGTCACAACGAGGTGCTCCTCGGGCGCGCCATCCACGATCGCCGCGACCGGGTGCAGCTCGCGACCAAGTTCGGCATCGACGCCGAACCGGACACCGGAGCGCGAACCATCCACGGCAGGGCCGCGTACGTGAGGCGGTCCTGCGATGCCTCGCTCACCCGGCTGGGCGTCGACCACATCGATCTCTACTACCTGCACCGCCCGCCGGATGACGCCGGGATCGAGGAGACCGTCGGCGCGATGGCCGAACTCGTCGACGCGGGCAAGGTGCGCTACCTCGGCCTCTCCGAGGTGGACGATGCGCTGCTGCGGCGCGCGTACGCCGTCCACCCGATTGCCGCGGTGCAGTCGGAGTACTCGCTCTGGACGCGTGATCCGGAGACGACCGTTCTGGCGGCGCTGCGAGATCTCGGGGTCGCGCTCGTGCCGTTCTCGCCGCTCGGTCGCGGATTCCTCACCGGCACCGTCGACACGACCTCGCTCGGCGAGCGCGACTTCCGACGGACCAACCCGCGATTCGCCGGGGACGCGAACCAGGCGATCGTCGACGCGGTGCGCGCCGTCGCCGAGCGCAAGGGCTGCATGCCGGCACAGGTCGCGCTGGCGTGGGTACACGGCCAGGGCGAGCGTCTCGGCATCCCGATCGTCCCGATACCGGGGACGAAGCGGGTCAGCTGGCTCGAGCAGAACATCGCCGCCCTCGATGTCGTGCTGGACAATGCGGATCGCGCCGAACTCGACCCGCTGGCCGAGCGCGTCGTCGGCGCCCGCTACTGAGCCGGATCAGGTGAGGGATCGCCCGGGGGCCGGCGCAGTCGAGCACCGAGCAGGGCAACGGCGCACCCCGCGAACGCGTAAGCAGCGATCACCAGCAGATGCGAGGTGATGCCGCGCCCGCCGAAGTAGACGATCCGCCGCACTGCCTCGGTGCCGGCGCCGTTCGGGATCGCGTAGCCGATCGCCCGCCAGAACGGCGGCAGCAGTCGCAACTGGTACGCCCCGCCCGCGCTCGGGTTGCCGAGTACGACGAACAGCAGCACCGCCAGCCCGATCCCGGTGATCCCGAACAGGACCTGCAGCGCCGTGGTGACGGCGGCCGCGGCGAACACGAGCAATGCCCCCACCCACCAGAGTGCGACGAAGTGCCCGGTGAGCGCGCCGAGAACGGGGTCGACGATGACGGCTCCGCCAAGGCCGGACACGATCGCGTAGACGGCAAGGGCTCCGAGGCGGATCACCGTACGTCTCACCGTCGCCGGCCGCGCGCCGGCGGCGACGCCGATCAGCGAGGCGACGAGGTATCCACCGACGAGCCACCCGATCACGAGGTAGAACCCGGTGAGACCGCGTTCATCGCCGCGCTGCAGCGGAACCACGTCTACCGTCGTGGTGGTCCGATGCTGCCGTGACTCGAGTTGGGTCACGGCGGTCTCCACAGCGGTCACGACCGCGGACCCGCTCGCGGACGCGACTAGTAGCCGATCGCTCGTACCACTGGCGTCGACGACGAGGGCGGCATTGATCCGGTCCTCGGTGAGCAGTTGTCGCGCGGCCGCCTCGTCGGCCACCAGCCGTGCCTGCAACGGGCGCGACGGCAGTGAATTCACTTTCTCCACAAGGGCAGACCCGACTTGGGCCGGTGCCACGACGCCGACGGGGATCCGATAGGGCTTCGGAGCGTGGAAGGCGCCGACGTAGGAGACGATGAACGCCATCTGCAGCACGAAGACACCCACCACCAGGACGACGGCCCGCAGCGAGATCGCGTCGCGCAGTTCGGCGCTCAGGCCGCCCGGCGTCCGATCATGATCCACGCCTCGAGTCTGCTCCGGTCTCCGGAGCCTGTCGCGCGGAACGGATCATGGGCTAGGCGTCGCCGCCCATGGTGCCGACACCTGCGGCGTTGACGTCGTCCAGGCGGTACTTCTCGAACGCCTCGCGCGCCAGGTCGGTCTTGACCTCGCCGCGCCGCGCGAGCTGCTCGAGGACTGCGACCACGATCGACTCGGCGTCGATGTGGAAGAACCTCCGGGCAGCCCCGCGGGTGTCGGCGAAACCGAAGCCGTCCGCCCCCAGCGAGGTGTAGTCGTTCGGCACCCAGCGGGCGATCTGGTCGGGCACCGCCCGCATGTAGTCCGACACGGCCACCGCCGGACCCTGCGTCCCCTCGAGCGCCGAGGTCACGTACGGCACGCGCATCTCGCTGCCCGGGTCGAGCAGCGCATCCTCGTCGGCGGCTACCGCGTCGCGGCGCAGTTCGTTCCACGAGGTCACCGACCACACGTCGGCGTCCACGCCCCACTCCTCGCCGAGCAGCTGCTGCGCCCGCAGGGCCCACGGCATCGCGACCCCCGAGGCCAGGATCTGCGCCCTTGGCCGCTCCGACTCCGCCAGCCCCGGCGAGTAGAGGTACATGCCCTTGAGCAGCCCCTCGACGTCCAGGTTCTCCGGCTCGGCCGGCTGGTTGATCGGCTCGTTGTAGACGGTCAGGTAGTAGAAGACGTCGTGCTCGGTCACCTTCGCGGTGTCGTACGCCCCGATGCCGTACATCCGGGCCAGACCCGCCTTGACGATGTGCGCGATCTCGAACGCGTACGCCGGGTCGTAGTAGACCGCGGCCGGGTTGGTCGAGGCGAGCAGCGGGCTGTGACCGTCCGCGTGCTGCAGACCCTCGCCGGTCAGCGTGGTACGCCCAGCGGTCGCGCCGAGGACGAAGCCGCGCCCGAGCTGATCGCCGAGCTGCCAGAACTGGTCGCCGGTGCGCTGGAACCCGAACATCGAGTAGAAGATGTAGAACGGGATCATCGGGACGCCGTGCGTGGCGTACGACGTGGCGGCCGCGATCAGCGAAGCGGTCGAACCGGCCTCGGTGATGCCCTCGTGCAGGATCTGACCGGTGGTTGATTCCTTGTACGACAAAAGCAATTCTCGGTCGACAGCCTCGTACTCCTGACCGTGCGGGCTGTAGATCTTAGCGGTCGGGAAGATTGCGTCGAGGCCGAACGTGCGGGCCTCGTCCGGGATGATCGGCACGAACCGGTCGCCGATCTCCTTGTCCTTCATGAGGTCCTTGAAGAGCCGGACGATCGCCATCGTCGTGGCGATCTCCTGCTTGCCCGACCCGGCGCGCAGTTCGGAGTACGCCTCGTCGCCCGGCAGCCGCAGCGGCTTGGAACGCACGACGCGCTTGGGGTTGTGTCCGCCGAGCGCCTCGCGCCGCTCCTTGAGGTACTGGATCTCGTCCGACTTCTCGCCGGGGTGGAAGTACGGCGGCAGGTCGCCCTCGAGGTCCTTGTCGCTGATGGGCAGGTGCAGCCGGTCGCGGAACGCCTTCAGGTCAGCCTTCGAGAGCTTCTTCATCTGGTGGGTCGCGTTGCGGCCCTCGAACGAGTCGAGCGTCCACCCCTTGATCGTGTGGGCGAGGATCACCGTCGGCTGCCCGGTGTGCTTGTACGCCGCCTCGAAGGCCGCGTAGACCTTGCGGTAGTCGTGGCCGCCGCGCGAGAGCCTGCGGATCTGGTCGTCGGAGAGGTCCTCGACCATCTTGCGCAGGCGCGCGTCGCCACCGAAGAAGTTCTCGCGGACATACGCGCCAGATTCGACGCTGTACGTCTGGAACTGCCCGTCCGGCGTGGTATTCATGGCGTTGACCAGCACGCCGTCGCCGTCCCTGGCCAGCAGCGGATCCCAATCACGGCCCCAGATGACCTTGATGACGTTCCAGCCCGCACCGCGGAAGTACGACTCCAGCTCCTGAATGATCTTGCCGTTGCCACGCACCGGGCCGTCCAGGCGCTGCAGGTTGCAGTTGATCACGAAGGTGAGGTTGTCGAGCTCCTCGCGGGCGGCGACACCGATCGCGCCGAGCGACTCGACCTCGTCCATCTCCCCGTCGCCGAGGAAGGCCCACACGTGCGAGTTGGAGGTGTCGGCCAGGCCGCGCGCGTGCAGGTAGCGGTTGAACCGCGCCTGGTAGATGGCGCTGATCGGACCCAGGCCCATCGAGACGGTCGGGAACTCCCAGAACTCGGGCATGAGTCGCGGGTGCGGGTAGGACGACAGGCCGTACGGCGCGGCGGACTTCTCCTGCCGGAAACCGTCCAGGTGCTGCTCGGTCAGTCGCCCGAGCAGGTACGCCCGCGCGTAGATGCCCGGAGCGGCGTGACCCTGGTAGTAGATCTGGTCGCCCATGCCGTTGGCGTGGTTCTTGCCGCGGAAGAAGTGGTTGAAGCCGACCTCGTAGAGCGAGGCCGCCGAGGCGTACGTGGCGATGTGCCCGCCGACGCCGACCAGCTTGTTGGCCCGCGAGACCATGACGGCCGCGTTCCACCGGATGTAGGAGCGGATGCGCCGCTCGATGTCCTCATCGCCGGGGAACCAGGGTTCGCGCTCCGGCGGGATCGTGTTGATGTAGTCGGTGCTGCGCAGGCCGGGAACGCCGACCTGGCGCTCTCGGGCTCGCTCCAGCAACTTGAGGATCAGGAACCGAGCACGTTGACGTCCGTCCGCGTCGATGGCCTGGTCGAAGGATTCGATCCACTCGCGGGTCTCGTCAGGATCGATGTCCGGGAGCTGGTTCGGCAAGCCGTCCGTGATGATGCTGAATCTGTCGCGTGTCACGTGACCAGTGTGCTCCTCTCTGAAACGCTAAGGTCAACGGACCACCGGGTGTCGGTGCGTCGTACAGCTGCTCGAAGGGACGTGGAAGTGAGAACCGGAGTGAACTCTCATTCTCGTGCACCGCACGGGGGCGGAGAGGTTGGTCTGGCATGACCTCGAACCCCACCGGGGGCACCGGGGCCAAACAGGCTCCGGGCATCGCTGAACGGATGGGCCTGCGCCCGGACATGATCGTGATGGAGTTCGGGTACGACGACGACGTCGACCAGGCGTTGCGGTCCTCGATCGAGCAGTTCATCGGCGAGGAGTTGCTCGACGAGAACTCGGACGAGGTCGTCGATGTCGTCCTGTTCTGGTTCCGTGAGGGCGACGACGACCTGGCCGATGCCCTGGTCGACGCTATCGGTCCGCTCGCGGACGATGGATTCATCTGGTTGCTGACTCCCAAACGGGGCAGGGACGACTACGTCGAGCCGGCCGACATCGCCGAGGCCGCCTCCATCGCCGGCCTGTCCCAGACGTCGGTAACCCCCATCGCGGCGGACTGGTCGGGCACCCGCCTGCTCGGGCGCAAGTCGGGCGGCAAGAAGTGATCGCCGGCCTCGACGCTCGCCGCCGCCGGCTGTGCCTTCCCAGGCCGGGGGACCCCCGTCGCGACGCTGCGCCAGACCGTCAGCACCGAGCTGGGCCGGCCTGATGCTCGCTGTCGGAGATCGCGCGCCGGACTTCACCCTGAAGGACCAGAACAACGAGGACTTCGTGCTGTCCTCGTTCCGGGGCGAGCAAGCCGTCCTGATCGTCTTCTATCCGATGGCGTTCACCGGCATCTGTACGGGCGAACTGCAGGTGGTGCAGCGTGAACTCGCTTCCTTCCAGAACGACCAGGTGCAGATCGTGACGATCAGCGTCGACTCGGTGTTCTCGCACAAGATCTTCAGCCTGCGTGAGGGCTTCGAGTTCCCCCTACTCGCCGACTTCTGGCCGCATGGCGAGGTGGCCCGGCGCTACGGCGTGTTCAACGAGGAGGGTGGCTTCTCCGACCGCGGCACATTCCTCGTCGATCGTGAGGGCGTCGTGCGCTTCACCCAGCACAATGGGGCTAACGACGGGCGCGAACCGTCCGACTGGCTCGAGGCCATCCACGCGCTCTGAACTGGTAGGCCCAGGCTCAGGCGAACTCGTCCAGGGCGTCCTGCTTCTTGTAGTGCCGCTCGGCGCGGATCATCACGAACGGCGCCGCGATCGCGAGGGCCGCGAACAGGTACCACTGGATGATGTAGGCGAAGTGCTGCGGCTCGATCGCGCCGCCCGCGGGGTTCGACAGGCCCGGCCCAGGGATCGCGGTGAGCCCCTGTGTGCCGGCCTGGCCGGAGAGCAGTTCGGCGTAGCCGTCGTAGAACCGTCCGCCGAGGCGCGCCTGCTGCTGCGCGACGTTGATCGAGTTCACCTGTCGATGGAGCTCGTCGGCATGGTCGTTCGTGGTGTCCGGCGGCATCGCCCGGGCCCGGATGGAGACGGTGCCGGTCGGGGGAGCGGGCATCGCCGGTGTCGCCTCGGCGTTCGGCTGGGCGATGAAGCCGCGGGCCACGAGCAGCGTCGCCGTGGACGTCCGCAGCGGCGTGAGCACGAAGTAGCCGTTCTCGCTGCCGCCGGTGTCGGTGTCGCTCTGCGGGGCGTCGATGCTCTCGTTGCGCACGAGCACCTGGTGCTCCGCGTCGTACGTGCCCGTGACCGTCACCGTCCGGTACTTGTACGAGTCGCTCGACGGCGCCGCCGTCCCGTGGATCACGAGCACGTCGCCGACCGGCGCGGCCGCGGCGTGGAAGTTGGTGCGCAGCGCGCCGTTCGCGTCCTCCTTCCACACGAACCGGCTGATCTGCCACGTGCCGGCGCCGACACAGACCAGCGCCACCAGGAACATCAACGCGGCCAGCGCGGCATAGCGAGGTTCGCGCAGACTTCGAAGCACGCCACAACGGTACGTCCCCGCCCGGTACGCTGGTGCACCGCACGTCCCTGTAGCTCAGTTGGCTAGAGCGCCTCGCTTACACCGAGGAAGTCGGCGGTTCGAGTCCGTCCGGGGGCACCATCAGGCCAGAGCGCACACGAGGAGCTGATCGAGCGCTGTGCGCCGATCGGTGTTACGCCGTGCGATGCTGCCGGGCATGGCGCATACCCACGATCACAGTGAGCCCGATGTCTCGGAATGGAGTGAGCAGGCCTGGGACGCCCGCTACCGCGAACGTACCCACATCTGGAGCGGCGAGCCGAACGCGGTGCTGGTCGCCGAGGTCGAGGGCCTCAGGCCGGGGACGGCGCTGGACGTCGGGGCCGGTGAAGGCGCCGATGCGGTGTGGCTGGCCCGGCGCGGCTGGGTGGTCACCGCCGCTGACCTCTCGGGCGTCGCGCTCGAGCGGGCCCGCGAGGCGGCCGCGCGCTCGGGCGTCGAGATCGCCTGGCTGCACGCCGATCTCGCCGAGCGGCCGGCACCCATGACGTACGACCTGGTCACCTCGTTCTTCGTGCACGTGCCGCGGGCGAGTCAGCCGGCGTTGTTCGCCAACCTCGCTGCCGCGGTGGCGCCGGGCGGCACGCTGCTGCTCGTCGGCCACGACCTGTCCGACCTGCGAGCCGGCGTCCGCCGCCCGAATCTGGACGAGATGGGCTGGAGCGCCGCCGAGGTCGCCGCCGGACTCGGTGCGGGCTGGACGATCGAGATCGCGCAGGCCCGCGCGCGGGAGGCTCGCGATCACGAGGGCCACGGTGACGTGGTGCACGACGCCGTCCTGCGCGCGCGCAGGTCCTGACCCCTCAGGAGCGGACGAGCCGGGCTATCGCGTCCGCCGCCTCCTTGACCTTCGCGTCGGCCTCCGGCCCGCCGGCGCGGGCGGCGTTCACGACGCAACTGCCCAGATGCTCCTCGAGCAACCCGAGGGCGACCGCCTGCAGCGCCTTCGTCGCGGCGCTCACCTGCGTGAGGATGTCGATGCAGTACTTGTCCTCGTCGACCATCTTGGCGATGCCGCGCACCTGACCCTCGATGCGGCGCAATCGCTTGAGGTAGTCGTCCTTGTTCTCGCTGTAGCCGTGCATGCTCTCACCTCCAGGAGTACTGTACCCCGAGGGGGTATATAGGAGAGGGCGTGACCATGACAGCCAAGACCTACACGGTGACCGGTATGACGTGTGGCCACTGCGTGAGCGCGGTGACCGAGGAGGTCGGCAGGATCGACGGCGTCACCGACGTCGACGTCGATCTCGACACCGGCGTGGTGACGGTAGGCGGCGCCGGGTTCACCGACGAGCAGGTTGCCGCGGCCGTCGACGAGGCCGGGTACGCCCTGGCGTGAGCGACGCTTGCGGAGCGAAGGACAAGCAATGAGCACCTCGCACCTCGAGTTGGTGGTCGCAGGGATGACCTGCGCGTCGTGCGCCGCCCGGGTCGAGAAGAAGCTCAACCGGCTCGACGGGGTACGAGCGAGCGTCAACTACGCGACCGAACTCGCCACGGTCGAGTACGACCCGGCGCAGCTCGGACCGGCCGAGTTGATCACGACTGTCGAGAACACCGGCTACTCCGCGCGCGTGCAGGCGACGCCGGGCGCGACGGCCGGGTCGGCTTCCGATTCGGATCTGGAGTCGGGCACGCCCGACGACGAGCCGGCCAGGCTGCGAGAACGACTGATCGTCGCTGCGCTGCTGACCGCGCCGGTGCTGATCCTCGCCATGGTGCCTTCGGTGCAGTTCGCCAATTGGCAGTGGCTTTCGCTCACCCTCGCCAGCCCGGTCGTCGTCTGGGGCGGCTGGCCGTTCCACCGTGCGACCTGGCTCAACCTGCGCCACCGTGCCGCGACGATGGACACGCTGATCACGCTCGGCACCGCGGCGGCGTACGGGTGGTCGCTCTACGCCCTGTTCTGGGGTGAGGCCGGCATGCCGGACATGCGGATGCGCTTCGACCTCACCGCGAGCAGGGGAGCGGCGTCCGACCAGATCTACCTCGAGGTCGCGTCCGCCGTGATCGTCTTCATCCTCGCCGGGCGCTACCTCGAGGCCCGCGCCAAGCGCCGCTCGGGTGCCGCGCTGCACGCGCTGCTCGAGATGGGCGCCAAGGAGGTGACCATCCTCAGGGGCGGCCTCGAGAGCCGCGTCCCGATCGATGACCTGCGTCCCGGCGACCGGTTCGTCGTACGCCCCGGTGAGAAGATCGCCACCGACGGCGTCGTGGTCGAGGGCTCGTCCGCCGTGGACGAGAGTCTGCTCACCGGCGAGCCGGTCCCGGTCGAGGTAAGCGCCGGCCACACGGTTGCCGGCGCCACCGTGAACGCAGGCGGTCGCCTGGTTATCCGCGCCACGCGGGTGGGCAGCGACACCAAGCTCGCCCAGATCGGCCGCCTCGTCATCGACGCGCAGTCCGGCAAGGCGCCCGTGCAGCGGCTGGCCGACCGCATCTCGGCGGTCTTCGTCCCGATCGTGCTGCTGATCGCGATCGCCACGCTGGTGATCACGCTCGCGGCAGGGGGAGGCACTGCGCGCGCCTTCACCGCCGCGGTCGCGGTACTGATCGTCGCCTGCCCCTGTGCGCTCGGCCTCGCGACGCCCACCGCACTGCTGGTCGGCACCGGCCGCGGAGCCGAGCTCGGTCTGCTGATCAAGGGTCCGGAGACCCTCGAGTCCACGCGCCGCATCGACACGGTCGTGCTCGACAAGACGGGCACCGTGACCACCGGCCGGATGGCCTTGCTCGCGGTGCACGCCGTGCCCGGCGCGGACGCCGAGGAGCTGCTCCGCGTCGCCGGCGCGCTCGAACACGGCAGCGAGCACCCGATCGCCCAGGCGGTCGCCGGCGCCGCCACAGCGCGTCTCGGTGATCTCCCGGCGGTCGAAGGCTTCGCGAACAGCACCGGCCGCGGCGTCACCGGCACCGTCGACGGCGTGAGCGTCGCCGTCGGCCGTCCGGCATTCGTCGCCGCTCGCGGCCACATCGCCGAGCCCACCCTGGACGCCGCCGGGCAGGACGCCGAACACGCCGGGCGTACCGCCGTCGCCGTCGGCTGGGGCGGACGGACGCGTGGCCTGCTCGTGGTCGGCGACAGCCTCAAGGACACGAGCGCCGAGGCCGTGGCCGAACTGCGCGCCCTCGGCCTCGAACCCGTCCTTCTCACCGGTGACAATCGCGCCGCCGCCACAACGATTGCGAAGCAGGTCGGCATCGCACAGGTGATCGCCGACGTGCTGCCCGAGCAGAAGCTCCAGGCGATCGTCCGGCTGCGCGACGAGGGGCGGGTCGTGGCAATGGTCGGCGACGGCGTCAACGACGCGGCGGCGCTGGCCGCCTCCGACCTCGGCCTGGCGATGGGCACCGGCGCCGACGTGGCGATTGAGGCGTCCGACATCACCCTCGTTCGCGGTGATCTTCGCTCGGCCGCCGCGGCCATCCGGCTGTCGCGGCGCACGCTGGCGATCATCCGCGGCAACCTGTTCTGGGCGTTCGCCTACAACGTCGTACTCATCCCGGTGGCGGCGTTCGGGCTGCTGTCGCCGCTGATCGCGGGCGCGGCCATGGCGGCGAGTTCGGTTTTCGTCGTGACGAACTCGCTGCGCCTTCGTAGATTCAGCGGGTGACCCAGACCCTTTCGCGTGAGGACACCGCGCCCACGCTGTCGAAGGCGCAGATCAACGTCGTCTTCATCACGATCTTGTTCGGCATGCTGCTGTCGGCGCTCGACCAGACCATCGTCTCGACCGCGTTGCCGACGATCGTCGGCGATCTGGGCGGCGCCGGCCACATGAGCTGGGTCGTGACGAGCTACATGCTCGCCGAGACGATCGCGACGGTGCTGGCCGGCAAGTTCGGCGACCTCTTCGGTCGCAAGCGCATGTTCCAGATCAGCGTGATCGTCTTCATCGTCGGCTCGTTCTTCTGCGGCCTCGCGCAGAACATGATCACGCTGATCGCGATGCGCGCGATCCAGGGCATCGGCGGCGGCGGGATCATGGTCACGTCCACCGCGTTGATCGCGGATGTCATCCCGCTGCGCCAACGCGGCAAATACCAGGGTGCTCTGGGCGCGGTCTTCGGCGTCACCACCGTGATCGGGCCCCTGCTCGGCGGGCTGTTCACCGACCACCTCACGTGGCGCTGGGCGTTCTACGTCAACGTCCCGATCGCCATCATCGTGGTGCTGATGGCGTCCCGCACGATCCCGGGTCTGGCCGGGACGTCCCGTTCGAAGGTCGACTACCTCGGTGTGCTGTTCGTGGCTCTGGGGGCGAGCGGTCTGACGCTGGCCACCTCGTGGGGTGGCACCGAATTCGCGTGGGGCTCGCCGATGATCATCGGACTGTTCGTCGGATCGGTCGTCGCACTCGTGATCTTCGTGCAGGTCGAACTGCGCGCCGCCGAGCCGATCCTGCCGATGCGGCTGTTCCGCAGTCGCGTCTTCACCATCGCCTCGATCCTGAGCTTCATCGTCGGGTTCGCGATGCTGGGTGCCTTGACCTTCCTGCCGGTGTACATGCAGTACGTCACGGGGGCGACGGCGACGATGTCCGGGGTCCGCACCCTGCCCATGGTCGTGGGCCTGCTGCTCACCGCCGTGCTTTCCGGGCAGGTCGTCGGCGTGACCGGCAGATACAAACCGTTCCCGATCGCGGGCGCCGCCGTCATCGGCGTGGGCCTGTTCCTGCTCTCGCGGATGGACGAGCACACCTCGGTGCTCCTGCAGTCGGTGTACATGTTCGTCCTCGGAGCCGGCATCGGCCTGGTGATGCAGGTGCTCACGATTGTCGTGCAGAACACCGCCGACTACCGAGACCTCGGCTCGGCCACGTCGGGCGTGACGTTCTTCCGCACCCTCGGCAGCTCGTTCGGCGCCTCGATCATGGGCACGATCTACGCCAACTCGCTCGGGGACCGGCTGGCGCGCGCGCTCGTGGAGGCGGGCGTACCGCCGGATCAGGCCGCTACGCCGAACGCGGTCAAACAACTGCCCGAGGCGGCCCGTGCGCCGATCGTGCACGCTTATGCCCAGACCGTGCACGGCGTGTTCCTCTACGTCGTGCCGGTGGCGGCGCTGGCGCTCGTGATCGCGCTGTTCCTCCCACAGGTGCACATGCGCGACACCGCTGCCGCCGGGGCGCGCGGCAGCGGCGAGGGCTTCGCGATGCCGACGGGCGCCGAGTCCGACATCCAGTTGGAGACCGTCGTCGGCCGCGTGATGCGCGCCAGGCAGGGGGCGATCGACGAGGTACTCGCGCTGGCCGGCAATCCGGTGGATCGCGCCACCGCATGGGGGCTGCTGCGCGTCCATCTGCGCGACCGCGCTCTCGGGGCGTCCACGACCGTGGCTGACGTCGAGGACCAGTTGCGCATCCCGCACGGCGTCCTCACGTCGTTCTTCGAGGAGATCGTCGATACCGGGCTGCTGGAGCGGGACGGCGAGCTGCTGCGGCTCAGTGTCCGCGGTCGTGACGTGATCGAGGCGCTCACCGAGGCCTGGACGGGGTGGATGACCCGGCAGCTCGACGAGTGGGTCACCGCATCGGCCGCGCCCACGGGTGCGGAGTGGGAGGAGCGGCTACGGGCCGCGCTGCGCAGCATCGCCCGCCGGGCGATGCTCGAGAACGAACTCGTGGCGTACTCGGCCTGAACCGGTCGATCCCGAACCCGCCACCGCGAGCGATCAGGCGGGCGGCCACCGACTCGGGATCTCGTCCGGGTCCCGCTGCTCGTCCTCCGGCACGATGTACACGGCGGCCTCCTCCGCGCTCGCGGCGTACCCGGCCGGTCCGACGTCCTCGGCGATCGAGTCGGCCTCGGTGTCCTCGCGGACGCCCTCGTCCGGAGCGACCAGACGACCGGCGCGCGCCTGGCGTTCCTCCCAAGCGCCGGGATCCTCCGGCTCCTCGGCCGCCAGCGACTCGTCCAGGCTCGGTCCGCGCCGCTCGTCGTCAGGGGTGGGCCGGCGGCGCAGGTCGTACGGCTCCCGCTCCGGCGGGCTGTAGCCGGTCTCCATGATCTCGTCTGGGTCGTCGCCGGTCAGGTTCTCGATCGGGTCGAGGTCCTCGGCGCCCTTGGACGCCTCGCGGTCGGCGTACACGCTGTCGCCGAAGACTTCCGAGTCGCTCACGACGGCACCTCTGGGGGCGTGACGGGTGGGGTCGGGTCCGACGGCGGGTCGAAGCCCGGGTCCTTGCGCGTCGGATCGAAGGGGTCCGGAACCGGCTCGGGCTTCGGCGACGGCTCCGGCGGTCCCGGGTCCGGCGAGGGCTCCGGCAACGGGTTCGGGACGGGGGAGGGGTCGGGCTGCGGCTGCTCTGGACGCCCCGGGCTGGGCGGGATGTTCGGATCGGCCGGATCGGGATAGGTAGGTGCGGTCATGCTGCTGCCTCCTTCGCTGTGGGCGTTCACGCAGGCGCTGGCGCCTACTCCGCCCGAGTGACCTCCACGCCATGCGCCCTGGCGATCAAAGTTGCCTCGCTGCGACCGAAGCCACTGTCGCCCGTGGCGCCGGCGAGCGCGCTGCACACCTGTGCGTAGAGCTCGCACCACTGTTGCCAGTGCGCACCGCCGGATAGCAGCGCATCGGTCAGCGCCGCGCTGTCCTCGCCGGCGCCGCCGCCACCGACCGTGTCGCGCAGATACGCCCGCGTCGCCGCCAGTTGCACCCACAACGTGCGCCCGTAGTCGCACACCTTCTGCAATCGTTCCTCCGCCGTGTCGGGCTCCTCCACGACGAGGTCCGCGGCGGGGACCCGCCGCGGGTTGACCGGCCGGTAGTGCGGGTCGAGTAGGTCGGGCAGCCGATAGTCCACTGATCTCCACCTCCGAGCGCTGTCCTGGCTCGCGCTAGGCCTACCCCCCTTGTTGCGATACCAAAACGATGCCCGAAAACGCCGATTTGGCGTTATCGCTTGCGCCGGTGCGGCCCGCCGTGTTTGTCTATTCGTGGTTGGACACACAGCCGCTGCAGTGCAGGACCTAGGCGTGTGCGACCGGAACTCGATCTTGACGCCACGCCCTCTCCTGCCCAGTGAGAGGAGCGCGAGAATGACTGCGCGTACCGCGAGTACCACCGACCGCAACACCCACCGTTCGCTCAGCCGCCCGGCCGGCCAGACCCGGTCCGGACGGTTGGAGCCGGCTCAGCGAGCCGAGATCCGCGAACTGTTCGAGGAGTTGGCCGCCACCACCGACGCGCGTCGTCGCCGTCAGCTGCGGGACCGACTGGTCGAACTGAACCTGCCGCTCGTACGGCACCTGGCCCGGCGCTTCAGCCACACCGCCGAACCCCTCGACGACGTGATCCAGGTCGGAACCCTCGGCCTGATCAAGGCCGTCGACCGCTTCGACCCGGAGCGCAAGCTCGAGTTCTCGACCTTCGCCGTCCCGACGGTGCTCGGTGAGATCCGGCGCTACTTCCGCGACGCGACCTGGGCCGTACACGTCCCGCGCGGCGCCCGCGAACTCTACAGCTCGATCGGCACGGCGCGCGCCGATTTGGCGCAGCGCCTGGGCCGCGAGCCGACGAACGCCGACCTGGCGGCACAGTTCGACGTCACCGAGCGGGACATCCAAACGGCGCTGGATGCCGGCGCCGGTTACGCCAGCAGCTCGTTGGAGTCGATGGCCGACTCCGCGGGTGGAGTCGGCCGCGACGCCTCGGTCGGCTTCGACGACCTGCGCCTCGACCAGGTCGAGAGCCGGGCAGACTTGCGCCCGGCCCTCGCTCAGCTGACCCGCCGCCAGCGCGAGGTGATCGTGCAGCGCTTCGTCTACGACCGTTCGCAGACCCAGATCGCGGCCGAGCTCGGCGTCTCGCAGATGCAGGTCTCCCGTCTGCTGGCGCGCTCGACACGCGAACTGCGCGCGCTGCTGGGCGTTCCGCACGGCCAGCACACCAGTCCCAGCGCGGCGTGAGCATGGCGTGTGCAGGGCGCGGCCCGTGGCGCGCTCTGCACACGCCCGCACGGGCGCAAGGCTAGGCTCGGTGCAGCGCGGGCGGTTGAATCCACAGCCAGCCTTCGCTCTGCCCCGATGGAGCCGTTGGTGACCACATCCGAGCGGCCGCGCGAGCCGACGTACACCCTCTTCAACGGTCCGGGCGCGACACCCGGCCTGCTGGCCGGACTCGACTGGGCGGCCACCCCGCTGGGACCGGTCGATGCCTGGAGCAATCCGCTACGCCAGGCGGTCCGCCTGATACTCACCTCGCGCATGCCGATGGCGATCTGGTGGGCGGCGGACCGCATCACCCTGCACAACGACTCGTACGCCCACTTGGTCGGCAACAAGCACCCCGCCGGCCTCGGCCGCCCGGCCGCCGAGGCATGGGCCGAGGCGTGGAGCGAACTCGGGCCACTGGCCGACGCGGTGATGCGTGCGGGCGAGTCCACGTTCTCCGAACGACTGATGCTGCTGATCGATCGCCATGGATACCTGGAGGAGACCTACTGGACGAGTTCGTTCAGTCCCATCCGGGACGAACACGACGACACCTCGCTCGGCGTCCTGGTCGTGGCCTCGGACGTCACCGACCAGGTCGTCGGAGCCCGCCGCCTGGAAACCGTGCGGCAGCTCGGCACCCTGTCGGCAGCCTCGCACGGCGGCGGCCTCGAACAGGCGTGCAAGTCCGCGATCGGCGTGCTCTCGGCGAACCGGCAGGCGGTTCCCTTCGCGACCATCCACATCATCGACCGGAAGACGCAGCGGGCGCGGCTCGCCGCCTCGTACGGCATCGGGGAGGGCACCGCACTCAACCCGCTGCCCGAGTTCGACCTCGACCTGGCGCAGTCGCTGGCGGCCGTGGTGGAGTCCGGCTCGAAGCTGCTCGTCACCGGGCTGCGTGAATCGTCCAGTGACCTGCTCGAACCCGGCCCGCTGGGTCCGGCCCTGCCTGACGCCGCGATGCTGCTGCCCATCCGCGAGCGCAACGGTCGCGGTGTCGTCGCCGTCGTGACGCTCGGCGTCAACCCGTACCGCGCGGTGGACGACGTCTACCTCGCCTTCTTCCAACTGGTCACCCGTCAGTTGCACGTGGCCATCGGCGACGCGCAGGCCTACGAGGTCGAGGTGCAGCGCGCCGACGCGCTCACCGAACTGGACGAGGACCGTACCCGCTTCTATCAGAACGCCAGCCACGAACTGCGGACGCCGGTGACCCTGGTGTTGGGACCGCTACGCGCCGTGCTGGAGGACCCGACGAACCTGCCCTACCAGCACCGCCAGCGCCTGCTGTCGGTGGAGCGTGCCGCGCTGCGCCTGCGCAAGCTCGTCGACAACATGTTCCAGTTCTCCCGGGTCCAGACCGACGAGCTGGTGCCGGTGCTCGAGCCGACCGACCTGGCCACGCTCACCGCGGAACTCGCCTCGATGTTCCGCTCGGTCGCGGAGCAGGCCGGGCTCAGCTTCGTCATCGACGTCTCGCAGGTGACCGAGCCGATCGACGTCGACCGCGAGATGTGGTCAGAGATCGTGTCCAACCTGCTGTCGAACGCGATGAAGTTCACCCACGAGGGCGGTATCGAGGTCCAGCTCACTCCGAGCATCGACCGCGTCGTGCTGGAAGTTCGTGACACCGGCATCGGCATCCCGCCGGAGGATCAGGCGCATGTCTTCGAACGGTTCAAGCAGGTCGTCGGGCAGTCCGGCCGCTCCTCGGAGGGGGCCGGCATCGGTCTGGCGTTGGTCCGGGCGTTGGCGCAGGCTCTCGGCGGCGACGTGAGCGTCACCGGCCAGGTCGGGCGCGGTTCGCGCTTCCGTGTCGAGATTCCGGCGCGCACGGCGTCCGATCAGATCACCCTCGACCCGCCGAACCGGCTCGGCACGTGGTCAGCGGAGCCGTACCTGGCGGAGATCGACTCTTGGTCGGAGCACCTCGACGCCGAGGTGCTGCGGCAGGCGGCGGTCGCCGACCGGGTCGGACGCCTGCTGCTGGTCGAGGACAACGCCGACATGCGCGGCTACCTACTGCGGCTGCTGGCCGACGAGGGCTGGGAGGTCGAGGCGGTCGGCGACGTCGAGTCGGCGCTGGTGGCCCGCCTGCCCGACATCGTGGTCAGCGACGTGATGCTGCCCGGACGAAGTGGTCTGGATCTGGTGCGGATGCTGCGCGCGGATGAGAACACCGCGAGGCTGCCGGTGATCCTGCTGACGGCACGCTTCGGCGCGGACGCCGCCGCTGAGGGACTGGCCGCCGGAGCCGACGACTACGTGGTCAAGCCGTTCGACCCGGCCGAGCTGCTCGCCCGGGTGCGGACCCACCACGAGCTGGCGCAGTTACGCGAGATCGCGGTGCATCGGGCGGAGAGCCGGGCCGAGAATCTGCAGCTGGCGCTGAGCACGAACCGCCGCATCGGTGTTGCCATCGGGGTGCTCATGGTGGCGGAGCGACTCACCCACGAGCAGGCGTTCGATCGGTTGCGGGAGGCGAGCCAGCGCAGCAACCGCAAGCTGCGCGATGTGGCCGAAGACGTCATCCTGACCGGTCAGCTGGAGGACAGCGAATCGCGCGCCCGGGGCAAGACGCTCGCGCCGTAGAACTCGAAGAAGCCTTCGTAGGACGTCGCTGACCCGCTGCCGCCGATCTGCGCCACGTGCACGGCGTCGGCACCGGCAGCGGCGAGTTCGGCGATCTTCGCGACGTGCTCGTCCGGGTCGTCGCCGCAGGGCAGCGAGCCGCGGATGGCGTCGACGGTGACGAGCCCGGTGGCCTGCTCGAAGTGCTTCGGGCTCGGCAGCACCTGGGCGAGTTCACCGGGCAGCGCCTCGGTCGGCCAGAGGCGGTGCACGGTGCGTACGCACGTCTCGACGTCCGATCCCCAGCAGACCTTGTACGCCGCCTGCACGGGCTTGCCCTCTCCGCCGGCCTCGCGGAACGCGGTGATCAGGTCGGGCGTCAAGTGGGTGGAGACGTACCCGTCGCCCACCCGGCCGGCGAGCGCCGCCGCCCGCGGCCCGAAGCCGCTGACATGGATCGGCGGCGGGGTCTCGGGCCGGCTGTAGAGCTTGGCGTTCTCGACCGTGTAGTACGTCCCAGCTCGGTCGACCCAGCCGCCCGCCCAGAGTTCGCGGATGACCTCGATCGCCTCCTCGAGCATCTCGAGTCGCTGCGGGAATGACGGCCAGCGGTCACCGAGCACGTGCTCGTTCAGCGCCTCGCCGGTGCCGACGCCGAGTGCGAACCGACCGCCGGTTAGCAGCGCGCTGGTAGCTGCCGCCTGGGCCACGATTGCCGGATGGGTCCGCACGGTCGGGCAGGTGACCGCGGTTGAGATCGGCAGTGAACAGACCTGCGAGATCGCGCCGATCACCGACCAGACGAACGGGCTCTCGCCCTGCTGCTCGATCCACGGATGGAAGTGGTCGGAGATCCAGAGGCTGTCGAAGCCCGCGTCCTCGGCCAGCGTCGCCTGCCGGACGAGGTCGGCCGGGCCGTACTCCTCGCTGGACAGGAAGTAGCCGATGTTCATGCGCGCGACTACCCGCAGTGGAGCGGCGCCAATCGCCGCGCGTTTGAGGTTCCCGTCGTGACGGGCATCCGTGGGCATGGCGGACACGGTTGCGGATGTGGTCCTTGCTCGGTTGCGCGACTGGGGAGTCGAGCAGGTCTTCGGCTATCCCGGCGACGGCATCAACGGGCTGCTGGCCTCGTGGGGCAAGGCGCACGACGATCCGCGGTTCATTCAGGTCAGGCATGAGGAGATGGCGGCCTTTGCCGCGGTCGGTTACGCGAAGTTCTCCGGGGGCCTCGGCGTCTGCGCGGCGACCAGCGGCCCCGGCGCGATCCACCTGCTCAACGGGCTGTACGACGCCAAGCTCGACCACGTGCCGGTGCTTGCGATCGTCGGTCAGACCTCGCGCAGCGCGATGGGTGGCAGCTACCAGCAGGAGGTCGATCTCGAGTCGCTCTACAAGGACGTCTGCAGCGACTACGTGCAGACCTGCATGGTGCCCGAGCAGTTGCCCAATCTCCTCGATCGCGCGATCCGCGTCGCGCTCTCCGAGCACGCGCCGACCTGCGTGATCTTCCCGTCGGACGTCCTCGAGATGGCGTACGAGCCGCCACAGCACGCATTCAAGCACGTTCCGTCGAGCCTGGGCATGTACGAGCAGACACCGATGCCGTCGCGCGACGGACTGCAGGCCGCGGCCGACCTGCTCAACGCGGGGGAGCGGCCGGCGATCCTTGTCGGACAGGGTGCGCGCGGCTGCGTCGCCGAGCTGACGCAGATCGCCGACCTGCTCGGAGCTGGGGTGGCGAAGGCCTTATTGGGAAAGGATGTTCTGCCCGACGACCTGCCGTGGGTCACCGGCTCTATCGGCCTGCTCGGGACAACGGCGAGCGAGGCGATGATGAGCCGGTGCGACACGCTGCTGACGGTCGGATCGAACTTCCCGTATACCCAGTTCCTGCCCGGACTCGACCAGGCGCGTGGCGTTCAGATCGACCGCTCGGCCAAGTGGATCGGCATGCGCTACCCGTACGAGGTCAACCTGGTCGGCGATGCCCGCACGTCGCTGCGTGAACTCATCCCGCTGCTGAACCGCAAGCCGGACCGCCGCTGGCGCGAGGACATCGAGGACGAGGTCGCCAAGTGGCACGAGCTCGCGCGGCGCCGGGCGATGGTCGACGCGCACCCGATCAACCCGATGCGGATCTTCCACGAGTTGTCGGAACGGCTGCCCGAGAACGCGATCATCACGGCGGACTCGGGGAGTTCGGCGAACTGGTACGCCCGCCATCTGGTGTTCCACGGCGACGTCCGCGGGTCGCTGTCCGGGACGCTGGCCACGATGGGACCGGCCGTGCCGTACGCACTCGGTGCGAAGTGGGCGCACTCCGACCGACCGGTGATCGCGTTCGCCGGCGACGGCGCGATGCAGATGAACGGGATGGCCGAGCTGATCACCGTCGGCCGGTACTGGCAGCGGTGGAGCGACCCCCGGCTGGTCGTGGTCGTCCTGCACAACAACGACTTGAATCAGGTCACCTGGGAGATGCGGGCCATGAGCGGCGCCCCGAAGTTCGAGGAGTCGCAGAGCCTGCCCGATGTCGACTACGCCGCCTTCGCCCGTTCTATCGGTCTGGAGGCGATCAACGTCGACCACGTCGACCAGTTGGGCGGGGCGTGGGAGGCAGCCCTGGCGGCGCAACGCCCGATGGTGCTCGACGTGCGCTGCGACCCGGACGTACCGCCGATCCCGCCGCACACGACCTTCGAGCAGGCGAAGGCGACCGCGACCGCGTTGCTGCACGGGGACGAGGATGCCTGGGACGTCGTTCGCGAGGGCGTGAAGCAGAAGGCGCAGGAGTACCTGCCCAGGGGGAAGGGGTCCAAGTCATGACGCAGGTCGAGGGCTTCCGATCCGCTGCGCCGCCGTACGTGCCGGTGGAGGTCGGCGCGGCCGAGGCGACGGGGGTAGCGGCTCTGCTGCAGGGGCGCCTCGGCGCGCTGACCGATCTCGTGCTCACGCTCAGGCACGTTCGGTGGAACGTCACCGGCCCGGACGCGATGGCGGTGCACTTCATGCTCGACCCGCAGGTCGAGGCGGTAGGTCTGATGGTCGACGCGGACGCCGACCGGATCGTGGCCCTGGGTGGCGTGCCCGTCGGGACGATCGGGGCGCTGGCCGCGCGCCGGGCGTACGCCGACTATTCGCTGGGCCGGGCGGGGGTCGCGGACCACATGACAGCCTTGGATGCGTTCTACTCACGCGTTATCGAGGCGCACAGTGCGGCGATCCGCGCCACCGACGAGGTGGATCCGATCACCCAGGAACTGCTCATCGAGCAGTCCGATCAGCTGGAGTCGTTCCGGCAGTTCGTGCGTGCGTACGTGGAGGAACCAGGACTCAGAGCGCGTCGTTGAGCCCGGCCTCGGCGGGTAGGGACGAGGCAGCCGCCGGATCAGGACTCCGGCGGCTGCCGCGTGTCTGCCTCGATTTGGTGCGTGGCCTGCGCGCTGTCGCCCTCATGAATGCGGACGCGTTCGCGGGTGAGCCGATCGGCTTCGGTCTCGTGGTCTTCGGCGGACCGCACCGACCGTCCCCGGAAGAACGGCCGATGCGGCCACCAGCGGCGGTGCGGAGGCATCTCTACCACCAATGCCGGCGACCGGCGACGGCGTGGCCCGCGGCGCCCACCAGAGCCAGGATCAGACCGATCACCAGCAGGATGATGCCGATGGTCCAGAGAATGCCGATCTTGAAGATCAATCCGATGATCAGCAGGACGATTCCGAGTGCGATCATGTCAAGCCCCCTGTCAGTAGTCCGGCGCGGTCGCCGAAACCGTGCGTGGATTCGATTGACACCGCGAAGCGCGGGATCGGTCCGACTTCGGTCAGCACGAGACTTGCTCCGACTCGCACCAGATTCGCCTCCTTGTTTCGCACCTGGTCGGCGCATTACATGAGGGCGCATTCCCGTTGTTACGAAAGGTCAATCGCGCGTGAAGAGCAGTGTCGAGCGGGACCGCGCTACCTCACGCGTCCCTGCGGTGCAGCACCCACGCCCCGGCCGCCAGCGCCGCCGCCACCCACAGGGCGAGCACCCCGAGTCCGATCCACGGCGTGAGGAAGTCCGGATCGCGGTAGGGCGTCACGATGATTTGCGTACCGGCGAGCATCGGCAGGAACTTGCCGATGTCGGTGTCGTACGGCTGCGGCAGCGCGGTCGCGATCAACGGCAGCACCAGCACCAGGCCCATCAGCGTCGAGATCGCCGCCGCAGTGCTACGCAGCACGAAGCCGAGACCGACGCCGAACAATCCGATCAACACCAGGTAGAGGCCGGCGCCGAAGACCGCGCGGACCGAGCCGATCGTGCTCCAGCTCGCCTGCTGGTGGGTGCTCTTCAACGCTGCTTGCCCGACCTGAAAGGCGATCACGTTCGCGATCTCGCACACCACGATCGCCATCGCGCCGAAGACCAGACCCTTCGCGGCGAGCACCGGCAGGCGTCGCGGCGTCGCGCTGAGGGTCGCCAGGATCATCCGCGTCGAATACTCGCCGGTGACGACCAGCGCGCCGAGCGTGCCGATGATCAACTGCGAGAGATGGATCCCCGTCAGGCTCAGCTGTGCTGCGTTCGGGATGATGTGGATCGCGAACCCGCCGTCCGGACCGGCGGCACGCTCGTGGTTGTGGAACTGGTGCGCCTGGGCCAGACACACCAGCCACCCGATCAGCACCGTGATCACAGCGGTGGCGCCCAAGCCCCACCACGTCGAACGCAGCGAACGAAGCTTGATCCACTCGGAGTTCAGCTGGCGCGGCAGGCTCACCCGACCCGGCAGCGCTGCCCGGGGCCGTACCACTTGCGTCGTCATCCGCGCACCTTCGTCGAGCCGTGATATTCGACCGTCTCGCCGGTGAGTTCCATGAACGCGTCCTCCAGCGAAGCCTGCCGGGTGGTGAGTTCGATCAGGGCCACGCCTTCCCGGGCAGCGATGGCGCCGACGGCCTCACTGTCCACGCCGTCGACGTGCAGCTCGTCCGCATCGGGGCAGTCGACCGCGGCGCCGGCGTCCCTGAGCGCAGCGGCGAGTCGCTCGGCGGCACGGGTACGCACCAACACGCTGCCTCCGGACGCCCGCCGGAGCAGGTCGGCCACGCTGCCGGACGTGATCAGCTTGCCGCGGCCCACCACGATGATCTCGCTCGCGGTCAGGGCCATCTCGCTCATCAGGTGCGAGCTGACGAAGATCGTCCGGCCCTCGGCGGCCAGGGCCTGTAACAGCTGGCGTACCCAGCGGATGCCCTCCGGGTCCAGGCCGTTGACCGGCTCGTCCAGCAACAACGTCGGCGGATCCCCGAGCAGCGCCGCGGCGATGCCGAGTCGTTGCCCCATGCCGAGCGAGAAACCGCCCGCGCGCTTGCGCGCCACCTGATCGAGGCCGACCAGCCCGAGTACCTCGTCGACCCGCTTCGTCGGGATGCCGTTGGACACCGCCAGCGCCAGCAGGTGGTTGCGGGCGGTACGCCCCGTGTGCACCGCCTTGGCCTCCAGCAGCGCGCCGACCTCGCGCAGCGGCGCACGCATCTCGACGTGGCGCTTGCCGTTGATCGAGGAGTGACCCTCGTTGGGATGGTCCAGCCCGAGCAGCATGCGCATCGTCGTGGACTTACCCGATCCGTTCGGGCCGAGGAAGCCGGTGACCACACCTGGCTGCACGGTGAAGCTCAGGTCGTCGACGGCGGTCTTGGCGCCATAGCGCTTGACCAGCCCATTGGCCTCGATCATGCCGCCAGTGTGCCTGCCTGGGGGCCGAGTCGGATCGGGGACACCCCTGAGCCGAGCGCCGGCCCTCTCAGGCCTCCGGGTCCTCGTCCGGGTGCGGTTCCCGTGCGCGACGTCGCTGCTCCTCGGTGCGGGCGCGGACGGTGCGCAGCCACTCCTCGTCGTCGTCCGGCGCGATCGGGCGGGACGGACGCGGGCGAGGGGCCGCGGTACGACGTCGCGCCTTGTCCCGGTCCCACGGCTTGCCGGCGACCAACCACGCGATCGAACCGATCTCCACCAGGAGCAGCACGATGAAGACCCAGGCCAGCTTCGGCAGGTTGCGGCACTGTTCCTCAGGCGTGGTGATCACGTCGATGAGGCAGTAGAGCCAGAGGGCGAGCGCGATGAGCAGACCGAACCCGCCGCCGAAGAGCAGCATGCCGACAACGTACCGGCAGGCGGTAGGTTTCTGCGCGTGACCAACCTCGGGGACGTCATTGCCGCGATGCAGCGGTGGTACGCCCCGGCCTGGGCCGAATCCTGGGACGCCGTCGGCCTGGTGTGCGGCGATCCGGCTGAGCCGGTCTCGCGGGTCTCGCTCGCGGTCGACGCGGTGCCGGACACCGTCGAGGAGGCGATCGTCCGCGGTGCGCAGCTGCTGATCACCCACCACCCGCTGCTCCTGACCGGTGTGCACGGCCTGCCGGCCACCGAACCCAAGGGCGCGCTCGTCCACCGGATGATCCGGGGCGGGGTCGCCCATTTCGTCGCGCACACCAACGCCGACGCCGCCAACCCCGGTGTGTCCGACGCGCTCGCTGACGTTCTCGGCTTGACCGGCCTGCGTCCGCTCGAACCGCAGGCCGATCCGTCTGTCGACAAGCTCGTCGTGTTCGTGCCGGTCGGCGACTCCGAGAAGCTGATCGACGCACTGGCAGCGGCAGGGGCCGGCGCACTCGGCGACTACGACCGCTGCGCGTGGTCGACCAGGGGCGTCGGCACGTTCCGCCCCCTGCCCGGCGCCAATCCGAGTGTCGGCGCCGTCGGCGCCATCGAGCAGGTGAACGAGACCCGCGTCGAGATGATCGTCCCGGCCTTACGCCGGGCGGAGGTGATCGCCGCGCTGCGGGCGGCGCATCCCTATGAGGAGCCCGCCTTCGACCTGCTCGCCGGCGTACCGCTGCCGTCTTCGCGTGGTATCGGACGCGTCGGTGAGCTGCCCGGCCCGATGAGCCTGCGCGAGTTCACCGGACACGCCGCGGCGGTCCTGCCCGCGACCGCGTGGGGCGTCCGCGCTGCAGGGGACCCCGATCGGCTGATCCGGACCGTGGCCGTCTGCGGCGGGTCGGGCGGGCCGCTCGCCGAGACCGCGCGCCGCGCCGGTGCTGACGTGTTGCTCACCGCCGACCTCAAGCATCACAGCACCCTCGAGGCCACTGCCGAACGTCCGGCCGACGGCATCGCCCTGGTCGACGCCGCGCACTGGGCGACCGAAGCGCCGTGGCTGGAGGTGGTGGCGATGCGACTGCGCGAGCGGTTCGGCACTAGCGTTGAGGTGCACGTCTCGCGCATCGTCACCGATCCGTGGACCGTGCACGCAGCATCGACCTCGACACCGGAAGGCGGCAGCAGCCACCCGTGAAAGCCGATCACGCCAGCCAACTGCTTCTGCTCGACGTCCAGGCCGCCGATATCGCGCTCGCGCAGCTCGCGCATCGCCGCAAGAACCTGCCCGAGCTGGCCGAGCTGGCCGAGGTCGCGGGCAAGGACACCGAACTGCACAATGCGGTGATCGACGCGCAGACCCGGCTGGCGGATGTCGATGCCGACCAGACCCGCCTCGAGGCCGAGATCGACGCGGTACGGGCCCGGGCGGCGCGCGACGAGGCGCGCCTGACCGGCGGAGGTCTGCCGGGCAAGGAACTGGAGGGGCTGCAGCACGAGATCGCGACGCTGGCCCGCCGGCAGTCGAGCCTCGAGGACGAGCTGCTCGAGGTGCTCGAGCGCCGTGAGCAGCTCGATGCCGAGCTGGCCGGGCTGCGGATGCAACGCGACGAACTGGCCGAGCAGACCGCCGGTCTCGAGTCGATCCGTGATGCCGAGTTCGCCGTGGTCGATGCGTCGACTGCCGACCGCACGGCAGAGCGCCTGCGGCTGGCCCAAGACGTGCCGCCCGATCTGCTGGCGCTCTACGAGAAGGCGCGCGAGCACGGTGGCGGGGTCGGCGCGGCGATGCTCAAGGCACGTCGGTGCGAGGGCTGCCACATCGAACTGGCCGGCAGCGAGCTGAACGCGGTCCGCGCCGCCGAGCCGGACGAGGTCGTGCGCTGCGACAACTGCCGTCGCATCCTGGTCCGCACCCCCGAATCCGGCCTCTAACGTCCGGTCAGCCGCCACGCACCCCAGAGCGCGAACGTGCAGGTCACGAGTAGCGGCGGCACGGTGAGTGCGCCGAAGACATGGAACTGTCGCGTCGTCGGCCGCGTCTGGCCCGGCGTGATCCGCCGCCACAACAACGTCGCCAGCGAGCCCTGGTAGGTCGCGTTCGGTCCGATGTTCACACCGAGCAGCACCGCGAGCACTCCCACCGGCCCGGCCGCTGTGGCCCCGATCGGCACGAGCACCAGCGTCGCCGGCAGGTTGTTCACCACGTTCGCCAGCGCCGCGGCGAGGAATGTGATGGCTAGCAAGGCCGGGAGCGTTGAGCCGTGCGGCACCATGTGCGTCAGCGCGCGATGCAGCCCGTGGTCGAGCACGCCGTTGACGATCACGCCGAGTGCGAAGACGAACAGGCAGAAGCCCGGGTTCGCCTCGCGGACCAACTCGACCATCGCGAGATCACGGCGGGCGAGGCGCGGCGCGAGCAGCAGAACGCATCCGCCGAGTGCTGCCCACGCGACGGCGACGTGCACCGATGAGCACACTGCGATCGCGGCCACCGTCACTGCGAGCACGCCGAGCGCATAGCGCGGAGCAGGGTGAACGTCCTCCTCGTCCCGGCCGGGCTCCGACGGAAGATCGGCAGCGAAGTACGCCCGCAACCCTGCCCACTCGCCCGTGACGACGATCAGCCACGGCAACAGCATCAGCGCGGTGAAGCGCCCGAACGACAGACCGGAGGCGGAGAAGGCCAGCAGGTTGGTCAGGTTGGACACCGGCAGGAGCAGCGAGCCGCTGTTGGCCAGTCGAGCACAGGCGAAGACATGGGGCCGCGCGAGCACCTTCGTACGACCGGTCACCGCCAGGACGACCGGCGTCAGCAACACGACCGTCGCGTCCAACGTGAGCACGACGGTGACGAGCCCGGCCAGTGCGACGACCAGCAGCAACAGACGCCGGGGTCGTGCGCGACTGGCCGAGGCGGCCACCGACCCGAAGTAGTCGAAGACACCGGCCTGCGCGCAGAGGTGTCCGAGGACCAAGATCGCGGCGAGGAAGCCCACGGTCGGACCGAGCTCACGCAGCGTCTGCGATGCCTGATGCCACGGCACGATGCCGAGGGCGACGACGACGATCGCGGCGGGTCCGGCAACGGCGGCCTCGCTGATACCGAGCGGGCGCGCCACCGCGGTCAGCAGGCTGAGGGCGAGCAGCGCGATCGAGATGAGCTCTGCCGCTGCTCCGTTCACCGGTGTCAGCGTATCCGCCGTAGGATGTCGGGGCGGCGGACGAGCCGACCGGGCGGCCGCGTCGAGGGAAACCTCGCCGAGGAAAGTCCGGACTCCACAGGGCAGGGTGGTTGTTAACGGCAACCCGGGGCGACCCGCGGGAAAGTGCCACAGAGAACAGACCGCCGGCGGGTTCGCCTGCCGGTAAGGGTGAAACGGCGGTGTAAGAGACCACCAGCACGGTGAGTGATCATCGCGGCTCGGTAAACCCCACCCGGAGCAAGGTCAAGAGGACGATCTTCGGATCGTCTGCGCGGACGATCGAGGGCGGCCCGCCCGAGTCCGCGGGTAGACCGCTAGAGCCTGTCGGCAACGGCAGGCCGAGATGGATGGCCGCCCCTCGCGAGAGCGAGGACAGGATCCGGCTTATGCGTCGACTCGTCCGCCGCCCACCTCTCTGGACGCCGGTCGAGCGAGGCGACGCCGCTCAAGGCGCACCACACCTCCGGGTGATCAACTTCGCTCGTGCTGGTGCACCTTCGTGCGCACCGGGGAACGATGCGTGCATGACGAGTCGTGAGTTGTCCGGTGAGTACTGGTTCTGTATGAAGCATCATCGCGTCGAGAAGTACGAAGACACCGACAGTTCGAACCGCATCGGTCCGTTCAAGTCCGAGAGAGAGGCTGCGGATGCGCTGCAGACGATTTCAGATCGAGAAAAGGCTTATGACAAAAGTGATTCTGATTGGGACGACGAACAGTGATCACTTCTTGGTCGATCGCTAATCGTTTGTGATCTTCAGTCGATAGTCGTTGTGCAGCTATCCGACAGCGGCGCGTCGCGTTGACGTACGCACATCCGTCACTGTCCACTTGATCGCAACGAATGAGGATTCGTTGACCGTTGCCGAGGAGGCAGTTGCAATGACCGCACCGAAGAAGGCCGCCAAGAAGGCGCCGGCGAAGAAGGCCGTCGCGAAGAAGGCCGCGAAGAAGGCGCCGGCGAAGAAGGCCGTTGCGAAGAAGGCGCCGGCGAAGAAGGCCGTTGCGAAGAAGGCGCCGGCGAAGAAGGCCGTTGCGAAGAAGGCGCCGGCGAAGAAGGCCG